>Ga0310345_10003974_pt1 | contig 13692 bp, 12 predicted proteins | sample HC15DNA20500_MG_FD_204667 | JGI IMG/M metagenome (GOLD analysis project Ga0310345, IMG submission 204667) | Marine microbial communities from station ALOHA, North Pacific Subtropical Gyre - HC15-DNA-20-500_MG | ecosystem: Environmental > Aquatic > Marine > Oceanic | place: Pacific Ocean: North... | reverse complement strand
CCCGGCGAGCCGCCACCCCGCCGCCCCTCTGCGACTCTGCGCCTCTGCGAGAGACAAAAAGCCGTCGACGAGACCGCGACGACCCGCCGAGCCCCGGCGAACCACCATCTCGCCGCCCCGCTCGCTCTTTGCGTCTTTGCGCCTTTGCGTGAGACAAAAAGCTGTCGCCAAAACCGTCCCCGCCCACCCCGACCCGGCGAGCCGCCACCCCGCCGCCCCTCTGCGACTCTGCGCCTCTGCGAGAGACAAAAGCTGTCGACGAGACCGCTGCAGTCAGCCTCGACCCGGCGGGTCACCACCCCGCCGCCCGCACCTCCCTTGGCGGCTTGGCGGCTTTGCGAGAGCCACTCGACGCCTGGAGGCTTCTCACTGGTCTGTCTGCTGCGCCCACTCGAGGACGAGAGGGGCGAGGGTGGAGGCGAGCTGGACGGCGCCGAGGTGACCGGCGCCTTCGATCGGGCGGAGGGTCGCGTCGGGCAGGGCGGCGGCGACGAGGGCGCAGATGCGCTGCGCCTCCGCGGGAGAGCGGGTGCCGTGCATCACGAGGGTGGGGCAGACGATGCCCGCGTAGTGACGCGCCGGGGTCCAGTCGTAGCAGAGGCTGCGGACCTCCTCGAACGTCTTGCGCGCGCTCCGGTTCATCTGCGCGCGGGCCGCCTCGTGCAGCGCGTCGTAGGCGCCCTCGCCGCTCCAGTAGTCGACGAAGCGCCGCGTCCACTCCTCGGTGCCGCCGAGCGCGTCGTCGAAGAAGCCGTCCTCGCGGAAGCTCGCGAGCGCGCGCTCGTCCTCCGCGTGGAGAACGCCCCAGGTGACCGGCTCGTAGACCACGAGCGCGCGCAGGCGATCGGGGGGTAGCGCCGCCGCGAGCTGGAGGCTCAGCAGGCCGCCGTAGGAGTGGCCGACGAGGGTCACCGGGCCGGCCACCTCCGACACGAGCTCCTCCATGGCGCGGAGGTCGGCGTGGAAGTGGAACGGCATCTCGGCGCGCCAGGGCTCGGACTCGCCCTGCCCGATGAGGTCGGGCACCAGGACCCGGTAGCCCGCGGCCACGAACGCCTCGGCGTACCGGTTCCACTGCCGCCCGCTCAGGCCGGAGGAATGGATGAAGACCGCGACCGGTCCGTCTTCGGGGCCGGCGACGGAGACATGGAGCTGGTGACCGTGGTAGCGCGGCATGTGCTCGGGGGCGTGGGGCCCCCGGCGCGAGACGCAAGTCGGGGATTGATTTGTGTCGCTCAGACACTAAAGTGGGGGCCATGCGGGGACTGCGGCGCGAGCGGGGCGGGGTGCGGCTGGGCGAGGGCGCGCGGCCGACGGTGGGCGCGGGCGACGTCCGGCTCGAGGTCGTGTGCGTCGGGGTCTGCCGCACCGACGTGTACGTCGCCGAGGGTCGCATCCCGGTCGACGAGCCGCGGGTGCTCGGGCACGAGGTCTGCGGCGTGGTCCGCGAGAGCCGGGCGGAGGCGTGGTCGCCGGGCGAGGCGGTCTGCGTGATGCCGGCCCTCGAGCGCGACGTGTTCCTCGGGGTCGATCGCGACGGCGCGTTCGCGGAGGAGCTCGTCGTGCCCGGCCGCGCGCTGCATCGGGCCCGAGGGCTCTCGATGCGGCACGCCGCGTACGCGGAGCCGATGGCCGCGTCGATGGCGGTGCTCGGGATCGGGCTGCCGGCGAACGGGCGCGGCCGGATCCTCGGCGGCGGGCGGATCGCGACCCTGACCCGGCGGGTGCTCGCGCAGGCTGGCTTCTCGGACGTCGGGGCGCTCGACGAGGGGGACGCGGACCTCGACTTCGTGATCGAGACCCGGGCCACCGCCGAGACGCTGACGCGCGCGATCGCGGCGCTCCGGCCGGGAGGCACGCTGGTGTTGAAGAGCCGCCCGTACGCGCCGGTGCCGTTCGACGTCGCGGCGGCGGTGCGGCGGGAGATCCGGATCGCGACGGCGCGCTACGCGCCGATGGACGACGCGATCGCGCGGCTCGAGGAGCGCCCGTCGCTGGTCGACGACCTGCTCGGGCCGGTGCTGCCGCTCGACGAGTACGACCGCGCGTTCGGCTCTCGCGAGGACGTGAAGACGTTCCTGACCCCGGCGAGCGCGGCCGAGGAGATCTGGGCGCGGGCGCTGGAGGGCGCGGGCTGATGTGCGGGGTGGTCGCGGCGGTCGGCCCGGGCCTCGACGCGCGGCGGCTGCGCGCCGGCGTCGCGGCGCTGCGTCACCGGGGTCCCGACGGCGACGCGGTCTGGCTCGACCCGGCGGGTGGCGCGGGGCTGGCGCACGCGCGGCTCGCGATCGTGGGCGGCGACGACGCGGCCCAGCCGATCGTGGACGGCGACCTCGCGGTGAGCGTGAACGGAGAGCTCTACGGCCACGAGGAGGCGCGCGCGGGGCTGGAGGCGCGCGGACACCGCTTCCGGACCTCGAGCGACTCGGAGCTGGCGCTGCACCTCTACCGCGTCCACGGCGACGCGTTCGTCGAGCGGCTGCGGGGCGAGCTGGCGATGGCGCTCTGGGACGCCGGACGGCGCCGGCTGGTCGCGGCGCGGGATCGCTTCGGGGTGAAGCCGCTGGTGTGGGCCCGGCACGAGGGGCGGGTGCTCGTCGCGTCGGAGGCCAAGGCGCTGTTCGCGATGGGCGTGCCGGCGCGATGGGACGCCCGGTCGCTCGCGCACGTGGCGACGCATCAGTACTTGCCCCCGTCGCGCACGATGTTCCACGGGGTGCGCGCGGTGCCGCCGGCGCACCTGCTGCTGGTGGAGGGCGAGCGCGTGACGCTGCGGCGCTACTGGGACCCGCGAGATCGCGACCGCGCCCCGAGCACGCCGGAGGAGCTCGCGGAGGCGCTGACCGAGGCCGCGCGGCTGCGCGCGCGGGCGACGGTGCCGGTCGCGTTCGCGCTGAGCGGCGGGCTCGACTCCTCGTCGGTGGTCGCGCTCGCGGGGGGCGAGGCGCCGCGCACCTTCGGCGTGCGCTTCGACGGCGAGGGCTGGGACGAGTCGGCGCACGCCCGGGCGGTGGCCGAGCGGCTGGGGGCGACGCACACGGCGGTGGACGCGCGCCCGGAGGCCATGCGCGAGGCGCTGCCGGACGCCGTGTGGTTCTCGGAGGGGCTCGCGATCAACGGGCAGCTCCCGGCGAAGCTGCTGCTCGCCCGCGCGATCCGGGAGGCGGGCGCGAAGGCGGTGCTCACCGGAGAGGGCGCCGACGAGGCGCTGCTCGGCTACCCCCACCTGGTGCGCGACGCGCTGCGCGGGGACGCGGAGGCGAGCGCGCGGCACGAGCGAGAGAGCGCGCGCTACCGGGGCGTGATGATGCCGGACGCGCCGGCGCCCGCGCTGCCGGAGCTGCGCGCCGCGCTGGGCTTCGTCCCGAGCTGGCTGGAGGCGAAGGCGCTGCTGGCCGGGCGCTTCCGCGCGCTGCTGTCGCCGGAGCTCCCGATCGAGCCGGGCGAGACCTGGGCCGCGCTGGCGGAGGAGCTCGACGCGGGTGAGCCCACGGACGCGCCGCCGGAGCGCGCCGCCTGGACGTGGACCCAGCTCGCGCTCGCCGGCTATATCCTGCGCACGCTGGGGGACGGGACCGAGATGGCGGCGTCGATCGAGGGGCGCACGCCGTTTCTGGATCATCGCGTGTTCGAGGTCGCGCTCCGGCTCCCGCTCGAGGACAAGATCCGCGACGGCGTCGAGAAGCACGCGCTGCGGGCGGTGATGCGCGGGCGGCTCCCCGAGGAGGTGGTGACGCGCCGCAAGCACCCGTTCCTCGCGCCGCCGCTGATCGAAGACGAGGCGGTGTGGGACGCGCTGCCGTCGTTCCTCGACCGCGGTCGCGTGCGCGCGGCGCTCGAGGCGCAGGCGGCGCGGCCCATCTCGGAGCGCGCGGCCCACGAGCCGGCGCTGATGCTGGCGCTGACCGCGACGCTCCTGCAGCGCCGCTTCGGGTTGGGAGACGCACGATGAGCTGGTGGGAAGGCCTCTACGACGAGCTGCTCGCGGACGTGCTCCTCGAGCGCGAGGACGACGCGCGCGAGGTGGGGTTCCTGATGGCGCACCTCGGCCTCGAGGCCGGAGCGCGGGTGTTCGACCAGTGCTGCGGGGTCGGCAGCCTGGCGATCCCGCTCGCCGCGCGGGGCTGCGACGTCGTCGGGGTCGATCAGGCGGCGGCCTACGTCGAGCGCGGGCGGGCCCGGGCGCGCGAGGCCGGCCTCGACGTCGCGCTCCACGCGGGGGACGCGCGGGCCTTCGTCGCCGATCCGCCGTGCGACGCGGCGTTCAACTGGTGGACGAGCTTCGGCTACTCCGCCGACGACGCCGACAACGCGCGCATGCTCGAGCGGGCCTTCGAGAGCCTGCGCCCGGGCGGCCGCTTCGCGCTCGACACGATGAACCTGCCCGGGGTGCTCCGCGGCTTCCAGCCCGGGGTCGTCACGAGACGCGAGACGCCGCGGGGCGAGGTGACCCTGGTGCGCGAGACCCGTCTCGACCTCGGCGCCGGCATGATGCGCAAGACGTGGACCTACTTCCTGCCCGACGGCGAGCGGGTGCGGCACGAGAGCGCGGTGCGGCTGCTGATGCCGCACACGATCGTGGAGCTGCTGCGCGAGGCCGGCTTCGAGGAGATCACGCTGCTCGGCAGCACCGACGGCGAGCCGCTCGGCGTCGACAGCCCGCGTTGCATCGCGCTCGCGCGGAGGCCGGCGTGATCCGGCGCGAGGATCCCGGCTGGGACGCGGCGCGGGCCGCGCTCTACGACGGCGCGGTGCTCCTGACCGAGCCCACCGAGGCCTCACGCCGCGCGGCCGCCGAGGCGGAGGCGCTGCTCGCCTCGGAGCTCGGAGTGGACGACGTGCGGAGGGCGCACGAGGCGCTCTCCCCGGAGACGCTCTTCGCGCGGATCGGCCGGGTGCGCCGGACGCTGTTCCTGGATCCGCGCTGGCACGAGATCGTCCGGGAGGTGATCGCGGCGTGCGGGGTGGATCCGGCGCGCGCGGCCTTCGATCCGATCCGGCTGCGGGTCGTGTCGCACCGCGGGCACGAGAACCCGCGGGCCAAGGCGGTCTACCTGGCGCATCGCGACACCTGGTACGCGCACTCGCAGGCGGTGATCACCTGGTGGATCCCGCTGCACGACCTGCCGGAGGAGGAGACCTTCGTCTTCTACCCGGAGCGCTTCGCGGCGGCGGTGCCGAACGAGTCCGAGATCTTCGAGTACGGGGACTGGGTGCGCGAGGGCTGGGACCTCAAGATCGGCTGGCAGCACCGCGACCACGGCCTGAAGGCGCGCTACCCCGGCGTGATCGGCGACCCGGATCCGGGCCCCGCGGTCGGCTTCTCGTGTCGCCGCGGCGACAACCTCCGCTTCAGCGGCGCGCAGTTCCACGCGACCCGGCCGCAGAGCCGCGGGACCACCCGCTACAGCCTCGACTTCCGGGTGGTCTGGCTCGACGACCACGCGGCCGGCCGCGGCGCCCCCAACGTGGACAACCGCTCGCGCGGCTCCGCGCTCGTCGACTACGTGCGCACCCCATGAGCGTGCTCGCCCGCATCGAAGCCCAGGCGGCCGCGCGCCCCGACGCCCTCGCGGTCGTGGACGGAGACCGGGCGCTCACCTACGCCGCGCTCTGGGCCGCGACCGGCGAGCGGGCGGCGCAGCTCCGTGAGGCCGGGGCCGGCCCGGGCGAGCGCGTCGCCCTCGCGCTCGACAAGTCGATCGACTGGATCACCTCTGCGATCGCCGCCTGGCGCTGCGGCGCCGCCTGGATGCCCCTCGACCCGGGGCTCCCCGAGAAGCGCCGCGCCGCCATGCGCGCCCTCGCGCGCCCCCGGATCACGGACACGGGGACGGAGTTTCTTTGTTTCCCAACCGAGGGGATCGGACGAGGAGACTCCATCCGCGAGGCGTATGTGATCTTCACCTCGGGCTCGTCGGGCGCGCCGAAGGGGGTGGTGGTGACGCACGCGGGGCTGCCTTCGATGCTCGCGGCGCAGGTGGAGGCGTTCGACCTGCGGCCGGGAGATCGCGCGCTCTGGGTGCTGTCGCCGAGCTTCGACGCCTCGGTCTCGGACGTCTTCACCGCGCTCACCGCCGGGGCGACGCTCTTCGTCTCGCGCGCCCGGACGCCCGAGGCGGTGCTCTCGGCGCTCCACCGCCACGCGATCACGCACGTGGATCTGCCCCCTTCGCTGCTGCCTCACCTCGACCCCGGCCGCGCGCCGGCGTCGCTCCGCGCGGTGGTCATCGGCGGCGAGGTCTGCGCCGAGGACGCCGTGCGCCGCTGGGCCGCGCGCGTGCGCCTCGTCAACGTGTACGGCCCGACCGAGGCCACCGTCTGCACGAGCCTCGGGGTCTGCGATCCGGACCGTCCGCACGGCGCGCGCATCGGTCGCCCGCTCCCCGGCGTCGACTATCACCTCGTCGAAGGCGAGCTCTGGATCGGCGGCCCGCAGGTCGCGCGCGGTTACCTCGGGGACGGGCCGCACGAGCGCTTCACCTCGCTCGAGGGCGCCCGCGTCTACCGCACCGGCGATCGCGTCGAGCGCCTGCCAGACGGCGAGTACGTCTTCCTCGGGCGGATCGATCGACAGCTCAAGCTGCGGGGTCGGCTGGTGGCGCCCGAGGAGATCGAGGCCGCGCTGACGGAGCACCCCGAGGTGCGGGCGGCCGCGGTGCAGAAGCGCCGGCTCGGCGCCCGGGACGCTCTGGTCGGGTTCTTCGAAGGCGAGGCGTCCGCCGACGCGCTGCGCGCTCACCTGGCCGAGCGCCTGCCGGGCTGGATGGTCCCGGCGTGGCTCGAGCGCGTCGACGCCCTGCCGCGAGGCGCCACCGGCAAGGTCGACCTCGCCGCCCTGGCCGACGCGCCGATCACCACAGCCCGCCGAGACGAGCTCGAGACGCGGCTCGAGGCGCAGCTGGCGGCGATGTTCGCGGGCGCGCTCGGCGTCCCGGTGGCGCGCGACGACGACTTCTTCGCGCGGGGCGGCGACTCGTTCGCGCTCGTCGATCTGGTCGCCCGCGCGGCCGCGGCCGGGCTCGCCGTCGGGCCCGAGCTCGTCGAAGCGCACCCCACGGTGGCCGGCCTCGCCCGGGCGCTCGACGCGGAGGAGACGTCGACGATGACGCTCGCCGCCCTGCGCGCGGTCGCCCGGCCGCCGGCCGCCCTCGAGGCCGCCCTCGCGCGCGCGCCACGCCCCGCGCGCCCTCCCCGCGTCGCGCTCCTCACCGGCGCGACCGGTTTCCTCGGGCGCCGCCTCCACGACGCGCTCCGCGCGCGCGGGCTCCGGGTGGTGAGCCTGGTGCGGCGCGACACCGATCTCCCCGACGTGGTCCGCGGCGACGTGTCCCTGCCCGGGCTCGGGCTCGCCCCGGAGACCTGGGCCGCGCTGACCGACGCGGTGGACGTGGTCGTGCACTGCGCGGCGACCGTGAGCCTCGCCCGCTCCTTCGCCGCGCTGCGGGCCACCAACCTCGACGGGACGGCGGAGGCCCTCCGGCTCGCGCTCGAGGCCGGCGCGTCGTTCCACCTCGCCTCCACCCTGTCGGTGTTCGTGTCGACCGATCGCGCCGAGCGGCCGGCGCGCGAAGACGACGATCTCTCCGCGACCCGCGAGGTGTACGGGGGCTACGCGCAGTCCAAGGTCGCGGCCGAGCTCCTGGTGCGCCGCGCCGAGGGCGCGATCCCGATCACCCTGCATCGGCTCGGGCTGCTCACCGGGGATCGCGCCACCGCCGCGGCGCCAGCGCACGACTGGCTGAGCATGCTCGTGCGCGGGCTCGCGCGGCTCGGCGTCTACCCCGAGGACGCGGCTCCGGCGCTCGCCTTCGACGTCACCCCGGTCGACCACGCGGCCGAGGCGATGGCGACGCTCGTCCTGCGCGCCCGGACCGATCGCGCGCTCGAGACCTTTCACCTCTGCGCCGCGCGGCCGACGTCGCTGGCGGCCCTCGTCGAGGCGATGCGCGCCGAGGGCGTGCGCCTCGAGCCGGCGCCGCGCGAGGCGATCGCGCGGACCGATCGGATCGACGCCCCCACCCGGCTGGCCCTCTCGCGGGCGCTGGGCGAGCGCGACGAGCGCCGCGCGATGGATCTCTTTCAGGCCACCGGCGCCCGCTTCGATCGCCGCCGGGCCGACGCCGCCGGGATCGTCGCGCCCTCGCCCGATCCGGCGCTCCTCCGCCGCTACGTCCGGCGTATGCTCGAGGCCTCATGACGCGACCGACCACGGGCATGGTGCTCGGTAAGTTCATGCCGCCGCACCTCGGGCACGTCTACCTGGTCGAGTTCGCGCGCCGCTACGTCGACCGGCTCACCGTGGTCGTGGGCACGATGCCGCACGAGCCGATCGACGGCGCCCTCCGCTACGGCTGGATGCGGGAGCTCTTCCCCGACTGCCACGTCGTGCACCTCGACGAGGTGCTGCCGCAGGACCCGAGCGAGCACCCGGAGTTCTGGGCGATCTGGGAGGCGGCGCTGCGCCGGGTGCTGCCCGAGGGGCCGCTCGACCACGTCTTCGCGTCGGAGAGCTACGGCCACCGCCTCGCCGAGGTGCTGGGCGCCTCCTTCGTGCCGGTGGACCGCGCGCGATCGGTGCTCCCGGTCAGCGGCACCGCGGTGCGGGAGGATCCCCTCGGCCACTGGCGCTTCCTCCCCGAGTGCGTGCGTCCGCACTTCGTCCAGCGCGTGTGCTTGTTCGGACCCGAGTCCACCGGCAAGAGCACCCTCGCTCGCACCCTGGCCGAGGCGTTCGACACGGTCGCGGTGCCCGAGTACGCGCAGCTCCTCATCGCCGAGCAGGACGGCGCGCTCGCCTACGAGGACATCCCGCGCATCGCGAGGGGGCAGCGGGCCTCGGAGCAGGCGCTCGCCCGGCGCGCGAACCGGGTCCTCTTCTGCGACAGCGATCTGCTGACCACCCGGATCTGGTCCGAGACGCTCTTCGACGACTGCCCGGCCTGGATCTGCGAGGAGGCGGATCGCGCCGCCTACGACCTGACGCTCCTCTGCGACGTGGACGTGCCCTGGGTCGACGACGTTCACCGCTACCGGCCGGAGGATCGCCGGGCGTTCTTCGCGCGCTGCCGGGACGCGCTCGACGCGCGCGGGCGGCCCTACGTGGTGATCCGCGGCGACTGGGCCGAGCGCGATCGGGCGGCCATCGCCGCGGTGCGCGCGCTCCTCGACCGATAGTGTCCTCGGGACCCATGCCGAGCTTTCGTGTGACTTGGCTCCTGGTCGCGCTGCTGCTGGCTCCCTCCATCGCGAGCGCGCAGACGTCCGACGACGCCGAGGCGCGGGCGGAGTTCGAGGCCGGGCGAGACGCGTTCTCTGCCAACGCCTACGAGGAGGCGCTCGCGCACTTCCGCCGCGCCTACGCGCTGAGCGGGCGAGCTCTGCTCCTCTTCAACATCGGCTCCGCCGCCGAGCGGCTGGGGCGCGACGAGGAGGCGGCCGAGGCCTACCGCGCGTTCGTGGAGGCGCTCCCCGGCGATCGCTCCGCCCCCGAGGCGCGGCGACGGCTCCAGCTGATCGAGGCGCGCGCGGCCGAAGCGGCGCCCGATCCGAGCGCGCCGGCGCGCGAGGGCGGCTGGCTCTGGTCCTGGGTGGGCCTGGGCGCGACCGCGGCCTCGGCGGGCGCGATCGGCCTCTCCTGGGCGCTCGCGAACGACGCCTACGCGGAGCTCGAGGCGAGCTGCTACGCGCGCGGCTGCACCGAGGGCGAGCTCGCGGCGTCGGACGTCCAGGCCCGGATCGACGCCACCACCGCGATGTGGATCGTGACCGGCGCGCTCGCCGCGGCGACGGTGGTGCTCTGCGTGGTCGAGGCCCCGCGGGACGCGCCGACCGAGTCGGTGAGCGTCTCCGTCGGGCCCGGCTCGGTCGCGCTCGAGGGGCGGTTCCGATGAGGGCGCTCGTGCTCTCGCTCTGCGCGTTGAGCGCCTCGTGCTCGCTGGATCTCGACCGGCTCCGGCGGGGCGCGCCCGACGGTGGGCTGCCGCCGCGGGACGCCGCGGTGGACGCGGCCGTCGACGCCGGCGAGGAGCCCGACGCGGGAGACGCCGGACCGGCCGACGCCGGGGTCTGCGGCTGCCGGGGCGCCGGGTGGCAGAGCAACCCCTTCGTGGTCGGCGGCGAAGGCGTGAGCGCGGTGGAGGTCGAGGACCTGAACGGCGACGGCTACGGCGACATCGTCGCCAGCCTCCGCGGGAGCAGCGGCCCCGGCGTGGCGTTCCTCCGGGTCGACGTGACGGGGTGCGATCGCAGCGGGCTGAGCGCCGAGGCGGCGGAGGCGTTGGCGGGCACGGTGCCCAACACCGTCTCGACCCTCGTCGACTGGGACGGAGACGGCACCCTGGACGTCCTCTCCCCCGACCCGGCGATGGACCGGATCCAGTACCTCCGGGGCAACGTCTCGACGATGCGCTGGTCCGCGTCCCCCAACGCGACCTTCGGCGGCCTCGCACGCCCTCGCGTGGCCTTCGCGGGCGAGCTCGACGGGGCCGGGCTGCCCGAGGTGGTGATCGCCGGAGAGGGCAACCTGGCGTACACCGCCCCCGATCGCTCGCTCACGAGCACCCGCACGTTCCCGCCCATCGGCGACTCGGCGGGGTTCGGTCGCTACCCCGACGGCCGTCGCTTCGTCGCCCTCGTCGGGGTGGGCGTCGGGGTCCTGGTGCACGTGTTCGACTCGACCGACGAACCGACGCTGCAACCGGGGCTGGTGGTCGACGCGCCCGGCATCACCGCGGTCGAGGTCGGCGATCTCTTCCCGGAGCGCTCGGGCGACGAGATCGTCGTCTCCGACGGATCGTCCCTGCGGGTGTTCGGCTACGACGCCACCGGGTGGGTGGAGATCGCGTCGGCCGCCGCGCGCCCGTTCGTGGCGCTGCGGCTCGGGAACGTCGACCCGGATCCGGAGCTCGAGCTCGCGGCGGCGAGCCAGGATCGCGGCTGGGTGGAGCTCTGGGACGCCGAGGACGGCGGCCTCTCGACCCGCGCGAGCCTGACCGTCGGCGAGCCGACCGCGCTGGCCCTCGCGGACGTCGACGCCGACGGGCAGGGCGACGTGATCGTGGGCCACAGCGCGAGCGGCTCGGCGCGGATCACCGTGTTCCGTCAGGTCTGCGCGCGCTGAAGCGCCTCGAGCCGTCGCTCCAAAAACCGCCGCTCGACGTCGTTGCTCACCAGCGAGAGCGCCTCTTCGTAGGCGGCGCGGGCCTGACCCGTGCGCCCGAGCCGCAGCAGCAGATCGCCGCGAGCGGCCGGGAGCAGGTGATAGCGGGCGAGGGTGCCGCGCGCGGCGAGCGCGTCGAGCAGCCGCAGCCCCTCCTCCACGTCGCCGTGCATCGCGATCGCCACCGCGCGGTTCAGCTCCACCACCGGCGACGGCTCGAGCCGGAGCAGCACGTGATACAGCCCCGCGATCTGACGCCAGTCGGTGTCCTCGGGCCGCGGCGCCTGGGCGTGGAGCGCGGCGATCGCGGCCTGGATCGCGTAGCCCCTCGGCGGCCGCTCCCGGAGCGCGGCGTCGACGAGCGGCAGCGCCCGCGCGATCTGTTCGTGGTCCCAGCGCGCCCGGTCCTGCGCCTCGAGCAGCACCAGATCGCCCTCCGCGTCGACCCGGGCGTGACGGCGCGCGTCGTGGAGCAACATCAGCGCGAGCAGCCCCTTCGGCCCGGGCTCGTTCGGCAGGAGCGCGCTCACCAGCTCCGCCAGCCGGATCGCCTCGCGGCAGAGATCCTGGCGCACGAGCGCGTCGCCGGCGGTGGCGGCGTAGCCCTCGTTGAACACGAGGTAGAGCGTCGCGAGCGCCGCGTCGATGCGCTCCGGGAGATCCTCGGGCGCGGGCACGCGGTAGGGGATGCCGGCCGCGCGGATCTTCTTCTTGGCGCGCACCAGCCGCTGGGCCATCGCCTTCTCGTCGACCAGGAACGCCCGCGCGATCTCCGGCGTGGTGAGGCCGCAGATGGTGCGCAGCGTCAGCGCGATCTGCGCGTCTGCACCGAACGCCGGGTGACAGCAGGTGAAGACGAGCCGCAGCATGTCGTCCCGCGGCCCGGCCTCGAGCAGCTCCTCGGCCGACGGCGCGAACGCCTGCTCGACGTCGGCCACCGCCTTCAGCTCGGCCTGCTTGTCCCGGAACGTGCGGCCGCGCCGGATGCGATCGATCGCCTTGTTCCGCGCCGCGCGGAGCACCCACGCGCGCGGCTCGTCCGGGAGGCCCTCGGACGGCCACTGGGTCAGCGCCGCCTCGAAGGCCTCCTGGACCACCTCCTCGGCGCGATCGAAGTCACCGAGGAGGCGGATGAGCGGCGCGACGATCCGGCCGTGCTCTTCACGATAGAGCCGGTCGACCGCCGCGCGGGCTTCGGTCAGTCCCACTTCTGGATGGGTCGGACCTCGATGGAGCCGGTGCGGGCCGCCGGGATCTTGGCCGCGATGCGGCACGCCTCGTCGAGGTCGGGCGCCTCGACCAGGTAGTAGCCCCCGAGCTGCTCGCGGGTCTCGGCGAAGGGCCCGTCGGTCTTCACCGTCTTGCCCTCGCGCACCCGCACGGTGGTCGCGGTGTCCACCGGGGTGAGCGCCTCACCGCCCTTGTAGTGCCCCGACTTCACGATGCCCTCGGTGAACGCGCCGTACTCGGCGACGAGCGCGTTCATCTCCTCGGGCGTCATGTCCTTGGCGACGTTCTCGTCTTCGTAGATCAACAACAGGTATTGCATGTCTTCCCCTCGGCTCGAAGGATACCCGATTCAGGCGTCGGGCGTGATGACGCCGAGCACGGCGCCGGTGGGATCGGCGAACATCGCGAAGCGACCCACGCCCGGGACGGTCATGGGCTCGCCGAGCGGCGTGGCCCCGTTGCGCTCGGCGCGGGCGAGGGTGGCGTCGGCGTCGTCGACGGTGACGTACTGGAGCCACACCGACGGCATCTCGTCCGAGGGCGCCTTCATCATGCCGCCGCGCATCTTCTCGCCGTTCTTGAAGATGAAGTACGGGCCGTTCGGCATCTCCATCACGTCGTGCGAGTAGCCGAGGACCTGCGCGTAGAAGTCGGCGAGCTTCTCCGGGTCCTTCGCCCACCGCTCGTTCCAGTGCCAGCTGCCGGCGCCCTCGGTCGCGGGCGGCTCACCCTCGGCGGCGTGGAAGAGCACGAAGGGCGCGCCCTCCGAGTCCATCACCGGCTGCATGCGCCCGACCGACGGGACCTCGAACGCGTCGGCGAGCACCTTCCCGCCGTGCGCCGCGACCTTCTTCGCGGTGGCGTCGACGTCCTCCACCGAGACGTAGCTGAGCCAGTGGCTCGGCGTGCCCTCCTGCTGGGGCGCGGTGAGCCCGCCGACGCTGGTCTCCCCGTGCATCAGCAGCGTGTAGGGGAAGCCCGGCATCTCGGCGTCCTTCGCCTTCCAGGGCAGGGTCTCGGGGTAGAACGCGACGGCGCGCTCCACGTCGGTGGTGACCAGCTCGAACCAGTTGAACTTACCGTAATCGTAGGACATTTGTCGTTCTCCCAGGTTGCGCCTCTTCGGCTCTCATCCCCTGGTCGAACGGGCCGACCGAGAATCGACAGCCGATCCGAAAAAAAATGGCTCTCCTCACCCATTCGTGGGTCACGGTCGTGCAGGAAGAGGGGGGCAGAGCCCACCGAGCTTGAGCATCGCGAGGGCGATCAGGGGCGCATGAGAGTGGAAGCCGAAGGCGAGC
>Ga0310345_10003972_pt1 | contig 13694 bp, 10 predicted proteins | sample HC15DNA20500_MG_FD_204667 | JGI IMG/M metagenome (GOLD analysis project Ga0310345, IMG submission 204667) | Marine microbial communities from station ALOHA, North Pacific Subtropical Gyre - HC15-DNA-20-500_MG | ecosystem: Environmental > Aquatic > Marine > Oceanic | place: Pacific Ocean: North... | reverse complement strand
TCGAGAGCAAGAGCGCACCCGGCGCGAGTCCGTGGCGCTCGGCTTGCTTCGGCCACAGGAACCGACTCGTGATCTCACGTTTTTCGGTGTCCAGATAGCCGGGAAGGCGGATGACCTCCATGCGGTCGCGAAGCGGCTCCGGGATCCCCTGGAGTGTATTCGCGGTGGTGATGAACAGGACTTCGGACAGGTCGTATTCCAACTCCAGATAGTGGTCCGAAAAGGTGCGGTTCTGCTCCGGGTCGAGCACTTCCAACAGCGCGGCGCCGGGATCCCCGTGGAAGTCCTGGGCGATCTTGTCGACCTCGTCGAGCAGGAAGACCGGGTTCCGCGTCCCACTCCGCCGCATGCCTTGCACGATTCGGCCAGGCAACGCCCCCACATACGTGCGTCGATGTCCTCGGATCTCGGCCTCATCCCGTACACCACCAAGGCTTACTCGCACGAACTCGCGTCCCAGCGCCTGAGCGATGCTTCGGCCCAGGGAGGTCTTCCCGACGCCCGGGGGGCCAACCAGGCAAAGGATTGGCCCCCGCATTTCCTTGACCAGCGACAGTACCGCTACGTGGTCGAGGATGCGCTCCTTGACCTCCCCCAGGCCGAAGTGCTCAGACTCGAGGATGCGCGACGCATGTTCAACGGAGAGGTTGTCGGCCGAGCGCGCGGCCCACGGCAGCGCAACGATCCAGTCGAGGTGTGATCGAATGACCGCCGCCTCCGGTGCCACCGGATTCAGTTTCTTGAGGCGTGAGAGTTCTTTGTGCGCCCGCTCCTGGGCGTGCGGCGGTAGGTCGGCGCTGTGTACTGCCTCCTCGATCTCTCGCCACTCAGCGTCCTCGTCCTCTGCGGGCTCCCGGTGGATCGTGCTGAAGGCGGCGACGACGTCCGGCACACGCTCGCTGCCCAACTGGAGCTGGATTTGGCGGTCGAGCTTGGCCTCGATACGCATGATCTCGAGTTCCCGTACCAGGCATTCCTGCAGCAACTTGAGTTGTTCCGTCGCTCCGGTTGCTTCCAATAGCTCCTGTTTCTCCAGCGACGGCAGGATCAAGTGCCCGGCGACGAGATGCGCAAAGCGCACTCGGTCCCCCTCCGCCGACAGAATGCCAGAGAGAATCTCCGGAACGCGCTCGTGCAGCCGCGCGTACTCGGCGTAGAGGCTCACCACGGTTCGCGTGAGCGACTGCAATTCGGTTGGGGTCGGGCCGGCTTCTTCGGTCTCCCGGTCCGTCAGCAGTTCCACCGATGCTCGGAGGGCCGCCGTCGTCGTGGTCAGTCGACGGATCCGTACCCGACCGAGACCCTCTAGCACCACACGAAGCGTGCCGTCCGGCAGGCTGGAAACCTGCACCACGCGCGCGACAGTACCAACGCGAAAGAGATCGGCGCTGCCAGGCTCGTCGATCGCCGGATCACGCTGAGCGACCAGGAGCACTAGATCGTCTCCTTCACGCGCCTCGTCGAGCGCGGCCAACGAGCGGGCCCGCCCGATGAGCAGGGGCAGCACGATGTAGGGGAAGAATACTAGATCCCGCAGCGGGACCACGGGAAGGCGATCGGGCAATTCTACCTGGTCCTCGACCCTGATGAGGTTCGGCATGCGAAGCAGCTTGTGCAGCGAGGGGCGTCGGCGCCTATCGTACCCCTTGGCGGGCTCTAGCAACAGAGACGCACCGCTGAGATAGGCGCTGAGGCCATTGTTGTCGTGCGGGCAACAAGTCTAGGCCTGAAAAGTACTGCTACGCCTTGAGCTTCTCTTCTTCTGGGTGCAGAACGAGCAGGGGCACTACGCCGTGCTCGACGCTCTCTGGTGTGACCACCACCTCGCGCACGTCGTTTCGCGACGGGATTTCGAACATGACGTCGCGCATGATGCCCTCTATGATCGATCGCAGGCCCCGCGCGCCCGTTTTGCGCTCCATGGTCTTTTTCGCGATCGCCTTGATGGCCTCGCGGTCGAAGGTGAGTCCGATGCCCTCGAGCTCGAACATCTTCTTGTACTGCTTCACGAGAGCGTTTTTGGGCTGTTCCAGGATGAGCGCGAACGCCTCTTCATCCAGGTCGTCGAGGTGGACGGTCACCGGGAGACGACCCACGAGCTCAGGGATCAGGCCGTAGCGCTGCAGATCTTCCGGCTCGACCCACTGCATGGTGTTGCCTTCCTTCCGTTCGACGTCCTCGCCGGCGAAGCCTATGCGACGTTTGCCGATGCGTCCCTCGACGATCTTTTCCAGCCCGTCGAAGGCTCCCCCGCAAATGAAGAGAATATTGCGGGTGTTGATCTGGATGTACTCTTGCTGCGGATGCTTGCGCCCGCCCTGAGGCGGCACGCTCGCCACCGTGCCTTCGAGGATCTTCAGCAGTGCCTGCTGTACGCCCTCCCCCGAGACGTCGCGCGTGATGGAGGGGTTCTCCGACTTGCGCGCGATCTTGTCCATCTCATCGATGTACACGATGCCGCGTTCGCATTCGGCGACGTTGAAGTCTGCCGCCTGTAGCAGCCTAACGAGAATGTTCTCGACGTCTTCGCCGACGTACCCGGCCTCCGTGAGCGTGGTCGCGTCTGCTATGGTGAAAGGCACGTGCAGCATGCGTGCGAGCGTCAGCGCCAGCAGCGTCTTGCCCACGCCCGTCGGGCCCATGAGCAGGATGTTGGCCTTGTCGATCTCGACGTCGTCGAGAACGCCCTGGTGGTTGACCCGCTTGTAATGATTGTAGACGGAGACGGCCAACGTCTTCTTCGCCGTCTCCTGACCGATCACGTATTGGTCGAGGACCGCCTTGATCTCTTCGGGAGTCGGGCTGGGAACGGTTTGTTCCTGAGCTTCCCGCTCCTCCTCCTCCGCGAGGATCTCGTTGCAAAGGGAGATGCACTCGTTGCAGATGTACACGTTCGGCCCGGAGATGAACTTCTTGACGCTCTCCTTGGACTTTCCGCAGAAGCTGCAGCGAAGGTGTTTGTCACTCGTCATGGCTAAATATTGCGCGTTCGGCTATTCGCCGCTATCCGAGTCCGCAGGTTTTCCCTCGGTCTGCGAAACTGGGCCTTCCAGGACACGGTCGATGAGACCGTATTCAACCGCCTCCACGGGGTCCATGAAGCGGTCGCGATCGACGTCGGATTGAACAGCCTCGACGGTCTGTCCCGTGTGCTTCGCGATGATTTCGTTGAGCCTTTGGCGCACGTGCAGAATCTCTCTGGCTGCGACTTCGATGTCGGCCGCGCTGCCTTGGAAGCCGCCGGACGGTTGGTGGATCATGATACGCGCATTCGGAAGCGCATTCCGCTTGCCTTCCGCGCCCGCCGCTAGCAGCACCGCGCCCATGGAGGCTGCCATGCCCACACAGAAAGTGGACACGGGCGCCCGCAAGTGCTGCATGGTGTCGTAGATGGCCATGCCAGCGTAGACGCTCCCGCCCGGAGAGTTGATATACATGAAGATGTCGCGTTCCGGGTCTTCGGCGTCGAGAAAAAGCAGTTGGGCGAGGATGATGTTCGCCACGTCGTCGTTGATGCCACTGCCCAGGAAGACGATACGGTCCATGAGCAGCCGGCTGAAGATGTCGTAGCTGCGCTCGCCACGGCTCGTGCGCTCGATCACGTAGGGTGGGTAAATCGGCATGTCAGTGCTCTAGTTCAGGGTGCCGTGCTGTTTCAAGGGGCTATGCTGTCGATGATCTCGGATTGTTCCTTCAGGAAGTCGAAGACCTTCCGCTCGGTGAGCTCCCGCTCGAGCATCTCCAGGCGGCCCGCTTTTTGCAGACTCGCATACACTTTCGCGGCCGTGCTGGCGTTGGCCTCGGCGATCTCTTCGACACGCCTGTCGATGTCGTCTTCGGTGGCCGCCAATCCTTGAGTATCGGCAACCTTCTCGATGATAAGAATGCGTTTGACCGCGCGCTCCGCCTCCACGCGGATCGAGGCACGAATCTCCTCGAGCCGCTCCGGGTCGAGATTGGGCTGCTCGCCGATCACGCCGTCGGCGTAGCGATCGACCATGGATGCTGGAACCTCGAAGGGGTTGGCATCGAGCAGCATGTCTAGCAAGCGCCCTCGCACGACGTTTTCGACTTCCTCGCCGCCCTCTTTGTCAAGGTCCTCACGAACCCGCGTCTTGAGGTCGTCCAGCGTCTCGAAATCTCCGACCTGTTTGGCCAAAGCGTCGTCTAGTTCCGGTAGCTCCTGGACCTTGCGGGCGACGAGGGTGATATGGACGCGTTCGGTCTCGCCTCTGCGGGCTTTGTCCGGAGAATCCTCTGGGAAGGCAACGTCGAACTCGTCGGACGCGCCCGCCTCGAGTGACTTGATCGCGGTCTCGATATCGGGAAGCGCATCGCCCTGCCCGAGAAGGAACTCGTACTCTTTGCCTTCGTCCGTGGTTTCTCCCTCCACTTTCTTGATGCGCACGGCAACCAGGTCGCGATCCTCTGGCTGACCCTGCTCCACAGGCTTCCACGCTCCGTTCTGTTCCTGGATTCGGGCGAGCACCTTGTCGACGTGTTCGTCGTTCACCTCGGCCACCGGGCGCTCGATCGCGAAGCCACCTAGCCGACCGATTTCAATCTGCGGCTGGATGTCGAAGGAGATCGAGAATACGAGATCCTGCTCAGGCTCGTAGCTCAACTCCTGAATCTCTCCCTCGCTGATCGGTGTCAGGTCCTGTGCGGCCAGCGCGGTTCGGTACGCTTCGCCGACGAGCTTGTCGAGGGCCTCCTTACGGAGCGTGCCACCGAAACGGGACTCGATCACCTTCGCGGGCACGCGGCCCTTTCTGAAGCCCTTCAAGCGAGCACGCGACGCCAACTGCTTGGCGGCACGTCTCTCTTCCTGTTGCACTACGGAGGCCGGGACGGTCACGCTCATACTACGGCGCCATCGCTCTTGCTCCTCAACGGACACCTGCAGGCTCGATGCGTCTAGGGTCATACCCTCATGGGGGCTAGGGAGTCAGCGTTCAGGGAGCCCCGAAAATGCGAAAGGGGGGACTCGAACCCCCACGGCTTTTAGCCACGGGATCCTAAATCCCGCGCGTCTACCAATTCCGCCACTTTCGCAAGGCTCGGGAAAAGATAAACCCGTGGCCGAGAGGGGTTCAACGGCAGCGCTTCTTCTCGGAACGAGCAAGCGCGGGCGACCTACCGCCGCCCGCGCCTACAACCCACACGTCAACCCACACGTCGATCTAGTTCGGCATGCGTACGTTGACGACTCGAACATCGCCGGTATTGTCCTCAAAGTGTAGTGACACGATCTGGTCACCGCCTACGTCGTCAAGCGCCAGGCGCACATCGTCCGGCGTTTCGATCACGTGATCCTGGACCTGAACGAGCCTCTGTCCGACATAGCCCCCCAAGCGGCGTCGATCCGCCGGACTGCCGCGAGCGACTTGCGTGAGAAGGACTCCACGAACTCGTTCGAATCTCCACATCTGTGCCAGCTCGGCGTCCATGGTCTCGACGTTGATGCCCAGGCGTTCCTCGGCGTGGACGGCGCGGTCTGCGACCACGGTCGCGATCTCGTTGATCGGTGCCTCGTCCAGCATGAGCCGGACGTCGATCGGACGGGAGTCCCGATACACGGTCACGGTCACTCGGTCGCCAGGCCGATGTTCCGCGATGCGTGCCTGGAGTTCGGCGACGTAGCCGACCGGTTTGCCTTCGAGCGCCACGATCACGTCCTCGGGCTGCAGTTGCCCGGCTGCGGGGCCCCCGGCGGTGATCGTCTGTACGAGGATGCCCGAGACCGACGGCAGTCCGTACACTTCCGCGTCTTCCGCGGTTGCGTCCGCGATACCCACGCCCATTCTAGGTCGCTTCACGTGCCCATACTCTATCAGGTCTTCCATGACGCGCCTCGCGAGGTTGATCGGGATCGCGAAGCCGTAGCCCTGATACACGCCCGTTTCAGACGCGATGGCTGAGTTGATGCCGACGACCTGGCCCTTGAGGTTCACCATGGGGCCGCCCGAGTTACCGGGGTTGATAACCGCGTCGGTCTGAATGAAGTCCTCGATCGCGAAGCCCGCTGCATCCGGGCCATACCGCGGATCGTTGTATAGGTCGTTCTGTAGCAGTGACAGTCCCCGTCCGAGCGCGCTGACGATTCCAGCGGTCACCGTGAAATCGAGCTGGGCCGAGCGGCCAATCCCAGGGTTCCCAATTGCCAGAATCCACTCGCCGACCCTGGTCTCGTCCGAATCGCCGAACGACATCGCGGGCAGTGGCTCTTCGACGTCGATCTTGAGCACTGCGACATCCGTGAACGGGTCATTCCCGACAATCTGAGCCGTGAAGTAGCTGCGGTCCGGGAAATAGACCGTGACTTGGTCTGCGCCCTTGACTACGTGGTTGTTCGTCAGGATGTAACCGTCGGGGGACACCACGAAACCACTGCCCCCGGCGACCACCCCCTGCGACGGAGGTTGCCGTCGATCCCGAGGGTTGTCGAAGAAGCCCCGCAGCCCTTCCGGAAGCTGCTGCCTGGTCTGGGGCACCGGACGCCGGGCTTCGATCCGCACCACCGCGGGCGTCACCGCATCCGCCAGATTCGTGAAGGCCTGGCTGAGGTCCAGCGCCGGCTGTACGGCCTCGGCGGCCACCTGTGGTGCCTCGTTGACCGTCGGCATCGCGTAGGACGGACTGGTCCAGCCGAGTCCGCTGGCCATTCCCAGACCAAAGACGAACACGACCGCGCTGTAGAAAACCACTTTGGTCTTGGTACGAAGTGGGTCGTACATCTCGGCGCTCTCCCGAATCTTTCTGAATATGGTGATCGGCCCAGGTCCAGAGCCGGAGTATGCTGCTACACGGGAAGGCCGGACCCGGTCCGGCCTTCTACACCTGTTTGAGATACGCCACGAGGGGCGCCGGGTTGCCCCAGCGCCCCTCCACCGCATGAGACGCTAGCTACGCCTCTTCATCTACGATCTCGTAGTCGGCCTCGACGACGTCATCGTCGGCGGCGCTATCCGATGCGCCCTCTTCGTCGCCGTCCTCCTCCGAGCTTTCGCCATCCGCATCGTCGTCCCCGTCCGCGTCTTCGTCCTCGGCGGATTCTGCTTCTGCCGCCTGAGACTGATACATCTCCTGCCCCGCGGCGCTGAACGCCTGCATCAACTCATCGCGGGCGGAGTTGAGCGTGGTGAGATCATCGCCCTTGAGCGCCTCTTTGGCCTGTTCGACCGCCCCGTCGAGACGCTCCTTGGTGTCTTCTGAGACCATGTCGCCCCACTCGGCCGTATCCTTCTCGACCTGATAGACGAGCGAGTCGAGCTGGTTGCGGGACTCGACCTTCTCCCTGAGGTCTTCGTCCTCGCCGGCGTGCTCTTCGGCGTCCTTGACCATGCGCTCGATTTCGGCGTCTGAGAGCCCGCTCGACGCTTCGATGCGGATCTTCTGCTCCTTGCCCGTAGCCCTATCCTTGGCCGACACGTGCAGGATGCCGTTTGCATCGATATCGAACGTCACTTCGACCTGAGGCATGCCGCGCGGTCCTGGCGGAATTCCGGTCAGCTGGAACTTGCCGATGGTCTTGTTGTCCACCGCCATCTTGCGCTCACCCTGCAGCACATGGATCTCGACCGTGGTCTGGTTGTCCTCCGCGGTGGAGAACACTTCGGCCTTCTTTGTCGGGATCGTCGTGTTTCGCTCGATGAGCGCCGTCATGACGCCGCCCAGTGTCTCGATTCCCAGCGAAAGGGGAGTCACGTCCAGCAGGAGCACGTCGGTGACGTCACCGGCTAGTACGCCACCCTGGATGGCGGCACCGACGGCGACGACTTCGTCCGGGTTCACGCCCTTGTGCGGGTCCTTACCGAAGAACTCGGTCACGACCTCCTGCAGCTTGGGAATCCGCGTCGAACCGCCAACGAGGATGACCTCGTCGATCTCGTCGGTCGTCAGCCCGGCGTCCTTGAGCGCCATCTTCATGGGCGGGATGGTCCGCTGAATCAGGTCGTCCACGAGCTGCTCGAACTTGGACCTCGAGAGGCTGTAGTTCAGGTGCTTGGGACCGTCCTGGGTCGCCGTGATGAAGGGCAGGTTGATGTCCGATGTCATCGTCGTGGAAAGCTCCATCTTCGCCTTCTCGGCGGCCTCTTTCAGGCGCTGAAGCGCCATCGAGTCCTGCGCGAGGTCGATGCCCTGATCCTTCTTGAACTCCTGAACGAGCCAGTTGATGACGCGCTGGTCGAAGTCGTCACCTCCCAGGTGAGTGTCACCATTGGTCGACTTGACCTCGAAGACCCCGTCGCCGAGCTCGAGAACCGAGATGTCGTACGTGCCTCCACCGAGGTCGAAGACCGCGATCTTCTCCTCGACCTTCTTGTCGAGGCCGTAAGCGAGCGCGGCCGCGGTCGGCTCGTTGATGATACGCAGCACCTTGAGGCCCGCGATCTTGCCCGCGTCCTTGGTTGCCTGTCGCTGCGCATCGTTGAAGTAGGCGGGGACCGTAATGACCGCCTGGCTCACCTTCGTGCCCAGGTAGTCTTCGGCAGTCTGCCGCATCTTTTGCAGGATCATCGCGCTGATCTCGGGCGGCGTGAACGTCTTGTCCGCGTTCGGGACCTTCACGGTCACGCGACCCTTGGCGTCGTGGCCCACCTCGTACGGGACGAGCTTCTCTTCCTCCGCGACCTCGTCGTGTTTGCGACCCATGAAGCGCTTGATCGAGAACACAGTGTTCTCGGGGTTCGTGATCGCCTGGCGCCGCGCGACCTGACCGACGAGGCGCTCACCGTCCTTCGTGTGCGCGACGACCGAGGGGGTCGTGCGTCCTCCCTCTGAGTTGGGGATCACGACGGGCTCTCCGCCCTCCATGACTGCCACCACCGAGTTAGTGGTTCCCAGGTCGATCCCGATGACTTTGCCCATGCTCTCCTCTTCTCGTTGCTGTTGGGGCTCCGGGGGCCGGTCGGCTCCCTGCGAGCGAGCGATCTATTTGGAAGCGCCGGCCAATGGCCAGCGGATGTGCGCGGTCCGTAACGAACTGGCGACACGGCACGAGAAGTGCAATCCCCATGCCGGAAGGATGGGCCGAAAGGCCGCCGCTATGGCGGTCTTATAGACCGAATACTGCCAAAATAGCATGTCCCGGGACCCGATCTAGTCGGGTGGCGGCAGGAGTCGAGGTCGCAGCGTCTGTAACAGTCGGTCCTGGTCGACTCCCGATTCGTTACTACTCAGCACGATCGGGGTCCCGGACGTGCGCAGCTTGATCCGCGCGGCCAGGCGCCGGGGCGGGCCGTGGCGCTGGAGGAGTGCATCGGCGTCGACGACATCGATCGCGACGTTGTTTTGCTTGAGTGCGCGCGCTCCGGTCACTTCGGACCAGGGGATCGTCAGGCCGCCACCTCGATTCCGTCGGGTGAGAGCACCAACGAGGGGTGTCTGGAGATGAGGCGTCGTGCGCCGGCCGCGCCAACGGCGAGCCATAGGGCGCCGCAAGGCCAGGCGAAGGGCTTGATGGGTATGATGGAGAAGAGAAAGAACGGGAGTCCGTCCATGGCTTCGACGGCGTCGGGACCCAGAATCTCACCGAGCCAGAACAGCAGAACCGCTACAACGACGCCTAGGACGACCTGGAAGGTCGCGAGGCCCCAGTGAGGCCTGAATTCGAGCCGTTCGGTGGAGTCGGCGTCGGTCATGTGGGGGTCTCGCCCCTGGGCGCGAGGAATGCCCTCAAGATACGGTGACGAGCCGGTAACTGTTCACGCGAGTTGCAAGCGGATCCAATCGTGACGGCTGGTGGCGCGCGCGCGCGCGGCTGATATTGCGCCGACTCGACCCACCGCCCATGAGGACTTTGCCTGAATGAAGCGACCCAGTCCGAGAATCTCTGTCCTATGGACGTGCGCCGCGATCCTGCTCGTCACCGGTGCCTGGGCGTCACTCGGTGCCGAGCCCGCATCGGTGGCGCCGACCGCCGCGATTCAGGCCAGTGCCCAGATCAGCGTTCCGCAGGGCGCGCTCGACACGCCGTTGCTCGACCGGCTGCGTTCGGTGCTCGGACTCTTCCTGTTAGCGTTCGCGGCTTGGCTCATGAGCGTCGATCGCAAGAACATCGCCTGGCGCGTGGTGATCTGGGGCATCTCGCTGCAAATCCTCTTCGCCTTCCTGATACTGAAGACGCCCGTGGGAGGCGCGGTTTTCGGAGTGATGAACGACGTCGTGATTGCGTTGCTCGGGTTCACTGTGGAAGGCGCGAGGTTCATCTTCGGCGACCTCGTCTACGACAATGTCCCGGTGGGCGCCGGGACAGTGGGCCAGGGCGATTTTGCGGCCACGCCGGGTCAGGTAGCGAATACCGGCGCGTTCTTCGCGTTCAACGTACTGCCGACGATCATCTTCTTTTCGTCGCTGATGACGGTGCTGTACCACCTAGGCGTGATGCAAGTCGCAGTGAAGGGCGTGGCCTTCGTCATGCAGAGGACGATGAAGACTTCGGGTGCGGAGACGTTGTCCGCGGCAGGCAACATCTTCGTAGGCCAGACCGAAGCTCCGCTGTTGATCAAGCCGTACATCGATCGCATGACAAATTCGGAACTGATGGCGGTAATGACCGGTGGTTTCGCGACCGTCGCGGGAGGCGTACTCGCCGCTTACGTGGGAATCCTGCTGGCCTATTTCCCCGATATCGCGGGCCACCTCATGGCTGCATCGGTGATGTCTGCTCCCGCCGCGCTCGTGATCGCCAAGCTGATGTATCCGGAGAGCGAAACGCGGGATACGGCGGGGAAACTCGAGGTCGACATCGAGAAAGCCGATGTAAACGTCATCGATGCGGCCGCGCGCGGGGCTTCGGAGGGTCTCTATTTGGCGCTCAACGTCGGCGCGATGCTGCTGGCCTTCATGGCGTTGGTGTACTTGATGAACGGCATCCTCGGGTGGGTCGGTGGCCTCGTCGGACTTGAGGCGCTCACCTTCGAATGGTTGCTCGGATGGCTGCTGGCGCCGCTCGCTTGGCTGATGGGCGTGCCGTGGGTGGACGCGCCGGTGATTGCGTCCCTTATGGGCCTGAAGACGGTGCTCAACGAGTTCGTCGCCTACTTCCAGCTCGCCGCGACGCTCGGAGGCGCGCATCAGCTACAGCCGCGCTCAATCGTCATTGCCACGTACGCGCTCTCCGGGTTCGCGAACTTCTCATCGATTGCGATTCAGCTCGGAGGCATCGGGGGTATCGCGCCGTCGCGCAGGCACGACCTCTCTCGCTTGGGCCTGCGCGCAATGATCGCGGGCTCGATCGCGGCGTTCATGACGGCTACGGTCGCTGGGATAATCCTCTGAGCGGGGAGGGGACGGTGGCTGGCGTGGATGTGGAGGCGGCGGCCGATTTCCTGCGCGACCGGTTGCCCTTCACCCCTTCGGTGCAGGTGATTCTCGGCTCCGGGCTCAGCCACCTCACGACGCATGTGAGCGACGCTACAACGGTGTCCTTCGAGGAAGTCCCGGGTTTTCCGCCGTCGGGCGTCGAAGGACACAGCGTCGTCTACGTGGCCGGGTACCTCGACGGGACACCGGTCTTGCTGCAGGCAGGCCGGTACCACGCGTACGAGGGACACCCGATGGAAGTGGTGGTCGCGCCGGTTCGAGTAGCTGCTGCATTGGGCGTTGAGGTGCTCATAGTGACCAATGCTGCTGGGGGCATCGACGGCAAGCTCGGACCTGGCGACCTCATGCTCATCGAGGATCAGATCAACCTTACGTTCCATAGCCCGCTAGCCGGGCCAGTGTACGGCGAGGGGCACCGCTTTCCGGACATGAGCGCGCCCTACGATCCCGTGCTCCAGCGGTGTGCTCTGGAGGTGGCTGCAGACCTCGGCATCGAGCTCACCCGCGGCACATATGCCGCCGTTCTTGGGCCTTCGTACGAGACTGCGGCCGAAGTGCGCATGCTCGCCCGACTCGGGGCCCACGCGGTAGGCATGTCGACTGTGCCGGAAGTGACCGTCGCGCGGGCGGCGGGACTCCGCTGCCTGGGTTTCTCGATGGTCACCAACAAAGGGACCGGGCTCAGCCCAGATCCGATCGGCCACGAGGAGGTGATCGAGGTCGGCCGTGTCACCGGCGCCCGCTTGGGGCTCCTCCTCAGCGGTGTCTTGGGTCGGTTGAGCGCGACTGGCTACTCCGAGGAAACGGAGTGATGCAAAGGTCCGTGGCCTCCACCCAGCCCCGGAGCCGTCTCGATCGCACGCACGACGAAGCGGATGCCGCGTGCAACAGCGTCGTGCACCGACTCTCCAAGCGCGAGCCCGGCGGCTATGGCGGCCGAGAGTGTGCATCCCGTACCGTGCGTGTGAGCGGTCTGGATACGGGGCCGACGCCAGACGCTCTCCTCGTCACCGTCCCAGAGTACGTCGACTACGTCTCCGCCCAGGTGTCCGCCCTTGATGAGCGCGGCGCCCGCTCCAAGCGCGACGAGTCTCCGGGCTGCTTCGCTCATGTGGCCGACGGTTTCGACCGGCTCTCCAACCAGGATGGCGGCCTCGTGCAGGTTGGGCGTAATCAGAGTGGCCAAGGGCAAGAGCCTCACGACGAGAGAGGCCTCTGCGTCCGAATCGACCAGCCGGTCTCCGCTGGTAGCCACCATGACCGGATCCATGACGTAGTGACCCAGCACGTGCACTTCAATGGCGTCCGCGACCTCGGCGACCAGCGCGGCATTGGCCAACATTCCCGTCTTGAGCGCTCGGGGTCGGAGATCCGTGGCGACCGCGTCGATCTGGGCTCGCACGTCCTGGATCGGCACCGCGTGGATCGCGTGCACCCCCAGGGTATTTTGCGCCGTGATCGCGGTAATCGCGCTCGTCCCGTACACACCGAACGCCTGGAAGGTCTTGAGGTCCGCCTGGATACCTGCACCGCCCCCGCTATCGCTGCCCGCAATGGTCATTGCAACCGGCTGAGGCTGATCGGCGGGCATCTTTACTTCTTGTGGTCGGGGGTAGGGACGAAGGCGTACACAAGAAGCTGGTGCCAGACGTGGGCTTGAGCCAGCGTCGGGCGCGCCTGGTCGCACGACTCCGCGTCAGCAAGACGAGGAGGAAAGAGGGGCTCGTGCTCGTCGAAGGTGTACGTGCGGTTCGCGAGGCGCTCGACGCAGGAGCCGATGGTCGCTTCGCGGTGACCTCGCCGAGGCTCCAGCAGACGAGCGGCGGCTCTGCGCTCGCGACTCGGTTGGCGGCGACCGCTCTCGAGCTTCATGTCATCGACCACGCTGAACTGAGCGAATTGGCCGACACTGAGCGTCCACAGGGGATCTTGCTCGTGTGTAGCGAGCCTCAAGCTTCGCTCGCGCTGGTCGAGGCAGGGGCGCGGCTGCTGATTTTGGACGGCGTCCAGGACCCCGGCAATACGGGCACTCTTGTGCGCGCCTCGGTCGCTTTCGGCCTCGATGGGGTCATCGCGCTCGAGGGCACGGCGGACCCTTGGGCGGCCAAGACGGTACGGGCCTCCGCCGGTATGGCGTTTCGCATTTCGGTGTTTCAAGCGAAATCGTTCGACACGGTCGCTGCGCTCCAGCAGGCTGGAGTTCCGCTGCGCGTGGCCGCCGTGGACGGCGAGCCGGTTGTGTCGGACGAGCCCCGGGCCGGCTTTGCGCTGATCGTGGGGAACGAAGGAGCGGGCGTGAGAGACGAATTGAAAGCTGCGGCGACGAGCACGGTGTCGATCCCGATGAGGGGGGGTGCGGAATCGTT
>Ga0310345_10003971_pt1 | contig 13694 bp, 16 predicted proteins | sample HC15DNA20500_MG_FD_204667 | JGI IMG/M metagenome (GOLD analysis project Ga0310345, IMG submission 204667) | Marine microbial communities from station ALOHA, North Pacific Subtropical Gyre - HC15-DNA-20-500_MG | ecosystem: Environmental > Aquatic > Marine > Oceanic | place: Pacific Ocean: North... | reverse complement strand
CACAAAACAATAAATCTGATACAATTTCAGTGACTGTAGATGGGACTTTTAAAATAAAAGAAATAAAATTAAATATAGAAAATCAAGATTCTAAATTAATAAGAAATTTAGAAAATGATCTTACTGAAACAATCAACAAAGCTATTGAAAAATCACAAAAAAATGCAAATACTCAACTTGGCTCAATAAGTAATTTATTAGGAATGTAATTTGAATAATAAAAATATTTCAATCTCTTCTGTAATATCTGATTTAATAAATCATCTTAATCAACTGCCTGGCATTGGGCCTAAAACGGCTGAAAGATTAGCATTCCATATTATAAAATCACCCGAAAATAAAATACTATCTTTAGCAGATAGCCTAATTAAATCAAAACAAAAATTATCTTTCTGTAATAATTGCTTTATAGTTACGGAAATTAATCCATGTAATATATGTACTGATGAAATAAGAGATCAAAAATCAATCTGCATAGTACAAGATTCAATTGATGCTTATGCAATAGAAAGCACCAATAATTATAATGGGTCTTATCATATTCTTAATGGATACATATCTCCAATTAATGGGATTGGACCCAATGAACTAACTATTTCATCATTGATAAAAAGAATTGAGAAAAACCCACCAACTGAAATTATATTAGCCACAAATCCCACTATTGAAGGTGATGCAACAGCTACTTATATCTCTAATCAAATCAAATCAGCAAATATAAAAATCTCAAGACTTGCTGTAGGTATTCCATTTGGAGGGGATTTAGATTATACAGACCAAAAAACACTTACTCAAGCTTTTAATTCCAGGCAAATAATCGAGTAATATAATCACTTAATCAATTAAGTAAAATAATGCAAAAAAGGGAATATTTAAATTTTGAAGGTATAACTATATCATCATATGAGTATGGTGAATTCGATAAAATTTTCAATATACTAAGTCCTCATAAAGGGATAATCACAGCTATTATCAAAAGAATAAGAAAAACATCAAATAAAAATTTTGATTATATAGATGTATTTCAAAAAATGAATTTCAAAGCTTCTGTTTCAGATAATTTTTGTATAATTTATGAAGCAAAATCCATGGAAACGTGGTTTGAAAGACCAATAAAACTAACAAACCTTTCTTCAGGAAATATAATTGCAGAATTGACAATAAATTTTAATTCTATAAATGAGAATAACAATTATATTTATCATTTAGTTGGTAAATGTTTGAAATGGATATCAAACGATATATTTCTCTTTACCTTAGTTTATTTTCAAATTAAATTACTTTTAGCAGAAGGAATATTCCCCGAAATTGATATATGTTTAAATTGCAATAATAAAATTCAACCTGGAGATTATCTTTTAAATTTAATTGAAAGTGGAATTTTTTGTAATGAATGCTCTAAAAAAACAAAATTTTCAAGTTTGAAATTATTGGAACAAGAAATCAGATTATTAAAGCATATTAAAAACACCGAATATGATAATAATTTAAATAGAAATAATATAATTACGAAAAAAGTCAAACTAGATTTATATAAAAAGCTATCAACATATATAAAGTTTTATACTAATAAAGAATTGAAATCTGAAAAAATATTATTCACTTCATTAAATAAGTAGCAATATTATAAATATAAAATCTGTTGAATGAAGAGAATGGTTATGCTAGACTCTCTTATGCCACGGAATTTTCGTGGTTAGTTTTATTATGGGAGAAATAAAATAGCAAAAGATTACTTCATCAATGATGGGATAAAATCAGATAGAGTTTTGGTCATAGACGAAAACGGAAAGCAAATGGGGGTCTTACTCACTAAAGATGCTGTTAATCATGCACTCTTAAGATCTCTAGATTTAGTTGAAGTATCTCCGGGTGCTCAACCACCAGTCTGCAAAATAATGGACTATGGGAAACATAAATATAAACTTACCAGAAAAGAAAGGACAGCCAAAAAACAAAGTAGAGTAAAAACTTCAATACAAAAAACTAAAGAAGTTAAATTTAAAACAAGAACAGGGGATAATGAATTAGACTGGAAAATAAAACAAGTTAAAAAATTTCTATCAAAAGGGAATAAAGTCAAAATAACAGTATTATTTAGAGGAAGAGAGATTACTCACCCAGAACTTGGGATGAACGTATTAAAAACTGTGAGAGATTCTCTTTTAGATGAAGCAATACTAGAATCCCCCCCAGGAATGAGTGGCAACATACTATCCATGACTTTAATGCCACCATCAAATAAAATTAATAAAGGATAAAAAATATGCCCAAAATGAAAACTCACAAAGGCGCATCATCTAGAATAAAAGTAAGTGGTAGTGGCAAACTTCTTAGAATGAAAGGAAACAGTAGTCACTTAAAAAGAAAAAAATCACAAAAAGTGAAAAGAACTTATCATGATACTGTAAGCGTACATAAAGCAGATGTTAAAAGATTAAAAAAATTAATTTAATATTACAAACCGGAGAATAAGTTGACTAGGATTAAAAGAGGAACAAATAAAAAACGATCGCATAAAAAAATTCTAAACCTTGCAAAAGGACACAGAGGTTCAAGAAGCAATTTATTTAGACAGGCTAACGAATCTGTTTTACATGCTTTAATGTATAACTATATACACAATAAAACAAAAAAAAGAAATTTCAGAAGACTTTGGAATGTCAGAATAAATGCCGCAGCAAGAGAGCATGGGATTTCATATAGTGTTTTCATGTCAGGATTAAAAAAATCTGGAATTGAAATTGATAGAAAAATGCTTTCAGATATGGCTATAAATGAGCCTGTTGGATTCCAGCAATTAGTAGAAAAAGCTAAATCTTCAATAAATTAATTTAATATATTTTTTATATCAACTTTAATAGAATCTATATCAAACTCTGTATATATTAATGTAAATTTATTTTGATTAGAGATTAAATATGCAGGAATAGAATGCAAAATCAAATTGTCTTTTAAAGATTTACTTTGAACATAAGCCAATGGTACATAAAAATGTTCCCATATTACTTTCAGATCGTATTTGTCAGCAATTAAATAATCTAGAGAATTATTTAATTCATATTTATTCAATAAATTATTTACCTGGAGTTGGGTATCATTAACAGGGTCAATAGAAAATATTATTATATTTAATTCATCATTGTATTCATTTCTTATTTTTTCAAAATTTTTTAATTCATTAAGTGCAGCGGGACACTCAGTTTTGCAATTAGAATACATAAAAGTTACAAGTACTAATTTAGATGCAAAATCGGAATCAGATATATAAACTCCGTTTTGATTTTGAAAATTAAATTCAGGTAAATACAAATCAGTTTTTGATTTTATTCCCATATAATTAGTGTTATCAAAAAAGCAGGCTGACAATATAAACAATATAAAGACCAACAATATTCTGATAAAAAAATTAAACAAAAAACCTAATAATCCAATTACTTAATATATTTTACTACTAGATATGCCATTACTGGAGTTCCTATTAATATAGACATACCAGCTAAAACAACTGACAAATTTCTTAATTCACCCTCACCAGATCCTAAGGTGGGAAGATTATAAAAAATATAACCTAAAGAAATAGCCAAAACAGCTACAGTTAATACTGAAATAAGAGATATTGTAATTGCATAAATTAATCTTTTTAACATACATTCACCTTCATTGAATTATAATTCTAACATTGTAAATAAAACTATTCATACCTTTTTTCTGACAAATACCATTTAAAATAATAATAAATAAATAAACCCATAAGAATTAAAGCAGTACCAACTTTCATAATTACCCCACCTAATTGTTGGTCTTCAAGTGGGGAAAGGCCAAATATATAAGTTGAATTCTGATAATGTTCATAAATATTTTCAGGAGCATAAGTAATTATTCCAAAAACTATAATCTGCGCGATAGATAAAAGAAATAAATAAATTAATTTTAGGGAGTAGTGTAAACTTGGTTTAATTAAACTTGGAGTTACTAAAGGCCACCACATAAAAATTGCTGAAATAATAAACATAGTATGTTCTAATGCATGATACTTATCAAAAGATACGGATAAATTATATACATTTGGTATATGCCATAAACCAAATACAATATTAAATAATGCAAAACAAAATACAGGATTAAAAATAAAATTAAATATATATTTTGACAACTTAAATTTAAATAATAAATCAGTAATTTTATGATTCAATCCTAATAATAATAAAGGGGGTGCAATATAAGAAATCATTATATGTTGTAACATATGTGCACTAAATAAATAATATTCACTTATATAATGAACAGGCCATACCAAGGCTAAAAATAGGACCAGAACACCAAACAAAAAAGTAAAAGATTTTTTATAATCTGTTTGAGGATTGATACTGAATTTATTTTTAAATCCAAAAACAATGACTAAATAAATAAATTCTAGTGCTACTAGCCCAAATATTATTTCATAGTGAAAATAAGTATTTAAAAATACTGAATACATTTAATTAATTTAGATAAACCATCCAAATAAAGCCATCAGCCACAAAATTACAACTACAGCTAAAATCAGCCCTGCCATAAAAACGTATGTAAATAATTTTGAGTCAAATTTTAAATGCATATAATACATCACAACAATTGCAAATTTCCCTATTGATAGAACTGCTAAAACAGGAATAATTCCATAACCTAACCAATCAAAATAAAATACCAAAACTTCAAGAGCTGTTAATAAAACAAGTGCCATTGCTACTTTGAAGTAAGTCATTGGCTCTGGGTGAGAATGACTTTCATCTATATGATTAGATTGATTTTTTATATCTGCAGACATTATTATCTCCTCATTATGATGCTGGGAATCCAGTAAATGTTCCAAATAAATAAACAACTGCAAAAATGACAATCCATACAATATCAACAAAATGCCAATACAAAGCTGCCAAATCTAAGTCCAAATTGGTTTTTGAAGTTACTGTATTTCTAAACAAACTTGAATAAAAAATTATACCCAACCAAATTACTCCTATAGTAACATGAATGCCATGAGTGCCAGTTAAAGCATAAAAAGTTGTTCCAAATAAATTAGTTTGTGGACTTAAATGATCATGAAAATAAAATTCGCTAAACTCAAATATCTGGAATCCTATAAATGTTGATCCCATTATCATAGTAGAAAGCAACCATATCCTAAATGCTTTTATATTATCCCTTACTAAATATGCATAAGAAAAAACCATACTCATACTACTCATAAGCAAAACAAAAGTGCTAACAGAGGTTGTTGGGATATCAAACACATCTGCAGGGCCAGGGTGAGCAACACCTGATCCTTTATAAATAAGATACGTGCCTATCAAAGATGCAAAAAACATACAATCAGATCCCAAGAAAACCCACATTAGTAGTTTTCTATGATTTAATCCTGTTGTCGTTTCATCAGACATATTCTATATACCTCACACTAATGTGAATCGGGTTCGTTAACCGGTTCAAAAGACCAAGCACAAACTGTTATCAGCATGATACCAATACCAATTCCAGTTAATACTAAATTATAAATAATACCAAAACCTGCTATTGTTAATCCTACAGCTACTAAGAAAGGCCAATAAGAAGGCTGAGGTAAATGAATATCGCTTACTTTCGTTTTACTTTTAACTTTAGTATCTGATTTTTGTTTAGTGTGCCAAAAATCATCTACAGATTTAACTATTGGAATATCTCTAAAATTATAAAGAGGTGGTGGAGAAGGTATTGACCACTCTAATGTTCTTCCATCCCAAGGATCATCACCTGCTTTTTTACCACCATTCCAACTTTTTATCATATTTATAACAAATATTAAAACTCCAAATGCAACTGCATAAGCTGCAATTGTTTCAAATGCATTCCAAAAAGCCCATCCCATTTCAGCATCGTATGTAAAAATTCTCCTTGGCATACCTTGCATTCCAACAAAATGCATAGGGAAGAAAGTTAAATTCTGAGCAATAAACATTATCCAAAAATTTAGCTTACCTAATTTTTCATCATACATTCTTCCAGTGATTTTAGGAAACCAGTAATAAATACCCGCAAATATCCCAAATATAGCACCTCCGAACAAAACATAATGTATATGAGCAACTATAAAATATGTATCCTGTTGCTGATAATCAGAAGCTGAAAAAGCGTGCATTACACCACTGATTCCACCAATTAAAAACATTGACAAAAATCCTACAGCAAATAATGTAGGTGTCTTGAAATCTATATCCCCACCCCACATTGTACCTAACCAATTAAACATTTTCACACCAGTAGGAACAGCTATAAGCATTGTGGTTAATGTAAACACACTATTTGCAATTGGACCTAATCCTGTTGTAAACATATGATGACTCCATACTAACCATCCCATAAATGCAATAAAAGAAGCTGCTAGTACCATTGCAGGATATCCAAATATAGGTTTTCTAGAAAATGTAGGTAGAATTTCAGATACTATTCCCATAGCTGGTAATATCAAAATATAAACTTCAGGGTGGCCAAATATCCAAAACAAATGTTGCCACAATATAGGATTAGCTCCTGCTTTAGTATTGAAAAAATTAAAATCAAAAGTTCTATCAAGCATCAATTCAATTAAAGCAACAGTTATTACTGGGAAAGCTAATATAAGTAATATAGCTGTAAGCAAAGTCATCCATGTAAATAATGGCAGCCTCATCAATGTCATTCCAGGGGCTCTCATATTTATTATAGTTACTATAAAATTAAAAGATGCGGCTAAAGAAGCAACACCTAAAACCTGAAGGCCAACAATCCAGAAATCTATCCCAGTCCCTGGATTAAACGTTGCACCAGTGATGGGAGCATAACCAAACCATCCAGCATTTGGTGATCCTCCTAAAAACCAGCTTGCTTTCATTATCAAAGCACCAGCAAGAAAAACCCAATAACTAAAAGCATTTAATCTAGGAAACGCAACATCTCTTGCACCGATTTGCAAAGGAATAATAAAATTAAAAAACGCAGCAGACAAAGGCATTACACCTAAAAAAATCATTGTTGTTGCATGCATAGTAAAAAGCTGATTGTAAACTTCAGGAGCAATTATTTTTAGCTCAGGTGCAATTAATTGAGTTCGGATCAACATTGCTTCAACTCCACCTGTAAGAAACATAATAAATGCAGTTACACCATATAAAACACCTATCTTTTTATGATCAATAGTAGTCAACCAATCCCATACTCCAGTAGGCTTAACAGGTCTATATAATTTTATATTAAATGGTAATTTAAATGGAATTGTTGTCATAATTTAATTTTCCTATATCACTTTAAAGATTGTAAATATGAAGCAAGAGCTATAACTTCAGATTCAGTTAATGATTTATTAGGATCCATATAAACTGCACCCTGCCCTGACATTATATTACCTGGTTTTATCATATCAGGATTTCTTATCCAATTCCTAAGATTAACCTGATTATTTACTAATATACCCGCAGCCATATGCTGACGAGATCCAAAATGTGTTAAATTAGGGCCTATTTTACCTTTTGCCTTTTTAGATCCTTGTATCATATGACAACCTCCACATCCTGCTTTTGAAGACATAAAAATATCATAACCAGATTTTTCTAAAGGGTCATTAGGAACAAAAGCTTCTGATTTTTGCTGAGATATCCATGCTCTGAAATCTTCATCTGTTTCTACTATTACCCTAAATCTCATTAATGCATGAGATTCACCGCAAAATTCTGCACATTGTCCATAATACATACCAACATCATCCCCTTGAATCCACATATAGTTTCCTTGATTAGGAATGATATCAGTTTTACCTGCTATCTTAGGTATCCAAAAACTATGTAATACATCTTTAGAATCAAGATTAATTAATATTTTTTTCCCTACAGGTATATGTAATTCATTTGCTGTCACAACATCTAAATCTGGATATTTAAATTCAAACCAATATTGATGGCCTTGTACATCTACAACAACATCTGGATTTTCTGGTGGAGTTCCAACATACCAAATTGCAGACAAAACAGGAACTGAGACAATTGCTAAAAATATAACTGGTAAAACTGTCCAAATAATTTCCAATCTAGTATTCCCATGAATCTGAGATGGAATCCTTTCAGAGTTTTTCTTTCTTCTATATTTAAAATATATATATACAATAGCTAACTCTACTGCTACTAATACAACCATTCCTGCCCACAAAATCAAATAAAACAAGTCAGCTTGCTCTTTTGCTACTGGGCCATGTGTATCAAAAGTAGATTGCGGACCATCATACCCTCCGCAGGCAATAACAAAAAGTAAAGACAGTAAAATTGGTAAGAATTTTTTTATCGTATTAAACACTAAATTATCTATTAGTAATATAATTCACATTTAAAAAATTGTAACAACAAGGACATCTATAGTCTACACATTTTATAGTTAATAATTAATAAAATATAATTTTTCTTTTATAAAAATTACCTTCAAGTTAAGTTGATTTAAATATTCTGTATTCTATAAATAACCATGAAACAAATAACCATATAATCCCAGCCAAACTTAGATGCACTACCCTTAACCATCCATCAAATCCTGCGTGAACTAATCCAATACTAAACAAAATATGAAGTATAAATATCAAACCCAGTGACCTGGCAATAATTTTAACAAAAGAACCACCCATTGCAAATCTTCCAACTACATGAGAAATATATAATATCATCAGCCCAAAAATTAAAGCTAAATACCTGTGTAGCATATGTAAAAAATACGAACTTTCATTAAATCTTATCCATTGCCCCATACAATCAGGCCAAGACATGCAGGATGAATTAACTCCTAATCCCACTATCGTTGAACCGTACAACATTAAAATCAAAAGTCCAATCAAAGTGGTATTTAACATATATTCCTGAAATATTTTAAGATTTGATATAAATGATTTTTTATTAACTTTTCTTATAGAAGAAAACAAATAAGCAAAAAGAAATAAGATTATAAATGAAACTCCCAGATGAATTAAGCGAATCCACCATGCTAATTCTGTCAAAACAGTAACTCCGCCTAAAACACCTTCCAAAACAACCAACAATAACAAAGATAAAGCTATAGATGATTGCGCTGATTTTCTTCCAAAATATTTAACTGAAATAACATTAATAATAATAATTAAAATCCCGATAGAAGCACCAAAAACTCTATGCCCCCATTCTATGGCAGTATGAAAATCTAATTCAGGTACTATTTGACCATTACAAAGAGGCCAATCAGGGCATCCCAATCCTGATTCAGTGACCCTTACTATCCCTCCCAAAGTGATTTGGAATAAAACCATCAGAATCCCTAGCAAAGACACATAAGACGATATTTTTAATTTATTTCTTGATAAAAATTTATTAATCATTTAGTAAATTAATAAATTCATTTAAATCTATATCTGGAATGTTTTCGCCAGATCGAGTTCTTATTGAAAGTTTGTTTTGAGATATCTCATTATCTCCTATTACAATCATATACGGTATTTTTTGCATTTGAGCTTCCCTTATTTTTGCATTCATTCTTTCAGATGAATCATTCACCACCGAACGGAAATCTTTTTCTTTCAAAACATCAGAAATTTGATTACAATAATCTATGTGTCTATCAGCAATTGGAATAAACATAATTTGAACTGGGGCAAGCCACATTGGAAATGATCCTGCGTAATGTTCAACTAATACTCCAAAAAATCTCTCGATTGAACCAAGAAGTGCTCTATGTATCATAATTGGTTTAATCTCATTTCCTTCTGTAGATATATACTTTAAATCAAAACGTTCAGGTAAATTAAAATCGAATTGGACAGTAGTACATTGCCAAAGGCGACCAATAGCGTCTTCAATATGAATATCTATTTTAGGGCCATAAAAAGCTCCTCCACCTTCATCAAGTTCGTATTCAATTCCTTTTTCATTTAATATTTTTTCAAGGGTTTTTTCAGCAAAATCCCAATCTTTATCCTCTCCAACATATTTCTCAGGTTTAGTTGATAACGTAATTTTATAATTTTTAAAATCAAATTTATCGTAAATTCTAAATGTTAAATCAAGTACTGAATTAAATTCTTGTACCACTTGATCAGGCGTACAAAATATATGAGCATCATCCTGTGTAAATCCCCGAACTCTTAATAATCCATGCAAAACACCTTGTTTCTCATATCTATATACAGTACCTAATTCACCTATTCTCATAGGTAAATCCCTGTAACTTCTTAACTTATTTTTATAATACGAAATATGAAAAGGGCAATTCATTGGTTTCAAATAATATTCATTATTATCCATATCAATACTAGAAAACATATTTTCCTTAAAATTATCTAAATGTCCACTTTTTGACCAAAGATCCGATTTTCCGACATGTGGGGTATATATCAAATCATAATTATCTTTAATATGTTCACTTTTCCAATAATCTTCAATTTTACTTCTTATAAAAGAACCTTTAGGATGCCATAAAATCATGCCAGAACCTACATCTTGTGAAATAGAATAAAGATCTAACTCATTACCAAGTTTTCTATGATCTCTTTTTGATGCCTCTTCTAATAAAAACAAATGCTTGTCTAATTCTTCAGTACTTTCAAACGCAGTCCCATAAATACGTTGTAACATCTTATTATTTTCATCTCCTCGCCAATAAGCACCCGCAGTTGAAAGCAATTTTACAGCTTTAATTTCTCCTGTTTTCTCAACATGACCACCTTTACATAAATCTACAAAATTACCATTAGAATGACTGTATTCTGTAAGGATTTCATTTTTTGGCATTGAATTAATAATTTCTGTTTTATAAGGATTATCTTTATAAATAAGCAATGCTTCTTTTTTGGATAATTCCTTTCCTTCAAATTTTGTGTTTCTTTTTATGGATCTTTTCATTTGCCGTTCGATTAATACTAAATCTTCCTGGGAAAAAGTTTGATCAATATCAAAGTCATAATAAAATCCATCCGATATAGCAGGCCCAATTGTTAATTTTGCATCAGGATAAATTTTTAATACCGCTTCAGCTAGCATATGTGCCGCTGAATGTCTTATTTTATCTCTAAGATCTTGTATATCACTCATTAAAACAAATAAATATTGATAACTTTTTATATGATATATCAAGTATAAATTAAATTAAACTCTCATATAATAAAGTATAATAATTTTAAAAATATGATCATAAATAAGGTTAAAAATATAATTTTAATATGCCTGAAATCACAAACATAAGTTCAATACAAGTTCTTGATTCAAGAGGAACCCCTACATTACGATCTTTTGTTACTCTTGATAATAAATATACTGGCATATCCACAGTTCCTTCGGGTGCAAGTACAGGGAAATATGAAGCAATTGAATTACGTGATAATAATTACCAAGATTTTTTTGGTAAAAGCATCAATTCATGCATTGAAAATATTCAAAATATAATATCGCCTAAAATTATTAATTCTAATTTTGATACAATTCAAGAATTTGATGAAGTTTTATTAGCTTTAGATAATTCTGAAAACAAATCAAATCTTGGTGCAAATACACTACTATCTCTTTCAATGTCTTTTACAAAAGCTCTTGCTTTAGCAAACAATCTAGAAGTTTACAAAATCTTTGATGATAATTACAATTCTTATCAGATACCTGTACCTCTAATGAATATACTAAATGGAGGAAAGCATGCAATTTTATCTAGTGATTTTCAAGAATATATGATCATTCCTCTTGGATTTGAAAATTATTCTGATGCCATAAATTGTTGTGTAAAAATATATTGGACTATCAAATCTTATTTAGAATCAAATGGGAATCCAACAAGTGTAGGAGATGAAGGGGGATTTATTTCTCCATATAATAATAATGAAGAACCACTAAAATTGATAATTAAGTGTATAGAAAAAGCAGGCTACAAACCTGGTGTAGAAGTTTTCCTGGGACTTGATGTAGCAGCATCAGAGCTTATAGATAATAAAAAATACAAAATAATGCAAAACAATAAAAATAATTATATGACTTCTGAAGAATTACTTGATTTTTATATACATCTGGTAAAAAATTATCCTATAAAAAGTATTGAAGATCCATTCGACCAAGATGATTGGGAAAATTGGACAAAATTAAATAAAGCAATTGGCTCACAAGTTCAAATTGTTGGAGATGATCTTTTAGTAACATCTATAAATAAAATAAAAACATCAATAGCAAAAAATTCTTCAAATACCGTACTAATCAAACCAAATCAAGTGGGAACAATATCTGAAACTCTAAATGCAATAAATTTTGCTCATAAAAATAACTTAAATACAATCATCAGTCATAGATCAGGTGATACAGAAGACAGTTTTATTGCCGATCTTGCAATAGGAACTCAATCTACCCAATTAAAATCTGGAGCTCCGGCAAGGTCAGAAAGAACGGCAAAATATAATAGAATAAGTGAAATTATAGCGCATAATAAAAGTATAAATTATCTTGGATTACAGGCAATGAAAATTTAAAATAAAAACAAAGGGGTTTAAATGAGTACTAAAATTGGAATAAATGGATTTGGCAGGATTGGGAGGAATGTTTTCAAAGCAATTATGAAATATCACAAATCTTTAGAAATAGTTGCTATAAACGATCACTCAGGTGCAAAAACCAAATCTCATTTATTAAAATATGACAGTATTTACGGAATATATGAAAGCCATATTAGCTATGATGATGAAAACTTAATTGTAGATGGAAAAAAAATAAAATGGACCTCTCATTCAAACCCTGATGAAATAGACTGGAAATCTTCAGGAGTTGATATAGTTATTGAATCATCTGGAAGATTTAGATCAGCCAAAGATACTATAGGTCATATAAATGGTGGGGCCAAAAAAGTAATAATTTCTTCCCCAGCTAAAAATGATGACATAACCATGGTTTTGGGAGTAAACGAATCTGAATATGATAAAAAAAATCATCAAATAATATCAAATGCATCTTGTACAACTAATTGCGTGGCTCCTATGGTTAAAGTTTTAAATGACAATTTTGGTTTCGAATCAGGATTTATGTCTACTATTCATTCTACAACAAATGATCAGTCTATATTGGACAGAGGCCACACAGATCTTAGAAGAGCAAGAGCTGCTGGAATGAATATAATACCTACTACAACAGGAGCAGCAAAATCTGTAGGAGAAATAATCCCGCAATTAAAAGGTAAAATTAATGGTTTGGCATTCAGAGTTCCCACTTTATATGTATCATCTGTAGATTTGGTATGCAATCTTAAAAGCAAAGTTACAAAAGATGAAATTAATAAAGCTTTTAGAGATGCTTCTAATTCAAATTTAAAGAAGATATTAGAAATAACTGACGAACCATTAGTTAGTGTTGATTTCAAACAAAATCCTGCAAGTTGTATCATTGACTCTTTATCCACCGAGGTTATCGGTGAAAATTTAGTAAAAGTAATCGGTTGGTATGACAATGAATGGGGTTACAGTTGCAGAACAGCAGATATGGTTGAATATATAACTAATATCTAACCCTAGAATTTGTAATAAATATATGTTAAATTATTCAGACAATCGTTAAGAATGACAGGTTAGGCGACTGGGCCAACAATCCTGTATGGCAACCTTAATGTAAAGGTGCCCCAGATCATACGTGACCTTATGAGAGGTAAACATTAAAAATTAATCTCTCCACTAA
>Ga0310345_10003970_pt1 | contig 13699 bp, 12 predicted proteins | sample HC15DNA20500_MG_FD_204667 | JGI IMG/M metagenome (GOLD analysis project Ga0310345, IMG submission 204667) | Marine microbial communities from station ALOHA, North Pacific Subtropical Gyre - HC15-DNA-20-500_MG | ecosystem: Environmental > Aquatic > Marine > Oceanic | place: Pacific Ocean: North... | reverse complement strand
ATCCTCAGGCTGCGCATCCCCTGCCTCCTCTTGGCTGAGTCTCGACAACCCAACCTTGAGGCGCGCAGGGGGTGCGCGCTGCCATTCAGGCGCCTCGGGCACCCACGACTACGTTAGGAGAGCCAAATATTTGCCGCACCTCGACTACACCTGCACGCCTTTGCGGATGGCGGGCTTCTCGGGGAGGGTCTCCTCGCCGAGCATCTCGCGCAGGTTCCGCTCGATGGTCACGCTGATCGCGGTGAGCGGCACGTCGGCCATCCGGTTCTCGAACGGGTCCTCGACCTGCGCGCCGACGTGGTCGAGCGACAGGAAGACGAAGTTGATCGCCAGGGAGAGCGGCACGTTGATCCAGCCCAGCTCCTCGATGAAGGCGAGCGGCACGAGCACGCCGTGCAGGTACACGAAGATGCGCGAGTAGGTCGTGTAGTAGCGGGGCAGGGGCGTGTTCTTGATGCGCTCGCTCATGCCCTGGTGGTTGTGGAACTCCATGAGCATCCGGCTCAGCTGCACGAAGCGGTAGTCGCTCAGCCAGCCCCGCTCCTTAGCGCGGCGGAGCTCTTCGCCTTGCCGGAGCAGGATCTGGTTCGGTGGGTTGTCGGCGTCGCGCACCGCGGCGAGCTCCTCGGGTGAGAGGAAGTCGCGCAGGTCGTCGTAGGTGTTCTCGTCCCAGCGCGGCTCGCCCTGCCGGGCCACGAAGCCGTTGGGCTTGCGGAGGAAGACCCGCAGGCCGTGCACGAAGCCGGCGTGCCGGTAGATCATCGCCCGCTGCCACGCGCGGATGCCCTCGCGGTCTTCGCCTTCGGGGAGGATGAGCACCTCGCGCGCGAAGCCGCGGCTGTAGTTGACGATCAGGCCCCAGATCTTCCGCGCCTCCCACCAGCGGTCGTAGGCCTGGTTGTTCTTGAAGCCGAGGTAGATCGAGAGCGCGACGCTGAGGGTCGCGATCGCGTTGAAGGGGATGACCATCCGCTTGATGTCCAGCTCGCGGTGGAGGATCCACACCGTCAGCGAGAGGACGAGGAAGAAGGTCATGCCGCGCCACGCGTGGTGGAACACGTGTCGAGCGCGGACGGAGTGCGAGACGATCATGCAGCGGCTCTCTAGGCCCTGGCGGGCCGCTCGCTACTCGGTCAGGCCATCGGGCCACATCGGCACGTGGCGGCGCAGGTCGCGCAGGATGTCGGCCATCTCGCGCTCGGTGTCGACCTCGACGTGCTCTCCGCCCGCGAGCTCGACGACGGGCTCCCACTTCGCCAGGAAGTCGTCGAAGATCTCGAGCCGCCCGTCGCTGACCGTGGTCTGCTGATCGCGGACCTCGAGGCGCGCGCGGCACACGTCGGGGTCGGCGCGGCACTCGAGGAACCGGAAGGGCACGCCGAGCTCCTCCGCGAGCCGCCGGGCGTCGAGGCGCATCTCGGCCGAGCGGAAGCTGGCGTCGAGGATCACCGGCCGGCCCGACTCCACCACCACCCGGGCGCAGCGGCGCACCTCCTCGTAGACGCGCTCGGTGAACGCGGGGTCGTACGCGCCGGACCAGGAGCCGTCGTAGAGCCGGTCGGTCGGGCGCGCGCCGAGCATGTGCTTGCGGATCCGGTCGGTGTTGATCGCGGGCGCCCCGAGCGCGGCGCCGAGGTGATCGGCGAGGGTGCTCTTGCCGGTCGCGATCACGCCGCCGATGGCGACCAGGGTGGGCGCGAGCAGCGGCCGCCGCTCCATCGCCAGGGACAGCAGGAAGTAACGCCGGGCCTCTCGCTCGGCGCGCTCGCGGTCCGCGGCCGGCGCGCGCTCGTCCGCGGCGAGCATGGTCGACACCTTGCCGCGCACGTACCCGCGATAGCTCTCGTAGAAGTCGACCAGCCGGTAGAGGTCGAAGTCGCTGGTCTCGCGCGCGTAGGTGGCGAGGAGGCGCTCGGAGAGGTCGACGCGGCCGTGCCAGGCGAGGTCCATCGAGAGGAACGCGAGGTCGGAGACGACGTCGGCGTACCGGAAGCGCTCGTTGAACTCGATGCAGTCGAGGACCCGGACCGCGTCACCTTCGAAGTAGAAGTGCTCGAGCCGGAGGTCGCCGTGCCCGTCGCGAACCCGGCCGCGCCGCACGCGCTCGAGGAAGAGCCCGGCGTGCCGCTCCAGGAAGCCGAGCTGCCAGGCCTCGATCTCGTCGGCCGCGCCGGGCTCGAGCAGCGCGCGGATCGCGTCGTGCGTCTGGTCGAAGTTCTCGCGCACGTTCCCCGCGATCGCGGCCGGGGCGCCGAAGCGGCCGGTGTGCTCGTCCTCGCGGCAGCCGGCGTGGAACTCGGCCACCGCGGTGGCCATGCGGTCGACGTGGGCGACGGTCAGCGCGTCGCCCTCGAGCAGGGAGTCGGCGCGGTCCTCGTCGCGCAGCCGGCGCATGTGCACCGCCCAATCCACGGTCTCGCCGTCGCCGCCCAGCGTGTGCACGCCGCCCTGGAGGGTGACCGGGACGACGCCGCGGTAGACGTCCGGGGCGAGCCGCGCGTTGAGCTCGACCTCCGCCTCGCAGGCCTCGCGGCGCTTCTCGAGGGTGCTGAAGTCGAGGAAGCCGAGCGAGACCGGCTTCTTCACCTTGTAGACGGAGTCCGCCATCAAGAAGACCCAGGAGATGTGGGTCTCTCGCGTCTCGTCCGCGTCGCGCGCGAGGTCGTCCCGGAGCTCGGCCACGTGGGGGCAACTAACCCCGCCGGCGACGCGCGAAAGGTCGTATGGCGCGGCCCCTCGCGGTGCGCACCTGACAGGCATCATGAAACGCATCCTCGTCGCCGTGGACGGGTCCGCCGGTGCGAGCCGCGCGGCCCACTTCGCAGCGCGCCTCGCCCACGCGACCGGCGCGTCCATCGAGCTGGTGCACGTCTACGACGCGCCCACCGCGAGCTACCTCGGGCTCGAGGCGCTCAGCCGCAACGAGCTGACCCAGAAGAGCGCCGAGATCGGCAAGGGCAGCTTCGACGCGGCGCGCGCCATCATCGAAGACCGGGCCGAGACGACCGATCACGTGGCCATCGGTCACCCGGCGGAGGAGATCGTCTACCGCGCCAAGGACATCGACGCCGACCTGATCGTCATGGGCTCGCGCGGCCTCACCCCGGTCGAGCGCATCCTGCTCGGCTCGGTCTCGAAGCGAGTGCTGCACCTCGCCGACCGCCCGGTGACCATCGTCCCGGTGCGATAGCAGGCCGCTTCGCGGCGGCCTGCCCCCGTCCCCGTGCCCCTGCCCGCGAATCGCGGTCGCAGCTCTCGAGCAGGGCGACGAGCCTCGCTACGACCTGCTCCGATTGCTCGATAGCCTCGGTCACCTGAGCCTCGAGCGCCTCCCGGCGTCGTGCCGTGATCTCGAGCCAGGCAGCGACCTCGATGGCGAGCGCCGGGCCATCCGATAGCACCTGGCCGAGTACGAGCACGCAACGTCGCCAGGCGGCTCCTCCAGCTCCGCGGGCACGGGCAGGGGCACGGGCAGGGGCACGGGAGCAGGCCGCTCCGCGGCGGCCTGCTAGGGCGCGCAGAGGCTCGGGCAGGGGGCGTCGCAGCCGTCGGTCTGCCACGCGCTCACGCAGCTCTCCCACGCCGCGACGTCTCCTTCGCACCCGCGCCAGGGCGGGTCGGCGTCGCAGGCGTCGAAGTCGGTCACCCGCGCGTCGAGGCACGCGAGCGAGACGAGGTCGGTGGTGAAGCGGCAGAGCTGGGCGCGCTCCGCGTCGTCGAGCTCGGCGAGCGGCTCCTCGGGCGCGAGGTGAGAGGTGACCCCGCACGAGGTCAGGGTGAGCAGGGCAAGGGCGACGAGGCGCGACACGGCGCGAGCATGGCCCGAGCGCTCGCGGGACGCGAGGCGACGCGGTATGGAAGCGCGGTGCGGCTCGCGGTCTACGCCCTGACCATCCTGGGGAGTGCCTTCTTGCTCTTCGCGGTCCAGCCGATGGCGGGCAAGGCGCTCCTGCCGCAGCTCGGCGGCGTGCCCGGCGCGTGGACCGCGTGTCTGCTCTTCTTCCAGGCCGCGCTCCTCGTCGGCTACGGCTACGTGTGGCTCGGGGCGCGCGTCCTGCCGGTGCGAGCCCGGGTGCTCGCGCACCTCGCGCTCGTGGCCCTGCCGCTGCTCGTGCTCGCGCCCTTCGGCGCGCTCGGCGGCGTCGACGCCTTCGACCCCGCGCGGCAGCCCGCGGCCTACGCGCTCGCCTACCTCGCGCTCAACGTCGGGCTCCCCTTCACCGTCCTGAGCGCGACCGCGCCGCTGCTCCAGTCCTGGTTCGCGCGGGCGAGCGATCGGCGGCCGTACTTCCTCTACGCCGCGAGCAACGCGGGCAGCCTCGGGGCGCTCCTCGCCTACCCCTTCGTGGCCGAGCCCTGGCTCGACCTCGGGGCGCAGGCCAGCGCGTTCCGGGTCGGCTACGCGCTCGCGCTCGGCGGGATCGCGCTCGCCGGCGCGTTCGTCTGGAAGGCGGGCGGGCCGCGTCAGGCGCCCGTGCCGGGGGACGCGCCGCGCCCGGCCGTCCGGCGGCGGCTCACCTGGGTGGGCCTCGCGCTGGTGCCGACCCTGCTGCTCGCCGGGGCCACCGCCTACCTGTCGATGGACCTCGCGCCCATCCCCCTGCTCTGGGTGGTGCCGCTCGCGCTCTACCTCCTGAGCTTCGTGCTCGCGTTCTCGGAGCGCGTGGCCGCCCCGGCGCCGGTGGTCGAGCGCGGCATGTGCCTGGTCGGGGTGCTGCTCGTCTTCTTCACCCTGCTCCATCAGAACGAGCCGGTGTGGCTGCTGGCGCTGCTGCACTTGGGCTTCCTCTTCGTGGCGAGCTGGGTCGCGCACCGGCGGCTGGCCGACGACGCGCCGCACCCGGCGCACCTCCCCGAGTTCTTCGCGTGGATCGCGCTCGGCGGGGTGCTCGGGACGCTGATCGCCGCGGTGGTGGCGCCGGCGATCCTCCCCGACCTCTGGGAGTACCCGGTGGCGATCGCGCTCGCCTGCCTGCCGCGGCGGCGGGTCGGCGTGGTCGTCCCGGATCGCCCCTGGAAGAAGGACCTGCCTCACGTCGCGGCCACCTTCGCGCTGGTCGCGCTCCCGCCGTTCGTCGTGCCGCGCCTCGAGCTCGAGCCGCCGCAGCTCGCCGCGCTCGTGAGCCTCGGCCCGGGCGCCCTCTACGCCTACCGCTGGATGCCGCTCCGGCGTCGCTACACCCTCTGCCTGCTCGCCATCGTGGTGGCCGGCGCGTGGACCGGCGGGCGCATCCAGGAGGAGGGAGAGCGGCTCGAGACCACCCGCTCCTTCTTCGGCGTGCTGCGGGTCGTGGACCAGGCCGAGCAGCGGGTGCTCCTCCACGGCACGACCCTGCACGGGACCCAGCGGCACGCCGAGCGCGACGGCTGCGCGCCGACCAGCTACTACGCCCGGAGCGGCCCGCTCGGCTCGCTCTTCGCGGCCCGGACGTCGGTGCATTCGTCGGTGGAGGAGGCCGACGCGAGGGTGGTCGCGGTGGGGCTCGGGACCGGCGCCGTCGCCTGCTACGCGCGCCCGGGCGAGGCCTGGCGCTTCGTCGAGATCAACCCCGACGTCATCGACGTCGCCCGGGCCCACTTCACCTACCTGGAGAACGCGGGCACCGACGACCTGACCCTGACGCTCGGGGACGGCCGCCGCGTCGTCGAGGCGGAGCGCGACGCCTCGCTGATCCTGGTCGACGCGTTCAACAGCGACTCGGTGCCGGTGCACCTGCTGACCCGCGAGGCGCTGCGGGTCTACGTCGACGCGCTCGCCCCCGAGGGCTGGGTGGCCCTCCACCTCTCCAACCGGGTGCTCGACCTGAACCGGGTGGTCGCGGACGCGGCGGCGGCCGAGGGCCTCGCGGTCCGGATCGCGCAGGAGGACCGGGCGACCTGGGCCGTGCTCGCCCGTGACGAGGAAGATCTGGCGCCCCTCGACCCGGCGCGCTGGCGCCCGCTCACCGGGGGCGAGCCCGCGCGGGCGTGGACCGACGCCTTCTCGAGCCTGTGGTCGGCGGTCAGAACTGGAAGGTGACGCCGAACGCGATGTAGGGGGAGCCGACCCGGAGGGTCAGGAGCACGTTCTCGGTGAGGTGGAGGCTGCCGCCGACCGTCCAGATGAACCAGTAGCCGGCCTCGTAGACGTCGTAGCGCTCGCCGTTGACGAAGCGCGGGTGGATGAAGAACTGCCCGCCGATCTCGGCGAACGCCGACCAGCGCTCGTTGAAGTAGAACTCCCAGTGCAGGGTCACCGGGAAGCCGAAGCCCGGCCCGTAGTCCCAGTCGCAGTTGCCGCGCCCGTTGGCGACGCAGCGCGAGCGGACGAAGTAGAAGTCGCCGCCGAAGTTCAGGTAGACGGCGTTGTTGATCGAGTCGACGAAGCCGTTCTCCACGATCGGGATGCCGAAGCGGACGCCGGTCGCGGCGCCGACGCCCCACCAGGTGAAGCCGCCGTGTATGTCGAGCTGGAACGGGCGGCTGCCGGTGTGTGGCCGCCGGATATCGACCGACTGCGCCTCGGCGACGCTGACGGCGGAGGCCGCGGTCAGCCCGAGGGCGGCGGCGAAGAGGAGAGCCCGGGAGAGGTGGCGCATGGTTGTCTCCTTCGAGACCGAGGATCGCATTTCCTGCGGGACGTCGCGAGGGGCAATTCACGACGCGCGGGGCCGGTTGCCCCGACTGGGCGGGGTTTCGCCGCGCCTGGAAAGTCGCGCCCCACCGCGGATCGGAACTTGCTGAGAAGGTTCGGCATGAAGCAGCTCACCCCGGTCCTGGTCCCGCGTGCCCCACGCACGCCCGAGGGCGCCGCGCTCGCGCCTCAGCTCCACGCGCTCGGCCGTCGTCTCCGCGACTGCGGGGCGCAGCTCGTCCGCCTGCCCGCGCCGGCGGACCGACCGTTCCTGCGGGAGCGCGTGCTGCCGTGGATGGGCTCGACCGGGCCGCGCGCGCTCGTGTTCGCGAGCGCCGGCGAGGACGCCCCGGTCGGCCTGTGGCAGGCGCTCGCGAGCCACGGCTTCGTGGTGACCCGCGCGCCCGCCTCGCTCTCGCCGGGCGACGTGATCCGCGTCGGCGACCTGCTGCTGGTCGCCTACCGCGAGGCGCCGCGCGGCCGCCGCTTCTGCCGGGCGCTCGCCCGGGCCACCCGCCTGCGCGTGGAGGAGGTGCAGCTCGACGCCGGCTTCCCCGGGCTCGAGGCCGCCGTGCACGCCCTGCCCGACGGCGCGCTGATGGTCGCGCCCAGCGCCTTCACGCCGCTCGGCCGCTTCCAGCTCCGCCAGCTGTTCCCGCACCAGCCGCACCTCATGGTCCCGCACGCCGAGGCGCTCGCCGGCGGGCTGCGCTGGACCCGGGTCGGCACCTGCTGCGTGATGGCCCAGGGCACGCCGACGGTGATGGCGTTGCTCCGGGCGCGCGGCTTCGATCCGGTCGTGGTCGACGCCCACCGCGTGCAGCGCTTCGGCCGCGGCGTGGCCTGTGTGGCCCTGCCGGTGACCGCCGCCGAGCCGCTCCCGCGCGAGGAGGCGGTGGCTCCGGTGGTCGAGATCGTCTCCCCGGTCGACGACGAGGCCGTCGCCTGGGCGCTCGCAGGCTGACTTCCGCGCGCGGGGCGGATACTCTCTGCGCGGTGGAAGAACGACGACGCTTCGTGCGGGCGCAGCCGCAGCCCGACTATCCCATCACGGTGCGCAGCGGGGACCGCGAGCTCGGCGTGGTCGACGTGAGCGTCGGCGGGTTCGGCGTCTCGGCCAGCGACCTCGAGGTCGGCGGCGAGCTGCCGCTCCGCATCGAGCTGCCGCGTGGGGCGGCGCTCGAGGCGCGGGCCGAGGTCCGCTACGTGCACCCGGCCGGCGCCGGCCTCTCCCTGCTCGATCCGGGCAGCGACCTGACCCGCGCGCTCGGCGCCTACGTCGGCGAGCTGCTCGAGCGGGGCGGCGCGCTGCGGCCTTGAGCGTGAATCCGCGCCCGCGCTATCCTGTCCGCTCGCGCCTGAAGGTCGCGCGCGAACGATGAAGCGCTCCACGCCACCGCCACTACGGTCCAGCAGCCCGCCCTGGAAGACGTCCCTGCTCGCCGAGTGGATGAGGAGCACCGGGCGAGAGGTCGTCGCCGCCAAGCTCGGCAAGCTCTCGCTCGTCTCGGACGAAGGCACGCTCGACCTCGAGGGCCAGCGCTGGAGCTTCAGCACCGGCGTGCGGAGCCCGACCGAGCACCCCCCGGCGCCGATCGACTTCGGCCGCGCGGTGGTGCACCCGCTCACCAAGCGCAGCTCGACGTTCTTCCCGGGGGTGCTGCTGGTCGGGCGCGCCTCCAGCAACGACGTCGTGCTCGAGCACCCGAGCGTCTCGAAGCTCCACGCCCGGCTCCGGGCCGAGAACGACGGCTTCTGGGTCGAGGACGCGGGCTCGCAGAACGGCTCGGACATCGACGGGGAGCGCATCACGAAGCCGGTCTTCGCGGTGGCCGGCGACATGCTCCGCTTCGGCGACCTGCACTTCCAGATCGTCGAGACCCGGATCCTGCTCAGGCACCTCGGCGCATGAGCGGCGCGAGGTAGCGGACCGCCTCGACCGGCTCCGCGCTCACCGCGCTCAGCACGCCGCCCATCATCGCCCCGATGACGCCGACGGTGGCGACCTCCGAGCCGCTGAAGAAGAGGCCGTCGATCGGCGCGCGCGGCCGGAGCCAGCGGTTCTCGAAGCGCCCCGGCGTCGGCTCGATCCCGTAGATCGAGCCCTGCATGGGGCGGACGAAGTGCTCGGTGCTCACCGGCGTGGACAGCTCGACGTAGCGGATCATCGGCCGGAGCTCCGGCATGTGCTCCAGGAACTGCTCGAGCATCCGCTCCTTCAGCCGCTCCTTGAACGCCTGGTAGTCGGGACCGCGCTTCTTCCAGCGCTCGTCCCGCCAGGGCGCGAAGACGGAGTAGGGCACGAAGGTGACGACCTCGCCGGTGTGCCGGACGCGCTCGCCCGGGTCGTGCTCCGGATCCTTGAGCGAGGGGAACGAGCAGTAGAGCACCGGCGCGCGCCCGAGCTCCTCGGCCTCGGGGTCGACGCTCCACCCCTCGGCCTCGGTGTCCCAGGTCTCGTAGAACCACTTGTTGGCGCCGCTCGCCCCCGCCTCGCGGATGTCGCCCTCGAAGCCGAGGTAGAGGCAGACGTGCGCGGGGGCCGGCTCGAGCGCCTCGACCGAGCGCGCCCACGCGTCGTCGGAGTAGGGCGGGGGCAGGAGCCGCGCGACGGTGGAGGCCACGCCGGCGGCGCTGATCACCCGATCGGCGCGCACCTCACGATCGCCCTCGAGCCGGACCCCGACCGCGCGGCCGCCCTCGACCAGGATCTCCTGCACGTCGGCGCCGATGGCCGTCCAGCCGCCCGCGTCCGCCACCGTCTGCAGGAGCGTGCGCGCGATCTGTCCGGCGCCGCCCTTGGGGTAGTAGCCGCCGTGCATGAAGTGCTTCACGACGAGCGCCTGGATCGCGAACGAGGAGCGGCTCGGGGTCGAGCCGTAGTAGCCCCACTGCGCCGCGAACACCGCGCGCAGCCGCGGGTCCTCGGTCAGCCCCTCGATGACGTCGCGGGTCTTCGTCGTGAGGTGCCGCTGCGCGTCCTTGGCGAAGAGCTTGTCGAGCATGCCCCCGAAGCGCGCCGGGGCCATGCGCGCCAGGTAGTAGGTCTTCATGCTCTTCGAGACCGAGCGCGCGAGGTGCAGGTAGGCGTCGATCGCCTCGACCTCGTCCGGGAACGCCTCCACCAGGTTCTCCCGGAACTGCCGAGGCGAGTCCGGGAAGTCGATCCGGAAGCCCTCGGGGTAGTGAAACTCGTCGTAGACGGGGCCGAGCGAGGCCCACTCGAGCTGGCCGTCGGTGAGCGCCTCGAGGATGCGGCCGGTGAGGCTGTGCGCGGTGACCTCGCCGACCGCGTGCACGCCCACGTCCCAGGCGTACCCCGGGCGCTTGAACATGTGCGTGAAGCCGCCGGGCACGTAGTGCTGCTCGAGCACCAGCACGCGCTTGCCGAGCTTCGCGAGCAGGGCGGCGGTGGTCATGCCCCCCATGCCCGAGCCGATGACCAGGTAGTCCCACGGGCCGTCGGGGATGTCCTTGCTCCAGGGCCGTCCGTCCTTCATGGCCCGGAGGGTAGTGCCTCTTCAGTCGAGCGGCGCGTCGAAGTCGACGTCGGGCATGATCGGCACGATGCGGTGCGGGTTCACCGACTCGTGGCTGTAGAAGTAGTGTCGCCGGATCTCGCCCATGTTCACCGTCCTCTTCACCTCGGGCATCTGGTAGATGCGCCGGGTGAGGCGCCAGAGGTTCGGGTAGTCGGAGATGCGGCGCCGGTCGCACTTGAAGTGCACGTGATAGACCGGGTCGAAGCGGAGCAGGGTGGTGAAGAGACGCACGTCGGCTTCCGTCAGCTGCTCGCCGACGAGGTACGTCTTCCCGTCGAGGTGCCCCTCGAGCCAGTCGAGCGCCTCGAAGAGCGCGGTGACCGCCTCGTCGTAGGCCTGCTGGGTGGTGGCGAAGCCCGCCTTGTAGACGCCGTTGTTGATGTCGTCGTAGACGCGCGGGTTGATCCGGTCGATCTCGTCGCGCAGCGGCTCCGGGCGCAGGTCGAGGGCGTCGGCGCCGAGCTCCTCGTCGAGCATGCGGATGATCTCGCTCGACTCGTTGTTGACGATGGTCTGCTTCTCCTTGTCCCAGAGGACCGGCACCGTGACCCGGCCGCTGACGCGCGGGTCCGCCTTCAGGTAGACCTCGTAGAGGAAGCGGCTGCCGAACAGGTGGTCGGGGTGGTCGTCGTCGAACTCCCAGCCGTTCTCGAGCATGTCGGGCGCGACCACGCTCATCGAGATCGCGTCCTCGAGGCCGAGCAGGCTCCGGTAGATGAGCGTGCGATGCGCCCACGGGCAGGCGTTGGCGACGTAGAGGTGGTAGCGGCCGGGCTCCGGCGGGTGCTCCGGATCTCCGCGCTTCACCCACTTGCGGAACTTCGCCTCGCCGCGCACGAAGCGGCCGCCGCTCTCCTCGGTGTCGTACCACCGATCTTTCCATTCGCCTTCGACCAGGAGTCCCATCGTCTTCCTTTCGGTGCCCTCATCATGGGATCGAGGCTCCGATCCGGAAGGTCCAATCCTTCGATGCCCCCCATCGGATCGCTCGAAGGCCGGCGCTTGCCCCACCCCTGCCAGGACGGTATCCCCCTCCGAGGAGCAGGACGCCGTGCGAACGCTCATCACCCTCCTGCGCCGGCCCGAGGGGCGCAGCCGGCTGTGGCTGGTCCGGGACCAGGGCGTACGGCTCGAGGAGGAGGCGCTCGACGCCGGCCCGATCGAGCGCCTGGCGCGCTTCGATCTCGAGCGGGACGTGGACGCGCTCGTCGCGCTCTGGCGGGACACATTGCCCGCGCCCGACGGCTGGCCTCGCACGCCGCCGCCCGCCGGGCGACCGATCCCCGCGCCGCCGCGCCCGACCGCCGCGAACCCGCGCGCGTTCCGGGGCACGAAGCGCCAGCCGCCCAAGGCGGCGAGGCCGCGCGTCGATCTGCGCCCCTTCCTGGATCGCGCCGCCTCGGTGCGGGCGGCGGGGGTGGCGCTCGAGCCGGATCCCTACCTCGAGGCGCATCACCCCGGCGGCGACGCGGGCGATCTCGACGGGCTGCCGCCCCGCTTCCGCGCCTGGGTGCTCCCGTCGCTCCGGGGCGCGCCGTGGCCCGAGGTGGAGCGGGCTCGCGGGCGCTGGGAGGCGATCGTCGGCGCCTGGCCCGACGCCGGGGTCGAGCTCGCCGCGGTGGCGGCCGCCGGGGGAGCGCGGCTCTGGGACGCGGTGCTCGCGCGGCTCTCGACCGGGGGGCGCGCGCTCCTCGGCGCGCTCGCCGCGCAGCCGTCGCTCGCCGACCTCGAGCTCCCGCCGCTCGAGGAGGCGCTGCACCGCATCGAGGCACGGTTCGAGAGACGCAGCGAGGGCCAGGGCGAGCACCTCTCCGGTCTCGTGTCCCTGCTCGCTCGGGGCGCGAGCCCGGCGTACGCGGCGTCCGGAGTCGCGCTCGCCGCGTGGTGTCCGCACCCTTCGGCCTGGGACTTCGAAGCCGCGCCGATCGGCCAGGTCGACGCCGCGTTCCTCGCCGCGGTCTTCGATCTCGACGGGGAGTACGTCGTCCGCGTCCTGGCCCGCGCCTGGTTTGCCCTCGGCGCGCGGCCCGACCTCGAGCCGCTCCTGCGCGCCACCCTCGACCTCCCGCCCGCGCACCGCGCGGAGTGGGGATCGGTCCTCTCGGCGCTGGCGTGTTACCCCGACGCGCGCTGGCGGGAGCTGTCGCCGGCGCTCGCGCAGGTCGTGGCCGACGGGCGCGTGCATCCCCAGTCGGCCTGGCGCCTCACCTCGGACCCGCGCGTCGCGACGTCGGCCCGCGCGCTCGCCCTCCTGCCGCTGGTCGGAGACCGGGACCCGGACGTCGCGCTGGCCCTCCTCCTCGTCGGCGGGGAGCCGGTCGCGGACGCGTCGGTCCTCGACGCGATCGACGCGGCGGTGTCGAGCGACGCCAAGGCTGCGTGCGTGCTGCGAGGGCTCGAGGCGCTCGGCGAGGTCGCCTCGCCGTGGACTCGGGCGACCTTGCGCGCGCACCCGGCGGCGCTGCTCCGGCTGGCGAGGCGCCTCGGGCTCCTGCCGGCCGCGCGCGCCGCGCAGATCGCAGGGGATGCGATCCGGGATCCGTCGTTCGACCCGCCGGAGACGGAAGCGCAGTGGACCGAAGCGCTGGCCGCGCCGCGCCGACGGGACCCGTTCTCGCGCGCGCTCCGCGATCACGCCGAGGGCAGGCTGCGGCTCCGGCCCGGGCAGCTCGTCCGCCACCGCGCGCGGGCCCGAGCGCGGTGGTGGCTCGCGCAGCTCGACGCGATCGAGGACGGGCTCGACCGCGCGCTCTACGGCGAAGCGGGCGCCCCCGACGACGAGGCGGTGGCCCACGCCGCCGCGCTGCTCGCGCGGGCCGGACGGCACCGACGCGGCCTCCGCAGGATGCTCCAGGCCGCGCTGCGCGGGGATCGGGGGTGGGTCGAGCGGCACCCGGCCTCCCGCGCCTGGTACGCCCGGCACCCCTCGCTCGACGTCGCGGCGTGGCGGGAGGGCGTGCGCCGAAACGAGGACGTGCCCGGGCACGGCGCCCTGACCCTCGCGTTCGAGCGCGACCCGCTCGAGGTCCTGCGCCTCGGCACCTACGTCGGGAGCTGCTTGGGCCTCGGAGCCGGCTTCGCCGACGACGCCGCCGGCGTCGCGCTCGACGTCAACAAGCGGGTCGTCTACGCGCGCGACGCGGCGGGGCAGGTCGTCGCCCGCCAGCTCGTCGCCTTCTCCGAGACGCGCACCCTGGTGTGTCTCCCCGTGTACCCGACCGGCGCGAGCGAGGCGCTGCAGGCCGCGTTCGCGCGCTTCGACCGCGAGCTCGCCGCGCGCCTCGGCGTCGACCTCGAGGTCGACCGTGGCGACGAGCCCGACGTCGCCGCCGTGCTCTCCTTCCAGGTGTGGCTGGACCCGGTCTGGGATCTCGAGCCGATCAGCTGAGCTTCTTGGAGGGTTTGGTGCAAACCCTCCCCCCATTGGGCAAAGCGCCAATGGGGCCCCCCTCCCGACTCCGCCGGCGCGTCGCGCTTCGCGCTCGCGCCGCGACCCCAGCGACGGGGCGCTGGGGGCCCTGCGGCTCGCGCTCGCGCTGCGCGC
>Ga0310345_10003968_pt1 | contig 13704 bp, 8 predicted proteins | sample HC15DNA20500_MG_FD_204667 | JGI IMG/M metagenome (GOLD analysis project Ga0310345, IMG submission 204667) | Marine microbial communities from station ALOHA, North Pacific Subtropical Gyre - HC15-DNA-20-500_MG | ecosystem: Environmental > Aquatic > Marine > Oceanic | place: Pacific Ocean: North... | reverse complement strand
CCTTACTTGCCTACTATGCATACATAGCCTTGGGCATAGATTATGACTCATTTGCGCCTCTCGGAGGTACAGCTCATTTTCAGACTGCTCTGAATATTGTAAACAATGCTCAAAACGCTGGCTCAACAGGCTGGGGGCAATTTCAAAGTCGAAGAAACAGGTATTGGTTGGTTGAAAACCTAATGAGTAATGCCCAATATGAACCTGTTAGACAAGCATTCTACGATTATCACATTAACGGAATGGATATTTTTCAGTCTGACCCAGAAACTGCCAGACAGAATATACTAGATGCCTTAAAGGAAGTTCAAGAGGTAAATTCAGTACTTCCCAATTCCATTCTAATCATCTCTTTTTTAGACGCTAAAAGTGATGAGTTAGTAAATGTTTTCTCTCAGGGTGATATGAAGCTCAGAAGAGAAGTTTACAATGAGTTACTCAAGTTAGATCCTTCCAGAAGGAGTCAATATCAAAAAATCGTTCAGAACTAGTATTGCTTGGAGCAAGCTGAATTGATACTTTTGTTCAATGCTCAGAACCCTTTCTATCGAGAATTATGCGCTAATCAGGCAACTAAAAATTAAACCTGTTTCTAGTTTAAATATTATTACTGGTGAAACTGGAGCTGGTAAATCAATTATGCTAGGTGCCTTAGGGTTATTACTTGGCAAGCGCGCAGAAAGCAAAGTGGTTTTTGATGAGTCTAAGAAGTGCATTATTGAGGGAATCTTTGATGTAAAAGCATATCAACTTAAGCCTCTTTTCGAAGAGTATGATTTGGACTATGAAGAAGAGTGTATTATTCGTAGAGAGATAAGTGCAGCCGGAAAGTCTAGAGCATTCATTAATGATACACCAACCACGCTAGATGCGTTGAAGGCGATTGGCTTAAGATTGATGGACATCCACTCTCAGCACGAAACACTGGCTTTGGGCAATAACTCTTATCAACTTCAGATAATCGATATAGTTGCAGGCAATTTTGAGCTCCTTTCAAAGTATCAAGAGGCTTTCAAAGACTTCAAAGAAAAACAGAGAATACACAGAGACTTAATCGAAGAAGGTAGCCAAATAACTAAGGAGGCCGATTACCATCAGTTCCTATTCGATGAATTAGATACAGCCCAGCTGCAACCAGACGAACAAGAGGAGCTAGAAGAAGAGCTCTCCAAACTAGAGCATGCGGAGGAAATTAAAGCCAAGCTCAATGAAGCTTTAATGATTTCTGATCAGGCGGAATTTAATGCCTCTGGTATGATCCAAGAGCTAAAGTCTACGATATCTGCCATAAGTAGCTTCGGTAAGTCTTACGATGCTCTAAGAGAGCGTCTAGAGAGCCTTCTCATTGAACTGAAAGATATAATTGCAGAGCTTGAGGATGAAGACAGTAAAGTAGAAGTTGATCCTCAGCGTACCGAAGAATGTCAGGATAGACTCAGCCTCATTTACAAACTCCAGCAGAAACATCAGGTAGGGTCAATTGCTGAGCTGTTAGAGATTTACGAAGAACTTGGAAACAAAGTACTAAGGGTTAGCAACTTAGATGAAGCCATTGAAGAAGCTGCAAAAGCAGAAACAGAAGCCTTTGAGCGAGCCAATAAATTGGCAAAGGAGCTATCTAAGGTAAGAACAAAGGTTTTCGATCAGTTTACCAAATCTATCAAATCACATCTGGCAGAACTTGGTATGCCAAATGCCAGCTTAGAAGTTAAGAGGATAGATTCTGAACTGACCTTAACCGGTAACGACACTATAGAAATTCTCTTTTCTGCCAATAAAGGCATAGCCCCTAGCCCACTGAAACAAGCCGCATCTGGTGGTGAGTTTTCAAGGCTCATGTTTGCCGTTAAGTATATTTTGGCAGACAAAACCGCCCTTCCTACCATTGTATTCGATGAAATAGACACAGGTATTTCTGGCGAAATTGCCATTAAAATGGCTCAAATGATGAGGAAGATGTCGGAAAGTCATCAAGTAATTACTATTACACACTTGCCTCAAATTGCTGCTCGTGGGTCAGCTCACTATTTCGTATATAAAGACGAGTCTACCAGCACAACCAGTAGTCAGATCAGGTTGCTTAATCAAGAAGACCGTTTAAGAGAAATTGCAGAAATGATAGGAGGAAAAAATCCATCAGCAACGGCTTATAATTCTGCTAAAGAACTTATTGAAATGACAGGTTCTTAAGTTTAACCATTATTCAAGCCGAATATCACACGGTTACATTCGAGTTTTAATTCTTTTTCTATATTTGACCATGCGAAAGTTAGGTTTGCTGTTTGTTGGTTTGGCTACGGTAATTGTGCTCCTGCACAGTATTACCCCGCACCAGCATAATAATATTACGCAAACCTATAATCATACCATATCCGAAGTCGAGAATAATGGCAATATTCTAAACTGGCTTCAGTTTATTTTCCATCCAGACTTGGGTCAGGAACACCTGGAAAAATTTGAGACAGAGCATCAGTTAGAGATCATAAGTCCAGACCTGGCTTTCCTAGCCATAGCTTTATCTTTCATTCCTATTCTTGAAGAAGAAACTCAACACAATACTCCTTACTTATTCAGTCTAAAAGACAATTATTACCTCAAGCTACAACCGCTAAGAGGCCCACCTGCATTGGTGTAATCCCCTAATAAGGTCTATCTGACCCTCCATTATTGATTAATTGATTTAATCTTATTACACCATGTTTAAGAAAATTATTCATTTTTCTGTTGAACAGAAATTCATTGTATTCCTATTGGTTATAGCCATAGTAGTTGGAGGTTTATATTCCCTCAAACAACTACCAATTGACGCTGTACCCGACATTACCAGCAATCAGGTGCAGGTGGTTACCACCTCGCCTACCCTTGCTCCACAAGAAGTGGAGCAGCTCATCACTTTCCCTATCGAGATAAGTGTTGCAAACATTCCAAGAGTTACTGAAATCAGATCCATCTCACGATATGGACTTTCAGTGGTGACCATTGTGTTCGAAGACGGAATGTCTCAGCTCGATGCCAGGCAGTTTGTTCAAGAGCAGCTCAATCTGGCTTCAGAAGAAATTCCTGAAGGACTTGGTTCCCCGGAACTTATGCCAATTACCACTGGTCTTGGTGAAATCTACCAATACGTGCTGGCTGTAGAGCCCGGTTATGAAGATCAGTATGACGATATGGAGCTCCGAACTATTCAGGACTGGATAGTTAAACGTCAGATGAGTGGAATTCCCGGCATTATCGAAATCAGCAGTTTCGGAGGTTACCTTAAGCAATACGAAGTTGCTATAGATCCGCTCGTACTCAGAGGTTTCGACCTAACCTTAGCCGATGTGTTCGATGCTTTGGAGAGAAACAATCAGAATAGTGGCGGTAGTTATATCGAGAAAAGCACCAATGCATATTATATCCGTTCTGAAGGAAGAATCGATGACCTAGAAGAGCTTAACGACATTATTGTTAAGCACCAGGGAGAAACCCCTGTATTGATAAAGGACATTGCAGAAGTAAAATGGGGAAGCCCGAAACGCTACGGTGCAATGACCAAAGATGGAAAAGGCGAAGCTGTGGGTGGTATCGCCCTAATGCTTAAAGGAGCTAACTCTTCAGAAGCCATTGCCAACGTTCATGAAAGAGTAGAGCGAATTCAGAGCAGTTTGCCCGAAGGCGTTTCCATTGAACCATATCTAGACCGTTCCGACTTGGTTGGGCGTGCTATAGATACGGTAAGTAAAAACCTAATTGAAGGTGGTCTGATTGTAATTTTCGTGCTGCTACTACTACTGGGTAACTGGCGTGCCGGACTTATTGTAGCCTCAGTCATTCCTCTGGCCATGCTTTTTGCCTTTATTCTGATGAACATTTTCGGAGTATCGGCCAACCTCATGTCATTAGGAGCAATCGACTTTGGTATTGTGGTAGATGGTGCGGTAATCATTGTAGAAAATGTACTCCACGTAATTTATGTTGGTTACGTTGGCAAACATCTCAGCCAGTTAGAAATGGACGATGTGGTAAAGAAAGCCTCAGTCAAGATTTATCAGTCAGCTGCTTTTGGAGTCCTCATCATCTTGGTTGTATTCCTTCCGGTAATTACACTTACAGGTGTGGAAGGCAAGATGTTTAAGCCAATGGCCTTGACCGTGAGTTTCGCCCTTTTAGGCGCCATGATACTTTCTCTCACCTACGTTCCAATGGTTACCAGTCTACTTCTTAAAAAGAAGATCAAAGCGCATAACACACTTTCGGACAAATTCGTGAATTGGATGAGAGACCAATATCGTCCTATGCTTAAATCTGCACTCAAGTGGCCAAAAATGCTACTTAGCATTGTAGTGGCTGCATTCTTAGCTTGTGCGGTATTACTCAGCACTTTGGGTTCTGAATTCATTCCAACCTTAGAAGAAGGAGATTTAGCTATGCAAATGGCTATTCCCCCAGGAAGTTCACTCCAACAAAGTATTAAAACGGCAAATCAGGCTGAAAACATACTTCTTAGCAATTTCCCTGAAGTAAAGCATGTAGTTTCAAAGATTGGTACTTCGGAAGTACCTACCGACCCAATGGCCATAGAAGATGCCGACATCATGATTATTCTAAAGAATAAGTCGGAATGGACTACCACTAATGACAGGGAAGAACTCATTGACCTTATGAAAGGAAAGCTAGCAGCTATTCCGGGAGCCTCATTCGAATTTACCCAACCTATTCAATTGAGATTCAATGAATTGATGACCGGTGCAAAAACAGAGATTGCCATTAAAATTTTCGGTGAAGATGTTGGAGAGCTTGCCAGACTAGGCCAAGAAGTAGCAGATATTGTGGAAGGTATAGAAGGTGCTGCAGACGTAAAAGTTGAGCAAACTGCCGGACTGACGCAGTTTGTCATAGACATTAACCGCAAGAAGTTAGCACAATACAATGTGTCAATAGATGCAGTAAATCAAGTAGTAAGAACTGCATTTGCAGGAGAAGCTGCTGGAGTGATCTTCGAAAATGAGAAGAAGTTCGATCTTGTAGTTCGTTACAATGATACCTATAGAGGCGATCTAGACCTGAATAAACTCTACGTAACTAGTTTCGATGGTGAAGTAATTCCGCTTCATGAATTGGCTGAGCGAAAAGTAATTGAAGGGCCAATGCAAATTACTCGTGAAAATGCGCAGAGAAGAATCACCATTGGTGTGAACAACAGAAATAGAGATATTGCCAGTTTAGTGGCGGAGATTGAAGAGAAAGTTGATGCCAACATCGATTTCCCTGCAGGATATTACGTGATGTATGGTGGGCAGTTTGAAAACCTTGAAGCAGCTCAAGAAAGGCTAAGCATTGCTGTGCCTGCTGCTCTTCTAATGATTTTCGTGCTACTCTATTTCACCTTTAAATCGATGAAATATGCTGCACTTATTTTCTCAGCAGTGCCAATGTCTACCATTGGGGGTATTCTCGCTCTCTGGATTAGAGGTATGCCTTTCAGTATTTCTGCAGGTATCGGCTTTATTGCACTGTTTGGTGTAGCAGTGCTCAACGGTATCGTGCTGATTTCATACTACAACCAACTGAGAAAAGAAGGCCATAACACGATTGATGAGGTGGTAATAGAAGGAAGTTTAGCAAGGCTAAGACCCGTGTTAATGACAGCAGCAGTTGCCGCATTTGGTTTCCTTCCAATGGCCATTTCTGTAACTGCTGGGGCTGAAGTTCAGAAACCACTCGCCACGGTTGTAATCGGTGGACTGATCTCCTCTACCCTGCTAACGCTGTTTATATTACCTAACTTATATGTAATGTTCAACAAGAAAACATTGACTAAAGCCGCTGGTATTATTGTTCTGTTTTTGAGTTTCAATTCCCTACAGGCACAAACTAATCCGGTAAGTATAGATGATGTAGTAACAATGGCCAAAGCCAACCATGCCGAGTTCAAGAACCTATCAATTGCACTTGAACAAAGTAAAAGCCGTGAGAAAGCCACCTTTCAGTTAGGTAACACCTCATTCGACTATTCCTATGGTGAACTCAACGAAGATGTGAATGACTGGCAGTGGCAACTTGATCAGAGTCTGGGAAATCTCTTCCATATGAGTGCAGCTAAAAAAGCCGCAGTAGCAGGAACAGAGTATGTTGAATCGGAACAATTACTTCAGCAGCGATATATGATTTCTCAGGTGAAAGGCCTATGGTTCAAATGGTATTTTGCGGAACAGAGTCTTGAGCAAATCAACCTATGGTTGCCTGAACTGCAAGACATAAATGTAACGCTAAGACAAGCCAGAGAGGCTGGTGAGCTGAATCTTAAAGATCAGTTTGGTGTAGAAAGTATAGTACTTAGTTTAAGCAAACAGCAGCTTTCAGCAGAAATGACTAAGGAAAGTGCTCTAGCAGAACTGAGTAAGTGGTGTGGTCAAACTATTGATGGAAAACCAGCTAATATTTCTGTCACTGAGTGGATGAGTCAAACTTCCGATTCAATCACCAGCTTGCTCGCACAAAGTCAGCAGGCAGAACTCAATTGGATGGAAATGCAGGTTAAAGAAGCGAAAGCTCAGTATGCTCCTGAATTGAGAGTAGGTTATTTTCAACAGAGAATTGTGAACCTGACAGGACTTAGCGGTTTTCGAGCAGGGCTTAGCATGCCCCTCTTTTCCAGCTCTCCAAAGCAAACGGCCAAGATTAGAAGTCTGGAGGTTGAAAAGCGCAGAAATGAACAAGAACAAATCATTTTCGATTACCAACAAAAGATTTCTGAGCTAAACAAAAACAAAGAGCACCTGCAAAAGGCCCTGGCCTTTTTACCTCCCGATGATCAAATGGAGGCCAACTGGGATGGACTAAAAACCCTACTCAGCAGTGGCGACATCAACACTTTTGAATGGTCTCAGTTAGTGAATACTCACTTAGGCTATTTCGAACAAAAAATATCTATCTATCAGGAGTTGGCTGCCATTCAGCTTCAGCTCGAATTCCTAACAGAAAAAAATTAAACCCATGAAAAAGTTATATATCCTATTCATCCTTTTGGCCTTAGTGGGGCTCGGATGTTCAGAAAAAACGAATGATACTGAAGTTGCAGAGGAGCCAATTCAGGAAAGCGCTCCAGTGAGAAATATTCAGGTGGGAAACCTTCAGGTGAAACCTTTAATAGAAACAGTAACGGCAACCGGTAACATTGATGTTCCGCCCATGGAGCGAAAAGTGATACATAGCTTTATTGCTGCCAATGTGGTTTACTTGGATGTTATTCAAGGGGAAGCCGTAAAGAAAGGTCAAGTAATGGCCAAACTTAGCCACCCTAACCTAATTGCTTTACAACAGCAGTTGCTTGAAGAAAAAGTAGAGATAAACTTTCAAACTAAGGAATTAGAGAGAAAACAAGGTTTAGTGTCATCGAACGCTACTTCTCAGAAGGAGATCAATGAGATTGAAAGAGCGCTAAGCAAAGCTCAAATTCGATATAAAACTTTAAGCTCTCAATTAGAATTGATTGGTATTAATCCGGAATCCATTGAAGACAAGGGAATCGTTAATGAGATCAGCATTAAGGCTCCTTTCGATGCAAAAGTGAGTAAAGTAATGATTTCCAATGGTCAGTTCATCGGTTCAGATCAGCCGATACTAGAGCTACTCAGTGAAGGCCACAAGCACCTTGAGTTAGATGTGTTTGCCAAGGATGCTAGCAAAATAGTGAAAGGGCAAAAAATCGAATTCAATTTACCAGGCAGTGATGAAGTGTATACAGCAGAGGTTTATTTGATTAACCCAGATGTTTCTTCAAACAAACTCAGAGTTCACGGTCATTTGGAAGATGAGTCACTGAACCTTAAGATTGGTACATTCATAGAAGCACGTATTATTGTTGGCAGCGATGAAGTGGCTCAAATCGAAAACGAAGAGCTGATTAGAGAGAACAACATCTTCTATCTATTTCAGCAAGATGGTGACGAATTCAAAAAAGTAATGGTTTCTGTAGGTCGTAGTAATGAGAACTTTACGGAAGTTTTAGATGCCCAAAATTCAGATCAGTGGGTTCTGAAGGGGAACTATTTTCTCCAGGAGTTTTGATTACAAATGGAGGTATAGAGCTACTTTAATTAATTAGCTCTATATTTCCTGTTAAGGAAAAACTCGCATGGTTCATTTCTTAACATTGTTTACAAAAAACACACCTTATGGAACTTGGAATAGTACACCTCTCCGATCTGCACTTTAGAGCAAATACTGATTATCATAATAAATTAGGTAAGCTGATTAACCTAACCAGTGCTAAGCTATCTCAAGCAGATGCCATATATATCATAGTTTCTGGGGATATTGCTTTCTCAGGTAAAAAAGATGAATATGAGCATGCTACTAAGTTCTTTAACTTGTTTAAACAGATTCTTTCAAAAGAGCGGAAAGAAAAATCGATTAGAATTATCAGTATTCCTGGGAATCACGACTGCGACTTTAATCAAAACAATAGTGCAAGAGACATTCTAATTTCACAGCCATCCTATGACAGAATAGGACAAGATTTAAGCGTTATTAATCAAAGTATTAGAGTTCAAGATAATTATTGGGAATTCCATGAAGGAATAGTTGGCACTCCTAAAAACAAAATTCATTTCGTATATAATGAGACTATTGGAGATTATAATATTAAGATAGAGTGCCTCAATACGGCATGGATGTCTCAAATACAGGAAAAGCCTGGAGAGCTATTTTTTCCTATAAAAAAAACGGAAGAGTTAGTTAAAGGACATTTAGAGGAAGAAGACATCAACTTAAGAATTGGACTCTACCATCACCCAGTAAATTGGTTCACACCTAACACATTAGAAAATAATAAAAGCGAACTGGAGAGATACCTTCGATCAAGAATGGATATTCAGTTATTGGGGCATGAGCATGAATCCAAATTTGATTTTACCAAGGAAATTGTAAATAATGAAGAGTCTTATGTTTTCTCAGGATTTGCATTCCACCAAGAAAGCCCAAAGGAAAAGACTGGCTTTCAAACATTCAAAATAAATCTTGATACTCTAAATACAGAAATTGAGAAATTTGAATGGGTAGATGATAAATTTCTTCTTAAAGAAGAATGTCATGTGGTACTCAAGGCTGGCCAACATAAAGAATTCTGTCTTAATGAAAAATTCGAGTCAAGACTTAATTCAATTAATATCCCGCTAAGTGATAGTAATAAAATAAATAACCTTACAGATATTTATATATTTCCAGACCTTGACATAATTGATTCAACAGGAGACGAAATTGGAGAGTACATAGATTCAAAGTCTTTAATTGACAACAAAGAAGAGAGTTCAATAATAGAAGGTGATACACAGTCTGGAAAAAGTGCTTTACTAAAAATTCTTTATAATGCTTCTTATAGAAATAACTTTTTTCCAATATTAATAAGTGGTTCAGATATATCGAAAAACAAGTTTGACTCGATAATCAAGGGAGGATTTAATCAGAATTACAATACTCAAAAAAACACTTTCGAAGAGTACCTTCAATTACCAAAGGATAATCGGATCCTATACATTGATGATGCGCATTTATGCAAACTTGAGCCAAAATCTTTTACTAGTTTTTTAGAATATGCTTCTAATACTTTTGGAAGTGTGGTTGCTACAGTTGACACGGCTCATTCATTGATACCTAGTCTTAATTCGGAATTTCTAGATTTCAAATCATATTCAATCAAACCATTTGGATATCAGAAAAAGAACAGTCTTATTAAACGATACCTAGTTGCAACCAATGGGCATGGTTATAAATCAGAACAACTCTTTGAAGAAGCGAAAGAACTATTTAATCAGGTTATACAAGTTCTTGGCGATAAAATAATACCTTCCTACCCAGTCTTTATACTATCAATACTTCAAACTTTAAAGTATAAGCCCCTAGATTTAAAAGAAACATCTTACGGCTACTGCTACCAATCTTTAATTCATTTTGCTCTTACTGGAAAAGCTAAGATAGCTAACAATGAAATAGACTCTTATATGAACTTCTTGCAAGAACTTGCCTACGACCTTTACGCTAAGAATAAAGATTTTGCAAGTGAAGATTATTTAAGAGCATTCTATGAAAATTATGCTAAAAATTATTACATAAATGATTACAAGGAAATTAAAAAGAAACTAACAATTAGTCAGATACTCATCGAAGATGAAGGAGAATTCAGGTTCGGATATAACTATATATTCTTTTTCTTAGTAGCCAAGCATATTTCTGACTGTCTGCATACTGAACAGGGGAAGTTAGAGCTCAGTAAACTCTTTGAGTCAATTTCAAAAGAACGGTCTGCCAACATTTTAGTCTTTATAACTCATCACACCAAAGACATAGACTTTATAGAAAGTTCTCTCCTATCAATTCTTCTGCCGTTTGATGATAAAAAACCAATAACCCTTGAAAAATCAGGGGACTTCTACCACTATATTAAGGAAATATCAAAAGACATAACCGATAATGTAATTAAGCTCAATAATACACCCGAGGAAGAAAGGGAAACTGCTCTAAAAAGAATAGACGAAGAATATAATCAAAGTAATAAGGAATTTGAAAATGAGAACTATGAGGAATCAGAACATATAACACAGTTTCTTCAAGCCTTTAGAGCATTGGAGGTTGTCGGTCAAATTGTAAAAAACCGAAAGGGATCTTTACCTAAGGATAAGCTTGAGGAGTTGGTTACTGAAATTTATTCGTTGGGATTCCGTACTGTCAATGTAGTTGGAGAAATACTTAATGAAGCTAAATCAGAGTTCATCAATCAAATGCTCCATGAGATTGATGATGACTCGACACAACTTGAAATTGAAAAATGGATAACATCATATTTCCAAATTTTTGCCATGAAGGCCTGTTTATCCATGTTTTCCAAGTTGGTGCATGCCGTTGGTATTCGAGAACTTAAAGATGTCTACAAAAAAGTAGCGATAAAAATGGATAGCCCAGCCGCTGATTTAGTCTCGTTCAGCATTAACTCCTACTATAATGAGATATCCGCAGGTGAAATTAAAGAGCTCGCACATAAGTACAGGAAAAACCCAGTTGTTTTTCAGCTTCTAAGAGCACGAGCAAAATCTTATATCTACAATAATCACATAAATCAGAAAAAACTCCAACAAATAGCTAGCACCCTAAGCTTTGAAATTACACCACACATGGTACGGAAAAGAACGAACTAGACGGTTTAATCTTTTAAAATTCATCATAAAAGAAGAACAAAGTATTTCAAAAAAGTAATGGTTTCTGTAGGTCGTAGTAATGAGAACTTTACGGAAGTTTTAGATGCCCAAAATTCAGATCAGTGGGTTCTGAAAGGCAACTATTTTCTGCAGGAGTTTTAAGTCAGTGAAACTTTGGATTTCTATTTCAAAGCAAATACCTATTTTTGACCACCAAAAGAAACACTATTATGTCGCATAATTTATTGAAAGGAAAAAGAGGAATCATCTTTGGTGCATTAGATGAGCGTTCAATCGCCTGGAAAGTTGCCCAGGTTGCTCATGCTGAAGGAGCCTCTTTCACATTAACCAATGCCCCAATTGCGTTAAGAATGGGTACAATAAACAAGCTTGCAGAAGAATGTGAAGCAGAAGTAATTCCGGCAGATGCTACTTCAATCGAAGATTTGGAGAACTTATTCACCAAGTCTATGGAAGTACTTGGTGGTAAAATAGACTTCGTTTTGCACTCAATCGGCATGAGCCCTAACGTAAGAAAAGGTCGCGATTATGGCGATTTGAACTACGATTGGTTGATGAAAACCCTTGACGTTTCTGCCATTTCATTCCACAAAGTGATGCAAACTGCTGAGAAGCTTGATGCAATGAATGAGTGGGGTTCAATTATGGGCTTGTCATACATTGCTGCTCAGAGATCTTTCCCTGATTATTCTGATATGGCTCAGGCAAAAGCTATGCTTGAATCAATTGCAAGAAGCTACGGTGAGCGTTTCGGTAGAATGAAAAATGTGCGTGTAAACACTATTTCTCAATCACCAACCATGACTACAGCAGGAACTGGTGTTGGAGGTTTTGACGTATTCTTCGACTATGCAGACAAAATGTCTCCGTTAGGCAATGCAAGCGCAGCAGATTGTGCTAACTATTGCGTGATGTTCTTCTCAGACTTCACTCGCATGGTTACTATGCAAAACCTAATGCATGACGGTGGGTTCTCTTCATCGGGAATTACTGATCGACTTATTGAAGATTTAACAAAATAAATAACCTATAGTCACCCTGAAATAGGGTGACTATTTTCTTACCTCTATGCTGACTTTCCCCAACGCCAAAATTAACCTTGGTCTGCAAATCACTGAGAAACTCAGCAACGGATACCATCACATTAATACTTGCTTCTACCCCATCCCTCTCAAAGATGCGCTGGAATTTGTTCCGGCAAAGAAGAAGACCACCTTTAACTCATCTGGCTCTTCAATCCCTTCCGATGGAAAGGACAACTTGGTATTAAGAGCCTACAGGCTACTGAAGAAGGATTTCCAGCTGCCTGAATTGAACATTCACCTCCATAAGCACATTCCAATTGGAGCTGGTTTAGGCGGAGGTTCAGCCGATGCTGCTTTTATGCTGAAGGCCTTGAGTGAGCATTTTCAACTATTTCTAGATGATAGCTTTCTTGAAACCTACGCAGCCGAATTAGGCAGCGACTGCCCTTTCTTTATCCAGAATAAGCCAGCATTAGCCAGTGGTACTGGGACTGAATTAGAACCTTGCAATGTTAATTTAAGTGGTTATCACCTTGTGCTAATCCATCCGGGCTTACATATTTCCACGAAAGAGGCCTATGCTAGAACTACTCCCAAAGAACCAGAACATCAGTTAAAAGAAATCTTGGAGAAGGCAGACATAAGCACATGGAGAGAAACTCTCGTTAATGACTTTGAAGAATCCATCTTTAAGAAACAGCCAATTTTAGCCGAAATTAAAGCTGAGCTATATAATCAGGGTGCCATCTATGCTGCCATGAGTGGTTCGGGTAGTAGTCTTTTCGGCATTTACAAAGAACAGCCACTAATCATTAAAGCATTTAGTGAAAAGTTCTTTTACAGAACTATGTCGCTCTAAGCCTTTTCTTCGTATTAAAAACAATGCGAAGCTTAATCTTACTAATTTTTCTTAGTAGTCCATTATTTGGCCAAACATCAGATTTCGACATGCAAATATATGTTGAAGAAGACGATGAAGTAGTTAAAATCATGGGCAATAATGAAGAGTATTTTCCCATTTCTTTAAGTCTAGAAGTTCAGATAAAAGGAGCCAAATTGGCTGAAAACCTAGAAGAATATTATGTCTTAAAACCCAAATCTAAAGGCACCATTTTAGCTACTATTGTAAAACCTAAAAATGCCAATTGGTCATACAAATTTGGATACAACTACAGTATGGGCGATGCTCTAGCCAAACATGATGAGAACTACGCTTATCAACTTCCCTTTCCTGCCGGTAAGTCTTATCGGTTAAGTCAAGGCTACAATGGTAGCACCACGCACAGGGGAATTAACGCTCTGGACTTTACAATGCCAGAAGGCGCTAGTATTACGGCAGCCAGAGCAGGAACCGTGGTTAGAATTAAGGAAGACTCTAATCGTGGTTGTCCTTCTGCAGAATGTATGCATGATGGAAATTACGTAAGCATACTTCACGAAGATGGCACCATGGCAGATTATGTTCACTTACAAAAGAATGGGGT
>Ga0310345_10003967_pt1 | contig 13704 bp, 23 predicted proteins | sample HC15DNA20500_MG_FD_204667 | JGI IMG/M metagenome (GOLD analysis project Ga0310345, IMG submission 204667) | Marine microbial communities from station ALOHA, North Pacific Subtropical Gyre - HC15-DNA-20-500_MG | ecosystem: Environmental > Aquatic > Marine > Oceanic | place: Pacific Ocean: North... | reverse complement strand
TGCCTGCGTTGCCGCGGTAATCGTCTTCGCCCCCTCGAGGATTTGCCCTGCATCCATGAAGAACCGGAAATACAGATTGCCTGCCTCGATGGCATATGTCTGTGTCGTTGAAAAGCTGAAAGGTATTAGCCTCGTTGCCTTCGAGCTATCTTTGACCTCGGCAATGAATTGAGTGCCTGGCCGATTGGATACGCCGCCGTGAGGATGAACAAAACAGTTACGGCACGTCGCTAGTCCAGTGCTGTACTTGCCGAGATCAACTCGAGCATGCAAGGCTGGAGATAGTTCTCCACCCGAAAACGATGGCTGGATTCGCAAGGGCATTACTCTGAAACCCCTCTTTCAAAATCTCCCCTGTCAAACGTACCACTTGGGTAAACCCAGATAGGAGCGCGGTCACCGACCCAGGCCGCCTCTACCTGGTCAGAGAAAAACTCGAACGCCTCTTCTAATTCAAACCCCCCATTTGTCATCAATATCCTGAGACAATGCTGAGCGTCATACACTGCGACAGGTGGCTCGCCGCAACGATGCCCGACACCTATCATGGCTTCAGAAAAACCATTGGCCTCAAGAACATCGCCGTTGCGCAGCTTCCCGGGCTTTTCCGGCTTGGCGACCGTTACCTTTGGGTTGCCCTTCAGGTTCTTGCGCTTAGCCATGACGCATCCAGTAGAGCCTCTGCACTGCCTTCGCCGGCATCTGCCGCTTTAACCTTGGCCAGGATGTTGGCGTAAATGTTTGCAGCATCAGCTCTCTTCTGCGATGACCCGGTAATTGCCTCGGCGATGCTAAAGGCGAGGTTCCAAGACAGAGCCATACGAAATCCGGCGTCAAAAGCATTAGGGTCTGTAACCCGACTTATGTATCGCAGATCGGCAGCACTGGAATCTGTCAGCACAACCTTGCCGCTGGCACCATCGGATGCAATCTCAAAAGCGATTGTCTGATCACTATCTGCTGATTTGACAATCTCGACCGCGGTCAGGCAATCGCTGGGATAAGCATATCGGTATGCCCACGAATACGGTGGCGAGCCCAGGTCGGCCAGAGCATCAACCTTGATGGCAAACCCCCATTCATGCTCGCGCAATAAAGAATCACGAAGATCCTCATAGTACAAAGTACAGTACCGGGCCTCCTCGCTTTCGGTTGGGTCCAGCGCAGCAATCTGAGCCTCGGCCCCTATGTGAGCCAGCGCCAGGTTACAGATTTGTACATCTGAGGCCATTTATTCTATTCCTTGCAATCGCAATTCTCTGACGTGCAGTTCACGCAATCACAGTCCTCTGAGCACTGTTCGCATTGACAGGCGTCGAGCTCGCGATCGGCGTTCTTGCAAACCATAATTAGTAGCCTTTCTTCTTACGCTTCTTCACAACCTTGGCCCCAGTCTTGTTGGCATAGGCTCGAGCCGAGGCTCTGCCTTTGGGAGTGTAACTGAATTTCTTACCACGAACCTTCGGCATGTCACTCCTCCGGTGAGGTTGGGGGAGCTTTCGCTCCCCCGCCCTTACTCTTCTTCGGGTTTGGCTCGATGCGCTTCATCCACTTGTCAGAGAAAGCTTGCTTATCAACATCAAACTCATCGCCAACATAGCGCTTCTGCCCACCAACAAACCCGAGCTTAGTAGCCTGAACCTTCATCTAGAGGGCATCGGCCTTGGCCACCCAGTATTGCGGATCTTGATCAGTCAAGAAAGCAGTGAGGGTCACCGTTGGTGAAGAACCACCCATCGTGTACTTGGGCGAGAAGAAGCGCTCGGCGGTTGGACCGACCGGAATGATGATCTGATCACCCACGGCCAGGGCCGTCTTCTGAGCTACCGTAGAAACTACAGTTGCAGAAGACATTGCCTCGACGCTATCAGTCTCGAGAGTGATATCCAAGGTCGGTGAAGAACCGCCCATGGCAACATCACACTGGATAATGCACCAGAGTTGCCGGCCGGTGCCGATATCAGCACCAACAGCACTCGAGTCAAGGATGTTAGTGGACCGAGCGGTGGCCGTCACAGCCTGCGCATCGGAGAACTCTAACAATTTATCGACGTACATAGTTTTTTTCCTCTCTATGCGTCAGGGTTAGGAGATAGTGGCTTCGGTGCCGAGCAAGGCATCGCTGCGACGAACGGGGATACCGTCAAACGCCACGATATGCTTGCCTGCAACCTCGTCCATGGTGAGATTGAGTGCGGCATTCTTTACTTGCCGGCGCAAGAACGACTTGATCGTCCGCCCACAATAGAACACCGGCCGGCCTCGATTGAGGTTTGGCACCAGTTCAATCGCCTGGGTCATCAGATCGATCAGATCGGCCGATGAGCCAGTGGCATCCGCTGTAAGAGCCGAATTGTCAATGTTGGCAATCCGAACAACGTAGCGCCAATCTCGTACCGTAAGGCCGATGTCCCACTTGTAATGGGTGCGATAGCCCTGGAACAACCCGCCGGCAGCATCAGTCAAGGTTTCCTCACCCAGATCAGAGTGATTGAACCCAGCTTTTGAGCCTTTCGGGAATATGCCGTGAACCGTCGTTGGACCCCAGCATACAAGCCACACCGAATGGTTGTCCGAACCCGAACCGCCACCGGCTATAATGTTGCCGCCATTCTCGGCCGACAGAGAGTTGAAGCGAGGCGCCAGACCCATAAATTCCTCTGGAGCCGTATCGCTATCACCATAAAACAGCGTCGATGCCATTTCCTGGTTCATGCCCTCGAGAAAAGCAGCGTCCTCACTCAGCCGGAACTGAGCAGAGTTGCCATTCAAGTCTGCCAGGGCCTTATCAACCTCGGCATAGGCTTCGAGCATGCCGCAAGCGTCGGTGATTTGCACCGTGGTCGATTTGCTTGGCTGCACACCGTAGTTCAACTTACGCCATGTGGATGCCGGCAAACCAGATCGTATGGTTGACCGATGTCCGGTTGGCAAGTTGCCTTCCTGGAAAGACATATCCTCCAGGACTTCGTTAGTTTCGGCGAGCATCTCGACGATCGAGTCGATCTTCCCGTCCGGGTCCGTGCGCTTGGCAAAATCTACCAGCGTCGGATTTGTCACAGATAAAGTAGCCATTTAGGCCTCCTTTAGGTTTTCTGCTGTTGCGGATAGAGCCGCTCTGCGTGATCAACCACGCGGGGCGAGCCCAATGATTGAGCGGTAGGAACATCAGCGGGTGAGCTGACACTTCTGCCGTAGGCGCGGAAGACAGCCAACATAGCGGGATGCCGATCGAGGGCCGCTTGTTCGAGCACTCTGCCCAGCGAACCATCAGGATCAACAGACCTAAGCCCAGCTCGGGCTTCGGCCATTGCTGTATTGGACAAATGTCCAGCCGATTTGGAATTGGCTGTCCATTCTGCCGCCAAGTTCTTCCAATCCGTTTCAGCCTTGGCATGATCTTGTTGTGCCAGCTTGATATACAGATCCACGGCAGATTGAGCCTGGCCTTGCGACAGCTCGGCGGATTTAGCCCAAGAGCTAAATGCGTCAAGACGATCGCCTCCAAGGTCTACACCGTCTGGAAGATCGAACGCCGAGTATTCTTCTGGTGAGCTATCTTGTTCAGATGCTTCATCAGTTGTTTCAGCGCTTTCCTCGTTGACATCGGCAAAGCCAGAAGGCTCCTCCGATGCCTGCGAGCCGCCTGCTTGTTCTGGCGCAGCAGTTTCTTCAACCGCCACCACATCAGTGTCCACAGACTCATCGGAAAACGCCTCGGCGGTTTCCGAAACTTCAGTTGCTTGTTGTTCATCAGCCATGCGTGTTCTCCTGAACCATCAATGCATAATTCTCCATGCGTCGTTGCGTATTGAGCAAACCAAATACCTTCTTCCCATAGGACTGCTGGCCCAGGACATAGGCAGTGCTCGACGCTTCCGCTGCAAAGGCATCCTTAAAAATTTGTGCCTCCTCCAATAAGGACCAAATAAACCGCCGACCTGGCGTTGAGCTTATCACAACATCAAGGTCAGCAGCAAATTGGTCTTCACGTTGCTTGGCCGTGGACTTTCGACGACGTACATCCCGACCGCTGGAAAGATCTTCGTGTTGTTCCTGTTGCTTCATCTGGCTATGCCGCCAAGAATGTCAGTGAGTAGATTTTCACCAGCAGTATCGGTATCTGCCAGGGTCTTGGCGCCGGCAGCCGCATTGGTCATTACATTTGCCTGTTGTTGCTGCTGAACTAGCTGTTGCTTCTGCGCCCGAATTGCTGCCACCCCTTCATCTGGACGTATGATCGAGGGAGGAACGCCGCGCATTTCGCTGTATTCATCCACCGCCTGGTCGAAATCAAACTTATCGACCGCATCTGGATTGATGCTAGCAAGGTTGCCGACGAAGGCAGCCGTCTCCTGGATACCCAAGATGCCCTGGCTCTTCTGCGCCTGGGCCATGACAGACATATATTCCACTTGCAACTGAGTTCCCTCGAGCTCCTCCGGTGGCGGTGGCATGATGCCCACGTCCATAATTCGATCGAAGGTATTATTTATAAGTGGGTCCAAAAGATCATGGTTGATCCTCTCCATCACAGGCCCAAGAACCAATAATTTCTCTTCTCGACGTTCTGAGATTTCTGTCGCGGTTATCTGCCTGCGATCTGACTGTGCCAGCATCAAGAAGAGGTCAGCGAAGAAGGCACGTCGTATCCGTTCCCGGCAATCCTGCATGTCGGCCAGGAACTCACCGAGCCGAGGCTGGACCTGATAGGCTGGGGTAAATCCGGCCTGACCTTGTGTAACATCGACGAACGTCACGTCACCTGGCAAGGTGCTCATGCGCTGGTTCTTCAGCGATGATGGCGCCATCATGGGCGGGTTGACCATCTTGGAGATAGCCTGGCCCTTCTTCTTTTGCTGGTCCTGTAATTGCTTGATGTCTCCAAGGGCATTCATTCCAGGACCGCGGCCGTAGACATCAGGCATTTGTAAATGCCACCGCGGTGCGTAAACCGGGAAGGTCTTGAAGCCCGTCTTCTCAAGAAAGATATCTTCCTCGCACTGCGCCTCATATGTGCAGGAATGATATTCCATATCGACCGCAAGCTTGCTGTCCGGGTCGCGCTCCTGGTCTCGGTTGGGCTCGATAAGATGTATGCAGTTAATCCAGTGATCGTAGTTGCCGCGCTCAAATAGCTCCTTGGTACGCTGGCTACATTGCTCAATGCCGTACCGGGTGACAATTTGCTCGACTGTCATTGGGATCTCACGATAGAGAGTATCTACCGAGTACGTGTAATCCTGTGCCAGGCAGTATTCACCAACCGTGAAGGCCTGGAACCGAACCACATTATCGAAGTCTGGCAACTGGATCATGCAGCCCGTTCCATAAGCCGCCATTTCTTCGTAGACGTAAGGAAGCACCTGGTACAGATTTGACCTGGCAAAGATCTCGTACATCACGTCTTCGACCATGCGATACCATGATTTGACATCCCCGACATCCATGAGCTCCGGGTCTGGTGAGCGCAGCCTGAACCATCTGCGAGCTGGAGAGGTGACGCCAGACATCATACCCGAGACTAAGGTATTGAGAGCCTGACCTCCTTCACCGTCAATGATCTTGTTGTTGCGCTTGTCTCCCTTGTTGACATCTGACGTAATGAAGCGGCCGCGGCGCGGCAGAAGATATTCATTTATATCCTTCCAGTGCGCGACAAACGTCTCTCGCTCATTCTTCAATTGGGTCAGACGCCGATCGAATTTTTCTCTGACTCTTTCCATGTCACGCTCCTAAAAGTCTCTTCCGCACGATAGCGGCCGGCGCACCCAAGATCCCTCTAGGTGATGTCCGTATTGTAGGCTGGGCCGTCGTAGCCGCTGCCAGGGCTCGACGCCTGGATTCCTTGGCGGCTGAAGCGGCCTTGGCATCAAAGTCGTCCTTGACTCCAGCCACAGCCTTCTCTTCAACCATTGTGGCCGTATCCGCTGTCTTCTTATCAGCCGCAGCCTTGTCAGCCGCAGCCTTGTCAGCCGCAGCCTTCTCCCTGGCTACTCGCACTGCTTCCTCAGCTTCCCAATCTCCACCAGATCCCTCTGGCCCTGGCCCTGGATCGTCGAACGCACCAGGGCTTAGGCTACCCACTGGCGCATTAGCAAGAGCCGCAGCGCCTGCCAAAAAACCCATGCCCGGTACTATGGCACTAAGGCCCATCATGTTTGGGTTCTTTTGGGTAGCCGTTGCGAGGCCATGTTTGATAGCCGCCGTCGTTGATATGGGAGGCCCTACAAAAGTAGACCCGACATCGCTGCCGTCAGTTGGGCTTGGAGGCCCCATGCCCTCTTGCCCGAAACCTTCAAAGCCGTCCTCCCCCTCCCTTCCTGACGGTCGCATTGACGAGAAATCGTCCGCGTCAAGGCTAGAAGGGGCATTGGGATCGTGGGCCTCTGTGTTTGACGGGTCATCAAAACTTGCGCCTGCATCGCCGGCGCCGCCACCTGGACCGCACATCTGCTAAGTTCCCAGCAATTTCTTGTAGGTTACGTCTTCGGGCGGCTCAATAATGCCCCGCGGACCCGTTCTTACGGTATCTTTTGCCCCCGCCATTGCAACCAACTGCCTCTTCCTCGCCTTCTTGGCTTCCTGAGCCTTGACGGCAATGTCCTGAACCTTGCCATCTGGCTGCGTCACCTTTCCTGGGACAGGCGGCTTTTCCGGTAATGCCGGCGGCTCGGGTGCAGGAGCCACTGACTTAGATCCTCCAAAAAAACACATATCAACTTACCTCCATGTAATCTATATGATCAGTAATCATTTGCGGCCCTGTGCCGACGTGCGGCACGACCGGATGAGCGAAGGTACAGGCCAATGCATCAGCCAGGTCTGTGCTTCGCAGCCCTCGATCTTTCATTTTCTCTTTCGGTTCCAGCTTCATTCGGTTAGCGGCATCGAAACTGTATGTGGGACTGACCAGGTCTGTCTTGAGATCTGTAAGGCCTGGCAGCGCACCGCCTTCCTTGATCCAGTTGGCCATCAGATCCCACATTTCAGTACGCTTGTTGCCGTACCTCGGATTGATAGCTCGAGCTCCGAACTGGACCTCAATGACTGGATGGCCAGTCTGCCGCAATCGATCGATCACGCCTTCACCTCGGCCTCCGTCGATAAAGGTCGCATCTGGTTTGAACCGCTCTATCTGTTGTGCGACAACGCCGGCCAGATGCATGTTGTCCACGTTCTCTAGAACCATCGGCTCGTAGGCCAGCAGGCCCCAACGTCTCTGAATGACCGACCGATCATCTCCGAACCGGGCCACGTCCACTCCGAGGATCTTTGGTAGACCCTCAAGGTCCATCTCATGCTTATGCCTGGCGCAAGCCTCCGATACCATATCGATGGTGATCAGGACATTGTCGGCACTGGCTGCAAAGTCACACAACCATTCCTGCCTGTACTGCGCATCAGACATTACCAGCTTGGAGAGCTCGAGCTCTTCATCGCTCAGCCACTCGAGCTCGGTCTCATCAACTCTGAACATGCCGGCATACCATTCCGGGTCTGCCTGCGCATGAGCAAAAAGATCATAGAATTGGTTCATCCCCTTGGGAGTTCCAATGGCCAGGAACCAACCTTGCCGGCCCCTACCATCTGCCGCCAATGCCGGCCGTATCACTTCCGGCCAGGTCTCCGGTCGAAAGTCCGCTATCTCATCTGCCACACAGCCAGATAACCCGAGGCCTCGGAGCGCCTGGTCGTTATCGGACCCGGCGAGTAGGATCTTGGAGCCATTTGGAAACCGCACCGCGCCTTCGGATCGGTTGTAATCCATGCCGGGGATCATTTGAGAATATGCGATACATAGATCCCAGGCTATCTGCCGTGCCTGTTTAAGATACGGAGCGACATAAGCAAACAGCCCTTCATCCGTAGTCAGGGCTGCGTTGATCAAGGTATTCACGGCCAGGATGGTCTTACCAAAGCGACGATGGCATGCCAGCACAGAGAACCTTCTCATGTTCTCATGGATCTCAGCCTGGTACTGATGAGGCTGGTAGCCTGTGCTAATCGTTTGGATTTCTAGGGACACCAGTCACCACCTCCACACGCACTGGCGCATTGCCACCTTCATGTTGGCGCCGCTCAACCAGAAGACCATGGACCTTAGCCATGCCATTCGTTGCCTGCACCGCCGCGCCAGGCTGCGCCGTATCCATTGCCAGCTCTCGAGCCGCCTCGAACCGATCAGTCAGGCTATCAATCGTGATATCGTGGCGCTTCAAGGACCGAGCCTGCAATTCCTTTAACCTTGCCGTAACCTTGCCGTTGTCCATCAACTCCTGCGCCTTTCGCCAAACCGTCTCAGGCTTGGTTTTCTCGCCGACATTGTAGCAATCTCTGTATGCCTGGCTGGCATTACCCGTCTCGATGTAGGCTTTAGCAAAGGCCTCCTGCTTGGGCGTCAGGCCTTCTCTCTTGCTTGACCTGGCACGATCGCCGCCACCGCCCGCATTTCCATTTGTGAGATTATCCAGGCCGAGTTTATAGATAAGCTCTTGCTCGGCCTCATAAGCATCATCTTCTTTCTCAAATTTCTCGATGATGCTGGAAATTACTTCATGGCCACTGCTTATAATTTCTCTGACGCGCATGGCCTTCGGGGTCATGTCGTCGTCTTTAATCCTGACCTTATGGGTATGGGCGACACGCCGAGCTGCCGTGCCCTTACCAATATAAAACACCTCGAGATCCCGAGGATCGCTCAGCGAATAAATATAGAATTTCTTGACCATTGAGTTGAGATTATCACAACTCTAAAGGAATGCAAATGAAAGGCCCCCGACCGCGGATGACAAAACACGGCCGAGGGCCGAGCGGCCGGGAGAAAAAGCCGCTCTAAGTTGGCTAGCCACACCAACTATGTATTGACAATATCACAACTTCCGTGCTTTAAACAGCTAATCGGATAAACCCGATATGGGAGAAAGACTAATGAAACAGCCACACAAAAACTGGATCAGAACACGGCTCGTTGACATCGGCAAGACACAAACAGGACTTGGCCTGGCAATAGATCTTGATAAGGCTCAGGTATCAAGGATGCTATGCGGAAAGCGTCGTGTACAACTGGATGAAGTAGAGCCCATGGCAAGCTATCTGAAAGTAGAAACGCTGGAGATGCTAAAGAGACTTGGGCTTAACATTTAGAGCCCCATCTCAATTTGCTCTACCTTCTCTTTCGAAGTAGGGAGCGGCCTCTCGGTCTGCACACACCAATCCAGAGGCACCCCATAATCGATTCCGTCATGCCTGAAGGCCAGATATGTTATTTCACACCCGGCCAGCGTATCCGTTACCTCAGTAGCATTCACCACCCAACCATGCATGATACTTTCAGGCTGATGTACACGGTATCTCCTGGAGCTAGTCATGACCACCACCCGCGTATATCGTCTCCTGGACAATTGCATCAATCAATTTTCCGACAGGGCTTGCGGCATTACCATTCTCGAGCCGGGCGACGGATTTAGCCAGACCTGTTGCAGGAGTGCCGTACTGAAGAGCCAAACTCAAGAGAACACCCGCGTCATAAAGCAGACCGTCTAGTAGAGTGCCGCTCTTGCTCCTCGCGCTAAAAAACGCCTCTCGAGGAAGGCCGGTACTGGGATCATATCCAATACTGGCAGTGAGGTTCTGCTGCTCGATTTCAATACTGGTAGTTACGGCCGGTCTCCTATTCGGCATTTTCTTCCTATAGCTAGCCATCTTCTTTACCTCCCCAAGATCCCCAATACACATACACCATTGCATTGCAATTCGGACAATGCAGATTAGTCACGATCGAATATTCCTCTGTGTCATCAGCATCGTGATCACCGCCCCATATCAGTTCAGTACGACAATCCCAACAATCCATTTCATTCTCCCCGGCTCTTAAACTCGAAGGCCATGGCCAAATAGTTTACACCGTCATCACCATGATCCCGATCACCAGGCGTTTGGTTAGATCGAGATATCTTCATGCAGGCCAGTATAAAACAAACATGAGACGGCTTCACGGTAAAGCCAAGAACGGCCGTGGCCATGGTCGCCGTGCGAATAATATTCTGCTCCGGTACGGCATATTTTTCCCCTCGATCCTTGAGAAGGGCCGAGCATCGTTCTAGCCTCGATGTTACCGCACTGATTACACTCTCAAGCATCTCGCATGCTTCCTGGATCTACATATTCTCTGCCGAACCTGGAGCCGAGACCGTCGCGATACTGATAATTATTTTGTGAGAAATGAAGGGCCACCTTACCCTCCCAATCGCCATTACGCTGTTTGCTCACATGCATGATGACGCCAGGCGTGTTCTTCAATTTTTCACGCTCTTCTTCACTCGTAGATTCGTCCGCAATGTCCTGTTCGAGCAATCTGTTTCTCCATATCGATATGATATTGAAGGCATTCCAGCCAATTTCCGCCGCACCCTTGATATCCTCGGTTCCGGGAACACCAGATCCTCCGAAAGACTTTCTCGAGTGAGCGACCACATGAAGGTGGCAGCCCGAGTCGATGGACCAATCAACCATTCGATACATGAGCTTTTCTTGTCCGACATAATCATCCGCCTCGAGACCTAGCCTCATCATGCTATCGACAACAAACTGATCACAGCCGTAGCGTTCACGCGCATAGATGAAAACATCAAGCAGTTCATCCACGGTAAGCTTGCCCACTCGATCGACCAGCCACAGGCCATCGTCAAGCCATTCTATACAGGCCCTGGCATACCGCTCTGTTGGCCTGTCACCTTGCAAGTTACCCACTTGCTTTACCATACGCCTTAGTGTTTGGGCCGGCGCCATTTCCAGAGACGCGAGACAGACCTTACTGCCCCCGCTAATCCAGTGAACAATGCAATCAGACAGGATCTGACTCTTGCCGCTGCCCGACGCCCCGCTCCAGATAGACACCTCGCCGCCCCGAAAGCGTAGTTGTGAAGCTCTATCGAACGGTAGGCTGTAACCAGGCTCTTCACCATCCGGGTGGAAAAGCTTAATGACATTATCAATATATTCATTAGGCCGGCGAAGCATTTCAGGGTCCAGGTCAGCAGCTTCAGCAACAGCCTTCCTAATTTCCTCATCTGTGCAGCCATCCACCAGGCACTGGTTCGCATCTTTTCTAGGAAGCTCGACCACCCGGCAGCGATGACGCCCAAGCCTTTGAGCGATTTCTGCCACAGCTTCTTGACCAGGCTGGTCGTTGTCGAGGCAAAGGTATATTTTTTCAAATCTGTCCAGGTTATGAAATTCATTTTCGATCCAATCCTGCTTGTTTCCTTTACCGCCGCCGAACGGCACGGATAGCGCAGGGAAACCAAAATCATACATGCTGACGGCGTCTATCTCGCCTTCCGTGATGTATACCTCTCGGGCATCCGGGTCAATTGCCTGCCATCCAAATAGGATTTTCTCGCAGTTTTTCGACGTTGGTTTGGGGTTAGCGCCAGCGACTGCCTCTCGAGACTTTGCCATGATCAGCTCACCGTCCCGCAGGAAGGGGAAAATGATATGGTTTCCCTTGGCACCGATCTTGTATGCCGCTATGGCTTCTTCACTTAGCCGTCGATCGCCCATGAGATAGCCCTGCACCGGACCAACCGGCTTGCGCATTCCTTGAGGTCTCTCTGGTCTGGTAAATTCCCTGGCCGGCTTTCGGAACCTGGGTTGCTCAACACCGAGGTATTCTCTGATCTCGTTCAGCGCCTCTGGCATCCCTCCTCCCCTGGACTTTCGCCAGAGGTCGATCAGATCCCCGCCGCCATCACCACCAAAGTGCGCCCAGACACCTTTTTTGGCACCATCGAGAACAACCTTTATTTTACCCTGGCCAGGGTCATAGACATATTCGCCGGCTTCTACTTTGCCGCCGGGGTAGAGATATTGGCAGACTGTTCTGACCTGGTTGTTCAATGAAGTCTTGAGGCTCGATATATCGCTCCTCATAAAATTGCGCCACGATAGGCGTTGGCTGATTCTGTCTCTTCTTTGCCTCTGACTCTGCCTCTGCCTCTGTCTCTAGACAAGCGTTTTGCTTGCACCTTGCTAGCATTTTCCTTATCCCCTTGATTCTTCTCTATAATTCCAGTCGCCAGGAGAATATTAAGGTCAATGTCCTCGGTTGCATTAATTTTGGATTTGATGAAATCCCCGTCCGCCGGGATAGCATTGTTATAGAGACTTGCTAGCAAGAAGATAGCAAACAGATGCGCCTTGCTAGCATCAGGCAAGCGAGCAATGTCATAATCGTTAAGTATCGTGGTATAAAATTTGATCCAGGGTGGGTTTCTTTCCTTGTAGTGCTGGAAGTCGTCCCACTTTGTTACAGATATAAATTCCATCTCATTTTTCTCCCGTGATAATAATATGGACAGGATCAGTTATTGATTCTGACCAGGCTAATCGTAGATCGATAATTTGGCTGTCATCTTTGATGACGTTGAGGGTCATCAGTATGTCAGAGGTTGCTTTCTCCAGGTTGCCCAGGTCGCGACGGCGCCGATCCGGCCGGCGGTACAGGTACACGGCCTGTACGTCACCTTCCAGGGGTTCAAATCCCACACCCCTTCTCGAGTACAGCACGTTGTTAATCCAGGCTGTATAGCGCTTGGACTTGACCCTGCCGCGCTTCCTGTTGTTGTTGAAGCAGGCCGATAAGGGTGGAGGGATTTCAGGCAGAGTCAGCAGAGTCGTAGGCACTGATGGCCTCGAGCACTTTGGATATCGTGTTCAGGGTTGGGTTAAGCCGCTGACCGTACTTGGGGTTACCGCGCAGCTTAAAAATAAAGTTGCCGTCATTCAAAACATTGAGACCGAAGGCTGTTGCCGACGTATTCGATCTTCGTAGATGTTCTTCCACGGTTTCAAGAAAAATATCACAAAGATCTGTCTGGGGTCCGATGTCCATATTTTAATCTCCCAAAATTCTGGCTCGACCAGGTTGATAGCATGGGTTTTATCCGATGACAATGGCAAAATAGACCGGACGGTTAAACGAACCGTTTTTCTCCAGTTAACCGTCCGTTCGATCGGATCAGATTTCCGAAATTTAATCCGATCATTATATTGACCACCCCTTGAATATCGGATAAAACCTATTACATAAGATTTGAGGAGAAAAACAAATGACTTACCAAGAAGCATGGAAGACCACCCAGACCACAAACTATCAGACCGCTCGCGGAGAAGGCTGGGGAGACGAATGGCAAAACGCTGATGAGTTCATTCGCATCGCCGATTACGATTTCGCAGCCGGCATAATCGCCAAGATCACTGATTACGATCTTTAGAGGAAAAACAAATGAACCAGAACCTGATCGACTTCATCAGAATAGCCAAAGAAGGCGCCGCCTCGATGCGGAAGCTGGACCCGACATATCGTGAAACCATCCAGGTCCGCGGCGTGAAGAAAGCCGAAGCGCTCGGCCTCCGCGAACTGCGCACGAAGAAGAACACCTACCAGGCAGTGGTCAAGGATGGGCTAGGCAACGTCACGGTTCTGGATCGTAAAAACCGAGTATTCCAACTTATCGGCAACGAGTATCAAGGAAGGTAGAAATCACATGAGCGACTTCGATTTTGGAAAGTACCTGGATGAAATCGGCGGCAGCGATGAGCTCCCGCCGGCAGCCACTTCAACTAACAAAATTCAACACCCATGCAATGAGTGCGCTGGCACGGGCAAACTCAATATGGGATATCGGTTAAGCAACGGCG
>Ga0310345_10003963_pt1 | contig 13719 bp, 11 predicted proteins | sample HC15DNA20500_MG_FD_204667 | JGI IMG/M metagenome (GOLD analysis project Ga0310345, IMG submission 204667) | Marine microbial communities from station ALOHA, North Pacific Subtropical Gyre - HC15-DNA-20-500_MG | ecosystem: Environmental > Aquatic > Marine > Oceanic | place: Pacific Ocean: North... | reverse complement strand
GCGCCGCGAACCTTTCCACGAAGGTTTGATGATGTTGTTGAGCTAAGAGCGTGGTCGGCACTAAGACCGCCACTTGTTTACCGTCCGCTACGGCACTGAATGCCGCTCGCATGGCGACTTCGGTTTTACCAAAGCCAACGTCGCCACATATCAACCTGTCCATTGGATGAGGCGATTCCATATCAGAGAGCACATCTTGGATAGCAGTCAACTGGTCAGGTGTTTCTTGAAAGACGAATGAATCCGAGAGTTCGCGCATCCAAGGCGTATCGGCGGGAAACGAATAGCCGCGCGTATTGAGACGAGATTGATAAAGCACCACCAGCTCCTGGGCGATCTCAGAAACTGCGTCTCTTACTCGTGCCTTTTGTTTCGCGAAGTCAGTGCCGCCCATCCGACTGCGCGCCGGTGTTTCTCCTCCTGTGTAAGGTCGGATTAGCTCGATCTGATCGCTTGGCAGGTAAAGCTTGTCGGTTCCTTTGAAATCCAGTACCAAATAATCACGTTCGGATCCCATAAGAGTCCGATGCTCCATGCCGCTGTAACGAGCAACTCCGTGATGGTGATGCACAACATGATCACCCGGCTGTAAGTCTTCGAAAGTTCGTTGTGAGCCTGATCGAGGGCGAACGGGGCGGTGAGTTTGGCGACGACCCGTGATGTCTCGTTCTGTAAGGACAGCCAGCGCGAGTGTGGGAGCAATGAAACCACGTTCGAGGGGCGCTGCAACCGCGTGGCCACCAGCCTCTCCGCCGTAGGTGTCTGTTTCGTGTACCTGCAGATCGATGCTTTCCGAACGTAACGTCTTGGCCATTCTTTGTGCTGATCCGGGCCCATTGGCGGCAACAACTAAACGTTGATCGGGGGAAATCGACAGTTCCCTTACTTGATCAAGCAGACGCATGGGGCTTCCGGCAGCGGTCTCCCAAGGAATCGTTTCAAATTTGGGTTGTGTTGGTCCTGTTGGAATGCTGTCAATTGCCCAAACACTCGCCACGCATTTTTTGAGCATACGTTCGAAAGGAACATGGAGTCCTGGGAATGGTCGCGGGTTTCCATGGTCATCTAACGCTTGCCACGTGCCGGCAAGCGTGCGCGCTAAGTCAGTCTCTTCAGCGATCAGATCTAGGGATCGGTCCTTGAGTCGCTTTGGGTCGATCAATAGGACTAACGCCTCAGAGCTCAGTAAATCTGCAGGCACTAGTTCCTCACTGGCGAGCCATGGCAACCATGACTCCATGCCGTCAAACAGCTGTCCCTCTGCCACTCGCTCCCACTGTTCCCTCCCCCAGGGCTCACTTGCGATGAGTTCCTTTGCGCGCTCGCGGATGGCGAGAGTCGGACGCATCTCTCGGGCCGGAGCAATGGTCACTGAGCCGATCTCTGACGTGGATCTTTGATCCACGACCGAAAACTCTGTTAGTCGTTCAACTTCGTCTCCCCATAGGTCCAGTCTGATTGGCGAATCCGCCGTTGCCGGGAAGATGTCCATAATGCCGCCTCTGACGGCAAACTCGCCTCTGTGTTCAACTTGGGATTCGCGCCGGTATCCGAGAGCAACAAACGACTCCGACAGCGCAGATAAATCAGCGGTCCCTCCGCGATGCACTTCAAGTACTTCGGTTTCCGATGTGTCTCCTGTTAGGCGCTGAAGTAGGGCCCGGATGGGCGCTACAACGACATCTGGGGAACGGCCCCGCGTTAATCGGCTCAAAAAATCAACTCGCCGTCCCATAGTTTCTATGCCAGGGCTCACTCTTTCGAATGGAAGCGTCTCCCATGCCGGGAAAGCTCCGACGCGGCCTTCTCCCAACCAAACTTGCAGATCATTTCCTAAGATTTCAGCTTCGTTAGCACTCGGGGTTACCACCAGTAGTGGCGTCTGGTTGGATACTTCGGCGAGTCCGGCGATAAAGAAGGCTCGGGCGCCTTCCGACACCGCGACTTCTGCGTTCTTTTTGCCTAGTAACTGGTTGAGAACGCCATCGTTAGAAATTCGACTTGGCAATGACGAAAGGGGTCCACTCAGGTTCACTGTGCCGAACCGTTGACATCGTTCATTGCTCGTTCGACACCGTCGCGGATGATTTTTTCAATGGCGTCAACACCAACCTGAACGGCCGTGTCTAAAAAAGACCGGTCAGCTTTCGAAGGTTTCTTTAGGACCCAGTCTTTACCTGCCTGCGGATTCGGTGGTTTACCTATCCCCACCCTCACCCGAATGAAATCTTCTGTTCCCAAATGCTGTCGGACCGACTTGAGCCCGTTGTGGCCCGCTCCCGAACCACCAAGTTTTACTTTGACGCGTCCGGGTTCTAAGTCCAATTCGTCGTGCACCACGATCAGACGATCCACTTTTTCAATGCCATTGCGGCGGATCAGTGGAGCGGCTGACTCTCCGCTCAAGTTCATGAACGTCGTTGGGCAGGCCAACACCACACGGAGGCCCGAGAAGTTGACGGTGGCTACCCGAGCGCGATCCGATCGAGAGATCCGGAGAGAGGCCCCGACCCCCTCGGCAAATTGCTCAACTACCTCGCACCCGAGATTGTGTCGCGTTCCTAAGAACCGATCGCCCGGATTACCGAGGCCTAACACCAAGTAATTTGCCGGAGTGCCGCGCCGCTCCGCGGCTCGGCGAAAGACCGACACTGCCGGCCAGCTTAACTATCGGCGCCAGCGTCATCGCCGGCTTCTTCGTCGCTATCTGAGGCTTCAGCATCAAGTTCTTCGCCCTCTTCGCCCTCTTCGAGCTCATCTTCTTCTGCCTCTTCAGCTGCGACGGCGGCCCTGCTGCGTTGGCCTATCGCTATCAGCGCGTCATCCTCGGCCTGAGGGACAACACCACTTCCCATGTCTAAGTCAGATACCCGAACTGGATTATTGATCGACATTTCTGTGATGTCCGCTTCGAACAACTGGGGAATATTACCTGCGGGGGCTTCCACAGTAAGCGTCATCATTTGTTGCTGAACGACGGCTCCTTCTAGACCTACGATCGCTGCTTCTCCAACGAGAGTGATGGGCACGTCGACAATAAGTCGCTGATCCAGGTTGATGCGCATGAAATCGACATGGGTAACGCGATTGGCTATTGGGTCGCGTTGCATATTTTTGACGATGGTGAGGTGGTCGCTGCCATCAACATCAAGTGTGATCACCGCGTTTGGGCCTGCGGCGTTAAGCGCAGCACGAAACTTCAGCCTGTCGAGGACCACTGAGAGCGGTTCAGATCCCTGTCCGTAGACGACCGCCGGAATCTTGTCACTGCGGCGAAGACGTCGGGACGAACGACTACCAAGTGCGCGGCCGGTCTCAGCTTCGAGTTTCAGATCTGACGACATGGCTGACGACTCCTGCGAATAGCAACATATAGAACGCTTCTTATGAAGCCGCCCTGTGAGAGCTAACCATTGTAGAGCCAGCGACTACGCATCACTCACCCGCTAAGCGAGTAGACGTTCTATGAAAGATTATCTCCGTCGAAGATCTCTGATACGGAAGTGTCTTCGAACACCGCTTCGAGAGCGTCCGCCAAAATTCCCGAGGCACTCAGTACTTCTAACTTGTCGAAACGTTTCGCTTCAGGCAGTGGCACCGTATCCGTCACAATAACTTTGCTTAGACGAGAAGATTTAAGGCGCTCAACCGCAGGTCCAGAGAAAACAGCATGTGTTGTGGCGCACAACACATCCGAAGCTCCGTGTTCGATGAGTGTGTCAACGGCGGCACAGATCGTTCCAGCGGTATCGACCATGTCGTCAATAATGACGCAGGTTCGACCACTTACATCACCCATTACACCTAACGCTTCTACTACGTTTGCCGCGTTCAGAGAGCGACGCTTATAGATCGTGGCTACTTCGCAATGCAATCGCTTCGCATACCTTTCGGCGACTTTCACCCGGCCAGTGTCAGGTGAAACGATGATTGACCCCTCGGGGATCCTTGACTGTAAATATTTAATGAGCACCGGTGCCGCTGTGAGATGGTCCACCGGCCCTTCAAAAAAACCTTGAATCTGTCCGCTGTGTAAGTCAATGCTTACTAAACGGTCGGCGCCGGCTCGCCGCAGGAGATCTGAAATTAGTCGGGCAGTAATCGGCTCTCTGCCCTGCGCTTTTCGATCTTGTCGGGCATAGCCGTAAAAGGGAGCAACAGCGGTAATTCGTTTCGCCGAAGCCCGCCGCGCGGCATCCACCATAATTAGATGCTCCATCACAGCGTCATTTACGCTCATCGAGTCGGTTGCGGCGTGGGTTTGCATGATGAACACGTCGCCACCGCGAACCGATTCGTTGAATCGGCACTTAATTTCGCCGTTAGCAAAATCGATAAGTCCAGGGTCGCCTAGTTCGATACCCAAATGGCCGGCAATCTTGTCCGCGAGCGCGGGGTTCGCTCGGCCCGTGAATAGGTGTAAGCGCTTCTTAGTAACGAGCTCCATCACAGCTCCTGCTTTAGGTGATGTATAGAACGGCCCCGTGACAGTACCCGACGCGACCTCAACCCCCGAATTCAAAACCGCGTCAGGGCCAATATCGTGACGCCAGCGGCCATCTATTTCTTGTTTGTCTGCTGCCTTAATGCGGCCTCGCACTCCGCTAGTTGTTGGCGGTCGTTCACTCCGCGCACCTCGTTAGGATCGTCAACCATAAGAGCGGCTACGGCATGACCGGCGGCACGTAGAACTTGAATAACATCGGTCAGGTAATACTCGCCCTGATTGTTCCGGCTGTCGACTTTCCTCAGAGCCGCCGTCAAGACACTGCGATCGAAACAATAAATCGAGGTGTTGACTTCGGAGATCTTGAGTTCTTCCGGTGCCGCATCAGCTTGCTCAACGATACGTTCAACCCGACCTTCACCGTCACGCACTACTCGCCCGTAGCCAGAAGGATCTTCGAGCTGCGCTGTCAATAACGTAGCTGCGGCTCCCACGTTGACATGCACTCGGTGTAGTTCGGTTAGCGTCTCGGATCTAAGAAGTGGCGTGTCGCCTGGGAGAACCATCAAATCGCAGCTGTCGTCGTCAAGTTCGCGAGGTTCAAAGGCCTGAAGACCTACAGACACAGCATCTCCGGTACCGCGTTGGACATTTTGTTCTACAAAGTTGAGCCGCGTGGGGTCAACCGATTGTTCATAGAGAGCCTTCGTTACTGATTCAGCTCCGTACCCGACGACCACTACGATGCTTTCTAGGTCAAGTGCCTCTATCGCCTCCATCACATAGCAGGTCATGGGCCGACCACAGAGCAGATGAAGTGGCTTGGGTAGCTCTGACTTCATGCGCGATCCTCGGCCGGCCGCAAGCACCATTGCCCCTAGACGACGCTCGGACGAAAATCGGTTCACGTTGAACGGTTCCATTCTTCGGAGCAGACGACAGAAACAACAATTTAGTCGCAGCTTGTCCGCTCGGGGAGGAGGGCTCGAACCTCCATTGTCGGGATCAAAACCCGATGTCCTGCCAGTTGAACGATCCCCGACCGACGATGTGCTGAACACGCACGGTCGACAGACCTAGCCTAACGACGGGAACTGTCTTATGAGGGTGGGAGTAGGGAACAAACGCGCAGAATGTCACGTTGGGTCTTGCTCGTGCTCCAGCTACCCTGCAGGTCCACATGGGATCCCTAGTTAAAAAGCGTCGCAAACGCATGCGAAAGAAGAAGCACAAGAAAATGCTTCGACGCACGCGTTATCAACGTCGCAACAAATAACCATCTCAAACCAACGTAGTTAGCAGCTTCAGTTGGTCGCACTCGTTATGGCATTGCCGGCATCGTACGAACGGTTCGCGAGGAAACACCTCGATGCGCAACGGGTTCGTGGCGGCCCTCAACAAACCATGTGCTACCACTCCCAGCCAGGCGGGCACGGGTTCCTGTCCCTTCACTCAGGGCATCTCGCCACTCTGTTAATTCGGGTTCAACCTTGATGGCAGCTTCTTCGAGGTCGTTGCCGTGCAGTCCTGTTGGCCCATTGAGGTCGTCCCATGCGCGATAGACCTCCAGTGTCGATACCCCTATGGGTGGAATCAGAAGGGTGATTTCTCGATCCACATGTGGCAAAGGTTCCAGTATTTCTCCTATGCCTCGAACTCGAGCTCTACCTCCTTGGAGACAGAACGCTACGTCGGCGCCTAGGTCTACGGCAGCAATCGGGTCCTTTAAACCTGCCCATCGTAAGATCGCGGCAGCATTTGTTGATCCTCCACCTAAACCTGAGCCTGCTGGGATTCTTTTTTCGATGACCACCCCGGCTTCGCGACCGACCAGCTCTAATGCGCGCGAAACAAGATTATCTTCGTTGACAGGCACTTCTAACCCAGACCTGGTTGGGCGAACCACTAAATCCGAACCCTCTGATAGGACAAGTTCGTCACAAAGATCGATTGAAACCATCTCTGCGTCGATTAAGTGGTAGCCGTCGCTCCGGCGACCGGTCACACGCAACGAAAGAGTGAGCTTGGCTGGAGCGAGTAAACGGGTGGCAGTCATCGTTTGGTACCTATGGAGCTTCGGGCGAGCGCAACCCAGTTGAACAAGTCGAGTTCCTCTGGTCTGGAAGTAGGCGTAACGTTTGCTCTTTCCATCACTTCTTCGTCAACGCGACTCCTTAGGCTCTTGCGGAGCATTTTGCGACGTTGGTTGAAGGCAATTCGTAAAAGTTCTATTAGCTCGGTTTCTACTTCTGATTCAATACCGTGATCGACGCGCTCGATTGCCACCAGCGCAGAAGTAACTCGAGGTCGCGGGTAGAAGACCGAGGGAGGTACCTGACCGACCACGGAAGCGTTGGCTCTGAGTGCAACACGAACTGAGACTGCCCCATACGCGGCGTTGCCGACTGACGCAGCCAATCTTTCACCGGCCTCCCGTTGGACCATTACGAGCATGCGGTCAATCGATGGAACTTCATCTAGCACCGTAAGCACGATCGAGGTTGCGATGTTGTATGGAAGGTTCGCGACCAGATTCCATCCGGGGTTCGGAAGGGTTTCGTCCCATTTTAAGTTGCGCACGTCTGCCTCAATGATTTCGGCATGATCACCCACGAGGTCAGTCAGAATCGGGATCAAAGCCTTGTCCGTCTCGATGGCTGTTACGCGGGCGCCGGTTTCTATCAAAGCAAGCGTCAAGGATCCCAAGCCCGCGCCGATTTCAACCACTCGACTCTCAGGCCCGACACGAGACAAGCGCGCTATGCGGCGAACGGTATTGGGGTCGATGACGAAGTTTTGGCCGAGGCTTTTCTTCGGATCTATACCCGCATCGTTAAGTAACCGTCGAACATCAGCGAGAGACAAAGTCATTGGTTTACTTGCCACTTGGACCACCCGAAGTACTTCTTACAACCAGGCCAACCATTCCAACCTTGAGCCTGCCAAAGTAGATTTGCTCGGTAGATCTGCTCCGCCTTACTAGCGTCAGCTGGATTTCCGGTCCCTCCCATCCATTGCCACGAACCCAGCGCGAATTGAAGGCCACCGAAGTAGCCGTTACCAGTGTCCACGTCCCAGGTACGACGCGATTCGCACCATGCGATGCGGTCCCACATATCCAGAGTTGGCCAACTATCGAGATATGTTTGCCCAAATATTGTTGACTCAACGTTCGGTTCAACCGATTCATTTTCGGGTTGGCGACTGATAGGCACCGTGGTCGAAGTACTAGTCGTCGAAGTACTAGTCGTCGAAGTACTAGTCGTCGAGGCACTAGTCGTCGAAGTACTAGTCGTCGAAGTACTAGTCGTCGAAGTACTAGTCGTCGAGGCACTAGTCGTCGAGGCACTAGTCGTCGAAGTACTAGTCGTCGAGGCAGCCACCGAACTTTCGCGAACCGCAGTCGTTGACACAACTACCGACGTCGACGTCGCCACAGGATCACCAACACCCATGACCGCTTGTGTGCCCGAGAAAAGGCTCCCTACTAATGACACAGCAAGACCGCCTAAACGGAACCCGGCCTCTGAGAGATCCGGCAGCGGATCATCTGTGATCGTGCGAACAGCTGGAGGCAGCTCCGGTCGATGCGTGTTCTGTCGAGAGTCATGTATTGCCATTCCAATGACAGCAATCACCAAGGCCCCCAATAACGAGAGTACGGCGATCCTTCGCCAGCTCTTAGAAAGCACAGGTTGCACCGCTACCCACTCCAGATTGCAGCCATTTATTCGAGCCTAGCGACATCTCACAAATGCGGATTTATCAGACAAAACCATAAATCTTTGATGCGTTATTCCAAGACTCTATGGCGACAGTTTCTATCTCGACGCCTCGCGCTAGTGCTACTCCGGCGCCTACAAGCGTCACCCACCCTGGATGGTTCTGCTTGCCGCGCTGCGGAACGGGAGCTAAGTACGGTGCGTCTGTCTCCACCATGTATCGATCGGCCGGCGTTAAGGCCGCCGCCTCGCGTAGCTCAGGGGCATTAGGAAAGGTCACGATTCCGCTAAACGACAAACTGGCGCCACGTTCGAGACTGGATTTCGCCTCTTCAGGACCGCCGGTGAAGCAGTGGAAAATCGTGTGTTCCGGAGCACCCTCTGCGTCCAGAATGTCGAAGGTGTCCTTCCAGGCTTCCCTGGTGTGAATGACTAGCGGGAGTTGGTAGTCGTGGGCTAATTGAATTTGATCGGCAAAGACTTGTCGTTGGGCATCACGGGGTGAATTGTCATAGTGGTAATCGAGACCGCACTCCCCAACCGCAACGATCTTAGATAGAGAAAGAAGATTTTCGAGACCCTCAATTCCGCCCTTAGCGGCGTGGGGGTGAACGCCTGCTGTGGCCCACACTCCATCGAATTCAGCGGCCCTACCGCAACACGCAGCGCTGTTCTCTACCGAAGTGCCCACATCTATGAGTCGCTCCACGCCAAGGTCCTTTGCTTCCTTCACCACCAAAGCCGCAAGGTCTGCGTCATCTGGCAGGTGACAATGGTTATCGGTCCAGCGCATTTCGTTCATTTGAGTCGAGGAAATAGTGGTTCTCCTTTTATGACGAGAAGGCCCTCTGGATATCTGCCCCACTCGATACTTTCGGGAAGTCGTTCCTCTTCAGCATCACTGGTGAGGCCGATCCGACGACGAATTTCTGCACAAGCGTCCGGGACGGCGGGTGAAGCAAGAATCGATACGATGCGCAGAACCTCAAGAGCGTCACCCAGGATTACGTCAACTAGAGGGCCAGGTTCGGTCTTCCACGGTTCAGCTTGCTCTAGGAAAGCATTGGTTTCTCGAATAATCCGCCATGTCGCATCGAGCGCTTCTGAAGGCGATATTCGCTCCCAAGATTCCGCAATTATTCGGTATTCCCGAGCCACGATCGGAGCAAGTGGGCTGTCAGGGCGCGGCGCTGTTCCTACACCGCCGCATTTTGATCCGACCACCGTCGTTACTCGGCTTAGTAAGTTGCCGAGGTTGTTAGCAAGGTCGGCGTTGAAACGGGCAATCATACCTTCGTGACTGAAGTCTCCGTCCGGGCCAAAAATTTGATCGTGGAGGAAATGATGTCGCACTCCGTCGACCCCAAAATCTGCAACGAGATCCGCTGGAGCAATCTGGTTCAGTCGGGTTTTGGACATCTTTTCGCCGCCGACCAGTAGAAAGCCGTGAACGTGAACTCGCTCAGGTGGAGCTAGACCAGCGCTCATCAACATTGCGGGCCAGTAAACGCAATGAAAGCGAAGGATGTCTTTGCCAATGAGATGAATTGCTGGCCAATATTGAGAAAAGGATGCCGGATCGTCTACGTATCCCGCCGCGGTGATGTAGTTCGTCAGGGCATCAAACCAAACATAGGTGACGTGACCTGTGTCCCATGGCAGCGGAATTCCCCAGTCAATGGATGTTCGACTGATCGAGAAGTCGCGAAGCCCTTGGTTGATAAACCCCAAGGCTTCATTGCGTTTCGTTGTCGGTAAAACGAAATCAGGATGGGTTTCGTACCAATCCCGAAGAGGTTGCTCATAACGGCTTAGTTTGAAGAAGTAGTTCTCTTCGGTTACGTGCTCAACCGGACGGCCATGTATGGGGCAGTTCCCTAGGTCAAGGTCGTCTTCGTTGAAGTACGCCTCACAGCTAACACAATAAAGGCCCTCGTAAGTTTGGAGGTCTATGTCTCCATTGTCGTAGCACGCTTGCAGCAATTTCTGAACAGCGATGTGGTGACGCGGTTCGCTAGTCCGAATGAAGTCATCGTTCGATATTCCGAGTTGAGCCCAAGCGTCCTGGAAGCGAACCACTGTTTGATCTGCCCACTCTTTGGGAGTGCAGCCATTTTCTTCGGCGGCACGCTGGACCTTGAGGCCGTGTTCATCTGTTCCAGTCAGAAAGCGAACGTCACGGCCCAGTAGTCGATGCCATCGCGCCACGGCGTCTGCTGTGATGGTTGTGTACGCGTGCCCGATATGTGGCGCGTCGTTGACGTAATAGATTGGTGTGGTGACGTAATAAGGGTTGGTCACGCATGTCATGGTACCGACCCGTGTTCGCGCAGCCGTGGGCCTTTAATACTTCGGTTTCATTCCTCAACTGCGAGGGCAAGGGCGTACACCCTATTGCGAGCAACCCCAAGAGTCGTTGCTACGAGATCAATCGCGGCGCGCCGGGTCTCTCCACTCGCCAACTCTTCGCGTAACGCTGCCACAACTGTTTCGTCATCGACTTCTATCTGTGAAGCCCCACCAACAACGATGGCGATCTCACCCTTCACGTCACCAGAGAAACGGGCCGCAAGTTCTGTCAGAGTTCCGCGTGCGGTTTCCTCATAGAGCTTGGTCAACTCGCGCATTACGGCCGCGGGACGGTCGCCACCACAAAAGTTCGCGAGGTCATGGAGCGTTACCCGCAACCGCCGAGGTGATTCAAACAACACGGTCGTTCGAGGTTCAGCCGCTATTGAGGCCAACCGGGCTTCTCGTTCCTTGCCTTTCCTCGGCAAGAAACCTTCCATCGCCCATCGCTTCGTCGGGAGCCCAGAAAGGACCAAGGCGGCAACAGCCGCACTAGGACCTGGGGCGACGGAAACTCGATATCCCTCTTCTGAGACGTACTTCACTAAACGCTCACCCGGATCAGATATCGCTGGCGTCCCCGCATCGCTCACCAACGCCACATCGTGGCCTTGATCAAGCAAAGCGATCACTGTCGATCCAATTGAGACTTCAGTGTGTTCGTTGGCAACAAGCAGTCGACGGGCACGCAAACCGAGATGCTCTAGAAGTTTTCCCGTTCGCCGGGTGTCTTCACAGGCAACTGCTCCCGCCTGTTCCAAAATTTCACGAGCCCGTTGCGATATGTCACCCAAATTACCAATTGGGGTGGACACCAGGTAAAGCGTCCCCCGATGTGTCGTTTCAGAAGATTCGTTCATTTGGCGACCCCAGATCATTTTGCCATTTGGCGGTTAAGTCAGCGGTAATAGACGCTGATGGCAACATCGGTCGCTGTCGACAAAGGTGCAACATTTATTGTCACCCAACGAGGAAGCTCGAACTTGGCTCATCGCCAAAGAGACAAGGTTTCGCTTCACTAACGGGCTAGCCGCTATACATTGAACCGAAATTCAACAACGTCTCCGTCTTGCATTCGATAATCCTTACCCTCCAGACGGAGGCGGCCGACGTCTCGCGCAGCGGACCAAGAACCCAGTTCGAGTAGAAGATCATGCTCGATTATCTCGGCCCGAATGAAACCTCTTTCAAAGTCCGTGTGAATTCTCCCCGCGCACTGGGGTGCTTTCCACCCATCTTTGAAAGTCCACGCGCGCGACTCTTTGTCGCCAGTAGTAAGAAAGGTGCGCAGACCTAAGAGCCCATGCGCGGCTCGGACAAACAACGGTAGGGCACCTTCGCCTAAACCAAGGCCTTCGAGCATCTCAGACCGTTCTTCCGAAGGTAAGAGCGCGGCTTCTGCTTCAAGTTGCACGGAGAGCGGTAATACCTCAGCGCCGGGGAGCGCGCCTCCTAGCTGCAACGCCAAATCACTAGCTTGCTCGAGTTGGTCTTCTCCAATGTTCAATACAGCCATAACAGGCTTGTTGGTTAGCAAGAAGTGCTCGCGTAAAGCGGCTCGACGATCATCAGAAAGTTCGGCTCGAAACAGCGGCGTACCGTCCGACAACAAACTCAGCGCTACTTCAAGAGCATCAACCTCTGCTACCAAGTCAGGGTCACGGGGGTCGGTCCGCAGGGCTTTGCGACGGCGATCGATTCTTGACTCAACCGACTCAAGGTCCGCGAGAGTGAGCTCAATCTCTACTATTCGCAGATGCTCCAGGGGATCACTCGGACCAGGCACATCTTCGTCATCAAAGGAGCGAAGAACAAAGACCAGCGCATCTACTTCCCTAATCCCAGCGAGGAATTTATTCCCCAATCCCTCGCCCTGACTGGCTCCTTCGACCAGGCCACCGATATCAACAAATTCGGTCGTCGAATTCACGACTTTTCGGCTCGCACTCATTTCCGCAAGCGCGTCCAGCCGGTGATCCGGGACTTTCACCACACCAACATTGGGGTCTGTTGTGGCGAATGCATATGGAGCTGCTAGGGCGCCACCTCCGGCTAAGGCGTTAAATAGGGAGGACTTACCGGCGTTCGGCAGGCCAACAAATCCAAATCTTTCCATTGGCAGGCGAGGCTACCTGCGGGTGGGCTTGTCCGCCCCCTTACGCCGTGAATCGGCAGGCAGGCTGTGAAAGAATCTAAAATAATCGAGTGGGGAGAAGCTTGTGGGACCGTTAAGTGGAGTCAAAGTTATTGAGCTGGCCGGTATCGGGCCTGGCCCCTTCTGCGCCATGCTCTTAGCTGACTTAGGCGCAGATGTCGTGAGAGTTGATCGCATGGAACAAGTCGACCTGGGGATCGACAGAGGTCGAAAATTCAGCGTGTTAAATCGCAGTCGTAGGTCTGTTTCAGTCGACCTCAAGAACCCTGACGGCGTCGAAACAGTGCTCAAACTCATAGAAGAAGCGGACGCTCTAATTGAAGGGTTCCGACCCGGCGTCACTGAGCGACTCGGACTAGGGCCCGAAGAGTGTTTCGAGCGGAACCCGAGACTGGTATATGGCCGAATGACCGGCTGGGGCCAGGAGGGCCCGATGGCCCATGCCGCTGGGCATGACATCAACTACATCGCCTTGACCGGTGCGCTACATGCCATCGGGGGGGCCGACAAACCATCTCCGCCGCTCAACCTTGTAGGCGACTTCGGTGGCGGCGGGATTTACCTCGCCTTTGGTCTATGTGCTGCCTTGCTTGAAGCCAGAACTTCTGGAAAGGGTCAGGTAGTTGACGCCGCGATGACCGAAGGCGCTGCATCGCTGATGGGTTCTATTTACGGCATGCATGCCTCAGGGCACTGGTCCGACGAGCGCGAGGACAATGTTCTTGATGGGGGATCCTATTACTACGGGGTGTACGAGACGGCTGACGGAAAGTTTGTCTCTATCGGATCAATTGAAGGCAAGTTTCACGACGAACTTCTCGAACTAACCGGCTTCGAGGACGCGCCAACGACCGCACGAAATGATCAGGACAGCTGGAGCGAGAAGAAGGCTCGATTGGCAGAATTAATTCAATCAAAGACTCGCGACGAGTGGGACTCCGTAATGCTCGGCAGCGATATTTGCTACGCACCAGTGCTTGACCTATCCGAAGCGCCCCAACATCCACACAATGTCGCGCGAGGATCATTTGTCGAAATCGAAGGCG
>Ga0310345_10003962_pt1 | contig 13720 bp, 11 predicted proteins | sample HC15DNA20500_MG_FD_204667 | JGI IMG/M metagenome (GOLD analysis project Ga0310345, IMG submission 204667) | Marine microbial communities from station ALOHA, North Pacific Subtropical Gyre - HC15-DNA-20-500_MG | ecosystem: Environmental > Aquatic > Marine > Oceanic | place: Pacific Ocean: North... | reverse complement strand
GTCCCCAACCTTTATCCAGAATAGAGAGATCGAGACCTCGGGTCAGACCACCAAGGACATCATCGACGTGGTTGAGTACCGTGGCGATCTTGTTCATGTTTTGGCGACACAGCGTTTTTGGCACCCCTGTCGAGGCTGAAAGCTGGGCGATATAGTCGTTTGGCGACTGTAGTTGCTGGCCAATGGACAGTTCTGCCTGCATGAAGTGCTGGCCGGCAGTCTGGCTGATCTGGATCAGGTCAGCGACGGTAAACTGATCCAGCACTCGTTTATGGTCAGACTTGGACAGCATGTCACGCGAAATCAGCCCCCGGTTGGCCTGACTCATCACTGCCATTGGCTCTCCGGTTTGACTATTCAACACCTCAATAGTGGACAAGCTCTGATAGGGTTGACCGGCCCTTAGTAGCGGAATGTGCAACATCTCGATTTCCTACTTGCTTAGCTGGCGCCGCGTTACTCTGCCAGGTTGATGGCGCCCACGGAAACCGTGGGCGGAAGCTTAGTAAACGCCCACGGGAACTGTCTCTTTCAGTTCTGAAAACAGCCGCAGATCTCGAACTCCGTCCCACGGGAACTGTTCGGTCGGTCGAGCCCGTTCGGCTTCGTCTCGCTCCAAGAAACGGGGCATGAAGAATTCCTCGGTCAGTGTAGTTAACATCACCCTACCCGTTTGGTCATAATCTACGGCCTGATCCGGGGCGGCCGGATCAACCAGTTCAATCACCGCTCTCGGATAGGGGGGATAATAGGTGATTGAATACTGATCGGCAGGCTTGTCCTTGGATCCGGTCGGGGAATCGAACGGTTTGGAATAGGCTAACCCCATTAAGGTGTTGCCGTAGGTAGGTATAAAATCGATACCGGGAACCAATTCCTCCCGGGCAAAGCGGTGAAACTGGGCATTCATTTCCGTTCCACCGCAGAAGATACCGGTAATTCCCACTTTGTTGAGAGAGATCTTTTCACATAGTGCCGCTAGCAGTTTTGGAGTAGTGAAAAGGCAACGGATGTTATCATGAGCTCTCAGCAGTTGCAGCGCCTGGCTAACCACGTGATCGCGGTAGGCTTCAAACTCCTGATGTTTCCCCTGTTTGACCAGTTTGCTGACCCAACGCGGATCGAGATCTACCAGGAAGCAGATCCCACCCCGAATCTGTGCCAGATGCTCGACGGCTAATCGCAATCGACGAGGGCCGCTCGGGCCAAGCATCAGCCAGTCGCTGCCGGTAGGGAAGGTCTCGGTGGAGAGGCGTTGGCTGAAAAGTTCGTAATCGATTTGAAAATCTCGAATACTGATCCGTGATTTAGGGAGGCCCGTCGATCCACCGGTCTCAAAGACATAGACCGGCTGATCTGCCAATGCCTTAGGGACCCATTTTCGTATCGGTCCTCCCCTCAACCATTCGTCCTGAAAGTGGCCAAGGAGACACAAGTCATTATAACCATTTATTTTCTGCCGTGGATCAAATCCGAGTTTCTGGGCATACGTCAGCCAGAAGGGGGTTCCTTTTTCGGGATCGAAGTGACAATTAACAACGTGACGAACATGCGCATCCAGTGCCTCACGTGCTGATGCAATGGGATCTGCCGGTAACATACTGGAGGATAGTCCTGAAGGCGGGTCCGAAACGGGTTCTACAGTCATGGTTCAACTCCTTTAGGCCTATTGATTATGGATAGCAAACAGTTTATTGCGGCCAGCGATATAGAGGACACCGTCATGTGCGACCGGGGTGGTGTAAACCGCGCTTCCCATATTAGTTTCAAAGAGTACCTTCTTCTCTTTTTCGGCGGCGAGGATGACGACGTCACCGTCTTCATCACCGATATAGACTTTGCCGTCAGCCACGAAGGTTGAGCCCCAGATGGCAGCGAAGGTGTCGTAGGTCCAGTAGCGTTCACCAGTATCAACGTTCAGGCAGTAGACGAAACCACTCAGATCGGCTACAAACAGCAGGCCTGCGTGACCTATCCTCGACGCAACCTCTGGTTGGTGCGATTGGAGAATAGCAACCGTGGACATAGTGCGGTTAAAGTCTTGATCACCAAAGTGCCAGATTACCCCTGATTCGGTTACATCACCAGTCTGGGTGGCATCGATGGCCCACAGATGGCCATCGCCTTCTCCGTGTTCCGGGTCCTGGCCCACACCGATGTAGACCCGGTTGTGATGAATGACGGGGGTGGCGATAATACTGTTTCGAGTGCCACGTCCACCTAGCTCCCATTCTGCATCTTTGGGATTGCAGTCAAACTTCCAGATTAATTCACCGTTGTCGGGTTGAAAACTATAGACCCAACCGTCACCGCCGGGAAAAACGACTTGCGGCTGATTGTTAATGACGGCATAAGCAGGATTTGACCATTGACCGTGCAGAATATGTCCGCTTGGTGAATCGTCTTCCCAAACTAGTTCGCCAGTCTCTTTTTTGAGGGCAATAAAACTGGGGGCCAACGGAGATGGAATGTGGATGTGGCCTTCATCTACCCCATTACTGGTTTCCACAAATAAGAGGCCACCTGCCCCAACGGGAGAGCAGGTGGCCAGGTTGTGCGGGAAAACGTCCAGTTCATCCATCATCTCGTAGATCCAGATGATGTCGCCGTCGATCTCGCTGGTTTCTGCCTCATCCTTGTAGGGACCATCGTTTTCTCCATCCAGAAAACCTTCCGTATCAACGCAAACCACTTGACAACGGTTGGAAATGTAATACAGCCGATCCCCTTCAACAAAGGGGGTAGAGCAGATACCTTGTTGTGGCCAATCATTGACCCGACCGGAAGTGAGCTTAGTATGTGTTATCTGCCACAAAAACTGGCCGTCTTCCTCGTTGAAGGCAGCAAGCACACCACGATCTCCGGTTAATTTTGGGTTGTAGGTTGCCTGGTTATTGGTTCCAACAAAGACTTTACCGTCATGAACCACCGGCCCAGCGTAAGTTTGCGATCCGAGTTCCACCACCCACTTGATGCCCTGGCCGGATTCTGCATCCCATTCGGTTGGCAGATCTGTTTCGTCAGAAACCAGATTTCGGTCAGGCGTGAATCCCCACATAGAGGTGGTTTTGCCAACAGGGGGTTGGTGTTGATCTGCCATCGTCTGGAACCCCGCTAGGCTGATTAAAACCGCCAATACCGAATGTATGCAGGTCCTCAGCTTAATTGGGGGATTTCTTTTGAGACGTTGTTTCTGGCATCGTAGTCTTGCTGTGCTGTAGATCATCTTATCTACTCTGCTCCCTTTAATACTGTATTGTTTGAGTTCTCAACTTTCAAGTTGTCGTAATGAATCTCTGCTGCTGAATAGCCATAGATACCAGGGCTTCCTGTCTGGTTGGGAAGCGGGTCACGGACCTCGATATTCCAGTTGTCGGGTTCAGATTCGCTCTGTTTCCAGACTTTCCCCTGCACGATAGCCTGCTCCTCTTCAATCACCACCTTCATCTTCATGGTATACCAGACATCGACTTCCCACTTAAAGTCGATATGGTCAGCCATTCGCAGGTCGGAAGACCACGATCTGACCTGTAGCCTCTGGTGGATTCCCTGCAGATCGAGGATATATCGATTGGCTACTAAACCTATGTCAGGTAATCGTCTTTTATTACGGGTACCTTTGAGGTCAATCTGGATGGTGTATCCACTCATCGTCGGCGGACCGAGAAAGACGACCGATCGATTCAAGCCCCGTTTGGCGGGTGGCTTGACTAAAATCTTGTTGTCTCCTTCCTGGCGGACAAAGAATTTTCCACTGGCGGCGATCCAATGGGTTGGAATCTTTTCGACTACAACAGTTTCAAAGTCTTCTTCCCACGGCAATGGTGGAATCACCCGAACCCTAGCAGTAGCTTTGCTTTGGCCAACGGTAGCGTGAATAGTTCCGGCGTGGCCAGTGGCTTGCGGATTGACAACTAGTTTCCCTTCAGAAATTTTCGCGGCTAACCCGCTGCTGGACCAGGTAACCACGTTGCCGTGGCCAGATGTTGTCAGTTTAAAGTCCAGTTCCTCACCGGGTTGCAGTACCACTTCAGCAGGTATTAACTGTAAGACTGGTGAAAGGGAATCGTCCTGACCCAGGCAGTAGATGCCCTCTTCTGTGGTAAAGTAGATTCGACCATCAGCAACGGCAGGTGAACCGTAGATCTCAGCATTTCGCTCTGGTTTGTCCTTGTCATCTTCAATACTCTCTTTGACCGATAGCTGGACCGTACTGACGATTTTGGCGCCGCTAGGGCCCACCTGCAAAATATGGAAATGTCCATTGACCTCAGTCACATAGATTTTTCCATCAGCCCAAACGGGTGATCCTTTGCCGACTGTACCGATGTTTTGGATCCACAGTTGTCGGCCTGTCGTTGCACTAATGCAGTAAAGGTTGGCCGAATTATCGACCACGTACAACCGATCCTGGGAGAGTGCCGGTGAACTGTAGCCGGCCATGCACCCGTCCAATCGCCAGACTTCGTGGGTTCGGGTAATATCGCCGCTTCCACGACCATCAATGCAGACCACACGTCCCATCACAGTATTATCGATATTTTCCTCGCCATGTGAGGCATAGATCAGGTGTCCGTCAGCGACAACCGACACGCTAAGCCCACGTTGTTTGCTCAGGGCAAACTTCCAGACCTTTTCGCCAGTCCGTATATCCATAGCGTAAATAGAACCGTCAGCGTTTCCGGCCACCAGCAGACGCTGACCGTTAATCTCGGTCACAACAGGTACAGAGTAAGTGGTATCTTTTGGTGGACCGCCGGGGGTAGAAATCCAGATGATCTCACCACTGTTCTTATCGAAGGCAAAATAGCGATGTCTTGTCGGTGCCTGACTTCCCCAACTGGTGTTCAGGTAGCTGATAACGACCATGTTGCCATCGACGAACGGTGTGTGCGTCCGTCCACCATAACCCGAGATACGTCCAAACTCCTCGGTCAAGGAGTGCGACCATAATATTTTCCCCGCGGCGTTGAAACAGTAGAACATGCCCTGAACACCGTGTACGTAAATATTACCTGTTTCGGTATCACCAACAGGGCTGGCCCAACCAACCCGGTTGAAAGGAATCGTCGTATGGAAGACATTAAACTTATGCTCCCAGAGGAGTTGGCCTGTATCGGCATTGAAACAGGCAATCTGCTCCTGTTCGGTAATATCCTTGCCTGTTCGACCAATAGCATAGACTCGGTCGCTAAGCACGACCGGGGTAGATCGGCCAATGAAATCGGTGCGCCACAGTTCGTGTTGTCCGCCTTTCGTCCACTCGGAAACCAGTCCAGTTTCCAGAGAGGTGCCATTTTGAAAAGGTCCTCGCCAGTGCGGCCAATCGGCACTCGTAGCAAAATTTGCCAGTACCAGCAGCAGGCAAACCGTGTTCCAAATTCTCATAGATTTCTCCAATTCAAGTGTTGCATGATAATTGAATCTGGAATCTCCAATCTCGAATTTTCCTAATCGGGATCCAGGAGATTCCTAATTTCTAGTTTCTAATGGCGTAGAGAGCTTCAAAACTACGTAGATAGAGAGTACCATTCGAAATGGCTAGCGAGGAGGCGATTTCCTCTCCGATCTCGTTCTGGGCCAGGATTTCAAATTTCCTGCCGGCTTTTACCACCGTGACCACACCGTCTCTGGAGGTAAGATAGACCTTACCGTCAGCATAGACCGGCGAAGCGCGGTGACGATTATTGTGCGTTCGTTCTTGGTAGAACTCCTCTCCGGTTTCAGCATCCATGCAGATTAGTACTCCGTTCTCACGACACAGGTACACCAACCCATTGTGGATCAATGGTGACGGCACGTCCGGCGTGTTTTGGTCACGCTTCCAGCGTTGGCCATTTGATTGGTCCGTAACAAAGCCGGCAGCATCAGGGCTGAGCCCCAGAACTGGACCGTTTTTGGCCGACGGTACGACAATTAACCCTGGCACCGCTGCAGGTGAAGACACAAAGCGAAAAGCTGGATTATAACGATCTTTGCGGTTCAGCCCGCCACAGCGCCAAATCTCTTCACCATCATTAAGTCGATGCCCGGTAACATAGTCAGCGCCATGAACGATCATGAACTCGTGCTCTTTATCTCGATAAAGAGTTGGCGAGGCGTAGGAGTGTTCACATTCGGAGTGTGCGTCGCTGAGGCGTTCATGCACCCAAATCTCATTACCTGTCATCTTGTCCAAAGCCACCAACATCCCCGCTGATTTCCTTTCGTCCTTTCGCTTTTGATCAGCCGCTTTATCTAAAAGAGAGACATTGCTGTGGATAAACTGTAGATAGAGCCGATCTCCATCTACAACCGGGGTCGAGGCCATAACGAAAAAGAGGTCAAAACCGCCGTACCATTTTTCCAGGTTGCCTTTCCAGATTTCGTTTCCCTCAAAATCGTAACAACCGATATCACCGGTACTGACATAAGCCCAAACATGTTGGCCGTCTGTACAGGGGGAAGGGGAGGCGCTGTTTCCTTCGTTTCCTCTAATGTTTCGATTCCCGGTGCCCAGTTTTTGTTGCCACTTGACTTTGCCATCTGTGTTGAGGCAGATTAACAGCAGATCGTCACCATTCTCGGCCACCGAAGTTAGGAAGATCTGGTCTTCCCAGATGATAGGTGTCGATCCGGCACGGCCGGGTAGTTTCGTTCGCCACTGTACATTTTCGGTTTGACTCCAGTTGGCCGCAATTCCCGTTTCATCGCTGACACCATTACCATATTTTCCCCGCCATGTTTGCCAGTTATCAGCGAATACCGATAGCGACAGTACTATCAGAAGCAAAACTTTCAAATGTTTCATGCTACAAATTCCTCTTTAATTTAGGGGGTTGTGTTCCAGATTGAATTCATTTATATAGACGCACGATAGCCGGACAAGATCATATATTTAACCCTCTGTAGCCCATTCTATTTTGCAGATCAGGCCAGATCGACAAGACAAGGTATTGGTCAGCAACAACCAGATCACTCATATAGCTGGCGGATGCCCCCATTCGCATCATCATGTAGGAATGGTTGGTAGTGGTTAATTTGTGCGCGATATGGCCAACTACATTTTATTATACTACATCACTCACTTTTTTGTCATTACCGACACCTCCAATTACGTCGGTTGAGGCAATTGCTATGGCGTGTCTTCCAGGAAGCGTTTTCTCTCGGACCATTGCCGAAATTAATCTGATGTGAATTTTTAACCGGAAATTACTGAGCTATACTGCTAAATTAGCACTGGACATGGATTTTTGTTGGAAAACAAGCAATCTTCGGTTATAATGTAGGTTGGTGCCAATTCGCTCACAAAAAGGAGATTGACCCGTGGCTACGCGTATCAGCACACTACTACCGACCAAAGACTTAGGCCGGAACATGCGTCTTGCAGCTAATCATACGACCAATCGAAACACCAACAAGCCGCTTGGACGGCAAAACTTAACCAGAGATGTAGCCGAATCTGGAAAACGACGTGGGAAAAAGATTGCCACCAAGAAGATTGATGTTGCCCGTATCCAGCGGAGGCGACAAATCCAGACTGTGCATCAAACTCGAAAAGTAGATATTTTGCGACAAATTAGCCGGGACGCCCGTGGGCAACTACGTGGAGGTGGCTTGCTAATCGACAATATTGCCTGACAAAATCCATTTTGTCAGAAAGTAAACTGTAATTTTTGTGATTTAAGTAAATTCGTGTCAATTGAGGAACTTATGGCTGAAGAGATAGCAAATGAGGACTTGGGAAACGAATCCCAGATAGATGCAGATTTTGAAGACGACGAAGAAATCATTGAAGAATTAACAGACCTACTGGATACCAGTAGCAGTCTCGAATTTCTTGATAGTGACAACACTAGCCTTTATCTCGCTTTCAAAGCCTACCACCAAGAACAAAACTTCGAAGCCGCCGTTACCCACTTTCAGCAAGCGCTTGAGTACGCCCTGACTAGCAACCAGGTTAGTCAGACAGACGGCACAGGATTAATCCAAGTTTCCGAGCCTTACGACACACAAGCTAGATCCAAGTATTGGTTAGCCGAGTCGTACTTAAAGTTAGGTCAAAATGATCAAGCGATTGAGTTGTTTCAAGACTTAATAGAGAATCACCAACTACACTATCTATCCTTGGCGGCTCAACGACGGCTACAACCTATCTCTACCGAAACACCCAATAGCGATTAGGTTTAATCCTTGACCCTCAAGTGGGAAAAATATAGACGGTGAAAGTTATAGATCTACGTAGTGATACGGTCACCAAACCGACGCTTAAAATGCGACAGGCCATGTTAGAAGCAGAGGTTGGTGACGATTGCCACGGTGAAGATCCGACCGTCAAACAGTTGCAGGATCTGGCTGCCGAAAAAATGGGTAAAGAGGCTGCTCTGTATGTTTCCAGCGGGACGATGGGCAACAATGTTGCTTTAATGACCCATACACAAGTTGGCGAAACAGCGATCGTGGATGCAGAAGCCCATATCTACTACTACGAATCAGCAGCCATCTCGTCGCTGGCGGGCGTTATGCCAATCATCGTTGACCATTCGACCGGTTGTCCGGACCCGGATCAAATTGCATACTATCTCCAACGAGATGCCACCCGTTTCCCGCTAACCAGTCTCATTTGCTTGGAAAGTACGCACAATCGGCGGGGCGGTCGCCCCATTGCACTGGATCGGATAGCCTCAATTTACCAATTTGCACAGGCACACCGGACAGCCGTCCATCTGGATGGGGCTCGGATCTTTAATGCGGCTCACGCCTTGGGCGTTTCCGCGTGGGAGATTGCCCAGTATACCGACTCGGTTTCATTTTGCCTATCCAAAGGACTGGCGGCTCCCGTTGGTTCCCTGTTGGTTGGAACTGCCGAGTTCATTCAACAGGCTGTTCGAGTCCGACGGCGGCTGGGAGGTGGAATGAGACAAGCAGGCGTAATTGCAGCAGCAGGCATTGTGGCCCTAACTGAAATGGTGAATCGACTACAGGAAGATCACCAACATGCGCAAATAATCGCAAAAGGACTAGCGGAAATAGAAGCATTGGAATTAGAACCCGATGATTTTCCAACTAATATGGTTGTTTTTAACACTCGGAAACTTGGTATTTCTGCACCGGATTTTGCCAAACAAGCAGCTGCAAAAGGGGTTAGAGTCAGCTATTTTGATTCACAACAAGTACGGGTGGTTACCAATAATGACGCTGATCGGGAAGATGTTTTATATGCTACAGATGTTTTAGCCCGTTTAGCGAAAAACATGCAAAATTAAACTATAGCTCTACCGAAAAACACCTCGATGAAATCAGGGCTAGTTGAAGACGAAAGATCGGCCAAGATTACGCAAGAAATGACGAGTCGTGTGTGTCAAACCGTACCGGAGATCAAATTTCAGGATGGAGTCGCTGGCGCTTCCTGACCGTCTCCGCTGTACATTGTTAAACATAAAGAGTTAGTCCAACCCGTACCCGGTCTTGAAACGACACATCTGATCAGTTCGTTTGTAAGAACTTTGGATTCTTGATGCAAACACTCCTCGATCCAGTCGAGGGCACGTTTTTAGATTTTCTCAGCTTTCGCAGACCTTGTTTTTTTAGACCTTGGTTTTTAAACTTTCCCTCAAACAGGCCCAAGCCTTTTCCGTCGCATTTGATGCCGGTCTATCTGCCGTGATGAGTAAAGTCTTCCGCCTTAACTAACTTGCTAGGCCCCCTCTACTTACTACGGTCTTACACCGGAAAACCAAGCAAAAACGCCCCTTGACATTTATCAATTCCAACTAACCAACCGGGTCTACCTGTGCTAGGTAGTTGAAGTTTGTCATTTCAAAAGTTATTTGCAAAATGAGTCCAAGGGGCCAGCTACGCGGCTAACAATTCAGATTTAGTGCCATACCTTCGCATTATTAGCAGAAAGAGAGCCTGAAATGAAGCATCTATCGCCTGTTAAAGCATTGACCTTCGATTTATTCGGTACCATACTAGATTTAGTTGGAAGTTTGACCCCAACTATTGAATCGGTCCTGAAATCTCACCCTGTTTCTACCGCTACTTTTTGGGAGCAGTGGCGTGCTAGGCAGCGGATTGAGCAGTACCAGGATACGATTTTGTCACTCGGACACAGCGGATATCTAACCACTGTCCGACGGGCATTGACCTATACACTCCGCCGAAATGATATTCAGCCCATTGATGATCTGATTGACGATCTAATGTTGGCCTGGCAATCGTTGTCACCGTTCCCGGAGGTTTTACCCGCCCTGAAGAAGTTGGCAGATCGATATCGGCTGGTCGTACTCTCCAATGGCGATCCTGAGTTTTTAGACCATCTGGTTCAAAATCGACTGATGCGACAATGCACAGGGACGGCGCTCTCTTCAGACGAGAATCTGTTTGACAGTATATTTTCAGTGGAGACAGTTGGTGCATTTAAGCCTCATACCGGTGTATACCTCCGCGCTGCTGCTTCGCTGGGGCTGGAAGTCAACCAGTGCTTGATGGTTTCAGCTAATTCGTTTGATGTAATGGGCGCGAGAGTCTGTGGGATGAGGGCTATCTTTGTTAATCGCTATCAACTCCCATATGAAGACTCAGACTACCAACCCAATACAACCGTCAGCGACTTTACGCAATTGGCAGAATATTTGCTGCCTTGAAATCACCGACGATGAGGTGGGTTTTCACCTGCTTGTTACTCGCACTGATATTGCCTCTAAGCTGTTTTGCAACCAAGTTCCCTAAACAAAACAGGGTTCCTGCTGACCAAGCAAGTCAGGATGACGCCTCCAGCATAGGGGAACAGGTCGATTGCGACCATCCATCCAATATCCTGAAATTTGCCGATCATCTCTACCGGACCGGCGACTATCGACGTGCTATTGCTGAATACCATCGTTATTTGTCACTGGAGAGTTCGCCCAACCTGTTACCGGTTCTTGAGGTGAAAGTAGCTAGGTACCATTGCTGGCTCAAAATCGGAGATTGCCACCGACAAATTGGAGAGGTGGAGAGTGCGATCTCCGTCTTCCAAGAGGTGGCAAAAAAAGGGAACAAGCTGGCAGAAATAGCTCGATATCAGATTGGAGCAACCTACTTTTTAGCCGGCGACCATCAAAGGTCGATAGCGGCCTTCTCAGAGTTAGCCGGTTCGACCTGGGCCGATTCTCCCAGGCAGAAAAAGGCCAAACTATGGATCGGTATCAACCAACTCTTTTTGCATCAGTGGGATCAGGCAGAAGACCTGTTTGAGACCCTGTCGAAGGCAGAAGATACCCAGCCCAGCTATTACCGAACCCTGGCCAAACAGGGAAAAGACCTGCCCCGGAAACGACCGATCCTGGCAGCAGCACTATCATCAGGAGTACCGGGAGCAGGTCGCATCTATGTGGGGCGACCTGCCGATTTTTTGACCACCTTGCCAATGGTGATATTGACCGGTTGGCTAGCTTACGACGGCTTTCGGCAGAACGACGTTCGGTCTGTCAAGGGCTGGGCCTTTGGTACCATCGGCGGTATTTTCTACCTGTCTAATATCTATGGTTCAGCGATTGCCGCCCAGATCCACAACCGCCAAACCGTAGACCAATTTCTACAACAGATTGTATTACCTGAGTAGCAGATGTATCCACTTCGACTTTGAACCATCTGTGTATACGGACAAAGCATACAAATCTAACAACAAATGTCGGAACTTTTATCTGTTTTGAGATCTACATTTTTGTGGCGGGGGATCCAACCTTTTAATAGCTCCACAGGGCATCTGAACCAGGCCAGATATCCACTATTTGGTGGTTAGAAAACGTCTGACATGGCAAGTGAACCATTTACAACATGGGCAATAGATACGATAATAAGTCAACCAGGCAGAAAAAACGTATCAACTATAAGATTAGTCGGTGCCCGCCTGATTACCTGGTAGGCAGTGTTACCACGGGGTAATTTGATTCATTAATGAAGTGAAGTTCTGTTTGTTTGATGAACTGCGCATCTGCCAATATCCAGACGGTTCTCATGTTTTTCGTTTGACTGGAAGCGTTTGAGCCCCTGCAGGCAACATATCACAAACGAATACAGATCTAGGCGACAGGTGAGATTATTGTCGAACTCACCTACCCGCAAGCAGAAGAATTTGATGCTATTGAGAAATTTGATAATCAGACTAGTTTTGCTAAAGTCAAGAAAGACGGCAAGTGAGGTTTAGTTGATGAGACAGGAAAAGTAATTTTAGCACCTCAATTTGACAATCTCAATCCTACTGATAGTGAATATCTTTTTTCCGGCTTACTCGAAGGGAAAGCTCACTTTATTGATGGTGAGGGAAAAATTTCTGGAGTGAAGGCTCTCGATCACATTGGTAAAGAAGGGAAATATTTTGATGAGTTGACCGCTGTTAAGATTCAAGGTAGGTGGAGGTTTATTGATAATAGTACAGCCCGAACTTCTATATTGCCTCGGTTCGATCCAATAGGAGGCTTGGATGCGAAAGATTTATTATTAATGAATGAAAATAAAGACTGGGTCTTAGTTAACCGTTTGGGAAAATCAATAATATCACTGGGCAAATACTCACACGTACAACTCATACTCCGGTCTGGCTTGGCTCAGGTCAGACTAGTTGGCAAATGGGGTTTGATGAACCAAGAGCTTAAATTATTTTTAGAGCCGTAACTACCCAACCCCAACTATAATCTCATCAGCCAAAGCGATTTGGATTGCCATAAGAGGATTGTGTCCCCTGTTTTTCATCCTCTGCAAGTAACTTGAAATTCGACAATATACCTTGGCATACAACTCGGCACGAAATCAACCTAAAACCTTCTGTTTTACCTGGGACATTCTCAGATTCCATTCAGCACGATTATGCTGAAAACGACATCAGGAACTCGTGCAAACAGCAATACTATTGCAGCTTCGTATTTTTTGAACCGATCCCAAAGATTACGCACAGCCGATTTGGCTAACTGGCCCCGTTTCCCGTAAGATCGCCCCGCAATAGGCAGTAACTTCTCTTCACACCACGAGGAGGATGTGACGGTAGCCTTGGTGCAGATTGGCCAGTTCCTGATCAGTCAACTGCTTCTCCTCTGGGGCAGAAACTTCTGCACAAGTTTCCCCTAACAGCCGTTTTATATTATGCGCCCATCGGTAGCCATTGCTCTCTATGACAAAGGCCAGTTCGCGCAACAGGTGAATCACACAGGCCATGATCACCGCGATCGTAGGAGAGGTAGGAAGACGCAATCGTGAATCATCGTGCCACCAGTGGAATAATACCATTGGCCGGCGTAGGCCCTGTGGCGGTTGAGAAAGACCATCTGACTGACCAGTAGATTGATGGCCAATGCCTTTAGACCGTTTCCGTCCTGGCCTGACCCAGGCCAGGACGGAGGAAATGACCTTTGCTGGTCGCATCACATCATGGACATTGCCTAATCTCGGCCTCTACATGTCGGACCACTTTCTCAAACACAATATCAATTTTGGTGCGCCGCTCATAGTGTGTACCGGGGACGTCGGTCAGTGGATCATTACAAATCTGACAAGCCTTGACTTCAGCCACCGTAATCGTCTTTGGCTCATATCCATTATGGGCCAATCCATGCCGCTTTTTTTGCCTTTTCCCTTGCGGCCAGTTTGCGCTAGGGAGAATTGATCCGGTTCGGTTTCGATGGTGGAATACTGGAGTTACGGTTGTTCTGGTGGGTCTGTCTTAACCATAACAGGATCAAATCGATAGTCAGCAGCATGC
>Ga0310345_10003961_pt1 | contig 13726 bp, 11 predicted proteins | sample HC15DNA20500_MG_FD_204667 | JGI IMG/M metagenome (GOLD analysis project Ga0310345, IMG submission 204667) | Marine microbial communities from station ALOHA, North Pacific Subtropical Gyre - HC15-DNA-20-500_MG | ecosystem: Environmental > Aquatic > Marine > Oceanic | place: Pacific Ocean: North... | reverse complement strand
GCTGAGAGATGCCGAATTCTAGCAGTGGTAGGGCTTCATGGCAATGTATTCAAACCACATACAGGTACGAAGACATCTGTCCTTTTTGTACAGAAATGGGATGATACCCTTTGCCCTAAAGTAGAAGATTACCCGATTTTCTTCGCTACCATGCAAGAGCCAAGCAAAGACAACAGTGGTGAAAAGATTTTTGTGCGTAAAAAAGATTTTCCAAACGCACAACCCTCCAAAAGTTCTGAACTTTTGGAGGGCTCAGAACAAGTGGCAGAACCCATAGACAACTACGACTCTACTCCTTCTAACCTTGAAGAATACCTACTTGACTCACACGGACACTTAATAGTAAAACACGATCTCTTTAATCATGATGGACTCACGAAGGACGGCATAGCAGAAGCCTTTCTGGAATTTGCTAAAAAAGAGAAACTCTCCTTTGTGGGAAAGTAAGTAGCCCTTTTAATGAAACCCGATATAGGGAATTGTTGGAAGGGCTGGAAGCAGTTGAGATTCAATTTTCGGACTTGGCTGAGGTTATTGATTTTAGAATAGAATCCGAATATTTTGAGAAAAGATTTCTTCTGCTTGATAAGAGGATTACTTCAGTTGAAACTATCTCATTTACCAAAATAGCAACATTTATAAATGGCAGGCCATACAGTTCAGATAGTTTCAACCTAGACTCAGGTGTAAAAGTTTCTAAAATTGGAGATGTAACAAGAAAGCGAAGTTACGATAGCTGGGAGTATGTAGAAAAAGAAGAATTTCAAAAGCAGAAAGGTCAACTATTAAAAGATAGTGATATTCTAATGACCTTAACAGGTGACCCTCCAGATGTGGGCAAAGTAAACTTTATTTACAAACCCAGCGGTTGTACTTGGAATCAACGTGTAGCTAAAATTAAAATACTTGATAAGAAAAAGATTAAGAGTAATGAGTCTTTATATGCAATACTTTCAACTGAATATTCAAGAAGCCAATTAGAAAGGTTCGCTAAAGGTATTAGGCAAAGAAATCTTGGAAATGAAAGCTTAGAAAGATTAAGGATTCCAATATTTTCATTAGAATTTCAAGAATATTTAGAGAAACTGATTAAAAATAGATTCTCAATACTCGAATCCGCAAAAGAATCATTTATTCAAGCCGAACAACTTCTACTCCAAGAACTTAACCTAGCCGATTTTCGGCCTAGCCAAGAGACTGTAAACGTCAAAACCTTTTCTGAGTCCTTTGGTAGCTCTGGGCGTTTGGATGCTGAATATTATCAGGTGAAGTATGATGAGCTAGAGAAAAAGATAAAATCAGGATCATTTGTATCAATCAAAGACATCAGAACGGACAACTTTAGAGGTTTACAGCCTCAATATGTGGAAGATGGAGATTTAGATATCATCAATAGCAAACATATACTAGAGCAAACGCTAGACTATGACAATTTTGAAAAGACAAGTTCTGCTTATTGGGATGAGCAAGAAAGAGCAAGAGTTTTCAAAAATGATATCTTGACGTACACAACAGGTGCGAATATTGGAAGAACACAAGTTTATCTAATTGATAAAAAAGCTCTTGCTAGTAATCATGTTAATATTCTTAGACTGAAAGAAGGGTATAATTCACAATATATTGGATTTGTGATGAACTCATTAATTGGAAGACTTCAAACAGAAAAACTTAGTGCTGGAAGTGCTCAAGCCGAGCTTTACCCTAAAGACATTGATAATTTTCTTATCCCAATTATCGACCAAGACAAACAACAACAAGTAGCCGAATTAGTTGAAGAAAGCTTCACCCTCAAAAAACAAAGCGAACACTTACTAGATGTAGCCAAGCATGCTGTAGAAATGGCGATAGAGCAAGATGAGCAAACGGCTATGCAGTGGATAAAGGAACAAACCAATGAGTGAGCGCAAGATAGAAATCCATTATAAAGCAGGTGTTAGCTACGCACACATTGGCGATGACTGGTCGGAGGAAAATATTGAATCTGCAATTATCCGTTTCCAGCACCTGTTCATTAATAAACCAGCAGCGGCTGATGAAATGGATTTTGTTTATTGTTTGGTAGGCAATGTGGTTGATAAACACTTGGCAGGAAAAGAGCTTGGCGTGAAGAGAGGTAGCAAACATTTTGCGCCAGGAGCCAAAGTTTATTGTTTTCCTCCCATGTGGGGTAATGGCTATGAAAATGCTTTGGTAATTGGCAAGCCAAGAAAGCGAAAAACTTTAATTAAGGTAGTTATGCCTTCTCGACTCATCAAAAATTGGCGGCTAAAAAAGGTATACGATCCTTATATTATCAGCGAAATGCGTTCCGAAATAGGCTGGAGCAATTCTGAAGCAGACAAAGAGAGAATAGAAGAAATGTTGAGTTGGTTGCCAAACTTAACTGTAGAAGAAATAACATAGATTAGCTTGTTCAATATTTAATTCGCACACTGATGAAACAACAACTCCCCTTCGACCAGTTCTTTTTGAAACTATTCAAATACCAGCAGTTTCTTAGTGTCAAAAAAATAAAAACATTACACAGTGCTGATGGTAACTTCACAGCAGTTCTCAAGAAAACAACCCAGCGTTTTTGGGTTCTTACTTTGTCTGATAAGAGTGGTAAAAAAGAATTTATATCATTCATAAGACCATTTCAGCCTACAGAAAAAGACCTGGCCATCTTCAATGAAGGTTTCGTTAGACTACAAACCAAATTATTAAAGACTAAGAATGGATTAGGCTTACATGTAGAGCAATGTTTTGATGCACACAATTATCAAATGCCTATTTGCCCCATGCCTATGGCATGGAATGATTTATATAAAAGGGTTTTGCTCGCTCAAAATAAATTGAAAGACGATAATCTACCTCCAACACCTCTTATACTGGCAGCATGGAATTTATCTTCCAACGAACAAAAGAGAGAGCGTTGGCTAGAAACAGTATTATGGATTATAAAATTTTTTGATATCCCTTCTATTCTAGATGAGATTGCAGAAAGTGATTTCTATTATGGTTAATCAAACTAAAAAAAGGCTCCTTAGGGAGCCTTAAATTATAATCTTGTGTCTCTATAGAGCGTTCGTACCTGCGTGAATGCCTGATCGTAAACTCGATCTATAAATGCCGCAAATAACTCTTGCGGACTTGGAGGAGGAACCTCCTTTTGTTTAGACATTCTGATTTCATCTTTAGTCAGCGCTCGCTCATCTCCGTTGAACGATGCCCACTCGTACTGCCAGATGTCTTCGCCTCCCAATTTTCTCTGAACTAATACTTGGTTGCTATAGGCATCTCTGATCTCAAAGTTTAGCATGCCGGTAGAAGCCAAGGTCTTTCTGTAAGTAGTGAAGTCTGCCTTTACCGTTCCATATACATCGTGCGATACGCCTTCTTTATCTTTGAACTGACCTACCACTACGCTGTCTCGTTTTATCTCCTTAGTCTTCGATTCTATTCTGGTTTGCCCCAAAACAAAGTCATCGAATTCCATACTCAAAATATGGTCAGGGTTTATATCATAAGCTTCCATATCGCCCTGAGAGTAAAACTGAACGAATCTATCTCTGCTAAAGCCATCTAAGAACTCAAACATTCTATTGGCAAAGTATTCATTGGTAAGCTCTAAGCTTCTTGAGTGAACCGGTATTGGCTCAACCAAAACTCGCACAGTTCCCATATTTCTTGCGTCAGTTAATAGACTGTCTATTCCTGGCAGATTGTTACTGTAGCGCAAAGCAGATTGGAAGTGACCAAAAGCCTGTCTTCCGCCTTCAATAGTATTGCTACTTAAAGCACTTTCTCCTAGAGAAACTTGAACCTCTGCAGCATTTTGAGCCGCAGCTTCTTGTTCTTGCAGATACTCCTTTGGATTTACTAAGTCTAAACAGGCAGGGCACCTTTGAATATCTCTGTAATACCTGTTCAAAGCAGCATATTCATTGTAGATAGACTCATACTTAAAGGAGTCTGAGCTTCTGTTCATTTGCTGAATTCTCTTCAGATGATATTGAGAAGCTACTCGATAACCGTCAATTAGAACGTCTTGCGCCTTTTTGTTAGATGGGTTAGACTGAAGTCTGTTGACAGCCCTATCTAAAGCGGTTTCATAATCGCCCTTATCGAAGGCATTTTTCCCTGTGGCGCAGCCTACTAATATCAACGCCATGAACCCAAATAATAGTTGTTTGTAAAAAGTGTTCATAAGCTCTAATGTTTGGTTTTGGAATTGACTTGTCGAAAATAGTGCCAAAACTATTTAGCCTTTGTCTAGCTCAATGATTTTATTTTTCATGAGCTCGTATGTGCTCTGAGTTAACTGGTCTAAGTCATTGTCTGTAAGTCCTTCAACAGAAATTTCGGGTAAACAGTAACAATGAACTACACCTGGGTTTAGCAAAAGGCTTCCTCTTTTCATCAGTTTACCCGCATCGTGAATGATGACCGGAATAATTGGAATCTGTGATTCTATAGCCAATCTAAATGGGCCGTAGCGAAAAGGAAGTAAAGGTTCATCTGTGTTATTTCTAGTTCCTTCTGGAGCTACCAAAACGGATGTTCCACCAGAAAGCAACTCCTTCAATCTTTTGCTTCCTTCTTTTCTACTTTCGGTATCTGACCTATCTACCCAAACAGCAAATCTGCCTGTTATCCATCCGAACACTGGGATTTTGGAAAGCTCTTTTTTCCCTAGCGCTACTAGACTACTAGGGATAGCAATGGGAATGGCAGGCGCATCTAAAAAAGAGGTATGATTAATTACAAAAATGTATGACTTCTTTCTGTCTACCACTTTTTTGTTGTGACCGATAAACCAAATACCAGTAAGTAGGCTGAAAATGTAAACCCACACACGAATAAAGAAGTAGGTGATGTTGTCTAGCTTCCGAGAAATGACAATGGGAATAACCATTGGCAAGGCAAAAACCAGCATAGGAACTACGAAAGCAATGGCGCACCAGCCTGTGTAAATGTACTGAATGATTCTCTTAATCATACATAGTGAATGTATCGCTAAAATAGTCAGAATTTAACAATAAGCACGAAGTGAATTTTGCCAAGCAGCAGATAAAGTCTCGCCCTCTAAACTTCTTCTATCACTTCAAATAATTCTTCCAATCATACAACACTTTTCACCATCTGTAACACCTAATAGCCATATGTGTACATTCCTGTATATGTGATTTGAGTTGGTTGTCTAAAGGCAATATTAAACTAACTGTAATGCTTAAAACTAAGCTTTTAGCTTCTTTCATTTTGCTACTGCTAGGCGGTAGTTTGATGGGGCAAGACCGTACCATCTCAGGTACTGTTCTTGATGAGTTCGGTGCAGCATTGCCAGGTGTAAGTGTTTCTGTAAAGGGCACTACCAATGGTATGATCTCCACTGAAGAAGGCCGTTATACGGTCAGCGTTAGCTCTAACACCGATGTGCTTGTTTTCCGATTCTTAGGATACAGGACCATTGAAGAAACGGTGAACAACCGAACCACAATAAATATCTCTATGGTACCAGATGTTGTAGATGCTGGAGAGGTAGTTGTTGTGGCTTATGGTACACAAGACACCAAAAGCATTACCGGCTCTGTGTCACAACTCACTGAAGAAAAGATTAAAGAAAGGCCAGTAACTAGCCCTATTTCTGCTCTTGGTGGTTCTGCTCCGGGTATTCAGGTAACCACCTCAACAGGTCAGCCTGGAGATAACCCAGCTATTAGGCTCAGAGGTATCGGTTCAATAAATGGTAGCAACAACCCTCTCTTTGTAGTAGATGGTGTGCCTTTCAGCGGAAACATCAACAGGATAAGCCCAGACGATATTGAGTCTATCTCTACTTTGAAAGATGCTGCTTCAACTTCACTTTATGGTGCAAGAGCAGCAAACGGTGTGGTAATCATCACCACCAAACAAGGTAAAAAAGGTGCTCCTCCAAAATTCTCTTTCTCAACTAAGCAGGGAATTACAGCCAGAGGAATTCAAGAATATGATAGACAAGCACCTCTAGATTACTACCAAACTTATTGGGAGGCAAGAAGAAACGACCTAATAGTTCAAGGCCGTACTCCTGAACAAGCAGCAACAGAGTCTACTAATGGCCTAATTCCTTTCTTGTTCTACAACGCTACCAATGTTGCAGACAATGCAATTATTGGAACAGATGGTTCTATTAACCCTAATGCTTCTATCAGATATTCTGAAGATGACCTGGATTGGTTCAGCCCAATTGAAAGGCTAGGCTACAGACAAGAGTATAACTTCAGCGCTCAAGGTGCCACAGAAAAAGTAAACTACTACGCATCAATAGGCTACCTAGACGAGAAAGGTGTATTCAAAAACTCAGACTTTGAGAGATATACCCTAAGAACCAATATTGATGTTAAAGTGCTAGATTGGTTGAAAATTGGCATGAACAACTCTGGAGACGTAAGACTTCAGAACACCGTTACCAGTGGCGGGTCTGGCTTCGCTAACGCTTTCTATAATGCAAGAAGAATGGGCCCTATCTTCCCTGTTTATGCTATAGATTCCAACGGAGAATACATAATTGACCCATTAACAGGCTCAAGAGCCTTTGACAGAGGTGATGCTCGCTTTGGCATTCCAAGAAGACCAAACAACACTTCGGGTCGTCATGCTCCTGAAGAAATGTTGCTAAACAGCAACTACAATGAGAGCTTGTTCTTCAGAACTGTTGGTTTCGCAGATTTTACTCCAATTGAAAACTTAAGTATTAAAATTAGTGGTAGTGTTGATATTGGTACATTTAACGGTCAGTTCTATGGCAACCCATATGTTGGAGACTATATTCCTGAAGGTAGAGCAACAAAAAGTGCCAACTTCGATATTACTACCAACTTCAACCAGCTAATCAACTACTCGTTTGATATTGGTGCAGCTAACTCTTTCGACATTCTTGTGGGACATGAGAATTACGGAGAAAAGATAAACGATTTTAGTGCAGCTAAAACTGGGTACATTGTTCTAGACAACCCTGTACTAGATAACTATACCACCATTGCTTCTGTAAGCTCTCAAATTGATAAATACAGAACTGAGGGTTTCTTCTCTAGAATAAACTACGCTCATAATGAAAAATACTATGCTTCTGTTTCTTTCAGAAGAGATGGTACTTCAAGGTTTGCTAGAGATGTAAGATGGGGTAACTTCTGGTCTGTTGGTGGTAGCTGGAGAGTTTCTGAAGAAGACTTCCTAAACAGCTTCGGTTGGCTTAACGAATTAAAAGTTAGAGCTTCTTATGGCCAAACAGGTAATGACAACGTTGGTGGATACTATCCTTCTCAAACACTCTATTCTGCTGGTAGAAACAACGCAAACAATGCTGGTTTCTTTAGCTACAATGTGGGTAATGGCGATTTATTATGGGAGAAAAACACTTCTGTAGACTTTGCTGTAGACTTTGAAGTATTGGATAGAGTAAGAGGTACTGTTGAGTACTTTAACCGTTACTCAGACAACCTATTGTTCTCAGTGCCAATTGCTCGTGAGTCTGGTTACACTTCTCAAAACAGAAACATTGGTAAAATGGTAAACAAAGGTCTTGAGTTCGATGTGAACGTAGACATTGTAAGATCTAACACCAATGGCTTTGAGTGGAACTTTGGCTTAAACGGTACTATGTTCTCCAATGAGATCACTAAGCTTCCGGAAGACTCTAGAGAAAACGGTATTATTAGCGGTTCGAAAAAATTGCTTGAAGGCAGATCTATCTATGACTTCTGGCTGAGAGATTGGTGGGGTGTAGACCCTGCAACTGGAGAGCCGCTTTATGTGTATGACCCAGCTTCTGAAGAAACACCAGCCAACCTTTTTACTACTATCGATGGTGTTCAGCTTACCAATAAGCAAAACAATGCGCTTTTTGCCTATAACGGATCTTCAATTCCTGACTTGTATGGTGCATTCACTAACAACTTCTCATTCAAAGGCTTCGATTTATCTGTTCTCTTTGCCTATAGCATTGGTGGCAAAATATATGATACCAACTATCAGAGCTTAATGAGTACAGATGACGGTGCAGCAGTTCATATAGACATTGCCAACAGATGGAAACAACCAGGCGATATCACTGATGTACCTAAAGTATCTGTAAACAATGATGTAAACATTGTTGCCACATCAGACAGATGGTTAACTGATGCTTCTTTCCTTAACCTGAGAAACATTAACCTTGGTTATACTTTCGATAAGGCATCTCTTCAATCACTTGGTATTTCAAACCTAAGAATGTACGTATCGGCCGAAAACCTATTCTTCGTTAGCGCTAGAAAAGGTATGAACCCGCTAGAAACATTCAACGGTACACAAGATGTTGGGCTTTACCCTCCATCTAGAATCATGACTTTGGGTGTTAACCTAAACTTCTAAAACTAAGACAATGAAATACATTTCAAGAATTATAATGCTCTTGGCAATAGTACTGGTAAGTGCTTGTGCCGAAGATTATTTAGACACCTTCCCTACTGATCAGCAAGCAGCCGATCAGGTATTGGGCACCATAGAAAACCAAAGAGCAGCTCTAGAGGGAATGCACAGACATATGTATAGCATGCCTGGCGCTTCTCAAGGTGAAAGGGCTGGCTATGGCAACTTCATGATCAATTACGACTTTCTTGGTAGCGATGTAGTAAACCCGCAAAGAGGTAGTGGTTGGTTCATTAGTGCGTATCAGTGGATTGACCACAGAAACAACTCTGGCTCTTTGGTTCGTCATACTTATGACTATTACTATACCATGATTGTAAACGCCAACAACATCATCAATTCTATTGATGCTATTGAAGGTGATGAATCTGAAAAGCAGAACATAAAAGGACAAGCTTTATTCTATAGAGCATTTGGTCACTTCAACCTTGTTCAACTTTATGGAAAAAGGTATGTGCCAGGCCAAAACAACACCCAGCTAGGTGTGGTAATTAACCTAGACGACCTTAATAGTATTGGTACTTCTAAAGCTAGATCTACAGTAGAAGAGGTTTATGCTCAAATTCAGACAGACCTTACTTCTTCTTTGCAAAACATTACTGCTTCTGGACAAACTTATGCTAGCGATAAATCGCAGATTAGTGCCAATGTAGTAAATGGTGTATTAGCAAGAGTTGCACTTACTAAGGGAGAGTGGGCCAATGCCATTACCTATGCTCAAGCTGCCAGACAAGGCTTTAGCGCTACAACCAGCGCACAAATGACCAACGGATTCAATAGCCAAGATACTCCTTCTTGGATTTGGGCCAGCCATGTTATTCCAGATCAAGGTGAGTATTTTGCGTCATTCTTTGCCTATATGTCTTATAACTACAGCTCGTCTCACATCAGAAACGACCCTAAGTGTATCAATGCAGATTTGTATGATCTTATTGCTGACACTGACGTTAGAAAAGGTCTTTGGGCAGTTACTCCTGCAGAGATGGCTGCAATAGATATTCCAAGCAACTTTGCCAAATATCCGTACATGAACGTGAAGTTCGAGGCACTTCCTTCTGGAACTATTGGCGATGGTGACGTTGTACTGATGAGAGCAGATGAAATGATCTTAATAGAAGCAGAAGCAAATGCTCACCTGGGCAACGATTTAGCAGCTAGAACAGCATTATTCAGCTTAGTTTCTCAAAGAGATCCGAATGCCTTAATAAGCTTAAATTCTGGTGCAGCACTTCTCAATGAAATTTTGGTACAAAGAAGAATTGAGTTGTGGGGAGAAGGTTTCAACTTTTTAGATCTAAAGCGTTTAGACCTACCATTATTCAGACCTCAGAGAGGAAGCTTTAGCTTAACTCAGGCAAGAATTACAGAGGTTCCGGCTGGTTCTCCAGAATGGCAGTTCTTATTGCCAATCAGCGCTATGAACGTAAATAAAGAGCTAGTTCAGAATCCTTGATTTTGTTCTGTTCAATATTAACAAATGAAAAGAGCCGTTTTTAAGCGGCTCTTTTCTTTTCCTTATAATCCAAGATTCTTTAAAAATAGTTTTTTTAAGTCGAATGCCTCATTAGCTTTGACCCTGAATTTAATGAAACAAGGTGCTGAGCAATCATCCAACTCAGTGTCTTTAAAAAATGGATGAAACCTAACTCTTTGCTTGCAAAACCCTGACCTCGAGTCGGGGTTTTTCATTTTAGTTCATGGCGCAATTATCTTTCCGGCTGGTGTCTACCAAATGGAATATCTTCCAGCCATTTTCTGTACGGTAAAGCTTGAAGGAATTGACACCGCAGTGCGAAAACACTCCGCCCAAGTAGAATTTGAAGGGAGTCCAAGCAGAAGCCAAATCTCCATCTATAGATATTGTTCCGAATTCAATTTGCTCGTCCCAAACCTTGTCATGAGGAGTGCCAACTGCGTTAAGGAAGTTTTGGAAGCTGCTGGTTTGTACAACGGCTTTGCCTTCTCTGTTTTGAGTGACTCGCTGAAAGATCACATCGTCTTTCATTACCGAATGAACCATAGAGGAATCTCCGGCTCTCATACCATCGAACATGGTGGTGATGGTTTTCTTTATTTCGGCAATATCGTCTTGAGCTTGAAGAGAGGGAGCCAATAAAAAGAGCCCGATAAGGGCTCCAAATAGTACTTTTCTATTCATATCTGAAGCGTTTAAAAACTGAAAATACTAATCTATTTTCAGTATGGCTGCTTCATAATTGCTAATTATCCTCCGCGTCTAACGCTTCCTCCTGTGTTGGTTCTAACATCCGTTCTTGGTTTGCCACTGTAGCGTACCGAACCGCCAGTACCCGCGCTAGCTCTCAATCTCTCTTCAGCATTCAACCTAATATCTGCACCGGTATTGGCCCTTGCGTAAGCATCGTTAGCTGTTAAGTCCATGGCATCAATGCTTCCTCCAGTAGAGGCAGAAACATCGACTTCTTCAGTGGTTCCTTGAATTTTAATTCTCCCTGAAGTGGTAGCTCCTAAATCAACTGACTTAGCCTCAGTTTTAAGATACACCGTTCCGGAAGTTGAAGTAGTTACCTTCAGGTCTGTCACTTTAATTTCAGACCTAAAATCTGCTTCGGCACCGGTAGAAACGTGAATTTCTTCTATTTCATCGGTGTAGGTTAGTTTTGCTCTTACTCTATTACTTCTGTGGTTGCCCCTAGAGAGTTTTACGTACAATTTATCTCCTCTCACCTCAGTAATTACATCTTCTAAATCGATGCGTGATACTTCCAGACTAATAGAGTTTTCAGAGCCTTTTTCAGCAATAAGATCTATGCCTTGTGCCACAGAAATTTCATCGAAACTCCTTAAGCTTCTAGTCTCTGTGTCTTGTGCCGAAAGTGATAATGCTGCTACTAAGCAGAAAAAAGTGAATAAGTATTTCATGGTATTGAGTTTTTATGACCTAGAAGAGAGACATGGGTTCACTTCTACAGGTTGCATCAACACCAAAGAAATCTAAAACTTAGGCTGCAAAAGCATGAATATTTGGAATGGTGATGATTTTGCGCGAATACACAATTACACCTTCCTCCTTCAATTCATTAATAAGTGTGGTAACCGTTTGCCGTGAAGAACTAATGATGTTGGCAATCTCTCCGTGGGTTAGATAGTTCTTAATTACAAGACCGGCTTCGTCTTGCTTGCCCTCTTTATTGGCCCAATCGAAAATGAAAGATTTAAGTCTGGCCTTTACGTCTTTAAAAACCAAGTTGGTGTATCTGGTCTCTAGCCCTCTCAGTTTTTCGGCCATTCTTCTGGCAAACGAAAGTGCCAAAACAGGGTGTTTCTGCATTAGAACTTCAAACTCGTCTTGATTGAAGATGCAAACAATTACTTCGCTGGAAAGTATCTCTGCAAACTCTTGAGTTTGTTTATAAGCAGCATTAGAAATTTCACCGAAATGGTCTCCTCCAAGCACAATACTTTTGATCAGTTCGTTTCCGAAACCATCAATCTCACTAATTTTTACCTTTCCGTTAATGAGGAAATATAGCTTCTTACTTGGCTCATTGTTAAAGTAAATGGCCTGACCTTTTTTCATTCGCACAAAACGGGCAATACTCGAAAGGTCATTGATTTGATCTTTGCTGAGGTCTGAAAACAAATCGAAGTTTTTCAGATACCAATATTTCATTTCCTTTTGCATACTACAGATTCATTAAAAGTTGTATCAGGGCAATAGCAATAATGATTGCACCCAATATTTGATTATAGTTTTTTGTTAATCTCATGTAAATGAACTCCCTCTTTCTAGAGGTGAATTCTGCTACGAGATACTGCAAAAGAAAGGCACCAAGTGCCGCTCCAAACACAAATGCCGACTGAACCAGCCAATGGTCTGAAGTGAGTAATTGATTCGTTTTAAGGTTTGTAATTACAAATAACCAAAACGGATATAGTTGTGGATTTAAAAGTCCGAATGTAAGCCCTAGCCATACTTCATTACCACTTTTCATGTTTAGTTTAGAATTAGTGGAAGAGCTTTTCTGAAAAATCAGAAAGGTGCCGAAAATCAGCAGTACCCCAATTGTCAAATATTTCAGAGTGTTTTGAAAGCCTTCAAACTGGTCTAGCAAATTGGCGCTGGCAAACGCCAGGCCACAGTAGAGCAATTCAGGTAGGCTACCTCCGAAACCAAATCGTATGGCAGACTTCTTATTCTTATTGAGTGCGGTATGAATGGTACCAAAGTTTACTGGCCCTAGTTGCACAGAACCTGCAAAACTAATGAGTGTTGCTAACAGCAAACTACTAAATACCATCCAAAGCATTTGGCAAACTTAGGTTAGTAGTGGGTGATTTAGTTACATTAGGCTTGCTCGAAAAATGACTTCTAATCAATCGAATCATTTCACCAGCAGGTGTAACTTTTGCTCCGAGCTTTCTGCTTTGCTGACTCACCTCAAACATCACTTTCATGGTTTTAGCCACATCTCTGTAAGCTTGAAGAAGATTGAACTTCGGATCATAGATATGGCCTGCTTCGGAAGTAACTCCGTTCAGCTCCATGATTTTTATATTCTTTCCATTCATTAAATCTTCTGGTGAGCTCACTTTTAGGTCGAATCGGCCAAAGTTGAAACCTTCAATTTTAGAGGCTATCTGATGAAACACCTCAACTGTCTGCTCATTAATTAGATGCTGTCCGCTTACAAACTTGGTTCCCAAACAGTGGTTACCAATAGGCTGAAGTAATTCGCTTTGGCCAGAAGGAAGAACCTCTTCCATTTTAACACCTAACTTTTTCTCTAAGCTTTTAATCTGGAGATGGTATCGCTCATTTTTCTGAAGGAGTTGCCTAATACTAGACTTTCCATCTCCCGTAACAGTGAGAAACTCTTTCATCACTATGGAAGAGATGCCTCTCTTTTCTGTCCCAGGAATTCGGTAGTAAAGTACGCCAAGCTCCAAGGAATAGCCGATGAATTGCTGAACCAGAAAGTCTACCGGATTAGCTTCCATGTACTTCCTTAAAGCTGCTTCATCCTCAATCTTTTCAACCTGACTACCTCTTTCCCCAACATTTGGTTTAGCAATTATGGGAAAGGTGAAACCATGAGTTTCTATTGCCTCTAGCACTTTCAACCAATCTTCTGAGGCTTTGAAGTGGAGTGTCTTCGGTAAGAACTGTGGATCGATCTTCTTAAGAATATCAATCTTAGATTCACCAAATACACCGCTGTGTTCAATGCCTGGATTAGCCGCAGTAAAGTAGGTCAAAGACCTGGCTTTCATTGCCAGGTACAGCCAATAGGGTACCATGGGCAGAAAGAAAAACCAG
>Ga0310345_10003960_pt1 | contig 13727 bp, 4 predicted proteins | sample HC15DNA20500_MG_FD_204667 | JGI IMG/M metagenome (GOLD analysis project Ga0310345, IMG submission 204667) | Marine microbial communities from station ALOHA, North Pacific Subtropical Gyre - HC15-DNA-20-500_MG | ecosystem: Environmental > Aquatic > Marine > Oceanic | place: Pacific Ocean: North... | reverse complement strand
GCGAACGACTCAATTTTGAGAATTCTTTCTGGCGCGCACCCAATGATAAATCTGCTCCTTATTATAAAATAGCTGCCGTCGCCTTTGCTTACAACGTGGATTATTATAATAGTACCTCTAACCAGGGGCTCCTTAACAGGCAGATTGACAGGCTTTATACTCCCTCTATAACAACGCAGGGATACGAGATACAGGCTGCCGATCAAGTTCCTTATAAGGCGGCACCAGCAACAGGGAAAGGTTACATATCTTATTGGCCTCTAGATTCCTTTTTGTATGCTGATTTCGCCACCACTATGGCGGGGTCTGTTCACCCTGTGGGCTCTGTACCGCTCGCCATCGCCGGCACGATGGCATGTGGTGAACTTCTCCTTACTTGGTGGGGGACGGTAGAAGCACCAAATTCGCCGGCTATAGGAACTATCTCGTATGAAACTAATATAAGTGCCGTGAGTGCGCAATATGTTTATACGGTGCCCCACGAGGCTAATGATGGCACTGGGTATATGGTCGCTGAAGGGATGTCGCCAGGTGGACCATTGACGCGACCGCCATGGACAGCCAATCAATCGCGGCTTTATGTCGATGGGAACTTAAAGCACACCCTTGCACCCTCCCGACAACCTTTTTATGGCTCTTACGAAGAGTATGCCCTAGATGTTAGAGCCAGGGGGCAGGACCAAACAATTATTCCAGAGTTTAGAGTAAGTGAACATTTGGAAGCTTATGATGAAATTGGGGGATGGCTACAACTGCTCACCACCACCCTAACCCTTACGGGTTCTAACCATGATAATTACGATAGCTCTTTTGCCACCTTTTTTGACAGATACTCTACCACCGATTGGATAGAATACCTTCAGTCATTTATGAAAGAAAACTCTATTGATGAGCAATTTAACAAAGATCCCAAGCAGGCTGCATTACGTTCCGACACGGTTTTGCAACTTCTTCCATATGATGGGTTCTACCCGGTAGACCGAACTATGCAGCTATCGCAGCAATATTATGACACTTATAATAAAGCTCACACTGCAATGAAAGCCGGCCTCATTTATGCTCCCAATGCACTGTCTTGGCGACCACTTGTGCGACCTTTTTACGCCCCAGGGATAACATACAACTCGATTAAGTCAGGACTAGCAGTGGATTACCCCATTCGTCGGCCTTATGCTAATACGGGTTCTTTTAAGATGGTGCCCCATCAAACTGTGCCTACTTTACGCGGGTGTCTTGGGGAAGAAGTAGCATTTGCTACCGCAGGTGCCATACCGGGTAACCGTCGGAGATTCGATCCCAATAACCAATTTGATTGGTCAGACAAAGCAGTGAATAAATTTATGTGGGCAGATCGCCTACCTTTCGAGGCTATATTTGACCCGGCTAAATATTTTGAATATTCCAACGAGGTCAATGGACCGGGATGGACCAATAATGCCGATATCAATGAAATGCTATTCGTGACAGACGCCATATCTTCAAGCATTCGTCCAAACGTTCCCACCGAACAAGAGAAGGCGCGGTACCAAGCGGCCGTAAGTAACTTTTTTGGGGCGGTGCCTCCCTTTTTCTTAAAAGAAAAGGTGGCAGCCGACGGGAGCAGGGGAAATATGACGAAATTTGTAAGCATGATTCCTGGGGGCGATGGCGCAATTGAAAATCACAGGACCCCTGCTCGCACAGTAAGAGTTAACTCCAAAGATTGCTATATGATGGAGATTGGTCTCCTAAAGACAGATAATTTCAACATGTACAGTAATCCTTATGCCTTTGGGATTCCTACCTCGACCGGGTCCGGAGATTGGGCTCCTTTAGTTGCTATCCAAGGAGAGGCTCAACGACCAGAGGGGTCCGATTGGCCCACACATAGAGCCGAGTTTGCTCCCTTCGCACCTCCGTATTTTTATGGACCTAGTATTGTTAAAATAATATATACTCCGGCCGAGGATGCTGAACTTACTTTAAATGAGATATTAAATTCCAGTGATATGTACACGGAATTTTATAATGAAAACGGATATCTCTATGATTTTTCTTCTGGTTCATTTGTCGATGGGCTAGGGAACGGAGTGGGAACAACGGGAACTCCACCTTACGGATGGAATCGCGCCTGGCAAAACCGAATGGACATTGACGCGTCTATTAATATTGATAATACATTTGTCACAGAAGGCTCCGCTATCTCTCCCAGTTCTCCTAATAGGTGGGTGATTATGCCGAAGTGGGAAGCGCCTATACTTGACTTCTATAACAAGGTACATAATTTCTCTTCGTCGATAGAATCAACCGAATACAACACCCTCACTTATGGAATGTGGCATCAGTATGGTACCGTTCCCAACCAAGACGAAGGAGTATTTTTGTTTGTACGAGACGTGGGGTCGCGTGACGCGGAATTCCGGCTCGTTGGCGATCCTAGTGGGGTGGTAGCGGTACCAGCGGAGGCGTCGATTACTGCTATCAACTATAGCCCCTCCGCTTTGGATGGTTTAAAACTTGTCATTGAAACTACCACAACCACGGTGACCTTTGTGTTCAGCGATTTTTACGAGATAGGTGACCCACAACGAACCGATGAGGATGATTATGTCATCGGGTGTAAGACCCTTGCCGACGCCGACGACACAGCTACGGGCATTTACAATGCTATCGCCCTTGCAAAGACCAATGGAGAAATCGACATAACTGCCACGGCACCTGGCGCAGCCGTCATTGATTTGACGGCGGATGTGGGAGGTATTGCGATGAACGCAAAGACTATTATCGGATCCGGTCTCGGCGTTGCGTTTACCGTGGTCAATTGGCAAAATGGGGTTGCGGCAACTAATACTGGTGCTTCTAAATTAGTTAGGAAGGTTCCTTCTTGGGTTCCAGAAAGCACGGTAGAACGGGGGATAAAATCTCTTGCGGCTCTCGTCGGATTTTCTGATGAAGAGGTGATGAGGTCTGGACCATCAGGCAAAACACCTTTTGATATTTCGAAAGCCAAGAGATTAGGAGAATTACCGGAAGACGGAGAAAAAACACTTTCGGAAGCGATAGTGGCAATACCGTATTTTGTGGGAGAAAACAAAGACGGCGAAATGGTCCGTGGTGCAATGACGCTCCAGGCCAACCCGGACCTATTGGGACCTAAAATAAAAGAGTTTCGCAGAGCATTCACCAAATATTCTTTCCCGCCAGCCATGGCGCAGCAACTGGAAAGACTCCTTCCTCCGGAGTATCCGAATGTTCCGGCATATATTAATCCTTTTGCTCCTCCTACCCACCCGGAAGCAGATGATTATAATCAAATTCTAGGAAGTACACTCCACGGCTCATGGGCCGTTCCGGTTGTTTATCTTTTGGAAAATACTGTATCTCTCAACAAACAGGATATTGCCGATATGTGGCAAGGTATAATGCCTGATATTGGGCAAACGCTCCAAACTCAAATGGTGTCTATTGACCATTATATGCCGAATGCGCAAGCCGTTGCTAACAGCGGTTTATCGCCATATCGTTTTCCCGAGTTAGCAGCCGCACAGGAAGCGGCGGGTTTCCCAGCCACAGGCTTTGCCCGCGAAGATTTGCTAGATGTTCCGGCTCACATAGACGACAAAAATGGCTTCCAACAAGAAATAAAGTGGCTCGTATTCAAGGTGAAAGAGAGGGGCACCCCCATGTTCTTCCAAACAATATTTAAAGAAATAAACGGACAAGGTGCGTGGTCCTTTGGTGAATATTTTGGAGAAATAGATACTCAAGGATATACTCCCGAACAACTTGCGCGATTGAAGCATACGAAGGAAAGGTGGGCGCAAATACAATATGGATTTTCTCACTTCAAGGTTCCTAATTGGCCCTATGATTATTGTTCCCTTATTGAGTTAGGGAAACTTACCACAACTACAGGTTTCCGACCTGAACTGCGACGCGAAGCAAACATGCGCCGCACGCCTGATGATACAACGTCTGGTGAAGATGGTCCATTGCCAGCCACGACAGCAACCATCTATGATTTTATACCCCCCACTATTGTGGCGAATACGCCCACAACAACCATCCCAGACGATGAAGCAACCGCTGAAGAACTTGCAGGCCCATTTCTCGGCGGCGCAGCAGGTCCAGGCGTCATCTACCCCTCAGATGATGATGAATAATTTTTTTGAAGTAATGAGTAATTAATATATGTCCACCTTTATGAACCAAAAAGAAGAAGTAATCCAATTGCAGCTAACGCCGTATGGCAGGCAAACCTTTGCGTCCGGATCTTTTTCTCCTCAATATTTTTCTTTTTATGATGACAACATCCTCTATGACGGGTCCGCCGGGGGAATTGTCGAAATTCAGAATGAGATAGTTGACCGAATAAAAGGAACCAAAAGTATAGGGCTATACACTAATTATGGGCTAACATCAGGGAGCGCTGCTTTGACTCATGCGGATTATACTTCTTTAGATGTTCCCAACGCTAAATTTTTCCGGCCTCTTGGAACAAATAGTCCCTGGAGTGATCACGCTCCAGCGTGGGATATAGTGTCTTTTCCGCCGGGAGTAGGATTTTCGGGAAGTGTTGCCGCACCGATGTTACAGTTCCGCAGCGACCTCGCTATCCCAACCCTTCAATCTCGGCTCGAAATCCAATATGCAAATAATGCCGAGGCGGGGGAATTACCTATTTATGTGAGACAGGAGGTGGATAGGTGTATGTTAGATGTTCTAGAGATGAATACTATTTTCAAAGGAAACGGAAACTATGATATTGAAGTATTTAAAATTCCTGATCCCCTCATTAAGCCCGACGAGATGGTGAGACTTAAATTTATCGGAGAGCATGGTCCTGATATCATTGGGCTCCGCGTGCAACAAGATCCTCATATTTTCAAGGACGCTCTGGGTGATAACGAATTTGAAATACGGGACGCCTTTCCGCTATTGAATGAAAATTATGTGGAATATTATTTAAATCTGAGGGTAGATACGGAAATAGTAGAGAGACCAATGGTGAAGTCTGGCTCTCCTTATAGAGACGGACGCCCGGATGACCCGGCTGTTATTTGTAAAGACCGAGATGTTTTTCCTCTTGGCATTGATAAAATATAAGGAGTAAACAGTAATGGCTCGTTGTGCGGTTTCAATAGCAGATGTACTACCTCAAGTTTTTGTCGAATCAATTACTTTAACGGGGTATGACCAGAAAAATACCCAAGTAAGAATTAACTTGTCGTTACAAGAAAGAATTAGCGGCGCAGATGCTGTGAGGTGGTATGACTCACTCCTTAATGACAGCCGCCGCGGGGGATTTTTCTCTTATTTTCGTGTACGCTTGGTGACATGCTTACATAATGATGGTGGGAGTGACGCGAATAATAGTCTCCAACCGTGGGAAGACCCCCTGCCCGACAATAGACAAAACCCAAACCGACTCCATAGTTTAGCCGCATCTTTAGATTTTTGGTCTCAAAGATTTAATGAGTATCACTCGTTGGCAAATGTAGGCATAGAAATAACCCCGGAACAATATACACACCTTATTAGAAGCGAAGCGCCAGGGAGCTTGAGCAGACGCGGCGACAGGCTGCAAGGAGAAGTGGTGCCTCCGCGAAGATGGTCACGAGAATTAGGAATCCTGGGCGGAATATCGTCTTTATTGCCGAGCCCATTTAATAATGCCTACCGACAAATAGTTGAGGCTGGACATGAAGCCCCTAATCAATATTGTTACTTTTATAACCCCGCTGGATTTTTAAAAAATGTGGTGCTGTATGACAGACCCTTGGAGACGATGGTGAACATGATAGCTATAGATGTAGGCGGGGAGAGGATGTACCTTCCGGATAGAAATACGTCTCGCACGTTAGAAGGCGTTGACCCCAACTCCCCGGAAAATACTTATACTTATAGTGCGGTCGATTTATCGCCTTGTTCGTTTGTCATAGGACCCGATTTTCCCCTCGACCCGGACCTTAATCACTTGAGTACTTATGCCTTCGTCTATTTTGACTATGCGGGATATATTCGAGGATTAGGGCTTGATGCGGATGATACCCGCCAAGACCAGCCCGCTCTTAATCAAGGAATGGGGTTGATTGGAACTGCTACTTGTATTGGACAGAAAACCCTATTTGCTCCTCTGCTGGGAGAGTCCCACCCCGTCCAAGAAGGGGAAGTAGTTTTTCGAGAGGATGGGATGCTCCCAGAAGATGATGAGGGGGCTGTGCAAATGGCAGACATATCTATAGTTAATGTGGGGATGATATAGTGAAGAGAGTAGATTCGCCTCAAAAAAATAGATTTTATGATCTACGACATTTGCCGGCGGTTGGGGAATTCCCAGCCAACCTGGCGGGACGCACAATTTATGGAGAGCCTAATTATGGGATTTCGTTAGCTGGGTCCATAGTAATGCCGAACAAAAGGAACATTGAGGAAATAGTCAACGGAGAAAACTTTTTTTCACCGCTCTGGATAACAAAAGATTTATCCGAAGCCGAAAGTGCGAGATATTGTTTTAGTTTTGATATCCAATCTTTTCTAATATCCCGAAGCAAATTTTCGGGGCTATACCGAAAGGATAGCATTGCCCAAAAAATCTTAGGAGGATTTAGAGCCCGCACCGCTGGTTCGGATTTCCTTACAGAACTTACCCCCCACCAGACCCTTCTTGCCCAAGGCGTCGATGATTGGGTGGTGAGATTTTTAGGACCCTTTGCTCCATTGGATATACTTTTGCGGCAAATGCGTACCCATAAAGATTTCCAAGCTCATGTTTTAAAGCTTCAGATGCATAAAAGACAGGTGGGATTTAAACAATATACAAGTGGAAATAATTTAGGCACTACAACTGCGGAAGTGGTCCAAGGTCCGAACAAAACCTATCCCGAAGAAATTATACCCCGACCCATCTCCATAAGTTTAGACCTTGAAGATGAGTGTTTGGAGCAGTGTGCGGACGATGGTGTCGGGAAGAAAATCTCTAAATATGCCTCGGGAAATCCTCGGAAAGGAGTTTTGTTTTACCACGGAACCGATATATACTGGTCTGAAAAACGGTCCCAAACAGTAGCACGTTATCAGTATGGCACTAAGATGTATGTAGTTGATCCCGCAGCCTATTATATACGCAAAATCGCTGATGAACTAAGAGAGCAGCAAGGATATGTGCGGGATGTTGTTGCTTCTATTATTAACTCACCTACTTTCCCCGGCGGAATATATGCAGACCAAGTTTCCGAGTATCAGCGCGATAGGCCGGAGAACTACGGGATGGGGCTATATTCCTCTCATACTTTTTCCACCACGATTCCTTTGGATGATATAATACTTGATAAGTTGTCGCGTACCACTTCAGCTAGGAAAATTATGAAAGAAGCTATACTCACCTATGTTGGCTATCTAAAAGAGCTTGAAATAGAGACTTCCTTTTATTTTGGCAATGAGTTGGATGATCCGCAGCTTCCTCTTGAAGCTCCTTTACTAAATATGATGAGCCGCCCCACTGTTTTTTCTAAAGATATGGAACTAATAGGGGACGCCATAGGAAATTTGGCATACGAACTAGAAAATATTATATCCTCCGAATTTTCGTCCGATCCTCTCGGAGGGGGCAACAGAAATAAAGACATGTTAGAAAGAAGAGGAACATGTCAACGAAAGATGCCGATATTAGAGGCAACAACTTACTTTAGTGAGCTTTATGAATATGGTCCAGAAAATGGTCAAGGCTATGTATATGTGGAAAATGAAAATATTTCCCCTGAGCAATGGGGTCTGAGAATGGTAGGTCCGGCACCTTATATGAGGCGGGCGAAAGACGAATTTAATAAATACTTCTTTATAAAAGATGGGACAGCGCCCAACTGGAAATCGCCGTCTTATGTCGATCCTGCTGTACATTACTTAACTCCTCAAGCTATAGTCCTAAACGGAAGCTTACTAGATAGAAAAAACCAGACTGACTTTGTGCAGGAGGCTTGGGCGGATTATGACCTTGATGCATATGCCTCCCTTCTATCCGATATGATTAAGGTTAAACACCGAAGCCCATATTTTAATAATCCTTATTATCGCGCCATAAAGCGGGATGATACCACGAACAGCGAAAATCGAAAACTATTTAATTCTCTCATTGATTCTCTGGAAATCGAACATGCGTGTACTTTAGAGGAAGAGGCCGGCACCTATTTTGCGCTACCCACTATTCAAAGGAGCCTGCCTGCGCCTCCTCGGAGTGACTCTACTTCCACTCCTGATGCCGACTTGGATGCCGGGCTATTGCTCGCCGGCTCGCTTTTTTCAAATTCGGCTCAATCCGCCGGCTGGAGTGTTTCTACGAGCGTTCAAGATGCTATTCAGTCGGCGCATTTCCCCACTCAAAATAATAGAAATCAGTACGATACCCTCCCCTATCCTACCTCTGAGCCTCCTATAAAATTAACATACGGGATATTGGGGGAGCTTGAAATGGACCCCGAGATTAGAGGGGAGAAAATATTTGACCGGTATGGCCATTATTTAGGGGCGGAATTTAACTCCATGATGCCTTATCGTATGGCCGATGGACTCATCGGTATAAACGTTAAAAGCCTAATAGAAGGCAAATACGCTTCTTACCCCAACCAGTTGAAATCGATGTTGACAGTTGCGCGCAGGTATGAATATACTCCCAACCTCGGCGCAAACGGATTTGACGCTCGCAGAACTGAACTATTAGATGAGAATACTGACCGCGAATTATCGAGAAATATTTCCTATATGAACGCCAATCGCACCCTTAGTCCCTATGGTTTAACCCGAGACCCGATGAAAATATACGCTAAATTGGCAGCATTTTGGCTAAATTACAAGCAGCTAGGGTGCATAGAATATTTGTGCGGGTTTGAAAACACGGGGATGTATGTAGGACCCATACTCCATGTAGCCCCGTGGACAAGACCTGAACCTCCGACACTTCCTCCTGAGCCCTCGCCAGGCGGTGGAGATCCGCCCACTTCACCCGCCCCAGGCTTTGATGACCCTTCCATCATTGATCCCAGTGCGGGGATGACGGACATACCGCAAGAAGTACCCAGCACAGCCGGTGATCCTATGGGGTTTACTCCTCTCGCCCCCTTGAGCGGCCCGTCTCCCTTCACGCTCCCGCTGTCTAACACCTCGGGAGTGGCGCAGAGCTACTCCTACGACGTGCAGGGCAGCGGCGATTTGGATACAAATGACACATCACTCGCTGGACCCATGTTATCACCTCAGTTTTACGACACTGGAGGTACGCTCTTAGACCTTCCAAGGATAGATTTTCCTATTGACCCGACGGACTCAGCCAATGACCCACCGGCTCCAGCACCACCACCCCCAACACCGCCACCGCCACGAACCCCCAGCGGAGAAGGGGGATATAGCATTCCAGGCGGCAATATATGTTTTGGCAACAAACAAAAACTTCCCATTTGGAAAAAACTCACCTTTAAGAAAATTGTCGAGGTTAAGGACAGAGGCCAGACAATTTTATGTAGAGTGAGAACCTTCCCAGGACCGCTTCCTGTCGTTTCAAAGAACGATGAAACGATTCTTGCTGGAGACCTCGGAATTCAAAAAAACTTATCGGAACTTTTTGATATGCCCATTTATGATAAATATTTTTTATTGACCCAAGATTCACCCGTTTTTGTAACGAGTCAAGCACGACAACAAGCTCAACGAGAACAAGCTCAACGAGAACAAGCTCAACGAGGGAAGGGCGAGCGATTGAGCGCCGACATAGGTGATTATACACAGCCGACTCCCGCCGGCTCGCGAGACGCGGGCCCGCTGTCGAGCGCCACTTCCATGCTAGCACCATGGCAGCTAAGGCAAATATCACGCATGGGCGAAGCATTTGGAGCAAACGACGCGCTGCTCGACGACCCTCCAGTTGGAATGGCTGGGATGGGCGAGTGGTGGAAGTATGGCGACGGGAATACATAAATGACACGTCGCCACCTCAAATTTACACGCCCACCGAACGAATTCCCTATTTTAGGCATACGTCGAGACAAGAGGATTTATTGGGACCCAAAAGAGAGCCTTCGCCATCGAAGGCTTCGACGCATTCCTCGCGGCGAAGATATGGTGCGTATAGTAGAACCGCAAGAAGCGACATTAGAACGTTATCCTAACTCGGTGAATGTTGAAGTTAGTGTTGCCGGATTTTTGGAACAAGGAACTCGCAGATACTTCACCCGACTCGATAGCCGCGGCGACGAGCGTTTCCCATATGATGAGCATATCGACGGCGGGTCCGATATGGTGGTAGACGGCACCCTTCGCGGCTGGTGGAGTCGTCGTGACGAGAATATTCGCGAAATGATAGCTGCGGTGAAGATGATGCCATCTGTAGAGGGAGAGAACCCAGATAATTATTCAAAGGTTTACAACCAGTTCGCCCCAGGTTCTTATTTTGTAAAAAATAATCTTACTTATGACTCATTGCAGGCGTTGGAATCTCAATATGCTTCTCTGAATCCCGAGTACAACTATTATGTTAAGGCATATGAGGAAGCTATTGCTGTCAACTACATGCCGGAAGCAGCCCTGCCAAACATGTATATCTATGATTTTTTGTCGGGATTGGATGCTGGCTCACCAATCTCTCGAACCTGGCAGGATCCTGATAGAGCACAACAAGAACTAGTTGATGGCTACGATAGGTTGATACGACTTGGAGAAGTGACCAAATCGACTATTCCCCTGCTTCGCTTCGATGCCGAGATTGCGCCAATAAAAGCTTGGCTTCGGAACTACGGGGAAAGAGTACAACAGTCTGCTATCGTTTTGGACACAAACATGACCAGCGATTTAGCACGCGAATATTATCATATGTACACTCCCTCGTCCCGAATGAGTTTTTACGATCAAATAAACCACAAAAAACATCAGTTTCCAATGTATATTGAAAACGAAATTCCCACTTTTCCTACCGGAATTATTAGTCAACTTATTGAAACCATACATTGTTCTACGAGCGCTATCAACAGTTTGGTAATATCACCCCGAGAGCCCTTCATCTTTGCGGCTATTAGCGATGCTTTTATTGATCCACTCCCGCGCGCCCAAGCCAACCCTCACGCTGATGACGAACTCTGGTCACAACCAACCTCTGGTTTAATGCCTCTGCAACTTTCCAAGGTTCATATGTCTTCAGCGCTCAACGTATTTTCACTAGAACAATGGTTGAGCACCATGGAAGGGGAGGTGGTCGGCACCCCCGTCCTCCCCCCGGAGAACGATGATGAAAGGCTCCCTCGGCGATGCGTAGAGCCTGTGGATAGGATAACGATGCAGATTTTACGAAATCGGATTTCCGACCTTGAACAGGTCCACTTCTTAACCTATAGAGAACTAGTAGAATCCGAAACTATTCATTACTGCCCTCATGAAACTATTGTCTATAAACTTAAAAAAATAGATGTTTCTGGAGAAGAATCAAAAGAGGTACAGCAATTTTATTTCCCGAACACCTCTAAAGAAGATATGATAAAGTTTGTTGATACTCAAGTAAAATATGATAAATTGTATCGTTATGAGGTTTATGGATATGCGGTAGTTTTTGGGTCCCGATACGTTTTCCGTCGCGTAGAGCTAGATCTGGGAGGTGAAGCCTTCACGCAAACCGCCGAAGCCCGCGCGAAACATTATATTAGAGCACCTTACGCCGTAGTTAATGTTCAGTCTTTCCCAAAAACCGAAATAATAGAATACCCCATTTATACGAATGATTGGGCAACCGCTGCCCGTTTAGCCACCGGAGTATTGCCGGCTGTAGTAGCCGGATGCAGTTTGCAGGATGTGAAAATATTAGACAGGCCCCCGGTGCCTCCTGAAATACAAATCTACCCTTACCGCAACAACCCAAGAGAAATACTACTCATGATGGGTAACGGGATGGGATCTTTTTTGCGCGAATATTCTGTTCCCTTTATAGCCCTTGATCCCGAAGAGTTGGTGCAAAAAACGGACCTAGGACGTTACCAGCAAAAATTCGAATACTACCCTTTACGTTCGCCTCGCTTAGAATTTAAAAGTGATGGCTCTGCTGAAGTTAAAAAGATACAATTATTTAGGACCACCTCCCCCCTAAGTTCGAGAACTTATCCAGACAATGAGTCAATATATGGTGCCTTCGGGGGTGAGCCCTATAGAATATTAGATATTTCCGAACCTGGGGTCGAAAGCTTTGATTTTGTGGACACACTAGAACCAAATACGCAGTATTATTACACCGCACGCTCAATAGATGCTCACGGATGGGAGTCAAATCCGAGCATGATATTTCAAGTAGAACTAGTAAATGACAGCGGAATATATTTCCCCCTTATCACCCCTTTCTTTCCTAAAATTGTAGAGCCCGGTGCTTTTTCCAAAAAAATGATTCGCTTTTTAGAAATAGGACCGGCGGACCTTCAGACAATGGTGTCTAACGAATTTGACGAGGTGGGGCGCAATATTAGTACCAAAGGGTTTATTCCTAATGTGGAAAATAAAGTTCAAAATAATCATTTTGTGGTGAGACTCACCTCTCGCGACACCGGAAGAAAAGTAGATTTTAAGATTGTGTTCAAAGAAAAAGAAGATTTAGCACTAGACGACGAAGAAACATAAATATTTAAAAAGGGCTGCAAGATACTATTTAATAGCAGTTGGCGCTATAACATTCTTGCCGCATTGAAAAGAGGAAAATCATATGGGATATTTAGATAATAGTGGAGACATTATTCTGGATGCGGTATTGACCGACACTGGTCGTAAGCGCATGGCACGCGGTGACGGCAGCTTTAAGATTGTTAAATTTGCCTTGGGCGACGACGAAATTGATTATAGCTTGTATAGAAATAGCAACAATTTAGAAGGACGCGACTCACGCGGCTCGGCTTATTATGACCTTAATATTTTACAACTTCCGGTCCTAGAAGCATTCACAAACAATGCATCTGTGCTTAAATCCAAGCTGATAACGTATGTTCAAAACGATTTACTTTACCTCCCCGTGGTTATGCTTAATACCATCCTGCATGAAACAATAGATGAGCAGGATACGCTCACTCCCACGGACTTACCTTATGGTGGTTATTTTATGACAGCCGACGTAAACACCACCAGAGAATTTAGAACTGCGCCCGCCGTAGGAGAAGCCAATTGGACCACTGGAGACGTCGGCATAATTTTCGGAGATAGTTTAGACGGCACTGGTGCCGCCTACACGTCGAACCCTATTATCACAGACCAGGGGCTAAACACTAACGACCTAAGTGTAGGGTTTTTGGTGGATGGAGATGCGCGAAAAGAAACTGCCTATATTATTGAGTTAGATAACCGGCTTTTTAATGTATTTCCCCCGAGAAATCCCCAAGACGGCTCCATTCCTCCTAAAGCCCAGCCTACCTATATTGACGACGATAATGTAGCAAGCTACTTTTTTGCTCACAATATAACTGGGCCCAACGTTGATTATTTTGCCGCGCCAAACACAAACGTTCAGCCAATGCCTGGGTTTAACTTGGGAGGCAACGACCTAAGAGGAGACACGAATAGTGTTATTGGGACCAGTGGAAGGAATGCCACTGGTCGATACGGTTCACGCTTCGGCTTCCGACTAGGAGCTTCTCTAAATATTCAGACAAGCACAAATCTTTTCACCACTCTGGGCGATTATGCAGCATCTACTGATTATAGCGACCGGGGCGCTGTAACAAATTATTACTTTATTGATA
>Ga0310345_10003959_pt1 | contig 13727 bp, 13 predicted proteins | sample HC15DNA20500_MG_FD_204667 | JGI IMG/M metagenome (GOLD analysis project Ga0310345, IMG submission 204667) | Marine microbial communities from station ALOHA, North Pacific Subtropical Gyre - HC15-DNA-20-500_MG | ecosystem: Environmental > Aquatic > Marine > Oceanic | place: Pacific Ocean: North... | reverse complement strand
CCAGTTCACGCTGAGGGTGCGGCGATCGGCGGCGCCGCGGGCCGCGTCGAGGTAGGTGACGATGTCGCCGCCGCGGAAACCGTAGATCGCCTGCTTGGGGTCGCCGATGAGGATCACCGTCGACCGGCCGGAGAAGGCGCGGTCGATGACCTGCCACTGCACCGGGTCGGTGTCCTGGAACTCGTCGACCATCACGATGGACCAGCGCTGGTACATGCGGGCGCGGGCGGGCGAGTCGGGGGTGCGCAGCGCGTCGGCGAGCCGGGAGAGCAGGTCGTCGTAGCTGAGGATGCCGAGCCGCCGCTTGCGCTGATCCAGTTGGCGCAGAACGTCTTCGGCGAACGTCACCCGCACGGCAGGCTCCGAACCCGGTGCCGGGTCGGCGGGCCGCAACTGCGCGTGCGGATTCCGGACCACCTCCCGGGCCAGCCGCAGCGCGTCTTTGCGGGTCAGCACCGGTTCGCCCGGCGCCGCACCGAAGTGCGCCAGGTACAGGTCATCGACGATCTCGGTGACGAGGTCGTCGAGGCTTTCGACGAGCGTCACCCCGGCGTCGGTGTCCCCGGCGACGCCCAGCGACCTGAGCACCAGATGACAGAACTGGTGGGTGGTGGCGATCGTCGCGCCGTCGAATCGCGCGAGCGCGTCGCGCAGACGTTCCCGGCGTGCGGTGAGCTCGGCCGCAGACCCGTCGACGATGTGGCGGACGACGTCGTTGCGCGGCGGATCGTCGGGAAGGTCGAGGGCATGAAGCGTGTCCAGGACGGCCCGGCGCACCCGCTCGCGCAGCTCCTGGCTGGCCGCCCGGGAAAACGTGATGAGCAGCATCTCGTCCAACGTGGCCACGCCCTCGGCGAGGTAGCGGGTCACCAGGCCGGCCAGCGCGAACGTCTTTCCGGTGCCGGCGCTGGCTTCCAGCACGGTCGTCGAGCAGGCGGCGGGTAGCGGCCCCAGCAGGTCGAACCGTTGCATCAGTGCCCGGTCCTCTCGGCGCGCAACAGCGGTAGCCACAGCCGCGCCGCGTACGCGCCCAGCCGGGTGCGTTGGCCGTCGAACTCCTCGCCGGCCCGCACCGGCTCGAGCAGGACGTCCAATGGTGCGCCCACCCCCCAAACCCGTTGCACGGCAGGCTCGTCCTTGTCCCACTTCCACTTCGCGGCTGCGTCACGTTCGGGGAAACCGGCGGTGTGACGCGCCTCGGCCCAGGCGTAGGACGTCTTGACGGGAAGCGGCAGCGGCTCCCTGCGGCCGGCGTCGTAGATGGCGACCAGATCCGCTAGCGCGGCGACCGCGTCGGCGGGCGCCCCGAGCAGCCGTTGCGCGGGTTCATGCCCCCGTCTGCCCCGGCCGATCACCAGCGCTGTCCAGTCGCCACCGGGGTGGCACGCCGACAGGGCGAGCAGGGCGAGCCACGGTTCCAGCAGGTGACGACCGTCGAGTTTCGAGTAGGTCACCTCGACGATGCGCTGCCCGTGCACCCTGGGAACCGTGCCGGTGAGCCGGCGTCCGCCGCCCAGCTGCAGGTCGATGTCGAAGGCGCGGGGTTGCGAGTCGCGGTGCGGCTGTGCGGCGGCGGCGAGACGAGCCGCCTGGTCGCGCAGCTCCTGCGCCTTGCGCCAGCCCAGCCGCCCCGGCGGCAGGGAGCCGCGCCGCCACTCCATCTGGCGTGCCTGGTCGGGCGAATGACCGCGCAGCATGTCCTGCAACATCCGATCTCCGACGACCCACTCCTGCAACGCGTCGATCTCCACGGGCATCGCGTCGGCCACGCCGTCGACGTCCCACGGCAGCGTGTAGTCCAGCGCGCGGAAGAACCCCTTCACCGGGTCTTTGACGAACGCGGTCAGGTCGCTCAGCGCGACGTCGGCGGCGACCGGTGCGGTCACCGGCCCGCTCAGGAAGCCCGGTTCGGGTCCGCGGTCCGCCGAGGCGGCCTCGGCCGCTGTCAACGCGGTCGGGTCGAACGTGAACGGCGTGTCGGCCGGCATGCCGAGTGCACCGCGGGTCACGTTGCGAACATCGAACGGCTGCAACGGATGCCGGATGACGATGCGGTCGCTGACGGGGTCGGCGGTGGTCCCGTCCAGCGCGTCGAGCAGCTCCACGAGCGGAACGGCGGGCGGACGGTGGGCACCGCTGTACTCGTTGGCGCCGGTGTAGGTGATCACCAACCGTTCGGTCGCCGAACAGATCGCGTCGAGCAGTAGCTGGCGGTCCTCGGAACGCGGATCGCGTTCGCCGGTCAGCGGATCGCGGGCCAGCACGTCGTCACCATCGACGACACCGGAGCGCGGGAACACGCCGTCGTCGAGGCCGACCAGGCACACCACCCGGTGCGGCACGGCGCGCATCGGCACCATCGTGCACACCGCCAGCGTGCCGGTGCGGAAGTTGGCCCGGGTCGGCCGCCCGCTCAGCTGGCGCTTCAGCAGTGCCCGCACGTCGGGCAACCGCAGCACGGTCTCGGCGCGCGGACCCGCATCGGCCAGGATGGTGGCGAGCTCACGCTCCAATTGCGCAGCCTGCCAGGCATTGTCGTCGTCGACCGCGGTCAGCGCCGCGATGCCGTCAGCCACCCCGGTCAGCCACTGCCGCAGCGGCTTGGCCCCCGACAAGGCCTGAACCGTGGCTTGCAATCGCGCGACGAACTCGGCCAACCGGCCTGCCAGTTCGACACGGTTGCTGCTCACGTCGTCCAACGGCAGCGTGGTGTCCAGCCACGCCTGCGAATCATCGGACATCGCCACCCCGGCCAGGATGCGATCGATGCCGAATCGCCAAGTGTTGTGGACGAAGTCGCCGACCCCGAACGGTTCGCGGTGCGTCGAGTCGAAACCCCACCGGATGTTGGCTTCGCGCACCCAGGCCGCCACGGCGTCGAGGTCGTCGTCGGTGAACCCGAAGCGCGCCCGCACCGGCGCCGCCTCGGCCACATTGAGCACCTCACTGGCCGTGGCCCGCCCCGCGGCCAGGGCGAGCAGCTGTCCGGCCAGCCCCAGCAGCGGGTTGGTCTGGACCAGCGCCCGGTCGGCGAGCCGCACCCGGAGGTGATGCGCCGGATGGGGATCGCCCACCACGTCAGCGAGACCGAACCCGGCCACGATCAGCGGCGCGTAGGTCTCGATGTCGGGGCACATGACCAGGATGTCGCGGGGCTGCAGCGACGGGTCGTCGGCCAGCAACCCCAACAGCACCTCGCGCAGGACGTCGACCTGGCGGGCGGCACCGTGACAGCTGTGGACCTGCACGGTACGGTCATCCGCAGCAAGCGATCGGCCTTGGGGGCGAACGGCGTTGGCGGCGAGGTCGGACTGCAGCCAGCCCAGCAGCGTGTCCGGGCGGGTCCCGCCCGGCCGGTGCTCGTCGGTGGCGCACCCGGCGGGCAGGATGCGCTGCAACTCTCTGGTATCGCGGCCCAGCGTCACCAGCAGGGGGTGCGCGGCGGCACGATGGCTGGTGTCGTCGCGGCGCGGCACCGCACCGGAAACCTCGGTCAGTCGATCCCACAGCGCACCGCTCGGATGCGGCAGCCACAGATGCAGGTCGTGGTGCACGGACAGCGCCTCGAGCAGTTCCAGATCGGTGCGGGGCAGTCGGGTGTGACCGAACAGCGACACCCGGGCGGGCAGATCGCCGGGCGCGGTGCGCAACCGGGCGACCGCCCGGGCGTGCCGCACGTGGGGCGGGACGGCGGCAACCCGGTCGGCCAGTTCGCGCCACAGCTGCGGCTGCCACTGCAGATCGGCCCCCAGGCCCCCGGTGTCGCCGTCGAGCCAGTCGATCAGCAGCTGCGGGCGTTGCCGGGCATACGAGGCGAACAACCCGGCCAGGCGGCGCGCCACCGCGTAGCGGCGACCCAACCGCAGTTCACGTTCCTCACCACTGTCGAAGTGCCCGAGATGGGCGGCCAGCGTCGCGCACCAGGGTGCGTCGAGACCGGCGTCGATGACCTCGAGCAACGGCCACACCAATGCGTCCGGTGCCCATGGATCCTCGTCTCCGGTGCCGGTCAGCTCGGCGAGCAGCGAGCTCGGGTGGCGAAACGTCACGCCGGCGCAGACGCCGTCGCCGCCGGGGCCGGCGCCCAAGACATGGGACAGACGCTGACTGAGCCAGCGCTCCATGCCGCGCGCCGACACCAACACGAGATCCTCGGCGAACGGATCGGCCGGAGGGGCGGCCAGCACGTCACCGAGTCCGTCGGCGAGCAGATCGGTGCGGTCGGCCCGATGGAGATGAAGCGCCATCGCCGTTCACAGTACGGTCACCCCGCGCGGCGGCGACCGGCTCAGCCCGATTCCACCACGTTGCCGACGCCCGAGTTACCGATCTGCGGCTCGCCGCTGAGGTAGGTGACCCGGTTGTCGAAACCCGACGCGGTGATGCTCTGCGCGAAGTCCACGGTCACGACGTTCTCGAACCCCGACACCGTCACAACGGCGCAGTCACCCCGGATCTCGACGGTGTTGCGCATGCCGCTGACACTCACCGCGCCGCCGGCGCAGACCACACTGCGCTGTTCGTCGATGCCGCTGACGCTCAGCGACTGACCGGCGGCGACGGTGGGGTCGGCATCGGCTTCCACGGTGCGCGGCTCGCGCGGCTCGGCGACGGGCGTGTCGAGCCGCCCGCCGCCGCCCGCGATGGTCGGGACGGGCCCGTCGGTCCCGGGCTCGGCGTTTCGGGCGACGAGCACGGCGAACAACGCCGCCATTGCGACCACGACCACGCCGAGGACCGTCAGCGGTACCACCCACAGCAACCGCGGACTCTTGCGCACCACGTGCTGGGGCGGCGAATAGTAGGGCGACCCCCACTGCGGACCGGAGGGAGGAGGCGCCGACCACGGCGGCTGCTGGGCATAGCCCGGGACGTCCTGATGCCGGTACTGCGCGCCGGATCCGTCGAACGAGGGTGCCGGCCGATACGGTCGGGTGCCCAGTTCGCTGGCGTCGGCCTGCTGGGCGAGTGGGCGCTCGAGGTCGCGGATGCGCGCCTCGGGGTCCCCGTCCGGCTCCATGCGCAGATGGTTTCACACCGATCGTCGCTGCTCAACGGTTGTTCGGCCGGCACCGTGACAGGCGATCTGACCAAAAGCTGACACCCACGCCGCGTCAGGGTTCGCCGCACCGGCGCGGTGGTATTCCTCGGACATGGTGGCGGCAGGTCTGGTGGCCATCGGCAGTGGCCCTGCCGGTGTCAGCGCGGCGGAGACGTTCCGCGCCCGGCACCGCAACATTCCGGTGCGCATCCTCTCCAGCGACCCCGCCCTGCCCTACGCCAAGCCGCCGCTGAGCAAGCAGTTCCTGTGCGGGCGGCCCGCCGACCTCGACCTGCACAGTGAGGGCTGGTTCGAGCGCAACCGCATCGACCTGCTCCGCGGTGTGACGGTGCAACGCATCGACGTCGACGCCCAGGAGGTCGTCACCGCGGGCGGCGCCCGCTACCCCTACTGGCATCTGGTCATCGCCTCCGGTGCCGCCCCCGTACCACCGGCCGTGCCCGGCGGCCGCAACGCGCAGCCGCTGCGCTCGTTCGCCGATGCGGTGGCGTTGAAGATGGCGGCACGGCACGCCGGCACCGCCGTGGTGATCGGTGCGGGTCTGATCGGCTGTGAGGCCGCGGGCTGTCTGGCCGCGCTCGGGGTGGCCACCACCGTCGTCGCGCCCGAACCGGTGCCGCTGCTGCGACGGTTCGGTGTCGACGTCGGCGAGCGGGTGGTCAAGATGCTCTTCGACGCCGGGGTGCGCTTCGTCGGATCTGCCGATGTCACGGCGGTCGTGGAGTCCGGCGTGGTTCTCGCCGGCGGTGAGAATGTCGACGGAGACGTCGTCGTGGCGGCAACCGGGGTGCGGCCCGACGTCCGGCTCGCCGCCGAGGCCGGCTTGAGCATCCGCGCCGGACGGATCGTCGTCGACGAGCAGATGCGCACGTCGGCGCGCAACATCTACGCTGCCGGCGATGTCACGCTGGCCTACAACGTCGCCGCCGGCCGGCAGGTCGTCTCCGAGCACTGGCGCGACGCGGCCCTGCAGGGACGCGTCGCCGGCCTGACCGCCGCCGGGGTCTCCGCACAGTGGGACACCGCAAGCGGGTTCTCGTGCACGATAGGCACATCCCGGTTGGCCTACCGCGGATGGGGAGGCCCCTACGAGCGATGCCGTGTGGTGGATCAGCGCGACGGTTTCGTCGCGACCTACCACGACGGCGGCGACATCGTGGGCCGGCTGGTCGCTACAACCAGTCCCGTTTCCTGAACATCACGAACAGCACGATCACCAACAGCACGATGACCGCCGAGCTGGTCACGAAACCGCCGACCGTGTCGATGCCCGGATAATCGACATTCTGGCCGTAGAAGCCGGTGATCGCGGTGGGCACAGCGATGATCGCGGCCCACCCCGTGAGCTTCTTCATCACCACGTTCAGGCGGGCGTCCTGCATCGACAGGTTCGTCTCGAACACCGTGGTGACCATGTCGCGCAGCGACTCCGTCCACTCCGAGGCGCGCAGCACGTGGTCGTAGAGATCGGCGTAGACCGGGTCGAGCTCGGGAGCCGTCTTCGCGTCCATCCGGCGGTGCTGGATCACCGTGACCACCTCGCGCATCGGCAGCACGACGCGGCGCAGCGCGACCAGGTCTTTGCGCAACTGAAATGTCCTGCGCTGCAGGTCTGCCCGGGCCGACCCGTCGAACAGGTCGTCCTCCAGACCCTCGATGCCGTCATCGAGAGCCTGGACGGCGTCGAAATGACCGTCGACGATGACGTCGAGCAGCCCGTGCACGAGCGAGCCGACTCCGTACTCCTGACCGCCGAGTTCGTCGAATCGGCGTGAGACGGTGTCGATGTCGAAGTGCGGCGACAGTCGCACCGTGATCAGGCCGCGAGGAAGCACGAACCCGGAGATGCGGTGGATCTCCAGGGTGGATTCCGACATGTCCTCCGGCGCCGGCGACTTGACCGTCACGCCGTAGACGGTGAAGAACGTGTGCGTCTTGTAGACGACGGCCTTGGTGCGTTCGGCGTCGGCGAGCGCATCCTCGACCGCCCACGCATTGAGGGCGAGCTCGTCGGCCAGGTCGGTGAGGATCTCGTGGTCTGGGTCGTAGATGTCGCACCACACCAACGTGTCCTCGGCGGCCAGGCAGTCCGATATCTCGCTGAAGACGAAGTCGTCGACGGGCTTGCCGTGCCGCCAGACCCGGCCGCGGACATGTGTCACCGCACCATCATCGCCGACGCTGCTGGGGCTGGGCGCGCTGTGTGAGAAGTCAGGGCTGCGATCGGGCCTGCGATCACAGCCAGGAATCCTATTCCGCGTGGGCTGGCCCGCCGATACCTGGCCCGCCGACACCTAGCCGAGCGTGAACTCCTGGGCCAGGCCGTCGATTCCGGCCCGGATGGCGTTGAGCGCGGACTCGCGCGCCTTGAGTTTGGTGGCCAGATGAGCTCCGGCGTTCAGCGTCGTGGCCGCCTCCTGGGCCACCTGCTGGGCCCGGGACAGGACCTGGTCGGCGTCGACGATCTCGTCGAGCCAGCCAGCCGCAATCGCCTCGTCCCCGACATAGGTCGATGCCAGGGCCGTGGCGCGTTGGAACGCCGCCGGGGTCAACCGCATCCGCATCATCTCGATGGCCGAGATCGGGATGGTCATGCCGATCGCCACCTCGATGGCCTGGCATCGCGACTTCGGGCCGCCGACGCGGTGATCGGCCGAGCACAGCAGAAACGAGCCCATCGCGATGGCCGGCCCGGTCGCGGCGATGATCACCGGCACCGGGAAGGTCAACGTCCGCACCGACAGTTCGAACCCGCCCGAGAGCATGCCCAGCGCTGCCGCCGGGTCACCGGACTGGAACACCGCCAGGTCGAACCCGCCGCTGAACACCCGCGAGTTTCCCGCCAGCACCACAGCCTTGGCGGAGTCCGCCTCGGCCCGGTCCAGCGCTTCGTTGATGGCGCTCTGCATGGCGGGCCCGAGGACGTTGACCTTGCCGTCGTCCAGAGCGATGGTCGCCACGGAGTCCGCGAGTTCGTAGGAAACGATGCCGGTCATGGTCCTCCTGTCGGGTTCAGCCGGACCGAACGTAGCAGCGGTCTCGCCGTCGGCGCCCCCGGGGTGACGAGCCGTTCAGCCAGAGCCCACCAGCTGCGGTCCGCGCACCTCCACCGGATCAGCCAGCCGTTCGGCCCGGGCGGCCCATTCCGGGTCGGCCCACACGAAGTGGGCCGGCAACCGCCGCCAGTAGGACGGGTGTGCCCGCAGGTATGTCTGCACACTCGCGTGGACTGACGCGCCGGCGGGCACTCGGGCGCCGGGCAGCGGACGCAGATGAGCGGGGGCGGCGTCGGCGAGATCCGGCGCCGGCGCGCCGTGGGCCCGGACTGACGGATCGATCACCGCGCCGGCGCGAACCGCGCCGTCGAGCACCCAGTCCAGGGACAGCTCGGCCAGCGCCGCAAAGGCATGCGGGCCGCCCGCCACGTCGCAGTGCGCTCCGCGGAACCAGACCTCCTCGATGTCAGGCGAATCGGGACTGACAGTCGGGGTGAGCCCCTGGGCGCTGCCGTCGATGGCGCGGGCATGACGTGCGCCGCGCACTGTGGGCAACGGTTCGGAGGCACGCGCCCGGGCCTCACCGGGGATGGGAGTGCTGTCCCACAGACCCAGATAGGCGACCTCGACGGCCACGTCGTCGCCGCCGGAGATCTGTCCGGCCAACTCTCGCACCCGCTGCCAGTCCGACGGTTCGCGCGGCGTACGCGGCACGGCGTAGGTGGCCAGTACGTACTGGCGGAACTCGGCCGTCGTCCACCCGGTCAGCTCGGCGGCGCGCAACACCCCCACGGCGCCGACGAGGCGGGCCAGGGCCTGGGCACACGCGGCTCCGCGTCCGGAGCCGAACAGGAAGAGGCGGTCGCCGGGCGACCAGCGCTCGACGAGCACGGTGTAGGCGGCGGCGACGCTGGCGCGCGCCGAGTCCAGGCGCGTACGGCGGGACGTGAACCGGTGGGCGTCCGTGGGGGAGGGACACCACCACACCATCTGCCGGTCGTCGGCGACGAGGAGTTCGGTCAACGCGGCGGCATTGGTGGCAGCACCCGACGAGGCCCCCGGGCCGCGCCGATCACGGACACGGTCGAAACACAGCGCGATGTTCTTCACGAAGACCCCCGACGTGAGACTGCTGACGGCGCCGGGTCCTACTTTGCCAGAATCACCTGCTCGCAGAGGGTGCTTCCGGGCAGATCGACGGCTGCGGGGACGGCGGTGTCCCGGTTCGCGGCGGCGGGGACGACCATCGAGGTGTCCCCGACGCTGCATGCCGCGTAGATGATCAGCGCGAGCAGCACCGCCAGCAGCCCGAGGCAGATCACCAGGTAGCGCACCAGCAAGGTGTGCCTGCCGTCGTCGAGTGCCGGGCGCGGAGGTGGCGGTGCCGCCCGGTATCCGGTCCAGGTGTGGCCGTCCCAGTAGCGGTGCCCACCCGACCCGTTCGGGTCGGGATACCAGCCGGCAGACACGTGCGGCTGGTCTCCGTCGGGCGGCATCACCGCTTTCTCCGGATCAGCCGCCCATCAACATGCGCCACTGGTCCAGGTTGCCCGCCCGGTAGACGTAGTTGCTGTCACGCACCTCCGACAGTGCAGCGCTCGGCTCCGCCGAGTACCAGTGGCCGGGGAAAACCGTCGGATCGCCGGGCAGGTGCGCCAGCGCCTGCAGGCTGCGGAACATGTCGTCGACGTTGCCGCCGGGGAAGTCGGTGCGGCCGCAACCCTCCAGGAACAGGGTGTCGCCGGCGACCAGCCGACCGTCGAGCAGGAAGCACTGGCTGCCCGGCGTGTGGCCCGGGGTGTGCAGCAGCTCGATGTCGATGTCGCCGACGAGGACCTTGTCACCGTGTTCGTGCGCGGTCAGCTCACTGCGTGCGATCCCGGTGACCTTGGCCACCCAGTCAGCCTCGTGGACGTTGACGTGCACCGGAAGGCTGACCCGCTCGAGCAGCTCGGCCAGCCCCTTCAGCGTGAACCCCATCATCGAGCCGCCGACGTGGTCGGGGTGGTGGTGGGTCACCAGCACCCCGGACAGATGCATGCCGTCGGCCTCGAGGACGTCCACGAGATCCTGCGCCGCGTAGGCGGGATCCACCACGACGGTGTCACCGGTCTGCCGGTCCCCGATCAGGTAGGCGAAGTTGCGCATCTGCTGGGCGATCATGTCGCCGGCCGCGAAGTCGCGGCCCGACAGCAGCTGCCGGAAGTAGAGACGCTCGGTGTCGGCCATACCGGCCAGCGTATGCATCCGCGGGCCACCGAATCGAGATCAGGGTCGCCCGGCACACCGAACGAAACCCTCGTCCGGCTCGCATGAATGGGCGCCGACAGCCCGATCACCCGCCCGACGAGCGGCAACGACCAGCGGTTTGGCGCCTGAAACCGGGAGAATGTACCCTCTTTAAGGCCCGCCACTCGACGGTGGGTCGCGGCCCCCTTAGCTCAGTCGGCAGAGCGTTTCCATGGTAAGGAAAAGGTCAACGGTTCGATTCCGTTAGGGGGCTCGGTGGAAAAGGGCGGAGCGACGCGAAAGCGCCCAGCCCGGATCCGGCCGGGGCGGTGTAGCTCAGCTGGTTAGAGCGCACGACTCATAATCGTGAGGTCGGGGGATCGAGCCCCCCCACCGCTACAGACCTGTGCACTGAACGTAGAAGAAGAAGGACGACTGACGTGGCCTCCAGTACCGACGTACGGCCGAAGATCACTTTGGCCTGCGAGGTGTGCAAGCACCGCAACTACATCACCAAGAAGAACCGCCGTAACGATCCCGACCGCCTGGAGATCAAGAAGTTCTGCCCCAACTGCGGCAAGCACCAGGCTCACAAAGAGTCGCGCTGAGCGAACCGGCCGGGTCCATCTCGCGATGGCCGGGGCCGACTAGGTAGGTTCATCACCCGTGTCCTTTCTGGATGACTTCGTCGGAGTGCACTTTCGCTATCCCGACCACTACGTCGTGGGCCGCGAGAAGATCCGGGAGTACGCGACCGCAGTCAAGAACGACGACGCCGCCTTCTTCGACGACGCGGCGGCCAACGAATTGGGATACGACGCCTTGCCCGCTCCGCTGACCTTCATCTCGGTGTTCGGTTATCAGGCGCAGTCGGCCATGTTCGCTGCCAACAACATCGCGATCAGCGACGCGCAGATCGTCCAGGTCGACCAGTCGCTCAAGTTCGTCAGGCCGATCAAAGCGGGCGACAAGCTGTACTGCGACGTGTGGATCGAATCGATCCGCAAGGCGCACGGCACCGACATCATCGTCACCAAGAACATCGTCAGCAACGAGAACGGCGATGTCGTCCAAGAGTCGTACACCACCCTTGCTGGACGCAGCGAAGAAGACGGAGAGAGTGGCTTTTCACATGGCACTGCGTGAGTTCGGTTCGGTCAATGTGGGCGATCAACTGCCCGAGAAGGTCATCACCCTGACGCGGGCCGACCTGGTCAACTACGCCGGCGTGTCCGGCGATCTGAACCCGATCCACTGGGACGACGACATCGCCAAGCAGGTCGGTCTCGACACCGCGATCGCGCACGGCATGTTGACGATGGGCCTCGGCGGCGGATACGTGACCTCGTGGGTCGGCGACCCCGGAGCCGTCACCGAGTACAACGTGCGCTTCACCGCCGTCGTGCCCGTGCCCAACGACGGCAAGGGCGCCGAGATCGTCTTCAACGGCCGCGTGAAATCCGCTGATCCGGAGTCCAAGTCGGTGACGATCGCGTTGACCGCGACCGCCGGTGGCAAGAAGATCTTCGGTCGCGCCGTCGCCGTCGCGAAGCTGGCATAGGCGGGCACGGACATGGCACTGAAAACAGACATCCGCGGGATGGTCTGGAAGTACCCGGACACCTTCGTCGTCGGCCGCGAGCAGATCCGCCAGTACGCCGCATCGGTGAAGGCGTTCGATCCGGGTTCGCACGACGTCACCGCCGCTTCGGACCTGGGTCACGACGGGTTGGTCGCCCCGCCGACGTTCATGTCGATCTTCGCGGTGATGATCCAGCGGCATTTCTTCCAGCACGTCGACGTCGGCTTCGAAACGCTGCAGATCATCCAGGTCGACCAGAAGTTCCTGTTCCACCGCCCCATCAAGGAGGGTGACCGGCTCGACGGCACGATGCACGTCCAGACCGTCGACGAGCGGTTCGGCGCCGACATCGTCACCACTCGCAACGTGCTGACCGACCACACCGGCGAGATCGTGATGGAGTCGTTCACCACCCTGATGGGCCACGAAGGTGACAATTCGATCTCGGCAGGGTGGGATCCCGAGACGGGGCAGGTGGTGCGCAAACCGGTCGCCCGCGAAGCCGAGACGAGTGAGAGCGGCGAGGAAGCCGGCGTCGCGGATTAGTAACTCGGTGGCCCGGCGCGCTACACTCGGACCTCGGGGTTTTCCCAGTTGAGCGCGCTGTCCGTCGGGCCTTGATCGACCGAACGGGGAGCGCGCGAATTGTGTGGGCCCCGGCGCCGGACAACGGTGTTGGCTCCGTATGGCAGGGTCAGCGGTGTGGTCCATGAAGGGGCGTAGCTCAACTGGCAGAGCAGCGGTCTCCAAAACCGCAGGTTGCAGGTTCAAGTCCTGTCGCCCCTGCTCAACTGGATACTCGACAAGTGTGGACACTGGAAGGTGACGCACACGACCGACGATCAGAGAAGGAAGCAGCGGTGAGCGACGAGCGCGACGGTGCAGGCTCAGCCGGCACCGACAGCGGCGCAGCGACTGGCGCGGCGACCGACGACGGTGACAACCGCAGCCACTCTGCGCTGGTGACCCGGCCGCAGCGGCCCACCGGCAAGCGGTCGCGGCGCGTGGTCGACACCCCGACCGACGACGTCGAGGACAAACCCGACACCGAAAGCGGCAGCTCGAAGGACGACGGGTCCAAGAACGGCTCGAAGGCGGTGAAGAAGACCGCCCGCAAACCCGAGGACCGTCCGTCGAGCAACCCGATCACCTACGTCGTGAACTTCCTCAAGGAGGTCGTCGGCGAGCTGCGGAAGGTCATCTGGCCGAACCGCAAGCAGATGGTCAACTACACGACCGTCGTGCTGGTCTTCCTGGCCTTCATGGTGGCGATGATCGGATTCGCCGACCTGGGCCTGGGCAAGCTCGTGATGCTGGTTTTCGGCTGACGTAGTGACATTGAGAGAGGACTGACCTGTGACTAGCTTCGACGGCGAAGCGCCTTCGGGTGACACCGTCGACACCGTGGACGTCGACGAGACCACCAGCCAGGCCGATACGGATGCCGAGACCTTGAACACCGAGACCTCGAACACCGAGAGCATGGACAGCGAGACCTTGGACACCGGGGCCGTGGGCGCCGACGAGGACGCCGCGCCGGCCGAGGTGGCCGACGAGACCGACGGTGCCGACGCAGCCGCCACGCCGGACGAGGACGAAGACCCGGCCGTCGCCCTGAAGAAGGAGCTGCGCCTCAAGCCGGGTGAGTGGTACGTCATCCACTCCTACGCGGGCTACGAGAACAAGGTGAAGGCCAACCTCGAGACCCGCGTGCAGAACCTGGACGTCGGCGACTACATCTTCCAGGTCGAGGTGCCCACCGAAGAGGTCACCGAGATCAAGAACGGGCAGCGCAAGCAGGTCAACCGCAAGGTGCTGCCCGGCTACATCCTGGTCCGCATGGAGCTCAACGACGAGT
>Ga0310345_10003958_pt1 | contig 13728 bp, 9 predicted proteins | sample HC15DNA20500_MG_FD_204667 | JGI IMG/M metagenome (GOLD analysis project Ga0310345, IMG submission 204667) | Marine microbial communities from station ALOHA, North Pacific Subtropical Gyre - HC15-DNA-20-500_MG | ecosystem: Environmental > Aquatic > Marine > Oceanic | place: Pacific Ocean: North... | reverse complement strand
AGGGGCCCGACGAGATGGAATACGACGTCTATCCCCCCAGCCTGCACGAGCCCTACCGCTCGCGCCGCTTCGGGGTGGGCGAGGCGATGTACGACCTGCTGGGGATCGAGCGGGCGGACAAGGCCGGCCGGCTGAAGTGGTTCGCGAACAACTACCGCTTCTTCGGGGCGCCGGCGGCGCTGTTCGTGCATGTGGACCGCAAGATGGGCGCGCCGCAGTGGTCGGACCTGGGGATGTACCTGCAGACGGCGATGCTGCTGTTCCAGGAGGAGGGCTACGACACCTGCGCGCAGGAGGCCTGGGGGCGCTTCTACACGACGGTCGACCGGTTCGTGGGCGCGGACCCGCAGACGATGCTGTTCTGCGGCATGGCGATCGGGAAGATCGACGAGGCGCACCCGGTCAACAAGCTGCGCTCCGCCCGCGCCCCGACCGAGGAGTGGCTGCGCTTCATGTGAGCCGGAGCGTCCGGCGACGGCCGGGCCGGGGCGCAGAGGGCGCGCCCCGGCCCGTCCCTCCGGAACCGGGCGCGTCGAAGGGAGGTCGGCCCCGGTGGAACCTCCCGCTCCCTCCCGCAGCAGCGCCTGGGGTCGGCGCCTGGCGAGCCGACGGCAGGCTCCCGCGCAGGCGCCGGACGTGACGCCCGGCGTCGCCGGCCTGCGAGAGGCCCCGGGTCAGGCCCGGGGCGCCCCCGTCGGTTGCGCAAGAGGCGAGTCGGGCCGCGGGTCAAGGCTCGCGCAGCGACCGGCCGAAGGCCGGCCCGGCCTTGAGGCGCGGCCCGACTCGTTGCAGGCTCGCCAGAGGCCGGCCCTGCCGGCCGTCTCAGCCCATGGCGAAGACCGGCCCCGTGACGCAACGCCGGAGATCGTCGCAAGCGCTGCCCCCGGGAAACGGCGCCCATAGGCCCTGCCTCCCGCCGCCGCGCCGCGAGCCGACCGCCCGCCCCGCGCGCACCGCCCGACGCGGCGCTTCCCCGGCCTGCCGGCGCTGGCGCCGGCGCGCCTCCTATCCCGCCGCCTGCCACGAGAAACGGCGCCCCGGGGCCCCGCCCCCCGCCATCGCGCCGCGAGCCGGAGGCCCGCCCCGCGCGCAACGCCTGACGCGGCGCCTCCGCCGTCAGCCGGCGGGGGCGCCTGCGACGTCGAGGAGCGCGGCGGCGACGCGGTCGGCGTCCTCGGCGCGCATGCCGGCCACGTTGATGCGGCCGCCGGCGACGGCGTAGACGCCGTGGACCTCGCGCAGGCGGTCGACCTGGGCGCGGTCGAGGCCGAGCAGGGAGAAGATCCCCCGCTGCTCGGCGACGAAGCCCCAGCCCTGCCCGCCGGGGCGGGCGGCGAGCGCCTCGGCCAGCGCCCGGCGGTTGAGGTTGATGCGGTCGCGCATCGTGGTGAGCTCGGCCCGCCAGTCGGCCGCCAGGGCCGCGTCCTCGAGCACCGCGCGCACCAGCGCGCCGCCGTGGTCGGGGGGCATCGAGTAGACCATGCGGGTGACCGCCTCGAGCCCGTCCTGCGCCGCCTGCCGGCGGGCGGGGTCGGCGGCATGCGCATAGACCGCGCCCGCCCGCTCCCGGTAGAGGCCGAAGTTCTTCGAACAGGACGCGCCCATCAGCGCCTCGGGGACCATGGAGATCACGGTGCGCATGCCCGCGCAGTCCCGCTCCCAGTCGTCGCCGAAGCCCGCATAGGCCATGTCGAACACCGGCAGCCAGCCGCGCCGCGCGGCGATGGCGCCGATCTCGGCCCATTGCTCGGGGCTCGGGTCGACGCCGGTGGGGTTGTGGCAGCAGGCGTGCAGCAGCACCGCGTCGCCCGGCCCCAGTTTTTCCAATGCCTCGGCGGCGGCGGCGAAGTCCAGCGCCCGCCCGGCGCGGTCGAGCCAGGGGTAGTCGCCGAGCGCCAGACCCGCCCCGCGGAACAGGTTGGGATGGTTGGGCCAGGTGGGCGTCGGCAGCCACACCCGCGTCTGCGGCGCCGCGCGCCGCATGAAGGCCGCGAGGATGTAGAGCGCCCCCGACCCGCCCGCCGCCTGCACCATGACGCTCTCGGACGCGAGGGGCCCGCCCAGCAGCTCCTCGCCCAGCAGGCGGCAGAACTCGAGGTCGCCCGGCAGGCCCACGTAGGTCTTGGTGGTCTGGGCGGCGACCAGCCGCTCCTCCGCGGCCTGGACCGCGCGGAAGATCGGGGTGGCGCCGGTCTCGTCGCGATAGACGCCCACGCCGAGGTCGATCTTGTCGGTCCTGGGGTCCTCGCGGAAGCGGGCCATCAGGGCCAGGATGGCGTCGGGCTCGGCCTTGGGGAGGGTCTCGAACATCGCTCTCAGTCCAGCCGCCGGAAGCCGGTGGGGGGGCCCGCGTCGCCCGCCCCGATCCGGGAGACGGCCTGGGCGAGCGGCTCCACCGCGCAGGCCATGTGGTGGGCGTTGGCATGCAGAAGCCGCTCGGAGTCAAGCAGGATCCCGACGTGGCCCTTCCAGAACACGAGATCCCCGCGCTGCAGCGCCTGGGGCGCGACCGGCTGGCCCAGCGCCGCCTGCATGTCGGAATCCCGCGGGCAGTCGAACCCCGCCGCCCAGCGCGCCGCCTGCACCAGGCCCGAGCAGTCGATCCCCGCCGCCGTGCTCCCGCCCCAGAGGTAAGGCGTGCCGACGAAGGCCTCCGCCGCCGCCACCCAGTCGGCCTGGGCGCTGTCGAGCGGGGCCACGTGGACCGCGGGCACGCAGCCCTCGGCGCAGACCAGGAACGCTCCCTCGATCCGGCCCCGCAGGCGGGCGTTCATCGTCAGCGTCATGCGCGGCACGGTCTTGATGTCCGGCGCGGGATAGAGGGTCGAGCGCACCGCCGAGACCCGGTGGGTCGGGGCCGCGCCGGCGGGCGCCAGCGCCTCCGCCGGCACATAGCCCACGTAGCCGTCCCGCGAGGCCTGCCCCCAGGCGAGCCCGTCGGCCGTCTCGTAGACCTCGAAGGCCGCGCCCAGCAGCAGCTCGGCCGCGTAGCCCTTCGCCCCGGGCCGCGCGAACAGGGGCGCCGAGGCCGCCGTCACCTGCATCGGCGTCGGCGCGGCGAAGCGCCCGGCCTCGACCTGCCCGCGCAGGCTGTCGGCGGCGAGGTCGGGTCGGGCGGGGGTCAGCCGGGGATCGTGGGCGGCCATGGCGTCTCTCGCGTTCTGCCGGGAAGGTCCGGCGGTCCTGGGGGCGGGCGCCCCGCGGCGAGGCGGTCCGCCGGGTCGGCCCGCGGGCGCTGCGCTCGCCGGCGGTCGGGGGCGCCGGGGCGGCTGGGCTCAGGTCTTGTGGCGGTCGCTCAGCACGGCGAAGGCGGCGCGGGCGCCCATGGACTCGCCGCCCTTGGGGCGGCCGGGCCGGGTGCTCTGGGTCCAGCCGTAGATGTCGAAATGGGCGAAGGCGCGGGCCTTCTCCACGAAGCGGCGCAGGAACAGGGCGGCCGTGATCGCGCCGGCCATGCCGCCGGAGGGGGCGTTGTCGAGGTCGGCGATGCCGGGCTCGATCTTCTCCTCGTAGCCGGGCCAGAAGGGCATGCGCCACAGCGGGTCCTTCACGCGGTGGGCGGCGTCGGTCAGCTCCATCGCCAGGATCTGGTCGTCGGTGAAGAAGGGCGGCAGCTCCGGGCCCAGCGCCACGCGGGCGGCGCCGGTGAGGGTCGCCCAGCAGAGCAGCACCTCCGGCGCCTCCTCGTCGGCCAGCGCCAGGGCGTCGGCGAGCACCAGGCGGCCCTCGGCGTCGGTGTTGTTGATCTCCACCGTCAGGCCCTTGCGCGAGGTCAGCACGTCGCCCGGACGGAACGAGGCCGACGAAACGGCGTTCTCGGCCGAGGCCACCAGCACCCTGAGCCGCACCGGCAGCCCCTGGGCCATGATCATCCGGGCGAGGCCCAGCACGTTGGCCGCCCCCCCCATGTCCTTCTTCATCAGCCCCATCGAGGCGCCGGGCTTGAGGTTCAGCCCGCCGGTGTCGAAGGCGATGCCCTTGCCGACCAGCGTCACCTTGGGGGCGTCCGGATCGCCCCAGGTCAGGTCGATCACGCGCGGCTCGCGGCCCGGCGCGGCGGCCCGCCCGACGGCGTGAACCAGCGGGAAATTCGCCTCCAGCAGGTCGTCGCCGACGATGGAGGAGACCTCGGCCCCGTGTTCGGCGGCGAGCGCCCGGGCGGCGGCCTCGATCTCGGCGGGGCCCATGTCGTTGGCGGGCGTGTCGATCAGCCAGCGGGTCAGGGCGACGCCGTCGGCGATGCGGTGCAGGCGCTCGGCGTCCACGGTCTCGGGGACGGCCAGCGCCACGTCCTTCGCCTCGGCGCCCTTGCGGTAGCGGTCGAAGCGGGTGCGCGAGAGCAGCCAGCCCAGCGCCGCCTCGGCCTGGTGCTCTTCCGGGGCCTCCAGCGCCCAGATCCCCTCGGGGAGCTCGGCCGCGGCCTTCCCGAGATCGAAGCGCGAGCGGGCGCGGGCGGCGGCGTCGCCATGGCCGAAGAGCGCCAGCGCCGGCGCCCCCCCGGCTCCGGGCACGAGGCACAGCTGCCCCAGCCGCGCGCGGAACCCCGTGGCCTCGACCCAGGCGCGCTGCGAGGGCGCGAGCGCGCCCAGCGCCCGCTCCAGCCCCTCGGCCTCGACGAGGCGCAGGGGGCGGGCGTCGGGGGCCTCGCCGACGACGAGGCGGTCGGCGCGCGGAAGGGGGGCGGGGTCGGTCATCGGGATCCTCTCTTTCGGCCCGCGCAGCCTAGCGGGACGGCGGGCGGGCGCAAGGCGCCGGTCGCGGAAGGAGGGGCGCTGGCCGGCCGGGCCGCCGCATCGGGACAGGCCCTCGGGAGAGGGCCGTCCGGACCGGCCGCTGGGACCGGTTCCTCGGGACGGGCAGTCGAGACGGGTCGGTCGAGACGGGGCGGTCGCGAGAGGCCCGAGGCCGCCCGCCCCGGCGCTCCGCCGTCCTTCGCCCCGACGAAGGCCTGGCTACCGGTCGAAGGCCTGGCGATCCAGCCGCCATCCGCCCCGCCGGCGCGCTCGCGGTCAGGGCGCGGGCCTGGCGGCCGCGGCGACCTCCGCCCCCTGCGCGGCGCCCCGAGGGCCGAACGGACGCCCGCCCCGCGCGCCTTTGGCGCCGCCCTGCCCGGTCCGCGCCCCGCGCCCGGCGGGCCGTGGGCGGGCGGGTGGGAGGCCCGCCGGGCGCGGACGCGCGCCAGCGCGTCGCCTGCGAGGCCTCGCCGCCACGAAAAAGCCCCGGCGAGGCTCGCCGGGGCCCGGGTCCGTCGTCGCCGCGGGGGTCACTCGCCCGCGGGCTTGCCCTCCAGCGCGTCGAGGCGGGCCTTGAGGGCCTCGTTCTCCTCGCGGGCCTTCACGGCCATCTCGCGCACGGCCTCGAACTCCTCGCGGGTGACGAAGTTGTTCTCGGCCATCCAGCGCTCGACGAAGCCGCGGAAGGCGGTCTCGGCCTCGGTGCGCGCGCCCTGGGCCACGCCGGCGGCCGAGGTCATCAGGCGGCTCAGGTCGTCGAAAAACGGGCTGCGGGTCTGCATGGCGATCTCCTTCGCGTTCAGGGGGAACATGGGGCCGCCGGCCCCGATTCGCCACCCGCCCCGCCGCCGCGCCCCCGCCCGCACGCCCCCGACGAGCGATCCCCGCTCGAAGGTCCCCCCCTGCCGGACCCGGCGCCCCGCCCGCAGCCGGGCGCCGCGCCGGCGGGCGAGGCGGGCGGGTGCTTCCCGCCCCCTCCGGCCCGCTCCATGGCTTCCATACGGCGCGCGCCCCGTCCGCCGCGTTGACCGGCGGGGCGCGGCGGTCTAGACCGCGTTCCGGCGGCCCCGTGGCTCAACTGGATAGAGCAGCCCCCTCCTAAGGGGCAGGTTACAGGTTCGAATCCTGTCGGGGTCACCAGCCTTCCCTCATCGCGAGACCGGACCCGCACGCCCGTCGCAGGCGCGCGTCCCCCCGACCGGCGGCCGGCGAGGGCGCAGGGTCGGCGACTCTTCCAACCGCGCGCAAGCGGCACGGCGGGTGCGAGGCCCCGGGTCAAGCCCGGGGCGCCCGTGGGGCAGGCCGCTCTTCCTCCGGACGACGGGCTGCGGGGGCCGCAACGAAGACGCCCGCCGCTCCGGGGGAGCGACGGGCGGTGCGGGGCGCGACGGCGGGAGGCTCAGGCGGCGCCGAGCTCGCCCGCCACCGCGTCGGCGGCGTCCCTGGCGATGCCGACCAGCTCCTCGGCCTCGGAGGGCGTCAGGCAGAGCGGCGGGGCCATGCCGAGGATGTCGCCCTGGGGCATGGCGCGCGCGATCAGGCCGCGCTCGAGCGCCGCGGCGGCGATGCGGGCGCCGACCTTCTCGGAGGCGTCGAAGAAGGTCCGGTTCCCGGGGTCCTTCACGAACTCCACCGCCGCCATCAGGCCCTCGCCGCGCACCTCGCCGACGATGGGATGGCCGTCGAAGGCGTCGTGCAGGAGCTTCTGGAAGACGGCGCCGGTGTCGCGGGCGTTCTCCACGATCTTCAGCTCGTCGATCAGCTTCAGGTTCGCCACCCCGGCGGCCGCGCAGAGCGGGTGGGCCGAGTAGGTCCAGCCATGCCCCAGCACGCCCATCTGGTCGGTGCCCTGCGCCACCATATCGAACAGGCGCTGCGACAGGATCGAGCCCGACAGCGGCGCATAGGCCGAGGTCAGCCCCTTGGCGATGGTGATCAGGTCCGGCTTCATCCCGTAGTGGTCCGAGCCGAACATCGAGCCGAGCCGCCCGAAGCCCGTGACCACCTCGTCGGCGATCAGCAGCACGTCATGCTCGGCCAGCACCTTCTGGATCTTCTCCCAGTAGCCGGCGGGCGGGGGCACGATGCCGCCCGTGCCCAGGATCGGCTCGCCGATGAAGGCGGCGACGGTGTCGGGCCCCTCGGCGCGGATCAGGGCGTCGAGCTTCTCGGCGCACCAGGTCGAGAACTGCTCCTCCGACATCGCCGGGTCCGGGCGGCGGTAGTAGTAAGGCGCCTCGGTGTGCAGGATCGGGTTCAGCGGCAGGTCGAAGGCGTTGTGGAAGAGCTCGAGCCCGGTCAGCGAGCCGGTCATCAGCCCCGAGCCGTGATAGCCCCGCCAGCGCGAGATGATCTTCTTCTTCTGGGGCCGCCCGGTCGCGTTCATCGCATACCAGATCAGCTTGATGTTGGTCTCGTTGGCGTCGGAGCCCGAGAGGCCGAAATAGACCTTGGACATGTGGTTGGGCGCCCGCTCCAGCACCATGTGGGCGAGCTCGATCGCGGCCTCGGAGCCGTGGCCCGCATAGGCGTGGTAGTAGGCGAGCTTGCGGGCCTGCTCGGCGATGGCGTCGGCGATCTCGGTGCGCCCGTAGCCCACGTTCACGCAGTAGAGGCCGGCGAAGCCGTCGAGGCTCTCGCGCCCGTCGCGGTCGCGGATGCGCACGCCCTGGCCGCCTTCGATTATGCGCGAGGGGCCCTCGCCGCGGGCATGGGCGCCGGCGGCGGTGGAGGGGTGCAGGAAGCTCTCCCGGTCCCACTGCGAAAGCAGGTCGTTGGTCAGCATGGCGGGTCTCCTGCGCGAAAAGGGGGTCGCGCGGACTCCTAAGGGGGATGACGCAGCGTTCCAACCCCCGCCCCCCGTGACAGGAGGACCCGCGCCCCCTCAGCCCAGCGGCGGCTGGCGCACGGACTTGGAGGCGCGCCGCTCGATCCCCAGCCGCCGCTCGCGCCAGATGATCAGGATGCCCGAGAGGGTGACGAGGGCGGCCCCGCCCAGCACCACCAGCGCCGGCGCCTCGCCGAAGACGAACCAGCCGATGGCCACCGCGAGGATCATCGAGACGTATTCGAAGGGCGCGATCACCGCCGCCTCGGCGTAGCGGTAGGAGGAGGTGAGCAGGATCTGCCCCACGCCCCCCGCCGTGCCCGCGGTCAGCAGCAGCAGCCACTGGGTCGCGTCCGGCGTCTGCCAGAAGAACGGCAGGGCGAGGCCGGTCATCGCGGTGCAGGCGGCGGTGAACCAGAACACGATGGCGGCCGTCGTCTCGGTCTTCGAGAGGCCGCGCACGAAGGTCTGGGCGAGGCCCATCAGCACGGCCGCGACCAGCGCGATCATCGCGCCGACGGCGGGCGAGCCCCAGCCGATATCCTCGTCCCCCGGCTCCACGCCGGCGGTGGAGAGGCCGCCGCCCTCGTCCCCGACGAGCCGCGGCGCCATCACCAGCAGCACGCCCAGGAAGCCCAGCGCCACGGCGGCGAGGCGGTAGAGGCGCACCCGCTCGCCCAGGAACATCGCCGCGAAGACGGTGATGAAGAGGGGGGCCGCGTAGGTGATCGCCACGACCTCGGTGAGCGGCAGCATGGTCAGCGCGAGGAACATGCAGCTCATCGCCGCCGCGCCGGCGAGCGAGCGCCAGACGTGCCCCATCGGGTTGGGCGTGCGCAGCCCTCCCGGCAGGTCGCGGCGCAGCGCCAGCCAGATGACGATGGGCGGCAGGGCGAAGAAGGAGCGGAAGAACAGCACCTCGACGGTGGGGATCGCCCCGTCCAGCGCCTTGACCGAGGAGGTCAGCCCCATCAGCACCGCCACCGAGATCACCTTCAGCAGGATCCCGGTGAACGGATTGGGCGGCTCGGCGGGCCCGGAGGCGGCTCTGGAGGCGGGGGGAGGCGAAGCGGGCGCGGTCATCGCCTCTCCCTACGCGCCCCCCGCCGCGGCCGCCAGTGCGCGCGGCGGCGCAGCGCCGCCGGCTGCCGGGCCCGGAGGCGCCCTGCGGGCGGGCTTGGGCGGGCGGCGGAGGGCAACCCGGAAGCCCCGCATCCGCGCCGCCTGCGGACGGCGCCGAACGGGAGGGGCCTCCGCCTGGGGCGCCGGCTGCGGCCGCCCCGGCTGGGCGATCCGCCGAAGAGGAGGTCGTCGGCGCCGAGCCAGCCTGCGCGCACGCCCTCCAGGACGATCTCGTCGCCCTCGAAGCCGACCATGGCGTCGCCGTGCCGGCCCCGGATCTTCAGATCGGCGAACGGCCGGGCGCCGGAGACGTCGATGCGGTCGACGCCGGTTTCGAAGTCGCGCGTCCCGTCGGCGCCGCGGCCGTCGAAGAGGAACACGTCGCGCCCCTCGCCGCGGACCACCCGGTCGTCGCCGTCGCCGCCGGCCCGACCCGCTCTTTCCGCCCGGGCCGGACGGCCTCTCCCTCTCCTGCCCTCTCCCGCTCTCCCTCGCCCCGGGGCGCCGCCTCCGCCGCCCCCGCCCGCGCGACGGTCCCTGCGCGCGCCCCGGCGCAACGCCGGGCCCCTCGCGGAGCGCCTGTTCTTCGGAGCCGTCCATCGCTGATGCCGATCAGAGCGACTCGCCCGCCCCGGTCAAGGATCGCGAAGCGACCGCGCTCCGCGCGGCTCGTCCTTGACCGGGGCGGGCGAGTCGCTCAGGCATCTTCAGCGATGGACGGATCCGAAGAGCAGGCGCGGGGCTTGTTCTTTGGTGAGTTCGGAAGCGGCCTGCGCGTCTCGATGCGCCCCCCTTCCCCTCCGGCGCCCCGCAGCCAGGCCCGCCCGCAGGGCGCCTGTAGACCGCCCCCGCGGCGCGCGACCGGGCTCGTGCGCCTTCGCCGGCCGCCGGCCCGGCCTCGCCTGGCGCCCCATCGCCGTGCGCCGCGCGGCGGGCGCTCGCCGCTCTCGTCCGGCCGAGCGCGGCGCCCTTGCGCCCGCCGCCCCTCTTCCGCCCGGCCGCCGCGTCCGCTACACGGGCGCCCGAGACCTCCAGCCGGGAGCCTGCCCCATGCCCTTCAACAGCTTCGGCCGCCTGTTCCGCTTCACCACCTGGGGCGAGAGCCATGGGCCGGCGCTCGGCTGCGTGGTGGACGGCGTGCCGCCGGGCGCGCCGGTCAGCGAGGCGGACCTGCAGGTCTGGCTCGACCGCCGCAAGCCCGGGCAGAGCCGCTTCACCACCCAGCGGCGCGAGGCCGACGAGGTGCGCATCCTCTCGGGCGTGTTCGAGGGCGTGACCACCGGCACGCCCGTAAGCCTGATGATCGAGAACACCGACCAGCGCTCGAAGGACTATTCCGAGATCGCCCGGACCTTCCGCCCCGGCCATGCCGACCTCGCCTACTGGCGCAAGTACGGCGTGCGGGACTATCGCGGCGGCGGGCGGTCCTCGGCGCGCGAGACCGCGGCGCGGGTGGCGGCGGGCGGCATCGCGCGGGCGGTGCTGGGGCAGATGCTGCCCGAGCTGCAGATCCGCGCGGCGCTGGTCCGGATCGGGAAGATCGCCATCGACCGCACCCGCTGGGACTGGGAGGAATGCGCCCGCAACCCGTTCTGGTCGCCGGACGCCGAGGCCGCGGGCGAATGGACCGAGTATCTCGACGGGCTGCGCAAGTCCGGCAACTCGGTCGGCGCGGTGATCGAGGTGGTGGCCTCGGGCGTGCCCGAGGGGCTCGGGGCGCCGGTCTACGCCAAGCTCGACCAGGACCTCGCCTCGGCGATGATGTCGATCAACGCCGTGAAGGGGGTCGAGATCGGCGCCGGGATGGCGGCGGCGGAACTGACCGGCGTCGAGAACGCCGACGAGATCTTCATGGGCAACGACGGGCGGCCCTCGTTCACCTCGAACCACGCGGGCGGGGTGCTGGGGGGGATCTCGTCCGGCCAGGACGTGGTGGTGCGCTTCGCGGTGAAGCCGACCTCGTCGATCCTGTCGCCGCGGGCCTCGATCGACCTCGCCGGCCAGCCATCCGAGGTGGTCACCAAGGGGCGCCACGACCCCTGCGTGGGCATCCGCGCGGCGCCGGTCGGCGAGGCGATGATGGCCTGCGTCCTGCTCGACCACATCCTCCTGAACCGCGGCCAGACGGGGGCGCAGCCGGGGGAAAGCCTCGGGCGGCTCGGCTGAATCCGGGCACGGGGGCCGCAGGCGCCCTGCGGGCGGGCTTGGCTGCGGGGCGCGCGGGGCGCGCGGGGCGCTGTTGCGAGGGATTGGAAGAAGGGGGAGCCTCCGGCGGGCTCCTGACTCACCAGAGAACAAGGCCCGCGCCTGTTCTCCGGAGCCGTCTCTCGCTGATGGATGCCTGAGCGACTCGCCCGCCCCGGTCAAGGACAAGCCCGCCTTCGGCGGGTCGCTGCGCGATCCTTGACCGGGGCGGGCGAGTCGCTCTGATCGGCATCCGCGAGAGACGGCTCCGGAGAACAGGCGCTTTGCGAGGGCTGCCGGCCGCGCGCCGGGGCGCCTGGACGGGGCGGGCGGGACGCGGAGAGGCGCAGGCTGGGGGGCGCGAGATGCGGAAACGGCGGGGCGAGGGTTGACCTCGACCTTGGTCGAGGACCTATCTGCAGGCGGTCCTTCGCTCGACCGGAGCCGTCCTTGACCTATTCTGCCTCCCCATGCTGACCGCCCTGACCCGCCGCGCCGCCGGCCTCTTCGATCCGAACGCCCCCGCGGCCGGGTCGCCGCCCCGGGACTTCCTCCCCTTCTGCCGCTGGGCGCTGCAGGGCGCCTTCGGGGTGTTCTTCGCCGCCGTCGCCGCCAACGTGGCGCTCGCCTGGGCCGAGGTCGGGGTCTCCTGGGCCGTGTCCTGGCTGGTCGACCTGGTCGCCGCGGCCGGGCCGTCGCTGACCGAGCCGGGCGCGCGGGCCGCCTTCCTCGCCCAGCACGGCTGGCAGGTGGCGCTCCTCGCCGTCTTCATCTTCGCCGCCCGGCCGCTGTGCATGGCGGTGAGCTCTGCGCTGATGCAGTTCTCGATCCAGCCGGGGATGTTCCAGCAGACCGTGTTCCGCCTGCACCGGCACACGCTGGGCCAGGCGATGTCCTATTTCGAGGACGACTACGCGGGGCGCATCTCGGCCAAGCAGCTGCAGACGGGGACCGCGCTGACCGAGCTCGCCTCGGAGCTGGTGCAGGCGGTGGCCTTCGCGCTCGCCACCATGATCGCCGCTCTGGCGGCGCTGGGGGCGGCGGACTGGCGGCTGACGCTGGGGCTGCTCGCCTGGCTCGCGGTCTATCTCGGCTGGGTCGCCTGGATGCTGCCGCGGCTGCGGGCCAAGGCGCGGGCGCGGGCGGACGCGCAGTCGGGGCTCTCGGGGCAGCTCGTCGACACGATCTCGCACATGGAGACCGTGAAGCTCTTCGCCCATGCCGGCCGCGAGGAGACCCATGCCCGCGAAGCGCTGGAGCGGCTGCGCGCCGCCAAGCTCGACTTCGGGCGCACCGCCTGGGTCTATCGGGTGGTCATCGCGGTGCTCGCCGGCGGCCTGCCGGTGGCGCTGGTGGGGACCGCGCTGTGGCTCTGGGCCGCGGGCACGGGCTCGCCCGGCGCCGTGGCGCTCTCGGGGCTGCTGAGCCTGCGCATCGGGCAGATGTCGGGCTGGATCAGCTTCACCGCCATGGGCATGTTCGCCAACGCCGGCGTGGTCGAGGACGGCATCCGCACCCTGACCCCGCCCCACAAGCTGCGCGACGCCCCCGACGCCGCCCCCGTGGCCCGCGCCGAGGGCCGGCTGACCTTCGACGCCGTGACCTTCAAATACGGGCAGGAGCGCGAGCGCGCGGGCGGCGGGCTGACCGGCTTCTCGCTCGACGTGAAGCCGGGGGAGAAGGTGGCGCTGGTCGGCCGCTCCGGCGCCGGCAAGTCCACGGCGATGAAGCTGGCGCTCAGGCTCTACGATCCGGAGGGCGGGCGCGTCCTGCTCGACGGGCGCGACATCCGCGGGCTGGGCCAGGACGCGCTGCGCCGGCAGATCGCCTTCGTCACCCAGGACACGGCGATGTTCAACCGCTCGGCGATGGACAACATCCTCTACGGCCGCCCCGACGCCGGGATCGAGGAGGCGATGGAGGCCGCCCGCATGGCCGCCGCCCACGAGTTCATCGAGGAACTGGAGGACTTTCGGGGGCGCGTCGGCTACGAGGCGCGGCTGGGCGAGCGGGGCGTGAAGCTCTCGGGCGGCCAGCGCCAGCGGGTGGCGATCGCGCGCGCGATCCTGAAGGACGCGCCGATCCTGATGCTGGACGAGGCGACCTCAGCGCTCGATTCCGAGACCGAGGCCGAGGTGCAGGCGGCGCTGGAGCGGCTGATGCAGGGCCGCACGGTGGTCGCCATCGCGCACCGGCTCTCGACCATCGCCTCGATGGACCGGATCGTGGTGATGGAGGACGGGCGCATCGCCGAGGAGGGGCCGCACGAGGCGCTCCTCAAGCGCGGCGGCATCTACGCCGAGCTCTGGGGCCGCCAGTCGGGCGGCTTCATGGGCCTCGACGCGGCCGAGTAGATGGGTCCCGAGAGCCTCGGCCCGGTCTTCGAGACCGCCCGCCTGCGCCTGCGGCCTCGCGGGCGGGGCGACCTCGCCGCCTGCCTCGCCATGGACCGGGAGCCCGAGACGACCCGCTGGATCGCCGGCCCCTGGGCCGACCCCGTCGCCCACGAGGCCTTCGTGCGCGTGCGGATCGAGGCGGAGCATGGCGAGGGGCTGGGCTACTGGGTCCTCTCCCCGCGCGAGGCGCCGGAGCGGTTCCTCGGCTGGGTGATGCTGACCCCGGACGGGGCGGGGGAGATCGAGATCGGCTGGCGGCTGGCGCGCGCCGCCCGGGGCGGCGGCCTCGCGACCGAGGCCGCCCTGCCCGTCGCCCGCCACGGCCTCGAGGCGCTGGGGCTGCCGCGGCTGGTGGCCGACATCATGCCGGGCAACGCCGGCTCGCGTCGGGTGGCGGAGAAGATCGGCATGCGCCCCCGCCCGGGGGAGAGCCCGGACCCCGCCTGCCTGCGCCATGTCCTGACGG
>Ga0310345_10003957_pt1 | contig 13728 bp, 12 predicted proteins | sample HC15DNA20500_MG_FD_204667 | JGI IMG/M metagenome (GOLD analysis project Ga0310345, IMG submission 204667) | Marine microbial communities from station ALOHA, North Pacific Subtropical Gyre - HC15-DNA-20-500_MG | ecosystem: Environmental > Aquatic > Marine > Oceanic | place: Pacific Ocean: North... | reverse complement strand
TGGGCAGCGCGGCTCGCCGGCGCGTGCATATAGCAGGCGAAGGTAATCGTAAATTTCGGTGATGGTGCCGACAGTCGAACGCGGGTTATGCGAGGTTGATTTCTGTTCAATGGAGATAGCTGGCGACAGGCCTTCGATGTGATCGACCTCCGGCTTGTCCATCATGGACAGAAATTGCCGTGCGTAAGTCGACAGGGATTCCACATAGCGACGCTGCCCCTCGGCGTAAAGGGTGTCGAATGCCAGTGATGATTTTCCGGAACCCGACAGGCCGGTTACCACAACCAGTTTGTCGCGGGGAATGTCGAGATTCACGTTTTTCAGGTTGTGGGTGCGGGCACCCCTGATACTGATATTGTCCATGCCGATCCAGACTGATAAAAACACACCATTATGAGCAATATTGCCAGCTATCGCAAAGTGTCATTTACAGATCTGACGCTGAGTATCGGCGAGATTGACAGTTTCGTGCTATGCTTGATGAGAATATTGAGATCAGCCAATTAAAGGAGAGAACAAGGTGGCGAGTCGTGGCGTAAACAAAGTGATTCTGGTCGGTAATGTTGGGCGGGATCCGGAAACGCGTTACATGCCCAGTGGTGGAGCAGTCTGCAACCTGGCGCTGGCAACCAGCGAAACTTGGAAGGACAAAAACACCGGACAAAATCAGGAGCGCACTGAATGGCACCGTATTGTCTTTTTCAACCGGCTGGCAGAGATTGTCAATGAATATGTTCGCAAGGGCAGCAAGCTTTATATCGAGGGCAGTTTGCGTACACGCTCCTGGGAGCAGGATGGTGTAAAGCGGTATGCCACAGAGATTGTTGCCAACGAGATGCAAATGCTGGATTCTCGCGGTGGTGCTTCAAACGACAACTACAGTGCCATGAACCAGGATGCACCACAGTATTCACAGTCACCGGATCAGTCTGGTGGCGGACAGTCCAACCAGGGCAGTGGCCAACGGCCCAGCGATTACGATAATTTTGACGACGATATTCCCTTTTAAATCGTACTCACCCATTTAGCAGCAGGTCCGGGAAACTGTCAGTGAAACTGATGATCATTGGCGCCGATTCAGCGATCGGCAACGAATTAAAACAATTGCTGGATGAGCGTGGGGTTGAATGGCTGGCACCTGACCCTACAGCCGTAAATGCCGCTGACCCACTGGGTGCAGCCAGGGTAATCACCCAGGCTGAACCCGATCAGGTCATCAATCTCACCTCCTATCATGCCAACGAGCATGATGCGATATTTCAGGCGGAGAGAAACCCGGATGACTGTGCTGATATCAATCACCGTTTGCCCGAACTACTGGCTCAGGTCTGCGACCATCTCAATATACCGCTGATTCACCTGTCTACGGCTTATGTGTTTGGTGGTGAAAAAAAGCTTGCCTATAACGAAGAGGATGCCGTTAAACCTGCGGGCATTTTTGGTGAGACAGCAGTTGCTGGGGAACAGGCTGTGGCAGAGACAGCCAAGCATATTATTTTGCGTTGTGGATGGCAGTTTGGCCCAGGCAAGTCCCAGTGGCTTGACCGCTGGCTGGACGAGCTGCGCTCGGAAGAAGGGCAGGTTACGGTTACCCGCGGTAAAATGTCGCCTACGCCACTGGATGATATTGCTCGCGTCATACTGGCCATATCACTTCAGGTAGACTGCCAGGCGGATGTCTGGGGCACGTATCACTACTGTGCTCTGGAGCCGATGAGACAAAGTGAGTTTGTTCAGCAAATGGTAAAATATGCCGCTCAGCATGATGAGAGCATTTATCGCCTGCTGGATCACCTGACTATAAATCTTCAGCGCGTGGAAGCCCCTTTAGTCAGTAATGCGACATTGAACACCAAGCGCATTTTTGAAACATTTGGCATCAAACAGCGCTCCTGGCATGGTAGCCTGCAGCGTATGTTGAAAAGTGCATTGTCTAAATCAGGCCAGTCTTCAGGAGGGTGATTGATGGTTGATTCCCGACCGGCCTTACTCTCCCTGGAAGAAGCTCGCAGCCAATTGTTGGCGAGTATCCAGCCTGCTCTAACACAAGAAATTGTCCCATTGGCTGATGCACTGGATAGAGTGGCAGCAGAAGATGTTGCCGCTAACATGCCTGTGCCTCCCTGGGATAATGCGGCTATGGATGGGTATGCGTTTTGTCGGGCCGACCTGGACCACTCTGTGACCTTGGCAGTCAGCCAGCGCATCACTGCCGGCATGCATCCCCAGCCATTGCAACCCGGAACGGCAGCCAGAATCTTCACCGGGGCACCTGTTCCTGACGGTGCAGATACCGTGGTAATGCAGGAAAACTGTCAGAGACAGGATGAACAGGTGACGGTCATTCAGTTACCTGAGTCCGGAGAGAATGTGCGTCGCCGTGGTAATGATATTGCTGCTGATGCGCTTTTGGTTGCAAAAGGTAAGCGGCTGGGACCGTTTGAGTTGGGTTTGCTGGCTTCCAGCGGTATCGATAGGGTCGCAGTGATCGCCAGGCCCAGAATTGCCCTGTTAATGACAGGTGATGAACTGGTTGATCCCGGTTCAGTATTGACCCCCGGCAAGATTTTCAACAGTAATCAGTTTGTCATTCAGGCGCTTTGTCAGCGATTGGGCGTCAGTATTGTCTCGGCGAACCGTGTCTCGGACTCCCTGGATGCCACGGTGACGGCGCTTAAGCAGGCGGCAGAACGGGCAGATGTCATAATCACCATGGGGGGTGTTTCCGCGGGCGAGGAAGATCATGTTAAAGATGCCGTCTCGCGAGAAGGTAAATTATTGCTATGGAAGTTGGCCATTAAACCGGGCAAACCCTTCGCCTTTGGCCGGTTTGCTGATCGCCTTTTCTTTGGCCTGCCTGGCAACCCGGTTTCAGCCGTAGTGACATTGTTGTTGCTTGTCAGGCCTGCACTGCTTAAATTAATGGGAAGCGAACAGACTGCTTGGCCAGAGCGCTGGGTTGAGGCTGGCTTCTCGAGCCATCAGGTCAGTGACAGGGAAGAGTATCTCAGGGTCTCATTGCAAACCTCGGAAAAAGGTGAGGCGGTGAAACCATTCTCCCGACAAAGTTCCGGCGTTTTATCCTCATTGGCAGAGTCTGATGGTCTGGCAGTCATCCCCAGTGGAACGACCGTAGAAACGGGGGATCGCTTGAGATTTCTGGCATTTAATGCCATATTCTGACAGGTTTTTTTACCACTCTACTCCTAACCTGTGTTGCACCACTATGCACGTACTCTCAGCGTTACTGAATCCCCTGCGTTTTTCCGTCAAGGCTTCTCACAGTGGCTTGTTAGCTTGCTGTCTGTTGTTGTCCGCCTGTCAAAACCCCGTTCCCGAAACGCCGCGGCAGGACGAGCCGGTACTCGTTGAGTCAGAAGATTACCCCAGTTTGGCTGAACTTGAGCAGGCGCGCCGAGACCGGGAAGATGCAGAGCGTCATCGGCAATATGTGGCCAATATTTTATACGATGGCATGCGTGCGCTTCGTGAAGACCGCCTCACGACACCGGCTGAAGATAGTGCGTTCCATTATTTTAACCGGGCATTGGCACTCGATCCGGGTAACCAGGTTGCCATCGATGGCGTTCAGGAAATCGTTGCACGCTATCTGGAGTTGATGGAAAAGGCCTCACGACAAGGTCATTTCGAGACAGCGGAGCAATTTCTGGATCGAGCGAGGATGGTCAACCCTGATGCAAGTGGCATTGCGGCCGCTATTGATAATCTGCAAATGGAAAGGGAGCGGACGCACAGTGTTCACCGTTTTGAATTTGTCGGTGTTCGCAACCAGCAGCCAAGCGTCGCAGAAAGTTTGCGTCAGATAGCCAGTACGGTGTCTGAAACTAATGCTTTCGTGTTGATTACTGCCCCCAGTGACGAAATGGGCCGCTGGATGTACGCTCAGGTACAAAGTGGCATGAACAATAGCCGCATACGAGCCGATATCGAAATTGGCGAGCAACCCAGTGTGAGATTGGTTGTTCAGTAACGCGTTATTTCATCAAGTTGTTACATTGATCACCTAAGATACGCCTGACTGGCATGTACGGGTTGATGAGTGCAGTTTTTATGTCTTGGTCATCTGGGAGGTTGTTGTTGACTCCCGTGAACCGTATTGCTGGTTTTCTTCCCGCATATTATGGCTTTCAGATTGCAGAGATCTGAAAGCCTTTTTTTTATCATTTCAGACTACCCTGGCTAGGGTGGGACTGGTGGAGACGGGCTGGACAATAGTCAGGCGCTGTTTTAGTCTGCCTCACTGTTTCCACCAATAAAAAAACACAGACATGTTAAAACGCCTGCTTGCACCGCTTTCTCCAGCGAATTCCTCTGATCCGTCCGGCACGCCACCTGATTCATCAACATCTTACTCATTGAGTCAGCGAATTGGCCTGGTTGCTGGCCCCCTGTTTTTTTTGCTGACGCTGTTTTTCTTCACGCCAACAGACCTCAGTCCTGAAGGGCGGGCAGTCCTGGCCACAACGATATGGGTCGCTATCTGGTGGATGACCGAAGCAGTGCCCATCCCGGCCACATCACTGCTTCCTATTGTTCTTCTGCCCATTACAGGTGCGCTGGATAATAGTGCAGTGACCTCGGCATATGGTAACGATATTATTTACCTGTTTCTTGGTGGCTTTTTTATTGCCACGGCCATGGAAAAATGGAGTCTGCATCGTCGTATTGCTTTAGCTATCATCGCCTTTGTTGGTACCAGCACCCAGCGTATCCTGTTAGGTTTCATGATTGCGACCGCATTCCTGTCCATGTGGGTGTCCAATACAGCATCGGTGATGATGATGGTCCCGATGGCACTGGCAATCACCAGCCAGGTTGCCTCGGCACTTCAGGGGCGCCCCGAGGCCAGGGATATTCCTGTTTTTGAAAAAGCACTACTGTTTGGCGTTGGGTATGCCGGCACCATAGGCGGATTGGGTACACTCATCGGCACGCCACCAAATATCATACTGGCTGCTCAGGCTCGTGAGCTCTTTGGTGTGGAAATCAGCTTTGCCAGCTGGATGCTGATCGGCGTGCCAATGGTTGCTGTATTGTTGATGATTGCTTGGGTTTATCTGGGGCGTTTTGCGTTTCGGATGTCTATCAGCGGCCTACCGGGTGGGCAGTCGATGATACGCCAAGAAAGAGAAGCGCTGGGCCCCATCGGGCCGGAAGAGAAGGCCGTTGCCTGTGTTTTTACACTGGCTGCTTTTTTCTGGATTACCCGCTCATTTATCTGGGTTAACGTGTTTCCAGAAATTACCGACGGCATGGTTGCAATCGCGGCTTCGGTTGCGCTTTTTCTGATTCCTGCACAACAGGACGACTCACCCAGGGTTCTCAACTGGGTGGACTCAAAGAATATCCCCTGGGGCATATTACTGCTGTTTGGTGGCGGGCTGGCAATTGCTACCGGGTTCCGTGTCACGGGCTTGTCCGACTGGATGGGTAATCAGTTGACCGTGTTGGAAGGGCTGCCGGTTATTCTGGTCATTGCCATGGCCAGCCTGTTAATCCTTTTTCTGACGGAGATTACGTCAAATACGGCAACTGCCACCATGATTGTGCCTGTGGTTGCGTCACTGGCACTGGCGTTGAACCTGCACCCGTTTGCGTTAATGATTCCCTGCGCCATGGCCGCCAATTGCGCTTTCATGCTACCGGTTGGCACCCCACCAAACGCCATCATTTTTGCGACCGAGAAACTTCGCATGACGGAAATGATGAGGGTGGGGTTTTTGCTTAACCTGATTGCTGCCACGTTAATCACACTGGCGGTCTACTATCTGGTTCCGCCATTATGGGATCTTAGCCTGGATGTGATTCCCGCCGCCTTTCAACGCTAAAACACCCGCAGCAACTTGCTTGGGATATTTAGTTTGGTATATATTGTCTTCCGATATATGCTTGGCTATATATTCCTGGCCATGCTGTGCAGGCATGCATAATTAACTCAAGCCAGATCATGGCAATATCTCACGGACAATAACGGAGAAATCAGGTGGGCGAACGTCGTCATCAAGCAGACCGTCGTGTTTCCAGAGACCGGCGTGCCCTGGACAGATCAACGCAGACAGGGTTTTTCTCTGATGCTTCCATCGCGGTATGCGATGAACTGGGTAAACTTACTGCGCCGTTGTCGCTGCAACTCGATGGTGGTGATATATCTCCAAGACGTCTCTCTTTGCTGGCTGCGATCGGCGAGCTGGGCTCCATCAGCGCCGCGGCAAAATATGTAGGAATGACCTATAAGGCTGCCTGGGATGCGGTTGATGCCATGAATAATCTCGCCGGGGTTGTCTTGATTGCAGCAAAACACGGCGGTAAAGGCGGGGGCGGCGCTGAATTAACGGAAGCAGGACATCAGCTTGTGCGCGATATCAACAGTGTGCGGGACCTGCAGAACCGAATGCTGGCGCTGGTAGAGGCCGAAGGGGCTGATGAATCGCTTTGGCACAGCCTTCGAACGATCAGGCGGATGAATATGAAAAGCAGTGCAAGAAACATATTAAGTGGCGTCATCGAGTCAGTGGATGTGGGGGCCGTGAATAGCACGATTACCATCAAACTGATTGGTGACGAGCGACTGGTTGCGACCTGTACACAGGAAAGTGTGAAAGCCATGGCGCTTAAACCAGGTGACAGAGTAGAAGCCCTGATCAAAGCCAGTTGGGTAGTCCTTGCCGAAGGTATTGACGCCAATACGACAACAGCTGGCAATTGTTTGACGGGAAAAGTCAGTCGGGTGACGGAGGGGGCTGTCAATGCGGAGATCAACCTGCAGCTTCAGGGAGGGAATACGCTCACTGCCATTGTCACCATGGAAAGCGTAAAAAAAATGGCCATTAAACCCGGGCGTATTCTTTCGGCATTGATCAACGCTTCCAGCATCATCGTTAGCAGTGAGGACACAGTATGAAGTTATTCACTGCAACAAGAGCATGCTGTTTGCTGGTATTGCTCATATTGGCTCCCGGGTTACAAGCCGAACAGGCCACCGTTGCGGCTGCCTCATCGCTTCGCCCAACCTTGGATCAGATGGTGGAAGCCTTTGAGGAACAGCATCCAGAGGACAGTGTTGTCTTAATATATGGTGCCTCAGGCCGTCTGACGACGCAGATACTGAACGGTGCGCCGTTTGATTTGTTCCTGTCGGCAAATACAGAGTTTCCCGAGCAAATAGCGGCTGCGCAAGCAGAGGCGTCCTTGCCACAGTTATATGCCGGCGGCCAACTGGCGTTATGGAGCGCCAAACAGGATGCCAGGGAGATAGGCTGGGAAGGTCTGTTAAGCCCTGATGTCCGTCGCATTGCCATTGCTCAGCCAGACATTGCACCTTATGGTCAGCGTGCCAAAGAAGCGCTGATACATTATGGGGTCTGGGACCAGGTTCAAGGCAAGCTGGTCTATGGTGAAAGTGTGTCGCAGACCGCCAGAATGGCATTGAGTGGTGCTGCCGATGTGGCCGTCATTGCTGCCTCTCTTGTGCAGCAGGACATTATGAAGCAGCAGCCTTACATGCCAGTGGATGTGTCCAGTCACCTGCCCTTGAGTCAGTCTATGGTTGTGACGGCTAAAGGCAGTGCCAATCCGGTTGCAGTGGCGTTTTCAAGGTTTGTGATGTCCGAACAGGGGCAGTCTATTCTGGCAGCCGCTGGTTTTCTTCCTGTCGCACAAATCAGGTCAGCAGAATAACTCATTCCCATGGCTGAATTCTTTACCTTCACCCCAGCAGACTGGCAGGCGATTTGGCTCACGCTGAAGTTATGCTTTATCACCACGGTGTTGCTGATGATCCTGGCTACGCCTCTGGCCTGGTGGCTGGCAAGAGGGGGTAGCTGGTTTCATACGGTTGTTCAGTCGCTGGTGGCATTGCCACTGGTGCTGCCGCCAACGGTGCTGGGGTTCTATCTGCTTATCCTGCTGGGACCTCAGGGCTGGATAGGTCGGGGGCTGGAATCAATGGGGCTGAATCACCTGGCATTCAGCTTTAATGGCATCGTCCTGGCATCCTTGATCTATTCCTTACCTTTTGCTGTGCAGCCGCTGCAGGATGCGTTCAGTCGATTAGGACATCGTTCTCTCGAGGTTGCAGCGTCGCTGGGGGCGTCACCACTGGACCGGTTGCTGACCGTAGTTTTTCCCTTGTGTCGTGGTGGTCTGGTCACCGCGGCAACACTGAGTTTTGCTCATACGATGGGCGAGTTCGGCGTGATTTTGATGCTGGGGGGCTCAATCCCGGGAGAGACACGGGTGTTGTCAGTGATGATCTATGACTATGCAGAAGCACTGAACTTTGAAAATGCGCACCGGTTATCGCTACTGATGCTGGTTTTCTCATTCACCGTGCTAGTCGCTGTCTACGGTAAACAGCGGCGGCTCAGTTTCTTTGCACAGCGGGATACAGAATCATGAGCTTTGACGTTGTCGTCAATTGGGAGCGCGAAGGGTTTTGCCTGGAGGTCTCAGAAGCTTTCCCCAGTGTTGGTGTGACCGCCCTTTATGGTCCATCGGGTTGTGGTAAAACCAGTTTGCTGCGCATTGTGGCTGGTTTGGAGCCGGCAGTTTCTGCACAGGTCAGATTCAAAAATCAAATCTGGCAGACCACCGGTGGTTTTGTGCCCATTGAGAAACGTCGAATCGGGTTGGTGTTTCAGGAAGCCAGTTTACTCCCGCATTTGAGTGTAGAGTCGAATCTCGAATATGGATGGCGACGCACGCCTGTTTCACAACGAAGACTGGTACCGGCAGACATTTATCAGATGCTGGCGCTGGCACCATTATTGACAAAAAGAACGGGTCAGCTGTCAGGCGGGCAGCGTCAACGTGTGGCACTGGGTCGGGCCCTGATGACCAGCCCTGATCTTCTTTTGCTTGATGAGCCGATGGCGGCACTTGATGCTGAGGCGAAGCGACAGATATTGCCTTATCTGGCAAGGGTTGTTCGAGAAACTGATACACCGACATTGCTGGTGACCCACTCTGCCTCGGAAGTGTTAAGGCTGGCGGATAATATCTGCTTTATGGAGAGCGGCAAGGTCGCTGGGCCGGTAACGTTGTCGGATGCATTAAAAGATCCAGGGTCCCCTTTGTTTAGTGATTCAGGAGCTTTGTCAGTATTGCATGGTACGTTTGCCAGGGAGGATGCCAGCGGCTGGGGAGCATTCTCGACGTCATCGTACAGTCTTCATGTAAGAAATCTGGCGGACTATGCTTCTTCTGCACCGGGTTTATCAGGGGGGCAGGCAGATCGTCTGCAAATCCAGGCGCGTGATGTGAGTATCGCCTTAACTGATCCCGCTCAGATCAGTATTCAGAACCATTTGTCAGCAAAAGTTACCTCACTGACTGAAAAAGATGACGGCATGACGTTGGTACAACTGACGCTTGCTGATGGTCAGTCCCTTATTGCTGAGCTGACGTCTGCCTCTGTCTCCAGGTTGGGCCTGTCACCGGGCTTGTCTGTCTGGGCGTTGATAAAATCAGCAGCCTTGTTGCAGTAGTTTCAGGGAAATCTGATAGACCAGTGCTTATGGATAGCCAATAACTCACGATGAGAGCTCAACCATCAATTGAATAGTTAGTCTGCATTTCACATAATGTGGTAAAAGCTGTTCTGCAGGGAATTGAAATTAAAACAATTTTGCCCAGATGGGCCAGATATAGAGGTTGTCTCAGATGAAAGTATGGGTCGTTTTTGGCACAAGGCCAGAGGCCATAAAGATGGCGCCCGTTGTGCATGCTCTGCAAAGGACACCGGGTATCACGCCTGTTGTTGTCTCCACAGGTCAGCACCAGGAACTGCTGATGCCTGTGCTTGAACATTTTGAGATAACACCGGACCTGACTTTCACGGCTATGAAGAGTGGTCAGAATCTGAATCAGCTGAGTCAGAGAGTCATTGGTTTTGTCGATGAAGAATTGAACCGTGATACTCCTGATTACGTACTGGTTCATGGCGATACCACAACCAGTGCCATGGCTGCGATAGCGGCTTTTCATTGTCGAGTACCAGTCGGACATGTTGAAGCAGGACTTCGCACGGGGGACATGTCAGCACCTTTTCCAGAAGAAATGAACCGCTCACTCGTGGGACGAATTGCTCAATTGCATTTTGCGCCGACAGTGTCAGCGTCTAAGAATCTCCTGAAAGAGAATGTTGATCAAAGCATGATTCATATTACGGGTAACACTGTTATTGATGCCCTTTACTTCACCCGGGACTGGATGCAGGAAACCAGTTGGCAACCAGATATTGCAGCATTACGTTCGCTGGATACCAATAAAAAAACGGTGCTGATCACTGGACATCGACGGGAAAATTTTGGTGCCGGATTTGCCAATATTTGTGAAGCCATCAAACAACTTGCCGAGCAATTCAGTGATTGGCAGTTTGTTTATCCTGTTCACCTGAATCCAAATGTACAGGAGCCTGTAAACCGGATTCTTCGTGGTCTGGAAAATGTTCACTTGATTGACCCGCTGGGTTATCGACCTTTTATCTGGTTGATGCAGTTCAGCGATATTATCCTCACGGATTCCGGTGGGATTCAGGAGGAGGGGCCGGCTATTGGCAAACCAGTGCTGGTCATGCGAGAAGTCACTGAACGACCGGAAGCCGTTGAAGCAGGGACAGTAGCGCTGGTGGGTAACAGTACTGCGGGTATTGTCAGCAAAGCCAGTGAGTTGATGTCTGATGCCAGTTTGCGCGAGTCGATGGGACGCCAGATAAGCCCTTACGGCGATGGCACGGCCAGTCAGCAAATTGCACAAATATTGTCTTCACTCTAACGAGATTTATGGGCTTGTCCTGTAAATAAAAAGGAACGCAATTCGCCGCAATGGATATCTTTTTAATAGATGCGACATCCCTGTTTCTCTTTTCAGTGAAATGGGTGATTTATGTGCTGGCGTTTATGCTGCTTATCCTGGGGCTGGATGACTTGCTGGTTGACCTCGTTTATTGGGGCGTGCGTTTCTATAAGAAATTCTTCATCTTCAAGAAACGAAAAAGAGCCGATGAAACGCTGTTGTTTGATAAGTCAGAGCAACCCCTGGCAATTATGATTCCTGCCTGGAATGAAGTTGGTGTGGTGGGAAAAATGGCCGACTTCGCAGCAACAACTCTGGATTATGAAAACTATCAGATCTTTGTTGGTGTTTATCCCAATGACCCGGATACACAAAATGATGTGGATGAGGTTTGCCAGCGTTTTAACAACGTGCATAAAGTCGTATGCGCTCGACCTGGGCCTACCAGTAAAGCGGACTGTTTAAACAACGTTATCAACGCGATTTTCCAGTTCGAAGAAGATGCTGGGGTGAGCTTTTGCGGATTCATTCTGCATGACGCCGAGGATATTATCTCACCGTTGGAATTGCGTATGTTCAACTACCTGTTGCCGCGCAAAGATTTGATTCAGGTACCGGTTTACCCGTTTATTCCTCACTGGTATGAGTTTACCGGGGGGCATTATATTGACGAGTTCGCCGAACAGCATGCGAAAGATATTATCGTCAGGGAACAACTGGTCGGGCAGGTTCCCAGCGCAGGGGTCGGGACCTGCTTCAGTCGCAAAGCCGTGATGTCACTGTTGGATGAAGGTGATGGCCAGGCCTTTGATGTGCAAAGTTTGACAGAAGACTATGATATTGGCTACCGGCTGAAACAAAGGGGTATGGAAGAAATCTTTGCCCGTTTTTATGTCAGGGATAAGAAGTACGCAACGTTACGTGAATCGCATTTTGGCGCATCGAAAGACTACGGCGGCGTCATTTGCGTTCGCGAATTTTTCCCTCGAAGCTTCAGCCATGCCGTGCGGCAAAAATCTCGCTGGATTACAGGTATTGTTTTTCAGGGAATGCGTAACCTGGGTTGGAGTGATTCCTGGATACAGAATTATTTCCTCTGGCGGGATCGCCGTGGTGCGTTGACCAATTTTGTCGGGCTGATGGTTAATATCTCCATATTGATCGCCATCATTCTGTACATGATCAATCTCATATTTCCTCAATCCTGGCAGTTTCCTTCTTTGCTGGCAGGCGATCCTGTTTTCGAAGCCGTGCTGTTGGCAAATGTTGTGCTTCTGGCGAACCGGGTGTTTCAGCGGTTCTTTTTTGTCTGCTCTTTCTATGGTGTTGTTCAGGGACTCATTTCCATCCCTCGTACATTATGGGGAAATATTATCAATTTCTGTGCGACATGGCGCGCACTGGTTGGGGTCCTTAAGGCCGGAGACTCTCGTCGGGTCGCCTGGGATAAAACACAGCATGAATTACCCGGTGTGCAACAGTCACGGCAGACGCCACTGGGGCGTTATCTGGTCGATCAGGGAGATATCACACAAGAGCAGCTTGAGGCTGAGTTACAGAAACGACATAAACTCAAGATCGGCCGTGCGCTGGTGATGGATAAACTGATTACTCCCCAGACATTGGGTAAAGCGCTGGCAGCCCAAGCTGAGATATCCTATGAAGAAGTTCATCCTTTGACGCTGGATGAAACGTTGATTAACGATTTTCCTAAACGGCTGGCACTGCGCTATGGCGTGGTTCCTTTGCGTCTGGAAGGGGAAGAGATGGTACTGGCAACCGAGAAACAGGTAAGCCCGGTTGCTATTGGCGCGATTGCAAGGCAAATTTCTCGCGAGGTAAAAACCGTGATGCTGCCTTCGGGTTTTGTTGTCCTGGCATTACGATACTGGTACGGGAGCAAGGAGCATCGTGAATCAGATCCGGTGTTGCAGTGCTTGCAGAAAAACGAACACAGCATGGAGTTAATTACCGGTATTGCCAGATATCAGGTATTGCTGGGCGATTTGCTACAGGAAATGGGTATGATTTCATCAAAAGTATTCGCCCAAGCCTTGTTTGACTTTAATCCTATCAAACAGTCGATCGGACGGTTTATGTGTGAGCGTGGTCTTATTTCTCAGGAACTGCTTGATGAAGCTGTCAGTATGCAACGAAGCTACCAGCAAAAAGCCAGAGACATCGCGATACAAATCAGTGCCAGACCAGATTGTGAGGACTGCCAGTGAGGTTTAATGATGTTTAAGCGTCGTCCGTTACAGGTGGCTATCGTCGTACTGACACTCACTATGCCAGTTACGAGTGATATTCTTGCGCAGCCAGATCGTACTTCTTTTGTGACTGCACCTTTCATGCAGCGGGCATACGAGGCTGAGCGCGCCTCAAACTGGCAGGCTGTGATTGATGCGACCAGTCAGGCACTGAACCGGGCCGAGCAATTACATGAAGCCCGGTTGCTGAGACTCCAGGCTTATTTGAACCTGGGCCAGTATCGTCCGGCGGAAGCGGATGCCAGGTTATTGCCACCGGCGCAGAGAGCGGAGTCGCTGACCCTGGTTCGGAATACCTGGATGGAGCAGGAAACACCCCCTGCGGCTGCCCTGGCGCGCTGGCAAGGCGATCTCTCAGAAGCTGATTGGCTTAACCTGGTACAAATCAGCAGTTTTCGACGCGAGCAGGAGGCCGGCCGACAAGCAGCGGCAGACTACCTGAATGAGGTGTATCGGATAACGCAATCCTCCGCAGTCGCACAAATAACGATGTCCGCCTACACAGAGTCTGTTTCTCCAGCAGTGCGTTACAGCATTCTGGAGCAACAGGCGGCAGAGAGCACGCTGAGTGATGACAGTGCCAGGGCCTGGGCCAATGCTCACCTGGATACGGATCGGTTGAGTCAGGCACTGAGACGGATTG
>Ga0310345_10003956_pt1 | contig 13731 bp, 11 predicted proteins | sample HC15DNA20500_MG_FD_204667 | JGI IMG/M metagenome (GOLD analysis project Ga0310345, IMG submission 204667) | Marine microbial communities from station ALOHA, North Pacific Subtropical Gyre - HC15-DNA-20-500_MG | ecosystem: Environmental > Aquatic > Marine > Oceanic | place: Pacific Ocean: North... | reverse complement strand
TTGTAGTAGCAGCGCAGCAGCTCGAGGTGCGCGTCGAGCGTGTCGTCAAATCGCCAGACGGCGCCGACCACCGTCCGTCGGTCGACCCCCACCACGCAATCATGACCTCGGGTCTTGATCACCTCCGCGTAGAGCGCCGCGGGACCAAACACCCGACCCATCACCTTCCCCTAGAACTCAAATCCATCCGCGACGATCACGGGACATGTGGTGAACGTCATCCGCGACGCCACGTCGCGAACAAGTGCCAGGCTGTTCTGGTAGTTGCGTCGTCCGACGACGGTCGATGTCCAGAGACGGGACCAGATCTCAATCTCCGCGTGGTCCGTTTAATCCCAAATCGTTTCGTAACACGTACAGCAAGGGGGTATCACTAGCCACATCGACCTCGTGACGAGCTCCGTTGACCGTGAGGGTCATGCCTGCCATAGGACCTCCCTTCTAGCTTCAAACTTCATAATGCACGTTTCGCCCAGATTTAAACCGTCGGTCTTTCAACATATGTACTGTAGTACAAGGAGCTACCGTAGAACCAAATTTCTTTCTTCGAGGGAACCTCTTATAACTCAAGCCAGCTTCAGCAGACCAAAGATATACATCAGTGCTCGTTGTAGGGTGCAAGATCCCTTCAAACAGCATTAGCTGTTCAAACGTAGCTCGGATCTTCAGCTACGCGTACGAATACTATCTACGCAATTTCTAAGGGAACGGGAAATATGCGATTCTCTCACCACGATGGGTTCCAAGCCACATCTCGCCACCTATTTGGATGGCAGTGGTAGACGCAACGAAACCTTCCATTGCGGGGTGTTCGAAGATTTGCTGAACCTCCAAGGATTGTGGGTCAATCGTTGCGATGTTCGATGTCTCGCGCAACGGGGCTCTCGGTGTTTGTATATTGCCGTGCCCAGCCGCAAATATCACCGAACCATCAAGAGACATGCGTAAGTTGTCCGGCCGGAATCCGATCGAAACGACATTCTTTTGAACCGGGGTCTGACCTCGGGACAGTCGTGTAAGTTTTTCTTCACTCCAACCTGCAACATACAGCCAAAGACCGTCCGGTGAGACTTCCAGTCCATTCGGTGCGGTGTCTTCGCTGCCGGGCACGCGCGACCATCCCGTCCCACTGTGCCATTCCCATACATCTCCCGTCCTTGGACTCGTCGTTGCAAAACCACCTTCAGGGAGAGCAACCACGCCGTTGAGACCGAGAGATTCTGGAGCAATAACACAACCGACCCACGTCAAAGTTGGAGTCGCTCGAGCATCTACTTCAAAGACCTCAATTGATTCTCTGGTTCCGTGGTGGACGACATATAAAGTATGGAGAGTATCTTGGCCAGGTTTTAGGTACATGCCGTGCGCCTTAAAAGCATCCCCTTCATTAGGATCGAGTGAGCCAGGACAGGTTGGATATTTCGCGGTGTTGAGCCGCTCATTTTGACGGGACGCCGGAAATACAACTGTCGAAGTCTTGTTACTTACACTGACGAGATGGATCCGCCCTCCCTCTCTATTCCCAGAAGCTACAACCCATTCAGAACCTGGGATTACTGCAAGATCCTCTGGGCTGATGAGATCGCAGATGAAGCGAATCTTTCCAACTGTTTCACACGGCAGTCCACTTGGTGCCACTGTCGCATTCTGCCCAGCAGCCCCTAGGATCAAGAAGCACCCAAACGATAACCCAAGGCATTTCAATACCTTCACGATGACCCTCCCGAACATTAATATTTTCCGAAGTGTTCCTTATACAACCGATGCATCGTTTTCATATTCCGGGGGCAAAAATACCTGGCTTCAGATGGGCTAGCAAGTACTTCAACGGAAACAGCGAGTGAATAAGACCGCCACACTCAGGTCGCAGATCAGATCATGGCAGCGCACATAGAAACGATGTGGCCGCTATCGGTCCTTTAATAGCGCGTGCATTTCAAGGGCAGCACCAAGCACTAACGCCCCGCCACGGTCATCGGCACCGTTAACTGCGGTACGCTCGAGATAGTGACGTAAGGTCGGCCCGGCTCCCGTGCTTATACAGACATCGACCAAAGTCCCATCATCTACAACATGCGCGAGTACTCCACGCCATGCACGGTCAACAACAGAATGATACGACTCATCGAGCCATCCCAGTCGAATACCACGTGCCATCGCAGTCAGTGTCAGTGCTGTAACGCTTGTTTCACGATAACTGCCCGGAAGATCAACGACCTGACGCCACATCCCGTCCGGTTCCTGATGCGATCTCATCCCCTGCATGTGACGACGATAGATGCCAAGAACTGCCGAGAAGTCTGGGTGATCCTCTGACAACGCCGTAAGTGTCTCCGCAAGACCCCGCGCAGCAAATCCATTGCCTCTTCCCCAGGCGGTCGGTGCCTCCGGTGAGTGATGCCAAAGTCCAGAAGTTTGCTGTAGCAGAGCAGCATAGCGGGTGATCAATCTGACCGCGGACACAAGGCCGACGGGATCCTCTGCCGTTGTTGCCGCGATCGTGCCAAGGAAAATGTCGTCACTCCATCCTGAGCCATGCTCGGGCACACCAGGCGCGACCTCTTCAGCACCGAGTGCAACACCTTCGGTTGCAAGTCGCAAGGCCGCCTCCTGATCCACGCTAGGAAATTTGGCCAGTTCCCCAAACACCATTGTTCCGGCAATTCCCGCAAAACTGATCCGGTCACCGAAAAGCGGTCTTTCACCATGAAGCCACGGACTAACCTCACGTACCACCTTCGCGCGTAAAGCGGTGTCGCCGATTAACGAAGCAAGTCTTAACGTGTGCACCCACGCAACAGCCGGGATGTAGTTCATGGCTGGTGTGCCTGGATACCGCTCCGCCAACAGACGTGCCACAGCGAGCGGTTCACGCACCACACGTCTATCGATGGTGTTTCGTAAGGAGGATCGACCCTCAGGAGCCCGCGCGAGTACTTCACGCATTACTCGAGCGCCATTCGATACCGGAGCCGTTACGAACATAGTGTGGACGGGACCAAGACCATCGGCGTTTCCACGGCGTGCGAGTGAGGCAGTTAACGTTCCTTCCGCGCCCGTGTCTCTGAATCTGAGTTCCGCACCCGCGTGAACCTCGACGACGAGATCCGGCACTTGATAGGAAACCCATCGTGAGATATAGCGCGTATCCGGGCGTTCCGGGTCGTTAAAGAATCCGTCATCTGGCGGAAACACACTGGCAACGTTATTATCTGGATTCGCCAGTGGCATCACGCTGACTTCCCATCGTCTCCGATCCTGTTCAGGAGCACTGGTCTTGAACCAATGCACCGCATCAAGAGCCAGCATCGCGCTCTCGTGTTTTCCTTCCAGCCCGGCCACAATCACGAGCCGCCGTTTGAGTGACACCCCAAAAGCGCTCCGATTCTCGATCGTCAGAAGCGGCGTCTCATTCCGGGTCAAGCCTCCCGCACTAACCGACTCTGGGTCACCGGGTAGTGCCGCAACCTCCTCGACAGAAACTCCTAGATTTCTGACATCCCGACTGATCTGGGGAGACGTTTGGTTCCCCTCCACCGTAGCCTGCATCACCCCACAAATCAAACAAATGAGAGCCGCCACCAAACGTGTGAACACGTACTTAGACATAAGGCAGGATTCTATAACTCTTTTGACCTTATCCTCCTCAAATCAGTCAGGCAAGATCGTAAAGATTCTGACTAGTGAGCAGCGACAGAAACGATTACGCAGACCACGCTGTCGGTCGAGTTCGTTACCTTGACCCACTAATATCCTTAGTTATTACCGAGTAACGCGTGACTGAAAAGTACCATAATGACGGCTCACACCGATGAACGGTACGCAGTTGGTCAAAACGGCGTTCACGGACCACATAGCGAACATGTGCAAGTAACACCCGGTGCAGATGTTGAGGAACTCGCTCGTTAGGATCGGATCCCATCCCCTGACGCTCAACTGGAGCGGAAAGAACCGTCAGGGCATGAGCAGGACTAAAAATACCGCAACCGCCACCAACTGACACCAGATCTGCACGGGTTCCTTGAGCAGTAAAACGCCGAACCCGACAAAACCCGCAGCGGCAGCAAGCAAAAACCAGTAGAGTTCTGCGAACTCTTCATGACGCTCGAGCACTCCGCGTGACGACCGCTGAATGTCCCCAAGAATCTTGAGCGCGACGACCTGATCAGGTTCCGCACCAAGTTCGTAGTACGCGCCACCACCAGCCTGCGCAATGGAACGTAACGACTGCCGGTCCAGGACAGAATGAATTCGCGGTTCCACCTCCTGGTACCGGCCTCGTGGCAACTGCGGAATGAAGCCACCCCCAGTCGTGCCGACCCCTATTACGTAAACCCGTATGTTACGTTGTTGCGCGAGCGCCAGTGCACGTTCCACCTCGCCACTCCATGATTGTCCATCCGACAGCACGATAAACGCTTTGGCGCTGAGTCGGGGACCGTACAACTCTTCATCTTTATCAACCATTTTGACACCCCAGTAGATACCGTCTTCGATATTCGTGTCCCAACTGGTATCGTCTTGGAGTCGAAACGGAGACTCGCCACTCAAGTGATCAAGAAAGAAGAAGAACGCATTCGGATCACTGGTCAAGCGCACTTGAGGTGCCGCTCGGTGTGCGAAGAGCGCTAACGCCATCCGTTGCTGCCGCCAACTGAGGACCTCGGCAAACGTCCTGAGCCAGGCCACCGATCGCTGCCAGCGATCTGGCGCAACATCACTAACACGCATCGATGCGGAGCCATCTTGCAGTACCACGACGTCAACACCAGCCGTTTGGGTAACTGACATCAAGACCTGTGGTCGCGCCAGAGCCACTACCACTATCGCACTCGCCACAATGACCACCAACCAGAACGACAACCAACCGGCCGGCCAGAAACGTTCAGTGACCGGAACGGTCCGTTGCATACGCAGGTTCCGCACATCACGGCGGCGTCTCGCGAACTGCCAGCTCCAGACCCCAAACAGAACGGCAGGACCAACCAGTAGCCATAGAAACACGGGGTCGAGAAAACGAATAGGGGCCATCAGCCTCGCTTACGGATCCGGCCACCTGCACCAAGGGTTGGTGACTCATCGAACTCTGGATCAACATCACGCTGAACCGGCACGTAGATCTTGATGTCCTCAAAGTTCGCGTCTACGGGTGCCTCTCCTTCACGGCCATGCGGACTCTGGATAGTCATCGGAATATCGGCACCTGACACAATGTCAGCGCGCAAACGGATTAGGTACTCATAGTTGTATGCCGCATCGAGATAATCCTCGCCTTGCTGAAGCACACCGAGATAGACGCTGATCGCACTATCAAGTGCTTGCAGTACCTGTTCACGCTCGGTGCCAGGTTCAAGGCTCGCCCGGTAGAATGCATTTGCAATGATGCCCTGAAGAGAACTATTCCCCGCCACCTCTGGTGCCGACGTGTCGCCATAGTCCGCCAGGATTCCACCGTATTCACCCCGCCAATAACGAAGCCCCACACGGCGCGTAGAAAGTTCGGCTCTAGTTTCACCAAATAGCCAGGGCAGTTTCTCAGCAAAGTCGAGATACGACGACAGCTCGGCGTATAGCGTCTCCGGCTCCCTAAGTTCCAACGTAGCGAGTTGCTGTTGTGCCCGTGCGACCTGCCGGTCGACACGACTCGCAGTAAGCGCACTCGTCGCGAGACCACCGAGTAACACAGCGACTATCAGAGAAACAATAGATGTTTTCATCACGGGAACCTTCGTAAATGTTTTACCCCCAAGGTCATGGCTAGCGCCATCATCCAGAGTAGAACAGAGACAAGTGCAAATGGTGCAAACCTCGGCTCATGAGTGACGTAACGTTTTACGCGTATCTGTCCTTTGGCAAGTCCGTCTATTTCCCCAATAGCCGAAAGTATCGCAGCTTCGTTCTCCGCAGGAAAAAACTTGCCTCCGGTTCGCTCTACGGACGACTTCCACTGCTGGTCTGAGATCACATCGCCGAAGCCTTTGTCATACGCCGTACGGATGAAATAGACCGGAATCTCATTATCGGCCGCCTCTTGCATAATCTCGTCTAACGTCACACCCTCGAAACGTGCATACGTGTCCTGTCCGTCGCTAAAGATCACAATCAGATTCCCGGTAGTGCCAAGGAAGTCGAATGTCCGAAAGAGCTGAACCCCGCGTCTAATCGCTTGCATGATAAGTGTGCCGTGGTCTGGAAATCGGTGATACTCCTCTGGCGTCCCGATTAAGCTGATGCTTAGCAAGATATTTTCGTAGTCGTTAGTGAACGGAGTTACGATGTACGCCTCGTTACCGAATTGCACGAGGGATACAAGGTCATGATACGGCCCATCCATCCGACGCTTGACGAAATACTCAGCCGCCGCAACGTTCGCGAGAAACGTGTTTCCGGCTGTTAACTGCTGCGTCGCAAACGCTGTATTCATACTGAGCGACGCATCGATCATCATCGTAATCCGGTGCCCTGGAAACAACTCTTCTTCTTCGACGAGCGCGGTTTGTGGATCCGCGATCGCTACAGCAAGAAATCCGAGCCCACTGAGAAACACGATAAACGGCAAATGACGAAGCGCTGCCCAGGAATTTCGCGGTGCTACTGTCCGTGCCAACAGCGCCGGCAACACGACTCCGCTATCGGCTACTTGCCTACTGCGCAGTCCGCGCCAAACAAGTGCAGCCAGCGCCAACACTACAAAAACCCCACCTACAAGGATCGCAGTATCGCGATGTTGGAGAACAAACGAACCGTCGCGCAGCGATGCGAATTCTCCCAACGTTGCACCTACACGCGCGGCGATTTCGTTCAGCGTGGCCATCGTTTCCCTATCCACTCTTTTAGTGCTCGACGTCGCTCGCTAATAAACCGAATCGGCGGTAGCGTGCGCCTCTCTAACGACCGTAACGCACCAACACCGACATCGACCTGCAAACTCAGGGCCTCGGCTGGCACGTCATCTCCAGACCCATAACGTACCGCGCTGAAGGCCGCCAGACCCTGTCGAATCGACTCCACCAAACCGACATCACTAGGACAGTTCCTGCGAATTGATCGAAGTGCCACTTCCATTCGACGTGGTGTCACCGGCGATGACACCAACGTCGCCAACCCCGCAAAGCCCCATCTGCGGACACGTAATCGGCTCGCTCTGTCGGTTTCACTCAGACTCGTAGAAGCTGGCACTTGCGCCAACGGGGATTCGATTGCTAATGCGCCAGCCACGCGGAACGCCGTGAGACCTCGACTAATCAAAGGGATCGTCCACCCTTCTCGCTGGCTCAACGCCTGCACCGCGGCCATTTCACTAAGTGCTGTGCGGGCCACCAGCCACTGCGAGACGCGCCCGTCGCCAGCAGTCGCCTGCCCACGCCATTCGCGTCGCGCCTGTACGGCCGCGATTAACAACATGACCGCTGCCATAATGCCGAACACCGCTGCGGTAATGCTCGTGGCGTTAGCACGAAACAACCGCGCTTCCACATCCCCAAAACTTTCGATCTGCTGCTCTCTAATGTCGCTAACCGCCTCGGGCACAAGCGCTAAAATGCGCAGTGACTCTGCTGGCAACACATACGTCAACTCTCGCCCTTCGACGACTGTGTTCCCCTCGATCGTGCGCTCAATGCGATATTTCACGTCTAACGCCGGCAACTCGACGTCGAGACCAAAGTAGTCCTCACCGATAATTCGAAGCCCGTAGCGATATTGAAAGAAGCGGCGAGGAGCACTTACGATGTCACGATAACGTTCACCCTGAAGCACCTCGAACGGAGATACCGTCAATGTTTCCGGTTCCAACCAGGCTAGATCTGGTACAGCTCGCGCCGTTTCCGTTTCGACGACGCTGCACGTCAATATCATGTCGAAATGTTCGCCGATATATACAGCGTTCTTCGAGATACGTCGCCAACACTGCAACGCATCGACCTCTAACCCCTCACTATTCTGGGCCTGCAGGTCATAGGGCCACGCCGCAAGACCTGCGAGCAGCAAGACCATCGACAATCGTTCTCGCCGTCCCATTTCCTCTTATTGCTTTCGAAGCCGTCGTTCAGCCAAAAATTCAACAACCTGTTGGTGAAAACGTTCCGGATCGGCACCGAGCCTGAGCACCTCAAGGCCACGTTCCGCGGCCGCTACTTCAACCATCTCTTGCCAGATTCCGACACGCGTTCCCATCTGCTGGATTTCACTCGAAGAAAACAACCGCGACTGCCCGGTCTCAACATCGTATCCTTTGACCCATCCAGCAGAAATCGATGGCAAATCGAACGCGGGGCAACTATCAATCAAAAAGACAAAGACATCATGCATGGCTTTGAGTTCTAGCAACTCATCGAGTACCTGCATGTAATCTTCAAACAGAAAGTCTGACACCACGGGAACCATCGACGTCTTCCGCAACATTCCGGCGAACATGGCATCGGTGCCGTTAAGTGTTTGCTCAGCTCGACCGAGGACTACGTCCTGATATGCATCTACACAATGCAACGCGTGGTTTTTTCCAACGCCTGGACGCACACTAATCTGTCTAGAACGACCATCAAAAGTAATTAGTCCAACTTGGTCCTGCAGATACGCACCAGCAAAAGCCAACGTTGCAACTGCACGGGCAATTGCCGTTGCAACCGGCATGCCTCCGACACCACATCGAGTCGAAAGTGATGTGTCCGCAACAACAACCACCCTCGCCGTGCTCTGCTGTTCGTACTCGCGGGTGATCAGTGGACTGAAATTAGTAAGTGTCGATTGCGACCAGTCGATGGACGACGCTCGATCCCCAGGCTGCCAATCGCGCAGGCCAACAAAGTCAAGGCCTTCTCCGTGGAAGACGGACCGATGCGGTCCGGTCATGTACTCACGCATCCGTCGCCCAACAACCAGATCAATATCTTGAACCTCAGTCCAACTAACTAATTCATCACATCTCTTGATCTTCATGGGATCGGCACCCGATCGACGATATCGTCAATAACCTTGTCTACCGTAACACCGTGACTGGCAGCTTGAGGTGATAGCCAAATCCGATGTCCGAGGACATACCTGGCCAGCTCTTGAACATCTTCGGGAAAGACCTCAGCGTGTTCACCGTCGAGCACCGCCCAGACCTTAACAAGACGACCCCAGCAAATCGTCGCTCGCGGCGAGCCTCCCAGGTCAACATACTTTTCCACTAACTCTGACGGTGACCGCTGTAGCCACTCAGTCTCGACATCATAGGGACGCGATGCCGAGACAAGGCGTTGTATGTATTTTGCAATCGCGTCGTGCAGAAACACTTGCTCACCAATAACAGAACGGAGCTGCACGACACGCTCCTTAGTCATCAAACTATCAAGCGCCACCTTCTTAAAATCGAAGCGGACCAACTTCTCCTCCTCCTCCGGAGGCAGATAGCTGATGTTAATCATGATTGCGAAACGATCCGTTGCTGCCTCAGAGAGAGGGAAAGTGCCCTGTCCGAGTTCGATTGGGTTCATCGTCGCGATCGCGAAACTAAATGCCGGTAACTGATATGTCGTCTTCCCGACCGTGACTGACCGATCTTGCAGACCTTCAAGAAATGCGCTTTGCGATTTCAAAGGGATCCGATTGATCTCATCCAGGAGAATAACTTCGGCCGACGCCAACGGTCCAAACTCGGTGATGAACTGACCCGTGGCAGGGTTGATCATCTGAAATCCGACCACCTCTGTCGGTTGGAGGTCAGCCCGCCCCTGGAGTCTGGCAAATTTTGCGCCACTAATCGCGGCCAGAATGACACCAAAGAATGTCTTACCGACACCAGGGACACCACGGAGCAAGAGGTTGCCGGCGTTGACTTGCCTGTGTTCTTTGTGATCGTACGTAGTGGGTATCTCCGAAAGAAGAACCATGTTGGCTAAAGCTTTCTCCCGCTCATAGCCAACAAGTGCCTTCTTCCCCTCAGCGACAATCGCTGCGTGGAAATCGACCGCCTCTTGTAGTTCGGAGTGCACCTAAACAATCCTAATAGATGTCCCTTAGCTAGCGGTATCCACCTCGAGCAAAATCATCCTTTCTAGAAAACTCGAGACACCGCACACGGTAGTATGACCAAGAGATGGGTATACTTTAGTCGTTGGTTCTACTGAATGTCCCCATCGTCTAGTGGCCCAGGACACCGGGTTTTCATCCCGGCAACAGGGGTTCGATTCCCCTTGGGGACGCCATTTTCCTCAAAACCCGTCTGTCGTCGCAAGCTAGAGTGATACCTTCCAAACTACGGTTCATCGAACAGCCAGTGTCCCAGAATGAGGAACACTTTGAAATCAGCTACGGTTCCGCCGGGACAGATAAAACGCCGTTTCCAACTGTTACCCGTGTCTCGGCCCCGAGAGACGACGTAATCAACCTCGAATTTCTGCTTGACTACTCGACAACATTAGACTCAGAGATACTTGCCTCTGTTCGGCGTAAAGTGAATTGGTTATTCCTTGAAAAAGGTAAGTCCAACCATTGGGGTATGCAAATTACGACTGCTCGACAGCTGCCAACGTCTACAGCAACATTCACTTGAGTTTCCTGCCTGCCTCCAACTACCAAGCTACTAATCCAGACTAATGTAGCGCCCCGCATAGTAAAGGGTAAAACTCCGCTTGGAGTTAGACACCCGTTTTCCGCCCCGACAGCGAACGAAAGCCTGTGCCCAGAGAGACGAAGGAATATGAGGAGCTTGTAGAATATTCGACACCGAAAGCGAATTAAATCACTGTGCAGGCTTTGCGTTGTCCAAGCCGACCCACCACAGTTTCTTGCGGCGCTAGGCCTGGAGTGGCACCAGACTAGCTCATTCTGTTATTTATATAAGGGAGGGGGCACATCTATGAATCGACGGGTTACACCTCCGGCTACGTTGTGTTTAGTCTTCGCACTCCCTGTGCTGACAAACTCGAATGTTCTGCTTGCCGGAGAGCAGCCTGGGCGACCGCAGTTGCCGGCGGTCGGCTCTGGTGTTGTGTCGTTGGACGTGTATGCCCAGGACGCGACCCTCGACCTGCTCACGACCACCCGCGAGGGTGAAACTCTGGAATTGAGCCACCAGCGTTCCAGAGACGGCGGCAAGTCGTGGGGGACGTCCCACGTCATCAACATTCACCAACCGATTTCAATCGCACGACGGGGAAACGAGCCGCAGGTCGTTGCTCACCGTGAACACGTTGTGGTGCATTGGTCGACTCATGGGGAGTCCCGATTCGGTGCGGGACCAATGGCGAGCACCGTTTCGCACGATGCCGGTCGAACCTGGACACCCGGTCAGAATCCGACGGGTAATAAGGCGAACACAGCTCAGAATTTCTCGGACATGACCGCCGACCCAGACGGGAACTTCTACGTGGCCTGGATAGGTAGTCACGACGAAGACCTCGCCGGCCGGGGACTGGGTGTCTCGCGGTCAACCGACTTCGGTGAGACCTGGGAATTTAGTCAGCTGGTGGACACGTCCAGTTGTGCCTGTTGCTGGAACAAGATGATTGCGCCACGTCCGGGACAAGTTCACGTGCTTTACCGAGATCACAGCATCCGTGATATGGCGTTGGCGTCAACGAACGACACCGGCGAACATTGGGAACTCACGTCTCCCGTGGGCGAGTTCAACTGGGAATTCCCGGGGTGTCCTCACGTCGGTGGTGGCATCGCGGTGACCCAGCACCGGGGAGGGGAGGAGCAACTGCACGCGCTGGTCTGGACGGGCCACGAGAAGAGCCCTGGTCTCTTTTGGGTCCGATCGACGGATGGCGGTAACTCGTGGAACGAGCGGCGGCCGCACCGCATGGGTGGCGAGTTGGCACGACACGCCGACCTCGGATCTTCGGGACGTACCCTCGTGGCGGCATGGGACGAGACTCGGGCCATTTGGCTCTCGACCTCCCACGACGAGGGAACGTCGTGGAGCGAGCCGCATCGGGTGTCAACGCAAGATGCTTCGGCATCGCACCCTGTCGTTATTCACACTGGGAAGGACTTCCTAGTGTTCTGGACCTACCGAGAAGCCAGCGGACGACTACAGTGGAGGTCCTATGTGCTCGGAACTCACGACGAGACGTCAAGTCAGCGTTAGGTTCTTTCTGGCGGGTTGACGGAAACTAAGGACAGGCGACCTCTCGGTGTCGCTCCTCTCTTTTGGCCGCCAACCTACGCCACGACCTGCGCTTTTTCCTTAATTTCTAGCGCCCACAGAAGCGCGATTCCCCTTGGGGACGCCAAATCTGTTCCGGAGGCGGCTCTGAGAGAAACCTTCAATTAACACTCACAAGAAGAAAACAGCATGGAAAGAAGAGGATTTTTTATTTCGACGGCATTGGGGATAATCGGTTTGGGTGTCGGAGATCTCTCCCTCACCGCTTCACGGCCCAGCACAGCCTCTCAAGCTAACAACGGGTGGGCCGAGGCCATCATACCGAGACAGGTGAGCGGCTCAACAAGGACAGCGATCCGATGGGGTTGCTATCGGGTGAGAGCCTGAAGGTCAATCAACGCTGACAGTGTTTGTAATCCCCAGCGGCATTCTTGAGAGTCGATGATTTAGCCGATTATTCCGCCTTGTGTCAGGCACATAAACCAGATTCCCTCAGGGGCTGCACTTGCTGGAGCCATACAGCGACGCGGTTCCAACTCGGAACGCTTGAGGACACCAGGCTTCGTCTTTGAGTCCGCATTACCCTAATGCCCGGACTTCCACTTCTGGAATCTACCTCAACTAAATCTTGTTGCTAGGTCTCTATCGAGCGGCGGTCCGTCGTTGGCTAGCGGAAAGTCCCCGTTTCCGTATTCGGAGACTCTGAGGCGTGATCTCGACAAGCTCGTCAGTACTAATAAACTCAATCGCCTGCTCAAGATTGAACCTGCGGGGCGGAACCAATCTAATCGCTTCGTCGGCTGTCGACGCCCGCATATTAGTAAGCTTCTTCTCCTTAGTGACGTTGACATCGAGGTCATCTGCACGTGCGTTCTCGCCGACGATCATTCCTTCATAAACCTCTGTAGTTGGCTCAACAAAGAGTTCTCCTCTCGCCTGCAGGTTGTACATCGCGTAAGCCGTAACCTTTCCCGCCCGATCAGCCACCAGAACGCCATTTGGTCGACCGGCAATTGGACCATGCCACGCTTCCCAGTCGGCAAAGACATGATGCATGATGCCGGTTCCCCGAGTATCGGTTAGGAACTGTGAACGGAAACCGATAAGGCCACGAGTGGGGATGCGGAACTCAAATCTGATACGACCGCTTCCGTGGTTAATCATTTTCGTCATTGTCGCCCGCCGCGCGCCAAGTCCTTCGATTACCGCGCCCTGATATTCTTCTACGACATCGATAACCAGTTCCTCGACAGGTTCCTCGGTTTGACCGTCGACAACCCTAGTCACGATCTCCGGACGCGAGACCTGCATCTCATAACCTTCCCGGCGCATCATTTCGATAAGGATCGACAGTTGAAGCTCACCGCGTCCAACGACCTTCACTTGATCAGCTGATTCGGTGTCCTCCACGCGAATCGATACGTTCCCAATCAGCTCACGAGTTAGACGATCGTGTAGGTTTCGTGACGTAACATACTTCCCGTCTCGACCGGCGAGCGGTGACGTGTTAACGCCAAAGATCATCGATACCGTCGGTTCGTCCACATGAAGCGTTGACATGGGACGCGGGTCGTCCGGGTCGGTGATCGTCTCGCCGATCGTGATGTCACTCATCCCGGCGAGACAGACAATGTCGC
>Ga0310345_10003955_pt1 | contig 13731 bp, 10 predicted proteins | sample HC15DNA20500_MG_FD_204667 | JGI IMG/M metagenome (GOLD analysis project Ga0310345, IMG submission 204667) | Marine microbial communities from station ALOHA, North Pacific Subtropical Gyre - HC15-DNA-20-500_MG | ecosystem: Environmental > Aquatic > Marine > Oceanic | place: Pacific Ocean: North... | reverse complement strand
AGACGCCCGCGCCTGTCCTCCGGAGCCGTCTCTCGCCGATGAGGCGCCGGGGCCGGGCGGCTGGAGAGCGGTCGGGCGCGCGTGGGGGACGGGAGGTCGGAATGCGAAACGCCCCGCGGGGGGACCGCGGGGCGTCTTGTCGTCGGGATCGGGGCCTCAGGCGGCGCCTTTTTCGGGGGGGGCGGGCTCGGCCTGGGCCTCGACGGCGTCTTCGGCGGCGTCGGGGATGTCCTCGCGGGCGGCGGCCTGGCCTTCGAGGCTGGCGAGGATCACCGGCAGCAGGGCCTGCTGGGCGGCGGAGGATTCGCCCGCGCCCGAGGGCTGCTTCCACGACAGGCTGTCGACGGCGCGGCAGTTCTCGCAGACCGGGGTCCAGGCCTCGTGCACATGGCCGCAGGCGTCGCAGGTCCAGGCCTCGCCGCGGGGCGCGGAGAGGGCCTTGGCGAGCCAGGCGCGCACCACGTGGTCGTCGGCGCCCGAGCCCCGCTCCACCGCCGCCATGATCGCGAGGCTGCGGGTGGTGGGCCGGGTGGTGGGCAGGTCGCCGAGCGCCCGGCGGGCGCCGGGGAAGTCCTCGGCGGCGAGCGCCAGTTCGGCCTCCAGCATCCGGGATTCGGGATGGTCGGGGGTCTCGGCGGTCAGGCCCTTGAAGCGGCGGCGGCGGGCCTCGGGGCTCTCGTCGGGGACGAGGGCCGCGAAGGCGCCGGCGATCTCGGGATGGGGCGAGAGCTTCCAGGCCTGGCGCAGCACCTTCTCGGCCTTGGAGACCTGGTTCTGCGCGGCCAGCGCCCGGGCCGCGGCGACCGCGGCGGGGGCGAGCGCGGGGGAGCGGCGGTTGGCCTCGAGCGCGGCGTCATGGGCGCGGGCGGTGTCGCCGGCGGCCTCGGCCACGCGCGCCTCGGCCAGCGCCAGCACGGCGTCGCGGCGGGCGCCGACCTCGCGCGGGAGGGCGCCGGCGCGGACCTCGGCGGCGAGCGTGCGGCGCGCGGCGCCCCAGTCCTCGGCCCCGGTCTGCAGGTCGAAGAGGCGGGTCATCACGCCGGCGTCGCGCGGGCGCAGGGCGAAGGCGCGCTCGGCCAGCTTCTGGGCCTTGGCGGTCTCGCCCCGCTCCATCGCCTGGTCGAGCAGGCCGCGCACGCCGATCGCCTGGGTGCGGCGGGTGCGGGCGAGGGCCTTGAAATAGACCTCGGCGCGGTCCTCCTGCCCCGCCGCGCGGGCGGCCTGGGCGGCGAGGAGCTCGGCCAGTTCGGGGCGGTCGAGCAGCTTGCCGGCGCGCTCGGCCTTGGCCAGCGCGCGGCGGGGGTCGCCCTCGGCCATGGCGATCATGCCGCCCTCCAGCGCCTCCAGCCCGCGGCGGGTGCGCGAGCGGCCGAAGAAGCGGCTGACCGCGGTCTCGTCGCCCGAGAGGAACCTGACGCAGGCGAGCAGCAGCCCGATCAGCTTCCACAGCAGCCACAGCGCCAGCACGGCGCCGAGGAAGATCCCCACGAAGGTCAGCGGATCGAAGAAATAGGCGCGCCCGTCCCAGACGATCTCGATCCCGCCGGGCGTGTCGAGAAGCACCCCGATCCCGTAGGCGACGGCCGCGGCCAGCGCCACGAAGATGCCCACCCGCACCACAAGCCAGATCATCCCCTGCATCCTTCTCTCTTGCGTCCGGTCCGGCCGGCCGCGTTCGCGGCGCGCCGCCCCCACCCCGCGCCGGTCGGCGCGACGGGTCGGGGGCGGTGCGGCTTGCTCAGTTCGCGCCCAGCAGCTCGGCGCGCCAGGTCTCGGCGGCGGTCAGCGCCGAGAGCCGGGCGCGGGCGCGCTCGGTCCAGGGCGCCATGGCCTGGCCGGCCTCGGCGGGCAGGCCCTCCAGCGCCTCCAGCGCCGCGGCGAGGTCGCCCTCGCGCAGGGCGGCGGCGGCGGCGCCGAGCTGGGCGTCCAGCCCCTGGCCCTCGACCCGGTCGACCGGCACGCCCTGGAGGCGGGCGCGGAAGGCGGCGAGGGCCTTGGCGGTGAAGGCCTCCCCGGCGTCGGCGGTGGCCTGCGCCTCCATCGCCTCGTGGGCGGCCGGGGTGAAGCTTTCGCGCAGGTCGGCGAGGCGGGCGACGCCGGTCCCGGCCGAGGCGGTCAGCGCCTCGGGCGGCTCGCCGTAGGCGGCGAGCGCGTCGAGCGGGGCGGCATAGGGCTGGCCCTCCTCCAGCGCGGCGTTGAGCTGGCCGAAGGCGCTGTTCACCGCGGCGCGGCGCTCGGCGTCGGCGGCCTGGTCCTGGGCCTGCTGGGCGGCGGTCTCGGCGGCCGAGGCGCGCTCGTCGAAGCGGGCCTCCGCCTCGTCGAGGCGGGCGGCGAGCTGGTCGACCCGGCCGGAGACGGAGCCGATCTCGGCGCGCAGGGCGTCGGTGGCGGCGGCGAAGCCGGCGAGCCGCTCGGCGGCCTCGGGCGGCAGGTCGCCGCCGTCCTCGCCGAGGCTGGAGAGGCTGCCGGAGAGCGAATCGAGCTGCGCGCGCAGGTTCGACTGGGCGGCGGCCAGGTCCTCGACCTGCTGGGCGAGGCCGGAGCCGTCGTCGGGGCCGGCGCCCAGCGCCTCGAGGCGGGTCTCGATCTCGCCGACGCGGGTCTCCAGCGCCGAGAGGTCGGGGCCCTCGCCGCCGGCGAGCTCGTCGAGGCGCGTCTCCAGGGCGGAGATGCGGGCGGCGTTGGCCTCCTCGATCTCGGCGCGCAGGGCGGTCAGCTCGGCCTCGGTGACCACGCCGGGGGCCTGCACGGCCTCGGCGATGGGGGCGGGCAGCCAGGGGGCGACGCGGGGCAGCGCCCAGAGCGCGATGGCCGCGCCCACCAGCAGGATCACCAGCGCCTGCAGGGCGCGGGCGGCGAGGCTGGAGCGGGCGTGCTCGTCATGCTCGTCGTGGAACGGGTCGTCGCGCAGGTCGTCGCGGTCCTCGGGGCGGTCCTCGCGCAGGTCGTCGCGGAGCGGGTCGCGGTCGTCGCGCAGCTCGTCGCGGGCGTCGTAGTCGGCGCCGCTGTCGAGGCCGGCGGCGAGCTCGTCGGGGCGCCCCTCGGGCCAGGTGGAGCCGTCGCCGTGGGGGAAATCCTCGTCCGGGCGGTCGGAGTGGGGGCGCTCGGCGTCCTGGGCCTCGCGCAGCTCGGCGGAGGCGATGGGGTCGAGGCCGGCCTCGGGGGCGTCGTCGCGGGCGCGCTCGTCGCCGGGAATCGTGTCGGGGTCGACGCCGGGCGCGGCGGCGGCGAGCTCCGCCTCCTCGGCGGTCATCTCGCCGGGGACGGGCGCAGGGTCGTCCCCCGGGAGGGGGGCGGGGTCGTCCCCCCGGAGGGGGGCGGGGTCGTCGAGGGTGGCGGCGTCCTCGATCTCGTCCGGCCGCGGCGCCGGGGCCGCGGGATGGAGGGGGCTCTCCTGCTCCGTCGCGGGGTCGGTCGCGCCGTCGGGGGTCTTCCCCTTGGGGGGCGTCTGATCGGGGTCCGTCTTGTCGCTCATCTCGCCGTCCTGATCTCCCTCGGGAGGGCCGCGGCCCCCCGGGGACGTTATGGGATGCGCCCGCCGCAGAACAACACCGGCAGGTGCGGCGAACCGCGCGACGGACCCCGCGGAGGGGCCGGCGCGGTCGGTGTCTCAGGCCTCGCGGCCCCCCTGCCCGCCCGCCTGGGCGGCGGGGTCGGGATCGCCGGCCCCGGGACCGGAGGTCTCGGGATGGCCAGCGGCGGGACCGGAGGTCCCGGGATCGCCCGCAGGGCCCTCGTCCGGTTCCGACGCCGCCCGGCGGGCGCGGCGGCGGGCGGATCGGGCGACCGCGTCCATCGCCGCCCGCATCGCCCTGCGGGTCGGGGCGGCGGCGACCTCGACGCGGGCGAAGCCCAGGTCGGCCAGGCCCTCGGCCGCCGCGAGGCTGATCGCCACGGCCACGCTACGCGACAGGTCGGGACGCGCCAGGTCGGGGCGCGGAACATCCGGCCGGGCGCCGCCCGGCCTTGCGGAATCGTGCCGCGGGTCGAGCAGGCGCGCAAGGATGGCGCCCGATCGCGGCGAGAATACGGGGACGAGCTTCACCTCGCCCGCCGCGAGGGCGGCGGCGGCCTCGGGGGGCAGCGCCTCGGCCGCGGCCATGGCGTAGACCACCACGTGACGCGGGTGCAGCCCGGCGGCGGCGAGGGCGTCGGCGAGGTCGTCGGTCCCGTGGCGGCCGCGCAGGTGCAGGATCTCGGCCCCCGGCGGCGCGGCGGCGGCGATCAGGGCGGCGAGCGCGGCGGCGTCGGCGTCGGCGGCGCGCACCTCGGCGAAGCCCGCGGCGCGCGCGGCCTCGGCGGTGGCCTCGCCCACGCAGAAGCAGGGCAGCGCGCGCAGGGCCTCTCCGCCGGGCTCGGAGGCGGGGGGCGCGGCGCGGGCGGCGGCGGCCGAGGTCAGCGCCACGCCCCAGGCGCCGGCGGGATCGGCGGTCGCCTCCAGCGCCTCGAAGCGCATCAGGGGCGCGGGGAGCGTGCGCCACCCCTCCCCCTCCAGCCAGCGGGTCAGGGCGGCGGCGGCGGGCTCGGGCCGGGTGACCAGCGCCAGAGGCGCGGGGATCGGGGTCTCGGCCTCGCTCATGCGAAGAAGTCGGGGCCGCCCCGGCCGCGCAGCTCGGCGGCGGCGTCGGCGCCCAGGGCGGCGGCGTCGGAGACGGGGCCCTCGCGCTCGGTGGCATGGCGCACCGAGCCGTCGGGGCGGATGATCTCCCCGCGCAGGCGGATGCGATCGCCGGGCAGAAGCTCGGCCAGCCCCCCGATCGGCGTGCGGCAGGAGCCGTCGAGACCGGCGAGGAAGGCCCGCTCCGCCGTCAGCCGGCGGTGGGTGTCGCCATGGTCGAGCGGCGCCAGCAGGGCCGAGACGGCGGCGTCGTCCGCCCGCTGCTCGATGCCGATGGCGCCCTGGGCGACGGCGGGCAGCATGGTCTCGGGCGCGATGGCGCGGGCGGCGAGCTCGTCCATCCCCAGCCGGCGCAGGCCGGCGCAGGCGAGGAAGGTGGCCGCGGCCACGCCTTCGGAGAGCTTGCGCAGCCGGGTCTGCACGTTGCCGCGGAACTCCACCACCTGCAGGTCCGGGCGGCGGTGCAGCGCCTGGGCGCGGCGGCGCAGGGAGGAGGAGCCGAGCACGGCGCCTTTCGGAAGGTCTTCGAAGGAGGCGTGGTCGAGGGAGATGAAGGCGTCGCGCACGTCCTCGCGCGGGAGGTAGCAGGTCAGCGCCAGGCCCTCGGGCTGCTCGACCGGCATGTCCTTCATCGAGTGCACGGCGAGGTCGATGGCGCCGGAGGTCAGCGCCTCCTCGATCTCCTTGGTGAACAGGCCCTTGCCGCCGATCTCGGACAGGGCGCGGTCCTGCACCCGGTCGCCGGTGGTCTTGATCGCCACGATCTCGAAGGCCGCCTGCGGCAGGCCGTGGGCGGCCATCAGGCGGTCGCGCGTCTCCTCGGCCTGGGCGACGGCGAGGGGAGAACCTCTCGTGCCGAGGCGGAGCGGGCGGTCGGGGCTGAAGGGCGTCTCGGTCATGCTTGGGACTTAACGCCCGGCGCGGGCGCTGTCACGGGCCTCCATCGCCGACATCAGCTCATGGAAGCGGGCGAGGAAGCGCTCGCGCGCCTCGCGCGGCGAGAGGGGGGTGAGGCGGAAGTCCTCGGCGCCGGGGAATTTCGGGCGGTTGAAGAAGCGGTCGGCCTCCTGGGCGGAGAAGCCGGCGAGCTGGGTCGCCTCGAACCAGGCGCAGGCGCGGTCGGCGCGCTTGATCTGGGCCTTCACGCCCTTCGGCGTCTCGGAGGGGAGGCCGAAGCGGACGTGCACCGCCCGCTCCAGCCGCGCCTCGAAGGCCTTGTAGTCGATGCCCAGCGCCGCCTTGAAGGGGCTGATCATGTCGCCGATGACGTATTCGGGCGCGTCGTGCAGCAGGGCCAGCAGCCGGTCGCGAGGTTTTGGCGCGGCGGAGAGCTTGCCGAAGATCTCCTCCACCAGCAGCGAGTGTTCGGCGACCGAGAAGGCCCAGTCCCCCAGCGTCTGCCCGTTCCAGCGGGCGACGAAGGCGAGGCCGTGGGCGATGTCCTCGATCTCGACGTCCATCGGCGAGGGGTCGAGCAGGTCGAGCCGGCGGCCGGACAGCATGCGCTGCCAGGCGCGGGGGGGCGTGCCGGACATGGGTCCTCCGGGCTGCGGGACGCGTCGGGCGCGAGGCTTAGGGCGCCGGGGCGCGCCCGTCGAGGGGGTCGCCGCGGCAGGCGCAGGGCGCGCGCCGGGGGCGCGCGGGCGGGGGCCTCTCAACCGGATCTTCACCCGGGGCGGGGCATCTCCGGCGCCGCTGCGTCGACGAGATGCGGAGCCGCTTCGTTGCGATGCAGCGTCGGCGCTGCTAACGATCCCGACAGCACACGGACGCATCCGGCGGCGGCCTGTTCCGGCCGCGCCGATCCTCGCGCAGGAGAGACGCATGACCGACTACATCGTCAAGGACATCAGCCTGGCCGAATTCGGCCGCATCGAGCTCGACATCGCCGAGACCGAGATGCCCGGCCTGATGGCCCTGCGCGAGGAGTTCGGGGAGTCGAAACCCCTCAAGGGCGCGCGCATCGCGGGCTCGCTGCACATGACCATCCAGACCGCCGTGCTGATCGAGACGCTGGCGGCGCTGGGGGCGGAGATCCGCTGGGCCTCGTGCAACATCTTCTCGACCCAGGACCACGCCGCGGCCGCCATCGCCAAGGCCGGCATCCCCGTCTTCGCCATCAAGGGCGAGACGCTGGAGGAATACTGGGACTACGCCGACCGGATCTTCCAGTTCCCCGAGGGGGGCTGCAACATGATCCTCGACGACGGCGGGGACGCGACGCTCTACATCCTGCTCGGCGCGCGGGTCGAGGAGGGCGAGACCGGCCTGATCGAGACCCCCCAGTCGGAGGAGGAGGAGGCCCTCTTCGCCCAGATCAGGAAGCGCATGAAGGAGAGCCCCGGCTGGTTCACCAGGCAGCGCCACATGATCAAGGGCGTGTCGGAGGAGACCACGACGGGCGTGCATCGCCTCTACCAGCTGATGGAGAAGGGGCGGCTGCCGTTCCCGGCGATCAACGTCAACGACTCGGTCACCAAGTCGAAGTTCGACAACAAGTACGGCTGCAAGGAATCGCTGGTCGACGGCATCCGCCGCGCCACCGACGTGATGATGGCCGGCAAGGTCGCCGTGGTCTGCGGCTACGGCGACGTGGGCAAGGGCTCGGCCGCCTCTCTGGCCGGCGCGGGCGCCCGCGTGATGGTCACCGAGATCGACCCGATCTGCGCCCTGCAGGCCGCCATGGACGGGTTCGAGGTGGTGCAGCTGGAGGACGTCGTCTCCCGCGCCGACATCTTCATCACCACCACCGGCAACAAGGACGTGATCCGCATCGAGCACATGCGCGAGATGAAGGACATGGCCATCGTCGGCAACATCGGCCACTTCGACAACGAGATCCAGGTCGCGGCTCTCAAGAACATGAAGTGGACCAACGTGAAGCCGCAGGTGGACATGATCGAGATGCCCAAGGGCAACCGCATGATCCTGCTCTCCGAGGGCCGGCTGCTGAACCTGGGCAACGCCACCGGCCATCCCTCCTTCGTGATGTCGGCCTCCTTCACCAACCAGACGCTGGCGCAGATCGAGCTGTGGACCAAGGGCGACCAGTACGAGAACAAGGTCTACGTGCTGCCCAAGCACCTCGACGAGAAGGTGGCGAAGCTGCATCTCGAGAAGCTGGGCGTGAAGCTGACCCAGCTCTCGGACGCGCAGGCCGACTACATCGGCGTGACGACCGAGGGGCCGTTCAAGCCCGAGCACTACCGCTACTGAGCGCGGGAGGCCGGCGCCGGGGTCCGCCCGATCCCGGCGCCCGCCCGCCCTCCCCGCCGGGATCGGGCGGACCCCTTTCGCGACGCCGCGCCTCCGGACGCCGGGGGCGCGGCTTTCGCGTTGCGGGCGGGTCTGACGTTTCCGTGATCGGCGCATCCGCGGGGGCGCGGGCCCGCGTTTCCCCCCTGAAGGCCCGGCGACCCGCCGCGCCCCGAAGGGAGATGAGCATGTTCCGCACCCGCATGTCCGCCGCCGCCCTGGCCGCCACGCTGGCCGCCGCCCCCGCCCTCGCGCAGGCGCCGATGGTCGAGGCGATGGACCAGAGCGTCGCCAACGGCGTGGTCTCGGCCGCCAAGGTCTCGGCGCCCGCCAACGGCTGGCTGGTGGTCCACCGCACCGACGCGGAGATGAAGCCGGGCCCGGTCGTCGGCCACGCCCCCCTGCGCGCCGGCGAGACCGCCGACGTCGCCGCGATCCTGACCGAGCCGGTGGCGCCCGGCGAGATGCTGATGCTGATGGTGCATTCGGAGGAGGGCGGCGCGCAGCCCGGGATCTTCGAATACACGCTCGGCGCCGCCGAGGACGGGCCGATCAAGCCGGACGGCAAGCTGGTGATGACGGTGATCACCGCCCAGTGACGCGCCGGGGCCGCCGCCCCGCGGCCCCCGCCGACGCCAGCCCCGACCCCGGCCGCCCCCGCGACGGCCGGGGTTTTCGTGTTCCGGCCCCGCAGCTGCCTGCCCGGCCCCGGCGGGGTGGAGGGGCGGGGGCCGGGGGGTGACGATGGGGCGGCCCGGCGCGTCCTGCGAGGTTCCGCTCTGCGGCCGCCCCCGCCCCGCCCGCGATCTTCGGGTTCCGGACCCGCCCGCGCCTGCCCGGCTCCGACAGGGCGCACGGGCGCAAGCGGAAGGGCGATGACGCTGATCGCGGCCGAGCGACGGCGCAGCCCGGAGGGTGACGACCCCGACCGCCGCCGAGCGGCGCGTGGAGGGCCCTGCCCCGCGGCCGTCCCGATCCGACCCCGGCCGCCCCCGCCACGCCCGCGGCTCTCGAACTCCGGCCCCTCCGGCGCCTGCCCGGCTCCGGCGGGGTGGGTGGGCGGGAGCCGGAGCCGGGCAGGCGCCGGCGGGGCCTGGCGCGGAGGCCGCCGGCCCGCGCGCGCCCGGGACTCGACCGGCCGGCAGGTCTTGCGCCTGCCCGCGGCCCCCGCCACTCTCCGCCCCCGAAGGCCGCAGAGCCCGCCGAGGAGGAGCCCCCGAGATGACCGAGCGTCTGAGCGAATTCGTGACCTACGAGGTCCTCGACGGCGTCGCCGTGATCCGCACCGACAACCCGCCCGTCAACGCGCTGGGCAACGACGTGCGCGCCGGGATCTTCGCGGGGATGGAGCGCTTCGACGCCGACGCGTCGGCCCATGTCGCGGTGATCCACTGCGCCGGCCGCACCTTCCACGCCGGCGCCGACATCACCGAGTTCGGCACGAAGCGGAAGGACCCGCAGATCTCCGCCCTGTGCGACCGGATCGAGGCCGCCTCGAAGCCCGTGGTCGCCACCCTGCACGGCACGGCGCTGGGCGGAGGGCTGGAGGTCGCCATCGCCGCCCACTGGCGCATCGCCCAGGCGGGCGGCCGGGTCGGCCTGCCCGAGGTCCACCTCGGCGTGATCCCCGCCGCCGGCGGCACCCAGCGCGCGCCCCGCCTGATGGGCGCGGCCCGGGCGCTGGAGGCGATCACCTCGGGCCGCCACATCCCCGTCGAGGAGGCCCGCGACCTCGGCCTGATCGACGAGATCGACGCCTCCGGCGACCCGCTCGCCGCCGGCCTCGCCTACGCCCGCCGGCTGGCCGCGGAGGGCCGGGGCGTGCGCCGCACGGGCGAGATGACCGTCCCCGACGCCTCGCCTGCCCTGTTCGCGCAGTGGCGGGAGCGCGCCGTGACCCAGGGCCGGGGCCTCCACGCCGTCCTCTACTGCGTCGAGGCGGTGGAGGCCTGCACCCTGCCGCTGGCCGAGGGGCTGAGGCGGGAGACCGAGGTCTCGGACAGGTCCCACGCCGACCCGCAGCGCGACGCCATGGTCCACGCCTTCTTCGCCGAGCGGGCGGTGGCGAAGATCCCCGAGGCGAAGGCGACCCCCCGCCCCCTCTCCGCCATCGGCGTGGTGGGGGGCGGGACCATGGGCGCGGGCATCGCCGCCGCCGCCCTGCAGGCGGGCCTGTCGGTCGTGATGGTCGAGCGCGACGCCGAGGCGCTGGCCCGGGGCGAGGCCAACCTGCGGCGCAACTTCGCCTCCGCCGTCGCCAAGGGGCGGATGAGCCGGGGCGAGCTCGACGCCCTGCTCGAGAGCCGCTTCGCCGGCGCCACGGACTACGCCGCGCTGAAGGACGCCGACCTGGTGATCGAGGCCGTCTTCGAGACCATGGCGGTGAAGAAAGCGGTCTTCGAGACGCTCGACGCCGTGATGCGGGAGGGGGCGGTGCTCGCCACCAACACCTCCTATCTCGACGTGAACGAGATCGCCGCGGTCACCCGGCGGCCGCAGGACGTGCTGGGGCTGCATTTCTTCTCCCCCGCCCATGTGATGCGCCTGCTGGAGGTGGTGGTGGGCGAGCGGACCGCGCCCGAGGTCGTCGCCACCGGCTTCGCGCTGGCGAGGCGCATGGGCAAGGTCGCGGTGCGCGCCGGCGTCTGCGACGGGTTCATCGGCAACCGGATCCTGGGGGCCTATCTCAAGGCCGCCGACATGATGGTCGAGGACGGCGCCTCGCCCTACGAGATCGACGCGGCGGTGCGGTCCTTCGGCTATCCGATGGGACCGTTCGAGATGGGGGACCTGGCGGGGCTCGACATCGGATATCTCGACCGGCGCGGCAAGGACGCGACCCGCGATCCGGGCGAGCGCTACGCCGAGGGCTTCCTCGACCGGATGTACGAGGCCGGCTGGCTGGGCCAGAAGACCGGCATGGGCTTCTACGACTATTCCGGCGGCGGCCGCTCCGGCCCGCCGAACCCGGGCGTGGCGCCGATGATCGAGGCGGAGCGGCGGCGGCTGGGGATCGAGGCCCGGCCCTTCGGCGCGGAGGAGATCCTGCGCCGCTACATCGCCGCCATGGTCAACGAGGCCGCGAAGGTGGTCGAGGAGGGCATCGCCCTGCGCCCGCTCGACGTCGACATGACCGCCATCGCCGGCTACGGCCACCCGCGCTGGCGGGGCGGGCCGATGCACCACGCGGACACGGTCGGGCTGCCGAAGATCCTGGCGGACCTCGAGGAATTCGCCCGCGAGGACCCGGTCTTCTGGGCCCCTGCGCCGCTGCTGAAGCGGCTGGCGGAAGAGGGCGGGCGCTTCGCCGACCTCAACAAGGGCTGAGACGGCGCGGCGTCCGGGGGGCGGCGGCGGTTCGGCCGCGGCGCCTCGCGGGCTCAGCCGTCGGTGAGGAAGAAGGCGACGGGGGGCGGGTCTCCGCCCTCGCAGCGCACGGCGGCGACGGGGAAGGGGAAGCGGGCGTCGGGGGTCTCGGCCGCGGGGATCGTCAGGCACCAGCCGTCGGAGGTGGCGACGGGGGCGGAGGCGGCGGGCGCCGCCTCGGTCGTCCAGGTGGGCGAGGCCGCGGTGCAGGGCGCGAGGACCACGGCCCGGCGGTCGGGATGATCCGCTTCGGCGAGATCCAGGCATAGCGGTGGGTCGAGGGCGATGCGCAGCGCCGCGTCTCCATCCGGCGTCCGCTCCGCATCCCCGTCCCCGCCCGCGCCCCGGGCGAAAAGCTTCGCGAGGGGGCTGCGGCAGGCGTCGAGGGCGAGCGTCGCGCCGGAGGGCGGGGTGGGCTCGGCCCGCAGGCGGGACTGCGCGGCGCCGGGGAGGTCGGGGACCAGGTAGGCGCCCTTCGGCCGGGCGGCGAGGATCGCGGCGGTCTCGGCCCGGGGGAGGGTCTTCGCGCAGATCCGGGCGCGGGCGGAGGTCCAGCAGGCGCCGTCGCGGGCCACCTCGCCCAGCGGGGTCTGGGCGTGCATGGCGAGCGGGTCGGCGTTCCAGAACGCCTCGGCCCGGTCCTTCGCCACCACCTCGACCTGCACGAAGTATCGCGCGCCCGAGAGCTGGAACCCGCCGTCGCCGCCCCGGGGCTCGAATTCGCAGATCCCCCGCTCGTGCACCGTGCCGTCGACCTCGATCGTGCAGTCGACGGGGCGGCTGTCGGCGGCGAGCGCCGGGGCGGCGAGCAGGAGCGCGGGCAGCGCGAGTCGCAGGATCATCGGGCGCGGGCTCCGCAGGGGTCGGGGCCCCATCCACCCCGGCGCGCCCGCCGCCGTCAAGCGGCGGGCGCGCGCGGCTCAGAGCAGGACCATGTCGGGGGAGAGGTCGTCGGGGGCGAGGTCGAGCAGGACCAGGGTCAGGCCCTCGGCCTTGAGCAGGGTGCGGCCGTCGCGCTCGCGCAGGGCGTCCTCGAGCTCGGCGAAGCCGGCGAGGTCGAGGGCGCGCAGGTCGAGCCGGTCCTCGGGGGCGAGGTCGACGATCACGGCGCGGCCCTCGTCCGGGCGCAGGACGAAGCGGTCGGCGCCCTCGCCCCCGGTCAGGCGGTCGCGGCCGGGGCCGGCGACGAGGCGGTCGTCGCCGGCGCCGCCGAACAGGCGGTCGGCGCCCTTGCCGCCCAGCAGCACGTCGTCGCCCTCGCCCCCGATCAGCCGGTCGGCGCCGGCCTTGCCCTTCAGGGTGTTGTCGGCCTCGTTCCCGGTCAGCCGGTCGTCGCCGCGGGCGCCGGCGGCGGCCTCGACGCTCACGCCATGGGCGAGGGTGAAGCCGCCGTGGATCCCCTCGACGCGGGAGACGCGGCCGGCGCCGCCCTCCTCGAGCTCCAGCGTGGCGGCGCGCAGGTCGATGACGGCGTCGCGGCCGCCCTTGTGGAAGATCAGGTCGTCGCCGCCCGCGTCCCAGATCGTCAGGTAGCCGGTGCCGGCCTCGTTCTTCGAGGGCAGGCGGTAGCGGTCGTCGCCGGCGCCGGTCTCGAGGTTGGCGCCGTATTTCTCCTGGATCACGGCGATGTCGAGGGCGGAGGGGCCGAGGTTCCAGCCCCAGGCGCGGCTGTCGGGCAGGCCCTCGGGCGCCTCGGGCCAGCCGTCGTTGTAGGTCATCACGGTGTAGACGCCCTGGTCGAGGCCGAGCCCCTCGCCGACCTGGGGCATCAGCGTCGAGCCGCCGGCGGCGTCGTGCGGGTGGGCGAGGCCGAGGCCGTGGCCGAACTCGTGCAGGAAGATCGTGAACATGTAGGCGCCGGGGGAGAGCAGGCCGCCCCGGGCGCCGCTCCAGTAGGGGCCGGAGTTGAACCAGCCCACGCCCTGGGCGTCGCCGTAGGCGAGGTCGGGGCCGTTCATGAAGCCCAGCGAGGCGCCGGCGCCGGCGTCGGACTTCACCAGGCGGAAGTCGGCGTCGGCGGGGTCTGCGGCCTCCTCGAAGGTCAGGCCGGAGACGGCGGCGAAGGCGTCGAGCGCGGCCATCGCCTGGGCGCGGGCGTAGGGGGACCAGCCGCCCTGCTCGGTGGCGAAGTCGACCCGCTCGCCGTCGCGGGCGAAATGGACGGTCACGTGGGGGTCGGCGAGGGCGACGCCCTCGTCGATGGATGCCAGCAGGGGATTGGGGTTCGCCATGGAGCGCCTCGGGTGCCGTCGCGCCGTCAGGCGCGCATGAGGGATCGCGCCTGAAGGCGCGCATGAGGGAACGCGCCACGCGGCGCGCGGGTGCGCCGGGAGGCGCGTGCGAGGGGCGCGCCGGGCGGCGCGCGGGTCGGGGTCGCGCCCGGAGGCGCATGAGGGGCGTGCCCGGAGGCGCGCACGAGCGGGGGCGCCCGGAGGCGCGCGGGGGGACCCCGCGTCCGCAGGCGCGCGCAGGGAGATGCGCGCCCGGGGGGC
>Ga0310345_10003953_pt1 | contig 13736 bp, 12 predicted proteins | sample HC15DNA20500_MG_FD_204667 | JGI IMG/M metagenome (GOLD analysis project Ga0310345, IMG submission 204667) | Marine microbial communities from station ALOHA, North Pacific Subtropical Gyre - HC15-DNA-20-500_MG | ecosystem: Environmental > Aquatic > Marine > Oceanic | place: Pacific Ocean: North... | reverse complement strand
CGGCCTCCTCGTCGGTGCACACGGCCTCGGCGGGGTCGCCCTCGTGGTCGCGGTCGGTGGTGCCGACGAGGGTGAAATCCTCCTCGTAGGGGATCGCGAAGACGATGCGGCCGTCGGAGGTCTGGAAGATGTAGGCGCGGTCGTGGTCGAAGAGCTTCTTCGTCACGATATGGGAGCCGCGGACCAGGCGGATATGGGCGGGGGCGTTGCGGCCCAGGCGCTGGCGCAGCACCTCGTCCACCCAGGGCCCGGCGGCGTTGACCACGGCCTTGGCGCGGATCTCGCGGATCGCGCCGTCGGCGCCTTCGAGGCGCAGGCGCCAGGCGCCGTCCTCGCGCGAGCCGCCGACGAGCCGGGTGCGGGTCTCGATGGTCGCGCCGCGGGCGGCGGCGTCGCGGGCGTTGAGCACCACCAGGCGGCTGTCCATCACCCAGCCGTCGGAATACTCGAACCCCTTCGTGAACTCGGGCTTCAGGGGCTTGCCGACCTCGGCCTTGCGCAGGTCGAGGGTGCGGGTGGCGGGCAGGATCTTCCGTCCGCCGAGGTGGTCGTAGATGAACAGGCCCAGGCGCAGCATCCAGGCCGGGCGCAGGCCCGGGTGGTGGGGCAGCACGAAGCGCAGCGGCCAGGAGATGTGGGGCATGGCGCGGATCAGCGTCTCGCGCTCGATCAGCGCCTTGCGGACCAGGCCGAACTCGTAGAACTCGAGATAGCGCAGGCCGCCGTGGAACAGCTTGGTGGAGGCCGAGGAGGTGGCCTGGGCGAGGTCGCCCGCCTCGCACAAATGCACCTTGAGGCCGCGTCCGGCGGCGTCGCGGGCGATGCCGGCGCCGTTGACGCCGCCGCCCACGACGGCGAGGTCGTAGGTCGGGATCGCGTCGGGGCTCGCGTCCTGGACGGGGGCGGCGGCGGTGTCGGCGTCGGTCAACTCGGTCTCCTCGCTGGCGGGGCGGCCGTTCGGCAGCAGCCAAGCACGGATGTAGGGCGGGGTAAACCGGCGTCAGGGCGGGCAAGCGACGCAGGCGCTCTGCAACGGGGCCGGCGGGACGGCTCTGTCGCGGGCTGCGCCCGCGACAGAGCCGCCCGCCGACCCCGTCGCTGCGCTATCCCGGCGCGGCGGGGTCGAGGGGCGTCGCGTAGGGCACCGGGCGGGCGAAGGCCTGCGCGAAGCTCAGGCCCCCGCGCGCCATCAGCATCGCCCGGATCGGGCCGGCGTGGCACAGGATGAGCGCCCCGGGCGGCGCCTCGGCCAGCGCCTGGGCGGTGCGGGCGGCGAGGACGGCGAAGGTCTCGCCCCCCGGCGGGGCGCGGTGGTGGGGGTCCTCGGCCCAGGGGTCGCTCTCGGCGCGGGGGATTGCGGACCAGGGGCGGCCCTCCCATGCGCCGAAGTCGAGCTCCTGCAGGCGCGGGTCTTCGTGCAGCGCGACGCCGAGCGCGGCGGCGAGGCGGCGGGCGGGGACCAGGCAGCGCGGCGCGGGGCTCGTCACGATGCTGCGGACCGCGAGGGCGGGGGCGAGCGCGTCGATGCGCGCCTCCCACCCCGGCGCTAGGCCCGGGTCGTGGCGGCCGTAGCACAGGCCCGGCGCCGCGGCGGTGGGCGGGTGGCGCATGACCGTCAGGGGCATCGGCCTCAGCCCGGCAGCAGGGCGGCGAGGACCAGCAGGGCCGCGATCTCGCCCGCCTGCTCCATCGCCCCCAGCCCGTCGCCGGTGTAGCCGCCGAGCCGCCGGTTCAGGCGCGCCAGCGCCAGCGCCCCCGCCGCATAGGCCGCCGCCAGCGCCGCGAGGCCGATCCATCCCGCGGCGCCCCCGCAGACCAGGACCGCGAGCAGGACCGAGGCGGGGAAGGCCCCCGCCGGCATGCCGCCTGCGACCGCGGCCGCCGCCCCCTCGGCCCGGGCGTAGCGCGAGAAGCGCAGCGCCGGGATCATCGCCGCCCGCCCGGCCGCATGGGCCGTGACGAGGGCCGCAAGCCCCTCGGCCGGGCCCAGGGCGCTCAGCGCGCCCGCGCGGACCAGCAGGCTGACGCCGATGCCGGCGGCGCCGTAGGCCCCGATGCGGCTGTCGCGCATGATCTCCAGCGCCCGCTCGCGGGTGAAGCCGCCGCCGAGCCCGTCGAGCGTGTCCGAGAGCCCGTCCTCGTGCAGCGCCCCGGTCAGCGCCATGCCCGCGGCGAGCGCCAGGGCCGCGGCGGCGAGCGGCGGCAGCGCCAGGGCGGCGGCGGCGTAGACGAGGCCCGCGAGCCCCCCCGCGAGCCCCCCCGCCACGGGAAACCACCGCGCCGCCTGCGCCAGTCGGTCGGGGCCATGACCGGCGGCCGCGGCGGGGATCGGCAGCCGGGTCAGGAACTGCAGCGCGTAGCAGAGCAGCGAGGCCTCCTCGCCCAGCCGGCCGAGCGCGCTGCGGCGCGGGGCGGCGTTCTGGGGATCGGGATCCTGGGGGTCGGACATGGGGCCTCCGGCGTCTCGCCCCCTCTCTAGCAGCCGCGGCGGTCCGCGCCAGCCCCGGCGAGGGGAGAGGCGGGGCGGACGGTCGGGGCCGGGCCCGAACTCCCGGCCGGCCGCGGCGTCGGGGGGCCGTCGCCGCAGAATAGCCTGCCGGCAAGGGCCGTCAGGAGCGGGCCGTCGGACACGCCTCGGAAGCCGGCGCGCATCTGCGGATCGCCCCGGGGCCGGCGAACGGCGACCCGCGGGTCTCCGCCGAGGCTCCTCCGTCTCCGCCCGGCGGGCGAGCCGGCGACGAGCCCCCCGGGCCGCCTTCCCGCAGCCCCGGCGGCGTGCGCTTCCTCCACGGCCCCTGCGCCGCCCCGTCGCAAGAGGCTGCCGCGGCGGGGTCGGCGGGCGGGCGTCCCGTCCCGCGAAGCGGGGCGGCAGAGCCGTCCCGCCGGCCTCGCGCCGTCTGGCGCGCGGCGCGCGGCTCGCCTAGTCTCGCCCCCCGACCCCGACCGCCGGCGCGAGGAGCCCGCCATGCCCTTCTACGACCCGAAGATGCGCGAGCTGCAGGACCGCTACGAGGGCCGCGCCGTGCCGGACCGGCTGGAGCAGGTCCGCCGCCACGACGCCTTCACCGAGGCCGACCGGGCGATGATCGCCCAGGCCTCGTTCTTCTTCCTCGCCACCTATTCCGAGACCTCGGTCGACTGCTCCTTCAAGGGCGGCGCCCCCGGCTTCGTGCGGATCGCCGGGCCGAACACGCTGGAATTCCCCGACTACGACGGCAACCGCATGTACCGCAGCCTGGGCAACATCGCCGCCACCGGCCGCTGCGGGCTCCTGTTCATCCGCTTCGACGGGGCGCGCTTCGACGGCTCGGCGGCGCGCATGCGCGTCTCGGGCCGGGCCGAGGTCGACGACAGCCCCGAGGCCGTCGCGGGCCTGCCCGGCGCCCGCCGCCTGGTGCGGGTGACCGCCGAGCACATCTTCCCCAACTGCCCCCGCTACATCCCGCAGATGGGCGCCTCAGAGCCCTCGCCCCACGCCCCGCGCCCCGGCCACACGCCCCCCGAGGCGGCCTGGAAGTCGGCCGAGTGGATGCGCGACCTCTTCGAGGACGAGGGCTGAGCCCGGCGATGCCCCCGCCCCCCCGCGACCCGGCCGAGGCGCATCCGCCCCCCGAGACGCAGGGCGGCGCCCGGCTGCGCACCGGCTTCACCACCGGCGCCTGCGCGGCCGCCGCGGCGAAGGCCGCCTGGCGGGCGCTGCTGGGCGGCGGCTGGGAGGATCCGGTGAGCATCGTCCTGCCCCGCGGCCAGATCCCCCGCTTCGCGCTCGAGCGGCGCGAGCTCGCCCCCGCCCTCGGCCCCGGCCACGCCTCCCCGCCCGATCACGCGCTCGCGGCGGTGCGCAAGGACGCGGGCGACGACCCCGACGTCACCCACGGCGCCCTGATCGAGGCCCGCGTCCGCCGCGGCGCGCCCGGGTCCGGCGTGACCTTCCGCGCCGGCCCCGGCGTCGGCACGGTCACCCGCCCCGGCCTGCCGATCCCCCCCGGCGAGCCCGCCATCAACCCCGTGCCCCGCCGGATGATCGAGGAGGCGATCGCCGAGGTCGCGGCCGAGCTCGCCGAGGCCCCGGACGCCGAGGTCGAGATCTCGATCCCCGGCGGCGAGGCGCTGGCCGAAAAGACCTGGAACCCGCGGCTCGGCATCGTCGGCGGCCTCTCGGTGCTGGGCACCACCGGCATCGTGCGGCCCTATTCCTGCGCGGCCTGGATCGCCTCGATCCACCGCGGCGTGGACGTGGCGCGGGCCGCGGGGCTCGCCCATGTGATGGGGGCGACCGGCGCCTCCTCCGAGGCGGCGGGCCGGGCGCGCTTCGGGCTGCCGGAGCATGCCTGCCTCGACATGGGCGATTTCGCGGGCGGGCTCCTGAAGTATCTCGCCCGCCACCCGGTGCCGCGGCTGACGCTGGCCGGCGGGGCGGCGAAGCTCGCCAAGCTGGGGCAGGGGGCGATGGACCTGCATTCCTCGCGCAGCCAGGTGGATTTCGCGAAGCTCGCCGCGCTGGCGGAGGCGGCCGGCGTGGCGGGCGCCGAGCGGATCGCGCGGGCCAACACCGTGCTGCAGGCCCTGCAGGAGGCGGGCGCCGAGGCGCCGAGGCTGGCCGAGGCCATCGGCCGCGCCGCCGCCGAGGCGGCGCGCCGCGCGCTGGGCGAGGCTGGTCTGCGACCGGGCGGGCGGCGTGCTCGCCTTCGTCGAGGCGCGGGCATGAGCGGCGCGCGCGGACGGCCGTCGGCCCCCCGGGCCCCGGCGTCCCGCCGTCCGGGCGCACGCCCCGCCCGCCCACCCGCGCGCGCCCGGACGGCGGGACGCCTCGCGCGGCGCCCGGAGGCCCGAGGTGGCTGCTGACCCGCCCGCGCTGCTGGTGCTCGCCGGCACGGCCGAGGCCCGCGCGACGCTGGAGGCGCTGGCCCCGCAGGCCGCGGCCGGCCGGCTGCGGGTCGTCGCCTCGCTCGCCGGCGCCACCCGCGCCCCGCGCCCGCTGCCGGTGGAGACGCGGACCGGCGGCTTCGGAGGCGCCGAGGGCCTCGCCGCCTTCCTGCGCGCGCGGGGCGTCGCGGCCGTGCTCGACGCCACCCATCCCTTCGCCGTGCGGATCAGCGCCAACGCCGCCGCCGCCTGCGCCGCCGCCGGCGTGCCCCGCGCGCAGCTGCGCCGCCCGGGCTGGCCCGGCCCCGCCCGGCGCTTCCCGGACCTCGCCGCCGCCCTCGCCGCCGCGCCGCCCGGCGCGCGCGTGCTGGCCGCGACCGGCCGCGCTTCGGCCCCGGCCCTGCAGGGCCGCGCCGACCTGACGATCCTGCTGCGGGTGGCCGAACCCGGGCCGGCGATCCCCGGGCTCGAGACCCTGGTCTCCCGCCCGCCGCATTCCGCCGCGGACGACCGGGCGCTGATGCGGGACCGCGCGATCACCCACCTCCTCGCCCGCGACTCGGGCGGCGCCGACGGCGCCAAGCTCGCGGTCGCCCGCGAGCTGGGGATCGAGATCCTGCTGGCCGAACGCCCCCCGGCGGAGGCCGGCCCGGTCCTGCGCGATCCCGACGAAGCGCTCGCCTGGATCGAGTCGACCCTGAAGACGGACGCGACGCCCCGCGGCTGACGCCGCCCGGCCGCGACGGGGTCGGCGGGCGGGCGCCTCGCGGGCGCAGCCCGCGACAGAGCCGTCCCGCCGGCGCCGGCCCTACTCCCCCTCGCCGAAGCGGCCTGCGACCAGCGCCTCCAGCGCATCCATCAGCTGCTCGGCGTCGGGGCCCGAGGTCTCCACCTCGATCTCCTCGCCCTGGGCGGCGGCGAGCATCATCAGCCCCATGATCGAATCGCCCGAGACCTCCATCCCGTCGCGCCGCACGAAGGCGCGGGCGTCATGGGATTCCACCACGTTCACGAACTGGGCCGAGGCCCGCGCATGCAGTCCCTTGCGGTTGACGATCGCCAACCGCCGCGCCGTCGCGGCAGGCACCGGCTCAGGCCCGCATCTTGCGCCGGGCGGCGAGGATCCCGCCGGCGCTGTCGAGATACTTGCGCGCCGCCACCAGAGCATGGTCCACCGCCTCCTCCAGCGGCATCGCCCGGCATTTCGCGAGCTTCACCAGCAACGGGAGATTGGCCCCGTAGATCACCTCCGCCCGGGGCCGCGACAGCGCCCCCATGGCGAGGTTCGAGGGGCTGCCGCCGAACATGTCGGTGATCAGCACCACCCCGTCGCCGCAGTCGACCTCCTCGGCCGCCGCGTCCACCTCGGCCTGGCGGGCGCGCAGGTCGTCCTGCGGCCAGATGCCGATGGCGCGGGCCCGCTCCATCGGGCCCACCACATGCTCGGCGGCCGCCAGAAGCTCCGCCGCAAGGCCCCCGTGGGCCACGATCACCACGCCGATCATGCCGGGCGCCCCCGCCCGGCCGTCATCGTCTTCATGTCGTCCTCCCGACCGCCGCGATCCTGCCGCGGCCTTCCCCAGGCGAGGCCCGCCCCGGCTCCCGGCGGCGCGGACCCCTGTTGCGCGTGATCGCCGCCGCGGCCGCCGCCGCCGAACCGTCGATCCACGGGCGAACCGTCGATCCCCGAAGCGCCGGCCGCGCGGGCCCCTCGCCCGCTCATGCCGCCGTCCGGTCCAGCTCCCGGTGGCGCACCGTCGCCGGCCACCCGGCCGCCGTCAGCCGCGCCGCCAGGTCCTCGGCCACCGCCACCGAGCGGTGCCGACCCCCGGAGCACCCCAGAGCCATACAGTAGTAAGCCTTGCCTTCCCGTCTATAGGCCGGCAGCAGCAGCAGCGTCAGCTCGCACACCCGCTCGACGAAGGCGGCGTAGAGCGGATCGCGCCGCACATGCTCGGCCACCGCCGCGTCGCGCCCGGTCAGGGGCCGCAGCGCCGTCTCCCAGTGCGGGTTGGCGAGGAACCGGCAGTCGATCACCGTGTCCGCCTCCCGCGGGGCGCCGCGCTTGAAGCTGAACGACTGGATCGACAGCGACAGGCTGCGGCGCGCGCCGGGCGTCGCCAGGTGCGCCAGCCGCGCCTTGAGGTCATGGGGCGAAAGATCGGTGGTGTCCACCACCAGGTCCGCCCGCTCGCGTACCGTCCACAACAGGTCCCGCTCCCGCGCGAGCCCCGCCTCGGGGCTGTCGTCGGGGGCCAGCGGATGCCGCCGCCGGGTGGTCTTGAAGCGGTCGAGCAGCGCGGGATCGGCGCAGTCGAGGAACACCAGCACCGGCGCCAGATCCCCGCGCGCCCGCAGCGCGTCGAGCCGCGCCAGCAGGGCCGGGGCCGAGAAGCCGCGGGTGCGCACGTCGAGCCCCAGCGCCACCGGGCGGGGGTCCTGCGGCTCGCCCCCGCCCTCGGGGAACAGCCGCTCGACGAAGCTCAGGGGCAGGTTGTCGATCGCCTCGTAGCCCATGTCCTCCAGCGCGCGGATGGCGGTGGAGTTGCCGGCCCCGCTCATCCCCGTCACCAGCACGAGGGGGATCGGGGCGGCGCAGGCCTCGCCCGCGCCCGGCACGGCGCCAGGCGCGTCGGCGGCGGCGGATGCGCCGGTCGCTTCGGCGCCGCCGCGCGTCTCGGGGGCGGCGCCTCTGCCAAGCGTTTCGGGGGCGGCGTCGCCGCCAAGCGGTTCGGGGGCGGCGTCGCCGCCGCGCGTCTTGGGGGCGGCGTCGCCGCCGCCGGGGCGGGAGCCGGGATCGGAACTGTCAGCCGGGGTCATGCCTGGGGCCGTGTCGCGTCCTTGGAACTCGGGTCTCCGGCGCCGCGGGGGCGCCTGCCTGGAAGCGGCGCCGGGGCCGGCCGCCGCAGGGTCGCTGCGCCGCAAGCATGCGCCGCGGCACGCGCCGGGGCAAGGGCGTGCCGCAGTGCGGCGCCGAAAATCGCGCAGCGCGGCGCCGAGGTCGCGCCCTGCGGTTTCCGGACCGGCCCGGCCGTCGCGCCGACCCCGGCGCGCGGCCGTCATGCCCTGACGGATCCCGCGTCAGATAGGGCGCCCGACGCCGCAGCCGGGCCCCCGGTCAAGCGAAGGTGACGCGCAGTGATCGCCGCGGCGTCTGGCCCTGCGGCCCCGGGTCGAGCCCGGGGCGCCTGTCCGCGAGCCGCCGCGCGGATTCCGCATGCGCCCGGGTCGCTGCCGGCCACGCTTCAGGGCGCGTGGCGGCGACCGCCGGCGAGGAGCAGGGCGTGCAGCGCGGCGGCCGAAGGCCGCAGGATCAGCGGCAGCGCGACGCCCAGCACCGGGACCAGGCGCAGGGGCGGCAGGCGCTCCGGCTCGGGGCGCGAGAGGTCGACGACGACGGCCACGGGGGCCTCGGCCAGCGGGGGCAGGGGGATCAGGCCGACGCCGCGGGCCTCGATCAGGCCGGCGATGGCGGCGGGGGCGGAGGCGACGAGGCCCCCGGGCCCCGCCCGCACCCGGGTGCGGTCGTCGGCGACCAGCCGCGCCCCGCCGGCGATCATCTCCAGCGCCAGCGAGGATTTCCCGGCGCCCGAGCGACCGAGGATCAGCGCTGCGGCGAAGGCCGGCGCCTCCGCGCGGCCCGAAGACGGCGCCAGCGCCACGCAGGAGGCGTGCAGCGTCGCCACCCCCTGCGCGTCCGGGCGGGCCGCGGCGGCCGCGGTCGCGGCGGGCGAGAGGGGCAGGGCCGGCGGCTCCGCGCCCGGCCCATCCCCGGGCGGGCCGGAGGCGCCGGGCCGGCCGGACCCGGCCCCCTCGGGGGCGCAGGACGGGGGACGGGTCATCGCCGGCGACGGTGGAGGGACCCGCGGGCCGCGCCTCCCGCGCCGCCGTCAGGCCCCGGGAGGGCGGGGCCGGACCGCGCCGGACGCGCCTCGGCGGCGCGGCTCACCCCGGAAGCTCCACCACGAAGCGGGCGCCGCGGCGGTCGTGGCCGGCGGGGCGGATGTTCTCGGCCGAGATGCGGCCGTTGTGCGCCTCCACGATCTGGCGCGAGATCGCGAGGCCGAGGCCGGAGTGGTTGCCGTAGGCCTCGGTGTCCGGGCGCTCGGAGTAGAACCGCTCGAAGACCGACTCGAGGTTGTCGTCCGGGATGCCGGGGCCCTCGTCCTCGACCGTCACCCGGATCCGGCCGTCGCCGCCGCGGGCGGCGGCCACCCGGATCTCGGAGCCCTCGGGCGAGAAGCTCAGCGCGTTCTCGATCAGGTTGACGAAGACCTGCGCCAGGCGGCCCTCGATGCCGCGCATGCGGATGCTCTCGTCCACCGCCTCGTCGCGGATGCGCACCGCGCGCTCCTGCGCCTTGGGCTGGGTGAACTCGACGATGGTGGTCAGCAGGTTGGAGAGGTCGAAGGGCTCGCGCTCCTCGCGCACCAGCTCCGCGTCGAGGCGCGAGGCGTTGGAGATGTCGGTGACCAGCCGGTCGAGACGCGCCACGTCGTGGTTCATCACCTTCATCAGCCGCAGCTTGTCGGCCTCGGTCCGGGCGTAGCCCAGCGTCTCCACGGCGGAGCGCAGCGAAGACAGCGGGTTCTTGATCTCGTGCGCCACGTCGGCGGCGAAGCTCTCGGTCGCCTCGAGGCGCTGGTAGAGCGTGTCGGTCATCCGCTTCAGCGCGCCGGAGAGGTGGCCGATCTCGTCGCCGCGGGCGGACATGTCGGGCATCTCGACGCGGCGCTTGCCGCGCTCGCCCCGCTCGGCGGCGAGCGCCGCCTCGGCCAGCCGCTCGATCGGGCGGCCGATGGCCTTGGCGAGCAGCACCGACAGCACCACCGAGACCGCCAGCGCCACCAGGAACACCTGCAGGATCGAGATGCGTTCCGAGCGCACGATGGCGTCGATGTCGCCGCCCTCGGTCGAGAGCACCAGCGCCCCGTGCACCTTGCGCAGCGTCTGGATGGGGACGGAGACCGAGACGATCAGCTCGCCGCGGGCGTTCACCCGCTCGCCGCGGGCGACGGCGCCGCCGAGGGCCGCGTAGACCTCCTGCATGCGGGCGACGCCGCCGAGGATTTCCGTCGCCACCGGCTCTCGCGTGTCGCCCAGCGCCACGTCGCGCAGGAAGCGGCCGGCGCCCTCGATCCAGGCCATCGGCCCCTCGGGCGCGTCGAAGCGCGAGGCGGGCAGGGCCTCGGTCTGCACGGCGCCGTTCTGGCCGGCGGCGAGATGGGTGTCGACCATCAGCCGGGCGCCGCGGTCGAAGATCTGGGCCCGCACGCGGGCGGGCTCGATCACCCGGTTCAGCACCACCTGCGCCTTGGGCGGGTCGATGCCCAGCGAGCCGTCGTCGCGCCCGGCGGATTCGGCCAGCGTGATGGCGATGATCGCGCCCTGCGTCTCCAGCGCCTGGGTGCGCAGCTCGATCAGCTTGCCGCGGAAGTCGTTCAGGGCCAGCACGCCCGCCACAAGCAGGCCCAGGCCGATCAGGTTGAACGAGACGATGCGCCGGGTCAGGCGCGAGGGCGTGCGCGGCGTCTCGTCCTCGTCGTCGGGATCGGCGTCGGGATTGCGGCGGCGGCGGGCCTGGCGGCGGGCCTCGCGCAGCTCGGCCGCCCGGGCGGCGCGCCGCTCCGCCCGGCCGGCCTTGGCCTGCGCGCGTTTCGACGCGGACCCGGGGCGCGGCGCGGATGCGCCTGCGTCCTCCGGCTCCTCCTCGGAGGGGGAGGGCCCGGGCGCGGACGGGGCGGCGTCGGCGCGCGCCCCGGCCTCGCGGCCCGAGCGGGCGGCCTCCGGCTCCGCGCCGGCGCGGCGCTGGCCGGACGACGCCCTGTCGGCCCCCTCGGCGACGTCCCTCATGCGCGCCTCAGACCTCCTTGTAGCGGTAGCCCACGCCGTAGAGCGTCTCGATCGAGGCGAAGCTGTCGTCGACCTGGCGGAACTTCTTGCGGATGCGCTTGATGTGGCTGTCGATGGTGCGGTCGTCGACATAGACCTGGTCGTCGTAGGCCGCGTCCATCAGCTGGTCGCGGCTTTTGACGAAGCCGGGGCGCTGGGCGAGGGCCTGCAGGATCAGGAACTCGGTCACCGTCAGGGTCACCGGCTCGTCGTTCCACAGGCACGAATGCCGCAGCGGATCGAGGCTGAGCTTGCCGCGGGTGATGGCGCGGTCGGCCTCGGCGCGCTCGGCGTCGCCCTGGGCGGCGGCCTCCCGCCTGCGCAGCACGGCGCGCACCCGCTCGACCAGCAGGCGCTGGGAGAAGGGTTTCCGCACGTAGTCGTCGGCGCCCATGCGCAGGCCCAGGACCTCGTCGATCTCCTCGTCCTTGGAGGTGAGGAAGATCACCGGCAGGTCCGACTGCTGGCGCAGGCGGCGCAGAAGCTCCATCCCGTCCATGCGGGGCATCTTGATGTCGAGGACCGCGAGATCCGGGGGCTGCGAGGTCAGCGCGGCCAGCGCCGCGGCGCCGTCGGTGTAGCAGCGCACCTCGTAGCCCTCGGCCTCCATCGCCATGGAGACCGAGGTCAGGATGTTGCGGTCGTCGTCCACGAGCGCGATGTTCGTCATGCTCTCTCCGTCATTCGTTCCGCCCGCCCCCCGGGGCGGCGGTCGGCTCCGGTCCGCGGCGGAGTTTTCCATCCTGCGGCGCCGGCCGAGCCTGGTCCAGAGATGGACCGCCGATCTGATTTCTCAACATATCGGGTGCGAAAGCGGCTCCTTTGAGGCCGAACTGCGCCATTTCGCCCGCGGGCGAAGCGCTGTCGAAGTGTTGTCGATATGTTATAGCCGCCGCATCTTGGAATGCGGATCGGAATCGTGACGCGCCCAGGCGAGGGGTCCGGCTGTGTGGGGCCGCCCCGAACGGAACGAGACCGGGTTTGCCGGCCACGCGAGCGAGCGACGCCCCCCGGGCGCCCCCCGCGCGAAGCGGCCGAAGAGGAAGCGATCGAAGGAGCCCATGAGCATGGAGCGAGGCGTGTTCAATCCCGCGCGGAGCCTTGAGACCCAGGGGGTCACGGGTCTGAAGGCCGCCCACTACAACTTGCTTGAGCCCGCGCTCATGCAGGAGGCGGTGCAGCGCGGGGAGGGCGAGATCGGGCGCGGCGGCGCCTTCCTCGTCTCCACCGGCAAGCACACCGGCCGCTCGCCGCAGGACAAGTTCGTCGTGCGCGAGCCCGCGGTGGAAGACACCATCTGGTGGGAGAACAACAAGCCGATGGACCCGGCCGGGTTCGCGGCGCTGAAGGCGGACATGTTCGCCCATCTCGAAGGGCGGGAGCTCTTCGTGCAGGACCTGTTCGGCGGCGCCGATCCCGCGCACCGGCTGAACGTGCGGGTCGCGACCGAGCTCGCCTGGCACGGCCTCTTCATCCGCCACCTGCTGCGCCGCCCGGAGCAGTCCGAGCTCGAGACCTTCGATCCCGAGTTCACCATCATCAACGTGCCCTCCTTCAAGGCGGATCCGGCGAAGCACGGCTGCCGCTCGGAGACGGTGATCGCGATCTCCTTCTCGGAGAAGCTGATCCTGATCGGCGGCACCTCCTACGCCGGCGAGAACAAGAAGTCGGTGTTCACGCTGCTGAACTACATCCTGCCCGGCAAGGGCGTGATGGCGATGCACTGCTCGGCCAACCACGCCATCGGCGACCCCGAGGACGCGGCGGTGTTCTTCGGCCTGTCGGGCACCGGCAAGACCACGCTGTCGGCCGACCCCTCGCGGATCCTGATCGGCGACGACGAGCATGGCTGGACCGACACCGGCATCTTCAACTTCGAGGGCGGCTGCTACGCCAAGACCATCGACCTCTCGGCCGAGGCGGAGCCCGAGATCTTCGCCACCACCGAGATGTTCTCGACGGTGATCGAGAACATGGTCTACGACCCCTACACCAAGGCGCTGGACTTCCACGACGACAGCCTGACGCCGAACATGCGCTGCGCCTACCCGCTGGACTACATCTCCAACGCCTCCGAGACGGGCTTGGGCGGCGCGCCGAAGAACGTGGTGATGCTGACCTGCGACGCCTTCGGCGTGCTGCCGCCGATCGCGCGGCTGACGCCGGCGCAGGCGATGTACCACTTCCTGTCGGGCTTCACCTCGAAGGTGGCGGGCACCGAGAAGGGCGTGACCGAGCCGCAGCCGACCTTCTCGACCTGCTTCGGCGCCCCCTTCATGCCGCGCCGGCCCGAGGTCTACGGGGCGCTCCTGCGCGACAAGATCGCCCAGTTCGGCGCCACCTGCTGGCTGGTCAACACCGGCTGGACCGGCGGCGCCCACGGCACCGGCAAGCGGATGCCGATCAAGGCCACCCGCGCGCTGCTGACCGGGGCGCTCGACGGCTCGCTGAACGGGGCCGAGTTCCGCAAGGACCCGTTCTTCGGCTTCGAGGTGCCGGTGGCGGTGCATGACGTCGACTCCACCCTGCTCAACCCGCGCGACACCTGGGCCGACAAGGCCGCCTACGACGCGCAGGCCGAGAAGCTGGTGAAGATGTTCGCCGACAACTTCGCCCAGTACGACCCGTTCGTGGGCGACGAGGTCCGCGCCGCGGCCCCCGGCAAGGTCGCCTGACGGCGACGCCCCCGACCGGAACCTTGACCGGCGGCCCGCGAAAGCGGGCCGCCGGTCCGCGTTTCGGGAGGCGGGCGAAGCCGCGGTCTACAGGCGCCCTGCGGGCGGGCTTGGCTGCGTCGCGCATTCGGGGAGGGGGCGAGGGCTGTCGGAGGGGGGAGCCTCCGGCGGGCTCCTGACTCACCCAAGAACAAGCCCCGCGCCTGTTCTCCGGAGCCGTCCATCGCGTCTGATGCCTGAGCGAGTCGGGGGGAGGGGTCAAGGACAAGCCCCCCTGCGGGGGGTCGCTGCGCGATCCTTGAC
>Ga0310345_10003951_pt1 | contig 13741 bp, 21 predicted proteins | sample HC15DNA20500_MG_FD_204667 | JGI IMG/M metagenome (GOLD analysis project Ga0310345, IMG submission 204667) | Marine microbial communities from station ALOHA, North Pacific Subtropical Gyre - HC15-DNA-20-500_MG | ecosystem: Environmental > Aquatic > Marine > Oceanic | place: Pacific Ocean: North... | reverse complement strand
GACGAATGCGGAAACGCATCTCAACATCGTCGAGGTTCGCAAGCCGGAAATCGACGCAACGCTCGTTGCCCAGTCGATTGCCCAGCAGCTGGAGCGTCGTGTTGCATTCCGTCGCGCCATGAAGCGTGCGGTTCAGTCGGCGATGCGTCTTGGTGCAGAAGGTATCCGTATCAACTGCTCGGGTCGTCTGGGTGGCGCGGAAATCGCTCGTATCGAATGGTACCGTGAGGGTCGCGTTCCGCTGCACACGCTGCGTGCGGATGTTGACTATGGCACGGCTGAAGCTAAGACGGCCTACGGCATTTGCGGCGTGAAGGTTTGGGTCTTCAAGGGCGAGATCCTTGAGCATGACCCGATGGCTTCCGAGCGTCGTGCTGTCGAAGGCGACCAGGGTGGCAACAACCGCCGCCGTGAAAACGCCTGATAGCCGGGATTTTGGAGTAGAAAGATGCTGCAACCAAAGCGCACGAAATTCCGCAAGCAGTTCAAGGGCCGTATTCACGGCACTGCAAAGGGCGGCACGGAACTGAATTTCGGTTCCTTCGGCATCAAGGCTCTCGAGCCGGAGCGCGTTACTGCGCGCCAGATCGAGGCTGCCCGCCGTGCGATCACGCGTTACATGAAGCGCCAGGGGCGCGTGTGGATCCGCGTGTTCCCCGATCTGCCGGTCACCTCGAAGCCTACGGAAGTCCGTATGGGTAAGGGTAAGGGCTCGGTTGATTACTGGGCAGCCCGCGTCAAGCCGGGCCGCGTGATGTTTGAGATCGACGGCGTGGGTATCGACGTGGCCCGTGAGGCGCTGCGCCTCGGTGCTGCCAAGCTCCCGGTCAAGACGCGCTTCGTACAGCGCATCGCAGAGTAGGAGACGGTTCATCATGAAGGCCGCAGACGTTAGGGCAATGACCCCCGACCAGCTCAATGATGAGCTGGCCAAGCTGAAGAAAGAGCAGTTCAATCTCCGCTTCCAGCGGGCAACCGGACAGCTCGAGAAAACCGCGCGCGTGAAGCAGGTTCGCCGCGACATTGCGCGTATCAAGACAATCGCCGCCGAGAAGTCGGCCGGCAACAACGCCTGAGGAAAGCGAACATGCCAAAGCGCGTTTTGCAGGGCACCGTGGTTAGCGACAAGGGCGACAAGACGATTGTCGTTCGCGTCGAGCGCCGGTTCGCTCATCCGCTCTTGAAGAAGACCGTGCGCCGCTCAAAGCGGTACAAGGCCCATGACGAGAACAATGCGTTCAAGGTCGGCGACAAGGTGTCGATCGAAGAGACGCGTCCGATCTCGAAGGACAAGAGCTGGATCGTCGTTACCGAGAACCAGGCGCAATAATAATTGGAATATGCCGGAACTGCCGTTAAGAGCAGCTTCCCCTGAAGAATTAGAAGGCGGCCAGTCATGATTCAGATGCAAACAAACCTCGATGTGGCGGATAATTCCGGCGCACGTCGTGTCATGTGCATCAAAGTGCTCGGCGGCTCGAAGCGGAAATATGCTTCCGTAGGCGACGTTATCGTTGTCTCGGTGAAGGAAGCCATTCCGCGCGGCCGTGTGAAGAAGGGCGACGTTATGAAGGCGGTTGTGGTTCGCACCGCCAAGGACATTCGGCGCGCGGATGGCAGTGTCATCCGGTTTGACAACAACGCAGCCGTACTCGTCGACAACAAGAAAGAGCCTGTCGGTACCCGTATCTTCGGACCGGTTCCGCGCGAACTTCGCGCCAAGAACCACATGAAGATCATTTCGCTGGCGCCGGAAGTGCTCTAAGGAGGCCGGAGAAATGCAGAAGATCAAAAGAGGCGACCAGGTCGTCGTGCTCGCCGGCCGTGACAAGGGCCGTACGGGCGAAGTAATCAAGGTGATGCCGAAGGAAGACCAGGCTCTGGTCCGTGGCATTAATGTCGTTCGCCGTCACCAGAAGCAGTCAGCGCAGCAGGAAGGCGGCATCATCTCCAAGGAGTCGCCGATCAACCTGTCCAACATCGCACTGGCCGATCCCAAGGATGGCAAGCCGACCCGCGTCGGTTTCCGTGTTGGCGATGATGGCAAGAAGGTGCGTGTCGCCAAGCGCTCGGGAGAAGTGATCGATGGCTAACGCGAACATCCAGCCACGTATGAAGAAGCGTTACGACGAAGTGATCCGCAAGGAGCTTCTCGAGACCTTCAACTACAAGAACGAGATGCAGATTCCGCGCCTCGACAAGATCGTCATCAATATTGGTGTCGGCGAGGCGACTGCAGACTCCAAGAAGCCTTCGGTTGCTGCCGAAGATCTGGCGCTGATCGCAGGTCAGAAGCCGGTCATCACCCGCGCCCGCAATTCCATTGCAGGCTTCAAGGTGCGTGAAGGCATGCCGATTGGCACCAAGGTTACGCTTCGCAAGGAGCGCATGTATGAGTTCCTGGACCGCCTCGTGAACATCGCGCTTCCGCGCGTTCGCGACTTCCGTGGGCTCAACCCAAAGAGCTTTGACGGCCGCGGCAACTATGCCATGGGCGTGAAGGAGCACATCGTATTCCCTGAGATCAACTACGACAAAGTCGACCAGATCTGGGGTATGGACATCATCGTTTGTACGACTGCTGAAACCGACGACGAGGCACGGGCGCTGTTGAAGGCTTTCAACTTCCCGTTCCGGCAGTAACGGCAAGCGAGAACAAGGAAATATCCTATGGCTAAAGTTAGCGCAGTCGAGAAGAACAAGAAGCGCCAGAAGTTGGTGGACCAGTACGCTGAAAAGCGTGCGGCTCTCAAGGCCATCATCAAGGACCAGGACAAGCCGATTGAAGAGCGCTTCAAGGCGCAGCTTCAGCTGTCCGCGCTTCCGCGCAACTCGTCCAAAACCCGCATCCGCAACCGCTGCGATGTAACCGGCCGTCCGCGCGCCTATTACCGCAAGTTGAAGATGTCCCGTATCGCGCTTCGCGAGCTTGGCAATAACGGTCAGATTCCTGGCCTTGTGAAGTCGAGCTGGTAAGGGGGCTGAAGAAATGTCTGTGAATGATCCACTCGGCGATATGCTGACCCGCATCCGCAACGCCATCGGCCGCAAGAAGACCAAGGTCTCTACGCCGGCCTCCAAGCTGCGTGCGCGTGTGCTCGACGTCCTCAAGGCCGAAGGCTATATCCGCGACTACAGCCAGGTCGACTATGACAATGGCAAGTCGGAAATCGAGATCGAACTGAAATATCACGAAGGCGCACCGGTCATCCGTGAGATTGCACGGGTTTCCAAGCCGGGCCGTCGCGTTTATGTGTCTGTCAAATCGATTCCCCAGGTTGCGAACGGTCTTGGCGTCGCCATCCTTTCAACGCCCAAGGGCGTGATGGCAGACCATGAGGCGCGCGAGCAGAATGTAGGCGGAGAGGTTCTCTGCCAGATCTTCTGATCGGGCGGTAACCGCAACGGAACAGCGAGGACGAAACCATGTCTCGTATTGGCAAGAAGCCAGTCCCCGTGCCGGAGGGCGTTACCGCCACCGTCGAGGGGAAGACTGTTACGGCCAAGGGGCCGAAGGGCGAGCTCAAATTCGTCGTTAATGACGAAGTGCTCGTGAAGATGGAAGACGGCGCGATCCAGGTTGATCCGCGCGATCAGTCGAAGCTTGCACGCTCCAAGTGGGGCATGTCTCGCACGCAGATCGCCAACATCCTGAATGGCGTGAAGACCGGCTTTGAAAAGAAGCTCGAGATCAACGGCGTTGGTTACCGTGCAGCGATGCAGGGTACCAAGCTGCAGCTTTCTCTGGGCTACAGCCACGAAGTGGTCTATGAAGCGCCCCAGGGTGTTTCGATTGCCGTGCCGAAGCCGACCGAGATCGTTGTCTCGGGCATCGACAAGCAGGCTGTCGGCCAGGTCGCGGCCGAAATCCGCGAATTTCGCTCTCCTGAGCCCTACAAGGGCAAGGGTGTCAAATACGCGGATGAGACCATCGTCCGTAAGGAAGGCAAGAAGAAGTAAGGAACGCAGGCAATGGTGTCGAAGGTATCCGTTAAACGGCGCGCCGCGCGCGTTCGCCGTAAGCTTAAGGCGGTCGCCAACGGCCAGCCGAGGCTTTCCGTCTATCGTTCGTCGAAGAACATCTATGTTCAGGTCATCGACGATGCGAAAGGTCACACGATCGCAGCCGCGTCCACGCTGGACAAGGACCTGCGGGCCAAGCTGAAGAGCGGCGCCGATACGGCCGCTGCTGCCGAGGTTGGCAAGCTTGTGGCAGAACGTGCCAAGAAGGCTGGTGTTACGGCTGTGGTTTTTGACCGCGGACCATACATCTATCATGGCCGCGTCAAGGCGCTGGCCGATGCTGCCCGCGAGGGTGGTCTGGAGTTTTAACCAGTTCCGGGCGAAAACGCCCGGAGCTTTCCATCAATCCCGTGCTTCCGGAAAAGAAAAAGGACAAGGACAATGGCACAAGGCCGTAGGGACGACCGTCGCGACCGCGAAGAGCGCGATAGCGAATTCGTCGATAAACTCGTACACATCAATCGCGTAGCCAAGGTGGTCAAGGGTGGCCGTCGTTTTGGTTTCGCAGCACTCGTCGTCGTTGGCGACCAGAAGGGTCGCGTCGGCTTTGGCCACGGCAAGGCCCGTGAGGTGCCTGAGGCAATCCGCAAGGCAACTGAAAGCGCAAAGCGTGACATGATCTTTGTTCCGCTGCGTTCCGGTCGCACGCTGCATCACGACGTGAATGGCCGCCATGGTGCGGGCCGCGTTCTGCTGCGCGCTGCAAAGCCGGGTACCGGTATCATTGCCGGTGGTCCGATGCGTGCAGTTTTCGAGACGCTCGGTGTTCAGGACGTTGTCGCGAAGTCGATGGGTTCGTCCAACCCCTACAACATGGTTCGCGCTACCTTTGATGCTCTGAAGCATCAGATGCATCCGAAGGATGTGGCTGCACAGCGCGGCATCAAGTATTCCACCCTCCAGGCACGTCGCGGTACCGCGGTCGCCGGGGAAGAATAAGGCTGGCAGACCGGCTTCGCCTTTGTGCTGAATCGGTCAATGGCAAGGAATGATGGAAATGGCAGAGAAGAAGAAGGGCGCGACGATCACCGTTGAGCAGATCGGCAGCCCCATCCGCCGCCCAAAGGAACAGCGTGCAACGCTGATCGGTCTGGGCCTTAACAAGATGCACCGTCGCTCGACGCTTGAGGACACGCCTTCGGTTCGCGGCATGATCGCAACCGTTGCCCACCTCGTGCGCGTCGTAGACGAAGCCTGAGATCGAGGAGCTTATCATGAAACTCAATGAACTCAGGGACAATGAAGGTGCCCACGTTTCGCGCAAGCGCGTCGGTCGTGGCATCGGTTCGGGCCTCGGCAAGACCGGCGGTCGCGGTGTAAAGGGTCAGAAGTCGCGTTCCGGCGTGGCGATCAAGGGCTTCGAGGGCGGCCAGATGCCGCTTTACCGTCGCCTGCCCAAGCGCGGCTTCAAGAATATCTTCGGCAAGGACTTCAACGAGGTCTCGCTTGAGCGTCTTCAGCAGGCTGTTGACGCCAAGAAGCTGGACGAGAAGGCCACTGTCGATACGGAATCTCTCATCAAGGCCGGCGTTGTTCGCCGCGCTCGTGATGGTGTGCGTATCCTCGGCAATGGTGAGCTCAAGGCAAAGCTGAACCTTGAAGTTGCCGGTGCGACCAAGTCTGCGATCGAGAAGATCGAAAAGGCTGGCGGTTCGGTCAAGGTCACCGCAAAAGCTGCGGAATAAGTGTATAGCTGCAGGCGGCGCGTCAGCGCCGCTTGCATCCGGTTGCGGCCGGGCCTATCTGGGGCCGGTAATGCATTGACGTTGCCGCGACGTCGAGGATGTCTCCGCCGCAATGGCGGTCATAGCCGGATGCCCCGGCGGATCTTCAAGCGCGGTCGTCACAAGACCAACCGTGCAGGAACCTGGTTACGCCCAGGCGCGTGACGAAGGGGAGAAGTTCTTTATGGCATCGGCAGCCGAACAACTTGCGTCCAATCTCAATTTCGCAGCCTTTGCCAAGGCAGAGGATCTGAAGAAGCGTATCTGGTTTACGCTTGGTGCTTTGCTGGTCTATCGACTTGGCACCTATATTCCCATGCCCGGTATCAATCCCGATGCCTTTGCGCAGGCCTTCCAGCAGCAGTCTGGTGGCGTGCTTGGCATGTTCAACATGTTTGCCGGTGGTGCAGTGGAGCGCATGGCGATCTTCGCGCTCGGCATCATGCCTTACATTTCCGCCTCCATCATTATGCAGCTCATGACGTCCGTAGTCCCGTCATTGGAGCAGTTGAAGAAGGAAGGCGAGCAGGGCCGCAAGGTCATCAACCAATATACGCGTTATGGCACGGTTCTTCTGGCTACCGTGCAGGCCTATGGCATCGCCGTGGGGCTTGAAAGCGGCGCGGACATTGTCACCGATCCAGGCTGGTTCTTCCGCATTTCGGCGGTCATTACGCTTGTCGGCGGCACGATGTTCCTGATGTGGCTGGGCGAGCAGATCACTGCGCGCGGCATTGGTAACGGTATTTCGCTCATCATCTTCTCCGGCATTGTGGCGGGTCTTCCATCTGCCATTGGTGGCACTCTGGAACTTGGTCGTACCGGCGCGATGTCCACCGGGCTCATTCTGGCGATCATCGTTCTGGCCATTGCGGTCATCGCACTGATCGTCTTCTTCGAACGTGCGCAGCGTCGGCTTCTGATCCAGTATCCGAAGCGTCAGGTGGGCAATCGGATGTTCCAGGGTGACACGTCGCATCTGCCGCTGAAGCTCAATACGGCCGGTGTGATTCCGCCGATCTTCGCATCGTCGCTTCTGCTTCTGCCGGCGACCGTTGCGGGCTTTGCCGACACGACAACTCTGCCGTCCTGGGCAAGCACGGTACTTGCCACGCTTGGTCACGGGCAGCCGGCCTATATGGTTCTCTATGCCGCGCTGATCGCATTCTTCGCCTTCTTCTACACGGCTATCGTGTTCAACCCGAAGGAGACTGCGGATCAGCTCAAGAAGCATTCGGGTTTCATTCCCGGCTATCGTCCGGGTGAGCGTACGGCGGACTATATCGACTATGTGCTGACTCGCATTACCGTCGTCGGTGCGATTTATCTGGTGCTGGTCTGCCTGTTGCCGGAGTTCCTGATCGCGTCCACCGGCGTACCCTTCTACCTCGGCGGTACATCGCTTCTGATCGTCGTCAGCGTCACTCTTGATACCGTGGCGCAGGTACAGGGCCACCTGATTGCCCATCAGTATGAGGGGCTGATCAAGAAATCGAAACTCCGTGGGGGGAAAAGAGGACGATGAGGCTTATACTTCTTGGACCGCCGGGGGCGGGCAAGGGAACCCAGGCTCAGCGGCTGGTCGAGAAGCTCGGCATCCCACAGCTTTCCACTGGCGACATGCTGCGCAAGGCTGTCGCCGACGGAACCGAGATCGGCAAGAAAGCCAAATCGGTGATGGATGCGGGTCAGCTGGTTTCGGACGATATCGTCAATCAGATCGTATCCGAACGAGTCGATGCAGATGACTGCGCCAACGGCTTCATCCTCGATGGCTATCCGCGCACGCTCGTGCAGGCTGATGCTGTTGAAGAAATGCTGAGTGCCAAGGGGCTTAAGCTTGATGCGGTAATCGAACTGCGCGTTGATGACGCGATTTTGGTTGATCGCATTGCAGGTCGTTACACCTGCGCCAATTGCGGGGCTGGATATCACGACGAGAATCTGAAACCACGCCAGGAAGGCGTGTGTGACAAGTGTGGAAGCACCGAGTTCAAGCGTCGCGCTGATGATCGTCCGGAAGCTGTGAAGGATCGGCTGTGGGTCTACTACAAGGAGACCGCGCCGCTGATCGGGTACTATCACGCAAAGGGCAAGCTCCACACCGTTGACGGCATGGCCGAGATCGATGCCGTTACCGAGGAGATCGAGACAGTTCTGCGCTCGCTCTGAGCGCTGATCGTAAAAGCGGGCAGGGGAGTTGACTTTCCCGCCCGTTTCCGTCAAAGACCGACACAAATCGCTTTGTATTTATAGCGGTCGGTGCCGGGCTGAAGAACGATGGCCGGTATCGGGCGCTTTCGCTTTGTCCGGCCTTCGTAAGTGAAGTGCCGCGAAGAGCGGCAGACAACCAAGGAGAGCCGACGTGGCCCGTATTGCTGGCGTCAACATTCCGACGAACAAGCGCGTAGTGATCGCGCTTCAGTACATTCACGGCATTGGCCCGCATTTCGCGCGCCAGATCGTGGAGCAGGTAGGTATTCCCGCAGAGCGTCGCGTGAGCGAGCTTACCGATGCGGAAGTCCTGCAGATCCGCGAGACGATTGACCGCGACTACCAGGTCGAGGGTGATCTTCGCCGCGAAGTTTCCATGAACATCAAGCGTCTGATGGACCTTGGCTGCTACCGCGGTCTGCGTCATCGTCGTTCGCTGCCTGTTCGTGGTCAGCGCACGCACACCAATGCGCGTACCCGCAAGGGTCCTGCCAAGGCAATCGCCGGCAAGAAGAAGTAAGTGAGCGAATAGCGAAGTCGCGAGTAGCGAGTAGGGATCCCTATTCACTATTCGCCATTCGCTACTCCCTTACTGGTGGAGCCGCTGGTGTTACGGCGGTGTAGAGATCAACGGAAGGAAAGTTTATGGCTAAGGAAGCCGCACGCGTTCGCCGTCGTGAACGTAAGAATATCTCGTCGGGTGTTGCACACGTCAACTCGACCTTCAACAACACCATGATCACCATCACCGACGCGCAGGGCAATGCGATTGCCTGGTCGTCTGCCGGTGCTCAGGGTTTCAAGGGTTCGCGCAAGTCCACGCCGTTCGCTGCACAGACTGCTGCTGAAGATTGTGCGCGCAAGGCACAGGAACATGGCATGCGCACCCTTGAGGTTGAGGTTTCCGGTCCGGGTTCGGGTCGTGAATCCGCGCTCCGCGCTCTCCAGGCTGCCGGTTTCACGATCACCTCGATCCGTGATGTGACCCCGATCCCGCACAATGGTTGCCGTCCGCGCAAGAAGCGTCGCGTCTAATCGCTTACACCGTAAGAGCGGTACGCCGCTCCTCTGCGGTCTCCAGCACGCCCGGCACGAATGGATGGTGTCGGGGTAACGGAAGGAAAAGCTTATGATCCAGAAAAATTGGCAGGAACTGATCAAGCCGAACAAGATCGAGTTCACGTCCAAGGGCAAGACGCAGACCACTTTGGTCGCCGAGCCGCTTGAGCGTGGTTTCGGCCTGACGCTCGGCAATGCGCTTCGTCGCGTGCTTCTGTCCTCGCTTCGTGGTGCGGCTGTTACTGCGGTGCAGATCGACGGCGTGCTTCACGAGTTCTCCTCGATTTCCGGCGTTCGTGAAGATGTCACTGACATCGTCCTGAACATCAAGGAAATTGCCATCAAGATGGATGGTGACGGACCCAAGCGCATGGTCGTGCGCAAGCAGGGCCCCGGCGTTGTTACCGCTGGTGACATCCAGACCGTTGGCGATGTCGAGATCCTGAACCCCGATCACGTGATCTGCACGCTCGATGAGGGCGCAGAGATCCGTATGGAGTTCACGGTCGATACCGGCAAGGGCTATGTGCCTGCCGACCGCAACCGTGCCGAAGATGCTCCGATCGGTCTAATCCCGGTCGACAGCCTCTACTCGCCGATCAAGAAGGTCTCCTACAAGGTCGAAAACACCCGTGAGGGCCAGGTTCTCGACTATGACAAGCTGACCATGACCATTGAAACCAATGGTTCCGTGTCCGGTGAGGATGCAGTCGCTTTCGCAGCGCGCATTCTGCAGGATCAGCTCGGTCTGTTCGTCAACTTCGAGGAGCCGCAGCGCGAGCAGCCTGCAGAGCAGGTCACGGAGCTTGCGTTCAACCCGGCACTTCTGAAGAAGGTGGACGAGCTGGAGCTTTCGGTCCGTTCGGCCAACTGCCTGAAGAACGACAATATCGTTTATATTGGCGACCTGATCCAGAAGACGGAAGCGGAAATGCTCCGCACTCCGAATTTCGGCCGCAAGTCGCTGAACGAAATCAAGGAAGTGCTTGCTTCGATGGGGCTGCATCTCGGCATGGAAGTGCAGGATTGGCCACCAGACAATATCGAAGAACTCGCAAAGCGCTACGAAGACCAGTATTAAGCGCCCGGGGCCTTTAGAGCCTGACGGGTATGTGAAGGAGAATAGCCATGCGTCACGGAAAATCCGGCCGCAAGCTGAACAGGACCGCCAGCCACCGCAAGGCGATGTTTGCCAATATGGCAGCATCCCTCATTGAGCATGAGCAGATCGTCACCACGCTGCCCAAGGCCAAGGAACTGCGTCCAATCGTTGAAAAGCTGGTGACGCTCGGCAAGCGTGGCGACCTGCATGCACGTCGCCAGGCGATTTCCGCAATCCGCGACGAGAAGCTCGTTCGTCGTCTCTTCGAGACGGTCGCACCACGCTATGCAACGCGCAATGGCGGCTACCTGCGCATCATGAAGGCGGGCTTCCGCCACGGCGACAACGCACCGATGGCTGTCATCGAGTTCGTTGACCGCGATGTTGATGCCAAGGGCGCAGCCGATCGCGCACGCGTCGAGGCAGAAGCTGCCAATGAGGAAGCAGAAGCAGCGTAAGCTGTGATTGCTTCAATTTGTGATACTGATCAAAGGGGCTTTCGAGCCCCTTTTTTCGTGCTCACCGTTTCGCCATCATCGCGGACTGTCATGGCAGATCCCATCAGGTGATTCATAAACTCAAATGGAAGGACGCGAAGATGATCGGGCGCATGGTTCCGACGGTTCAGGCTGCAATGCGGGTTGGGTTCCTGTTGCTGGCGGTGGCGACGCCTGCGACTGGGCACGCGCAGGACGGGATAGCCGATGCGCTTGGTGAGCTGCTTCGAGGAAGTCGTGTAGGGGAGCCTGCAGGGGCGAATGGCGAGACAGTCAGGCGTGTGCCTTTCTCACAGGCCGAGATGCAGCTCTCTTTCGCACCGCTGATCAGGGAAACAGCGCCGGCGGTCGTGAACGTCTATGCGTCGTCACATGTCGAGGTGCGCTCTCCCTTTGCGGGCGATCCGTTCTTCGAGCGCTTTTTCGATGTTCCCCGCATGCCGCCACGCGTGCAGTCCTCGCTTGGTTCGGGGGTTATTGTTGATGAGGACGGTATTATCGTGACCAATTACCACGTCATCCGCGGTGCGGATGAGGTGAAGGTGGCGCTTGCCGACGGACGTGAGTTCGAGAGTGACGTCCTGCTGAAGGATGAAGGTCTTGATCTTGCGGTGCTGAGGATCAGCAATGATGCGCCACTGCCTGCCGTTCGGCTAGGCGATTCGGAAGCTCTGGAGGTTGGTGACCTGGTGCTGGCCATTGGCAATCCGTTCGGAGTTGGCCAGACCACGACGAGCGGCATCGTCTCTGCCCTTGCCCGTACGCCAAGCGGGATCACCGATTTCGGCTTCTTCATCCAGACCGACGCTGCCATTAATCCGGGCAATTCGGGTGGTGCACTTGTCGGCATGGATGGATCGGTCGTGGGAATCAACACCGCCATCTTCAGCCGTTCGGGCGGCTCCAATGGCATTGGCTTTGCCATTCCTGCCAATATCGTCCGGGTTGTTGTCGAAGCTGCCCAACGCGGCGAGGATTTCTTCGAGCGACCCTATATCGGTGCCAGCTTCGACGCGGTTACGGCACGTATTGGTGATGCGCTTGGTCTGGACCGTCCAATGGGCGCGCTCGTTGTGGATGTAGTCGAGAACAGTCCTGCGGACCGGGCAGGGCTGCGCAGTGGTGACCTGGTTCTGGAAGTCGGTGGCAAACCCGTGGAGCATCCGGAAGGGCTGGAATACCGCTTGGCGACCATGCCTCTGGGCTCCCGGGCAAAGCTGTCCGTATTGCGGGAAGACCGCCGCATGGAGATCGAGATTTCGATCGAGCGAGCGCCAGGCGGAACCACGAAACCTGCTACCATCAAGGGAAACAGTCCTTTTGCCGGTGCAACTGTTCAGGACATTTCTCCGCGCCTTGCGCAAAGGATGCGTCTGCCGGTAGACCAGAAGGGCGTGGTGGTCACGCAGGTTCAGCGAGGTGCACCGGCATCACGTGTGGGGCTTCGCGCGGGTGATATCGTTCGCGAGATCAATGGCACGGAAATCAGCGATGTCGCCACACTGCAGGTGGCGGCATCATCTGGAGCGCGTTGGTGGCAGTTCACGATCGAGCGCGACGGCAGAATGATGCGTCAGGTAATCCGGTATTGAGGCAAAGCAGTATCCATGGGTGATCTCTTCCAGTCACCAACCAGCAACGAGAGCGCAGCACCGGTCGGTCAGCCTCTGGCAGAGCGGCTGCGTCCCAAAAAGCTGGAGGAGGTAGTCGGACAGGAGCATCTGACGGGGCCGGATGGAGCGCTGACGCGCATGATCCGTTCCGGCTCCCTGGGGTCACTCATTTTCTGGGGACCGCCGGGTACTGGGAAAACCACCGTGGCGCGGCTTCTCGCCGGCGAGACGGAACTGGCCTTTGAGCAGATTTCGGCGATATTCTCTGGTGTCGCGGACCTCAAGAAGGTTTTCGAGGCGGCACGTCTGCGCCGCAGCCAAGGGCGGCAGACGCTCCTGTTCGTGGATGAGATCCATCGGTTCAACCGTGCGCAGCAGGATTCCTTCCTTCCGGTCATGGAGGATGGAACCGTTGTTCTGGTGGGCGCAACGACGGAAAACCCGTCCTTTGAGCTCAATGCCGCTCTTCTGTCGCGCGCACGTGTCCTTTCGTTTCAGTCCCTCGAGCCGGAGGATCTTGCCCATCTGCTTGACCGTGCCGAGGCGCTTGAGGAGCGCCCGCTGCCGGTAGATGACGATGCGCGGGCGATGCTTCTGCGCATGGCGGATGGTGATGGGCGCTCCTTGTTGACACTTGCCGAAGAAGTGTGGCGCGCAGCAGGCGAGGGCGAGAGTTTCGATGCAGAAAGTCTGCTCAAGGTCGTACAGCGCCGCGCGCCCATCTATGACAAGGGGCAGGACGGGCATTACAATCTCATCTCTGCACTGCACAAATCGGTTCGTGGGTCCGACCCGGATGCAGCGCTCTACTATCTTTGCCGCATGTTCGATGCTGGTGAAGACCCGCTCTATATCGGGCGCCGGCTCGTGCGCATGGCGGTCGAGGATATTGGGCTTGCCGATCCCCAGGCGCTTGTCCTCACCAATGCCGCCAAGGATGCCTATGACTATCTGGGTTCACCTGAAGGGGAACTTGCACTGGCGCAGGCTTGCGTCTATCTCGCCACCGCACCGAAATCCAATGGCGTCTATACAGCCTTCAAGGCTGCCTATCGTGCCGCGAAGGCGCATGGCTCTCTGCTGCCGCCGAAACATATCCTGAATGCGCCGACCAAGCTCATGAAGGAAAGCGGATATGGCAGCGGCTATCGATACGACCATGATGAGCCGGACGCTTTCTCCGGCCAGAATTATTTCCCCGAAGCGCTTGGTCGGCAGAGCTTCTACGATCCGCCGGAACGCGGGTTCGAGCGGGAGATACGCAAGCGTCTCGACTATTGGGCGAAGTTGCGTCGCGAGCGGGGAGAGCCTTGATCGTGAATGTCTTGCTGGTCTTTCTGGGCGGCGGAGCCGGCGCGGGGCTGCGTTATCTGTCTGTCCTCTGGATAAGCCGGCTGTTCGGAGCCGGGTTTCCGGCGGGTACCATGGTGGTGAATGTGGCCGGCTCCTTTGCCATGGGGCTTCTGGTCGGCTATCTCGCCCGCCGTGCTGAAGGAGTGGGCGAGGGCA
>Ga0310345_10003950_pt1 | contig 13742 bp, 12 predicted proteins | sample HC15DNA20500_MG_FD_204667 | JGI IMG/M metagenome (GOLD analysis project Ga0310345, IMG submission 204667) | Marine microbial communities from station ALOHA, North Pacific Subtropical Gyre - HC15-DNA-20-500_MG | ecosystem: Environmental > Aquatic > Marine > Oceanic | place: Pacific Ocean: North... | reverse complement strand
GCGCTGCTGTCGGGCGAGGTCGACTTCGTGCAGGACGTCCCGGTGCAGGACATCGCGCGGCTTGAACAGAGCGACGGCGTCAAGGTCGTGACCGGGCCGGAAAACCGCAACATCTTCTTCGCCTACGACATGTCGTCCGAGACGCTGCGGTCCTCCAACGTGGACGACAACCCGTTCTCGCACCCGGAAATTCGCGAAGCGATGGCGCTGGCGCTGAACCGGGACGCGATCCAGCAGGTCGTGATGCGCGGCCAGTCGCAGCCCTCCGCCGCGCCTCTGCCGCCGTTCGTGAACGGCTGGACGGAAGAGATGCACAGCTACGACGCGCCGGATGTCGCGCGCGCGACCGAGCTGGTCCAGTCCGTCTATCCCGACGGCTTTTCGGTGCAACTCGACTGCCCCAACGACCGCTATTTGAACGACGAGGCGATCTGCCAGGCGGTCGTGGGGATGCTGGGCCAGATCGGCATCGACGTGTCCCTGAACGCGCAGTCCCGGTCGCTGCATTTCCCGCTGATCGAGAACTGGGAAACCGACTTCTACCTGCTGGGCTGGGGCGTGCCGACCTTCGATTCCGCCTATATCTTCAACTTCCTGGTGCACACCCGCGAAGATTCCTACGGCGCGTATAACGGCGGCAAGTACTCCAACGCCGAGGTCGATGCGAAAATCGAACAGATCGCGACGATGACTGATCTCGAGGCCCGTGATGCCGTGATCGCCGAAATCTGGGATCAGGTGATGGAAGATCGTGTCTTCCTGAACGTGCACAACCAGTTGCTGGCCTACGCGGTGAAAGAGGGGGTCAACATCGAGGTCCACCCCGAGAACTCTCCGACCATGTGGACCGTCACGATCGACTGAGCGGGACACGGGTGATCTGCGCCCGGCTGGCCGAATGGGTCGGCCGGGCGCTTTCAGTTTCGGCGCCGTGGCGGCCATCGGATTGCGCTGATCCGATCCGGCCGCGACGAATTCAAGAGCCCCGCACCGCGCGCATCATGACGGGACAGCAAAATGATCGCATTCATCATCCGCCGCCTGCTGCAGTCGATCATCGTCATGATCGCGGTCGCTGCGGTGTCTTTCGCGCTGTTCCGCTTCGTCGGGGATCCGATCAATTCCATGGTCGGTCAGGAGGCGTCGATTGCCGACCGTCAGGCGCTGCGCGACAGCCTCGGGCTGAACGATCCGATCATCGTGCAGTTCGGCCGCTTCATCGGCAACGCCCTGCAGGGGGAATTCGGAATCTCCTACCGGCTGCAGATGCCGGTGACGGAACTGATCCTGCAGCGTCTGCCGGCCACGCTGGAACTGGCGCTGGTCTCGGGCACGCTGGCGTTCATCACGGGGCTGGGTCTCGGCGTCTATACGGCTCTGCGACGACGCGGGCTGCTGTCCAATGTCATCATGACCGTCTCGCTCATCGGAGTATCGCTTCCCACCTTCCTGATCGGCGTCCTGCTGATCTGGGTCTTCGCGGTGGAGCTGCGCTGGCTGCCTTCGAACGGCAGGGGCGAGGTGGTGGCACTGGGCGGCTGGTGGACGACCGGCTTCCTCACCCCGTCGGGCCGGCAGGCGCTGATCCTTCCGGCGATCACGCTCGGGCTCTACCAGATGACGCTGATCATGCGGCTGGTGCGGGCCGAACTGCTCGAGGTGCTGCGGACGGACTACATCAAGTTCGCCCGGGCCCGCGGCCTTTCCGCAAGGGCGGTGAACTTCGGTCACGCCCTGAAGAACACGCTGGTCCCGGTCATCACCATCACCGGCCTGCAGCTCGGTTCGATCATCGCCTTCGCGATCATCACCGAAACGGTGTTCAACTGGCCCGGTGTCGGGGCGCTCTTCATCAGCTCGGTCCGCTTCGTCGACGTGCCGGTGATGTCCGCCTACCTGATGATGATCGCGCTGATCTTCGTGATCATCAACCTGATCGTCGACCTGCTCTACTACGCGGTCGACCCCCGTCTGCGCATCGACCGCACGGCCCAGAGCCATTGAGGAGCCGCCCATGCCGCCCGACAGCCAAACCCTGAAAGCGAAGGCGCCCGCACGTCTCTACCGCGCCTGGGACAGCGACCTGGCTTATGCATTCCGCACGGCGCCGATGGCCATCGTCGCGACCGTGGTGGTCCTGATTATCGTGATCTGTGCGGTCTTCGCGCCCCTGATCGCGCCGATGAACCCCTACGATCCGGCCGGGCTCAACCTGATGAACGGCTTCACACCGCCGATGCAGCCGAACGCCTTCACCGGCGAGGTCTTTCTGCTGGGCACGGACGGGCAGGGCCGCGACATGCTGTCGACGATCATGTACGGCACGCGCACCTCGCTGTTCGTGGGCGCGATGGCTGTGCTGTTCGCGATGGTGCTGGGCATCTCGATCGGGCTTTTCGCCGGTTGGCGCGGAGGGTGGGTCGACAGTGCGCTGATGCGGATCGCGGATGTGCAGCTGGCCTTTCCGGCGATCCTGATCGCGCTTCTCGTCTTCGGCATCGCGCGGGGGTTCCTCCCCGACAACCTGCGCGACCAGCTCGCGATATGGGTGCTGATCGTGGCCATCGGTCTCAGCGACTGGGTGCAGTTCGCGCGCGTCGTGCGCGGCGCCTCGATGGTCGAGAAGAACAAGGAATACGTGCAGGCCGCCCGGGTGATCGGGGCCCATCCTCTCAAGATCATGTTTCGCCACATCCTGCCCAACGTCATGGGTCCGGTGCTGGTGATCGCCACCATCAGCCTCGCCCTGGCGATCATTGCCGAGGCGACGCTGTCCTTCCTCGGCGTCGGCGTGCCGGCGACGCAGCCCAGCCTTGGAACGCTGATCCGGGTCGGGCAGGGATTCCTGATTTCGGGCGAATGGTGGATCCTGCTGTTCCCGGCCCTGACGCTGCTCGCGCTGGCCCTGTCGGTCAACCTGCTGGGCGACTGGCTGCGCGACGCGCTGAACCCGCGGCTGCGATAGGGAGGCCGGAGATGACAAATGCAATGACCGACCCCCTCCTTTCCGTTCGCGACCTCGTCGTCGAATTTCCCACCCGTCGCGGTGTGCTGCGCGCACTTGACCGTGTCAGCTTCGATATCATGCCGGGCGAGGTGCTTGGGATGGTAGGCGAATCCGGGGCGGGCAAGTCCATCACCGGCGCCTCGATCATCGGCCTCATCGAACCGCCGGGGCGCATCGCGAGCGGCGAGATCCGGCTGAAGGGCGAGCGGATCGACAACCTGCGCCCCGACGCCATGCGTCGGGTGCGGGGCCGTCGCATCGGCATGGTATTCCAGGACCCGCTGACGTCGCTGAACCCGCTCTACACCGTGGCGCAGCAGTTGATCGAGACGATCCGCACCCACCTGGGCGTATCCGAAGCCGAGGCCCGCAAGCGCGCCGTGGCCCTACTGGACCGGGTCGGCATTCCGGCGGCGGCGCGGCGGATCGACGACTACCCGCACCACTTCTCGGGCGGGATGCGGCAGCGCGTGGTGATCGCGCTGGCCCTCTGTGCGGAGCCGGAGCTGGTGATCGCGGACGAGCCGACCACCGCGCTCGACGTGTCGGTGCAGTCGCAGATCATCGAGGTGCTCAAGGACATCTGCGCCGAACGGGGCGCGGCGGTGATGCTGATCACCCATGACATGGGCGTCATCGCCGAAACCGCCGATCGCGTGGCCGTGCTTTATGCCGGCCGGATGGCCGAGGTTGGCCCGGTGCGCGAGGTCATCACCGAGGCTCTGCACCCTTATACCGCGGGCCTGATGGGCTCGATCCCGACGCTGACGCAGGAGACGGACCGCCTGGTGCAGATCCCCGGGTCGATGCCCCGGCTGAACGCGATCCCCCCGGGCTGTGCCTTCAACCCCCGCTGCGAGCACGCCTTCGCCCCCTGCCGTGAGATCCGGCCCGACCTGATGGATCAGGGCGCCGGGCGACAGGTCGCCTGCTGGCTCTATGATCCGGCCCGGACAGGAGAATTGCGTGATGCCTGAGCCGCTTCTCAAGATTGACGGCCTGACCCGCCGGTTCGACGTCTCGAAACCCTGGCTCAACCGGGTGATCGAACGCGATGACAAGCAATACCTGACCGCCAATGCCGATGTCAGCTTCGAGATCGCAAGGGGCGAAACCTTCGCCCTCGTCGGTGAGAGCGGGTCCGGCAAGTCCACCATCGCCAAGATGGTGGTCGGCCTGCTTCAGCCCTCGGCCGGCACGATCAGCTTCGACGGGCAGCGGATCGACGCGGGCGCCGGCATCCCGCGCAGCCTGCGCCGCCGGTTCCAGATGATCTTCCAGGATCCGTTCGCCAGCCTCAACCCGCGCTGGCGGGTCGGAGAGATCATCTCGGAACCCATCCGGACCTTCGGCCTCATGAACGCGACCGACGCCCGGGCCGAGGCCGCGCGCCTTCTCGAGGTCGTGGGCCTCTCGGCCTCGGACGTGTCGAAGTACCCGCACGAGTTCTCGGGCGGGCAGCGGCAGCGGATCGCCATCGCGCGCGCCCTGTCCTCGAAACCCGAATTCATCGTCTGCGACGAACCGACATCCGCGCTGGACGTGTCGGTGCAGGCCCAGATCCTGAACCTGATGCGAGACCTGCAGGACGAATTCGGCCTGACCTACCTGCTGATCAGCCATGACCTGTCGGTGGTGCGTCACATGGCCACGCGGATCGGCGTGCTCTACCTCGGCCGGCTCGTCGAGGTCGCGCAGGGGAAGCGACTGTTCTCCGACCCGCAACATCCCTACACGCGCATGCTTCTCGACGCGGTGCCGGATCTTGCCCTGTCGGGCCGCCGCCGCCGCCCGGTCGAAGGCGAGATCCCCAACCCGATCTCCCCTCCGCCCGGCTGTGCCTTTCACCCGCGCTGCCCGCTGGCCTTCGACCGCTGCCGGGTCGAAATCCCGCAACCGCGCCCCACGCCGGTCGGACAGGCCGCCTGCCACGCGCTGGAGGACCTGGCTCCGGCGTGATGCGTCGACCTGGGCGGGGCCGTATGGGCGCGCATCGCCAGCGTGCATCCCCAGGAACTCCGCCCCTTCCGCGGCGCGCGGGTCGGTGTCATCATCACCGGCGGCAATGTCGGTCCCGACACGCTACTCTGAACCCGGTGAAGGGAGAAACCGCCATGGACGCGCCCGTCAGTCTCGAAGGCTTCGAAGTGGGCTACGATGTGCCCGCCCTGCCGGGCATGGACGAGGCCGACATCCAGACCCCCTGCCTGGTGCTGGATCTCGACGCGCTCGAACGCAACATCCGGAAGATGGGCGATTACGCCAAGGCGCACGGGATGCGCCACCGGGTCCACGGCAAGATGCACAAGTCGGTGGATGTCGCGAAGCTGCAGGAGCGGCTCGGCGGCGCGGCCGGCGTCTGCTGCCAGAAGGTGTCCGAGGCCGAGGTCTTTGCCCGTGGCGGCATCCGGGACGTGCTGGTGTCGAACCAGGTGCGGGACACGAAGAAGATCGACCGGCTGGCGCAATTGCCGAAACTTGGGACGCGGACCACCGTCTGCGTGGACGACATCGACAATGTGGGTGAGCTTTCGGCGGCGGTGCAGCGTCACGGGACGCAGATCGAGTGCTTCGTCGAGATCGACTGCGGCGCCGGGCGCTGCGGGGTGACGACGACGGCGGAAGTCGTTGAGATTGCTCGTGCCATCGCCGTCGCCCCCGGGCTGAAATTCTCCGGCATCCAGGCCTACCAGGGCGCGATGCAGCACCTCGACACCTACGCGGCGCGGAAGGAGAAGCTGGATGCCGCCATCGCCCAGGTGAAGGACGCGCTCGCCGGGCTCAAGGAAGCGGGACTGGAGGCCGAGCTGGTGTCGGGCGGGGGCACGGGGAGCTACTATTTCGAGGCGAGCTCGGGCGTCTACAACGAGCTTCAGTGCGGATCCTACGCCTTCATGGATGCCGATTACGGGCGCATCCTCGACAAGGACGGCAAGCGCATCGACAAGGGAGAGTGGGAGAACGCGTTCTTCATCCTCACCCAAGTGATGAGCCACACGAAGGCCGACAGGGCGATCTGCGACGCAGGGCTCAAGGCACAATCGGTGGACAGCGGGCTTCCGCTGGTCTTCGGTCGGGACGACGTGGATTACATCGGTTGTTCGGACGAGCACGGGGTGATTTCCGACCCGACAGGCGCGCTCAAGGTCGGCGACAAGCTACGGCTGGTGCCGGGGCATTGCGACCCGACCGCGAATGTCCACGACTGGTATGTGGGTGTGCGGGACGGAAAGGTGGAATGCCTCTGGCCGGTCTCGGCGCGCGGCAAGGTTTACTGAACCCAGCGAACCACCCACTTCGGCTGGAAAGTGCCCTGCGCCGGGGCTGCGCGCTGATATGGCACGCGTGCGTCAGGAGTCGTACGACGGAGCGCAGCCCTACCTGTCCGCGAGCATTTCCCTCAGAGACGTCTTCAGCACCTTGCCGTAGTTGTTCTTGGGCAGTTCCCGCACGAAGACATATCGCTTGGGCTTCTTGAACCTGGCGATCCGGCCAGTGCAGACGGCGTCGAGTTCTGCCGTCCCGGGCGGAGGTCCGGCGAAGACGACGAAGGCGACGACGATCTCGCCCCATTCCGGATCGGGCGCGCCGATGACCGAAACCTCGCTGACCGCGGGATGGTCCAGCAGCGCTTCCTCGACCTCGCGCGGGTAGATGTTCGACCCGCCCGAGATCACCAGATCCTTCGCCCGGTCGTGCAGCGTCAGGTAGCCGTCAGCGTCGAGATGGCCGATGTCGCCGGTCAGCAGCCAGCCGCCGACCAGCGATTTCGCGTTCGCCTCGGGGTTGTCGAGGTAGCCCTGCATCACCTGCGGACCGCGCACCGCGATCTCGCCCGGCGCGCCCGGGGGCAGGGGGGCGCCTGCGGCGTCCAGCACTCGCACCTCGGCCACGGAGTGCGCGCGACCGACCGAGGCGAGGCGGCGCAGCCAATCTGGGTGGGACACGTCGGCGATGTCGGCGCGAGAGAGCGCGGTGATGGTCATCGGCGCCTCCCCCTGTCCGTAGATCTGGACGAACCTGGGCCCGAGGACCTCCAGCGCCTCCCGGATGTCCGCGACATACATCGGGCCGCCGCCGTAGACGATGGTCCGGAGCCCGTCCCCGTCCGCACCTTCGGCTTTCGCCGCGGCGACGAGGCGTTTGACCATGGTCGGGGCCGCGAACATCGAGACGTTGCGCAGGTCGCGCGCGAGGGCGAGGATCTCGGCCGGATCGAAGCCGCCGCTTTCGGGGACCACATGGCGGGCCCCGCGCCGGACATGGATGAAGTTGTAGAGCCCCGCGCCATGCGACATCGGCGCGGCATAGAGCGCCGCATCTGTCGCCGCCACGTCGTCCACGTCCGCAAGATAGGCCAGAGACATCGCCATCAGGTTGCCCGCCGTCAGAACCGCCCCCTTGGGCCGGCCGGTGGTGCCCGAGGTGTAGAAGAGCCACGCCGCGTCGTCCCGCGTCATCGGATGCGGCGCGGCCATCGGCTCCGTGGCGAGCATGGCGGCGATGTCCGCGCTGTCCGGCGCGATGCAGGGCGTGGTGCCGATGTCGCCGGTGGCGCGGAGGGCTTCGGGATCCTTTGCAAAGACCAGCCGGGCAGACGCATGCGACACGATCCACGCCGCTTCCTTCGGGTGCAGCTTGCCGTTCACCGGCACCGCCGTCGCGCCCGCCCAGAGGATGCCGTGAAGCAGCGGCAGGTAATCGACCGAGTTCGGCAGGAAGATCGCCACCCTGTCCCCCGGCCCGATCCCCCGGTCCCGCAGCGCGGCGGCGATTGCGCCCGCCCGGCGCGCGAATTCTGCGTAATCGGCGATCAGCCGTGTGCCGAGAAACAGCGCCGGCGCCTGCGGGCTGTGCCGCGCGGTCCGGGCCAGCCATTCCGCCGGGTTCATTGCGCGGCCTCGAGCAGCGAGCAGTAGTTCGCGACGCCCGAGCCGCCCATGTTGAAGACAACCCCCAACTCCGCCCCTTCCACCTGCATCTCGCCGGCGGTTCCGGTCAGTTGCTTCGCCGCCATCACGTGCATCGACACGCCGGTTGCCCCTACGGGGTGCCCCTTGGCCTTGAGCCCGCCGGACAGGTTCACCGGCAGCGCCCCGTCGCGCATCACCGTGCCCTCGGCCACCGCCTCGGCCCCGCGGCCCTTGGGCTTCAGTCCCATGGCCTCGTAGATCATGAGTTCCGCAATGGTGAAGCAGTCGTGGACCTCAGCGAAGTCGATGTCGCCCACGGTGACGCGCGCCTGGGCGAAAGCCCTTTCAAAAGCGACCCGGGGACCGGTCAATTCGGTCATGTCCCGGCGCGACATCGGGAGGAAGTCGTTGACTTGGCTCGTGGCGCGGAACGTGACGGCCTGCGGGAAATCCGCCGCCAGTTCCGGCGCGACGATGACCAGCGCCGCGGCGCCGTCGGTGATGAGCGAGCAGTCCGTCATCCGCAGCGGTGCCGCGATCATCGGGTTCTTCTCGGACACGGTGTTGCAGAAGTCGAAGCTCACCGCCTTCTGCATGTGGGCCAGCGGGTTTGCCATCGCGTTGGCGTGGTTCTTGACGGCAATCCGTGCCAGCGTTTCCGACTGGTCGCCGAAGCGCTGGAAATACCCGCTTGCGATCCGCCCGAAGATCTGGGGAAAGGAAACGCCGGACTCTTCCGCCTGGTAAGAGGCGCCCGCCAGCGCCTGCGTCACGCCGGCGGTGTCGAGCCCGGTCATCTTCTCGACCCCGACCACCAGCGCGATCCTGGTGGAGCCGGCGCGGATCGCCTCCAGCGCTGAATAGATCGCGGCCGAGCCCGAGGCACAGGCGTTTTCGCACCGGGTGGCGGGCGTGAAGCGGAGATCGTCATCGGCCCCCAGCACCAGAGAGGCGGCGAAGGCGTCGGGCACCATGCCCGAGTTGAAATGCCCCAGCCAGATGCCGTCCACATCCTTCGCCCCGACACCGGCATGATCCAGCGCCTCGCGCGCGGCGGCGGTGATGAGGTCCTCGAGGCTCTGGTCCTTCAGCGCGCCGAATTTCGTGTGGCCCCAGCCGGTGATACATGGTTGCATGGTGTCCTCCGTTTCGCGCCGGATCATACGCTGGGCGCCGGGGCGGAGTAGTTGGCACAATTACCTAACCGGCCCTGCATGACCCCCCTCGACGCCGAGATCTTCGACACCGCCCCGATCGGGCTGCTTTATTCCGAGGATCGGGTGATCCGGCGCTTCAACCGACGCTTCGCCGCGATTTTCGGCTATGACGCGGCGGAGCTGGAGGGGCAATCGCTGGCAATGCTCTATCCCTCTCCGGACGATTTCGACCACACCGGCGCGCACTGGACGCGGGAGCTGAGCGCGCGGGGCGCCTATGCCGACGAACGGATCATGCGGCGGCGGGGCGATGCGCTGTTCTGGTGCCGGGTGCGCGGGCAGGCGATGGATCAGGGCCAGCCGCTGGCCCGCGCGGTCTGGACCTTTGCCGATCTGTCCGCGGAACGGCCCGTCGCGGCGCTGACCCGGCGCGAGCGGCAGGTCGGGATGTTGCTGGTCGAGGGCCTGACCGCGAAGGAGATTGCGCGACGCCTGGAGATCTCGCCGCGCACGGTACATGTCCACAAGGACCGGCTGATGACCCGCTTCGGGGTGCGCAATTCGCTGGAACTGGTGCGTTGCCTGGCCTCGATGCCCTGACGTCTAGCGGGCGAGGGGCTGCATGTCCTTGAGCGTCCGGGAGAGGTGATCCGGCCCCAGTTCGGTCGCGATCGCGTCGTAGAGCGCGGCGGCGTGGTCCTCGGCCTTGTCGGCGACGCGGAAGAGCGGCCCGGCCACGGTGACGGAATAGATCCGGTCGCCCAGCACCACCGGCACCGCCACCCCGCCGAGATCCGGCGAGTAGTAGGACGCGGAGCGGAACCAGCCGCGGGCCCGGCCCTGCCGCATCAGCTCGCGCACGCCGTCGATGTCCGCCGGAGCGTTCGGGCCCCAGATGCCGTAGTCCGCGCGGCGCAGCAGGACCTCCTGATCGCGTTCCGGCATCTGTGACAGCAGTGCCTGCCCGGAGGCGGTGACATGGATCGGCACCCGCTTGCCGGGCTGGGCGGCATAGCGGACGGCGGCAGGGGATTCGATCACGTCGAGGAAGACGGCGAAGAGGCCGGAGGGGGCGGAGACCCAGATGGTTTCGCCCGTCGCCTCGGACAGCCGTCGCAGGATGTTGCGCAGCGCGTCGGGCACGGGTTCGCCTTCGGCGAAGGCGGTCGAGAGCTGCTGCCAGCGGGACGAGGGATAGAAGCCGCCGCGGGCGCGCGGTTCGTAGAGGTACCCGGCCTCGACCAGCGTCGAGAGGATGTTGAACGCGCTGGAGCGCGGCCAGCCGAAATGTCGCACCACATCCGCCAGCGTCGCCGGTTCCCGGCGTTCGGCGAAGAACTCCAGCAGGGCCAATGTGTTCTCGATCTGTCTGACAGCCATGACGCCCTTCTGCCCGGATTCAGCCGGCCTGATCCAGTGCCGCGTTGACACCGGGTCGAATCTCTGACTACTTTGTCTCAAATACTGCAGCAATTGTCCACATATGTGAACAAGAGGGGGGAGACGGCAACATGGGACCACTCGAGGGGCTTCGCGTCCTCGATCTTTCTTCGGTGTTGATGGGACCCTACGCGACCCAGATCCTCGGCGATTACGGCGCCGAAGTGATCAAGGTCGAAGCGCCGGAAGGTGACCTTGTCCGCCAGATTCAACCAGCCCGCACGCCCGGGATGGGGGCGATGTACCTGAACACGAACCGGTCCAAGCAAAGCATCGCTCTGAACCTCAAGCGGCCCGAAGGGCGGGACGTGGTGCTGCGGCTGGTCCGCGACTGCGACGTGCTGGTGTCGAACGTCCGGCCCAAGGCGATGGCGCGGCTCGGCCTCTCGTGGGAGTCGCTCTCTGACGCGAACCCCCGGCTGATCTATGCAGCGCTTGTCGGGTTCGACCAGCGCGGGCGCTATGCCGCGCGGCCCGCCTACGACGACCTGATCCAGGGCGGCGCCTGCATTCCCCATTCCTTCATCCGCGCGGGGCAGAAGCCCGCCTATGTGCCGGCCGCCATCGCCGACCGGATCGTCGGCATGTCCGCGGTCAACGCGATCCTGGCCGCGGTGATCGAACGCGACCGTTCGGGCCTCGGCCAGAAGGTCGAGGTGCCGATGTTCGAGACGATGCTGTCGATGATCATGGCCGATCACATGCAGGGGCTGACCTTCGATCCGCCGCTGGACGAGGGCGGCTACCGCCGCCACCTGTCGCCCGACCGCCGGCCGTTCGAGACCAAGGACGGCCATGTCTGCGCGCTGATCTACAACGACGGCCACTGGGAACGCTTCTTCCGCGCGATCGGCCGCCCCGAGATGCCCGCCGCCGACCCGCGCTATGTCAGCTTCGCCGCCCGCATGGCACATATCGACGAGGTCTACGCCGAGCTGGGCGAGATCATGAAGACGCGCACGACGGCCGAATGGCTCGACCTGTTCGACCGGGCCGACGTGCCCGCGCTGCCGATGCATTCCTACGAGTCCGCGATGGCGGATCCGCACCTGTCCGAGATCGGGTTCTTCGAGGCCGTGGACCACCCGACCGAGGGGCGCATCCGCCAGATGGCGGTCCCGGCGCAGTTCTCGCGCAGCCCCGCCCGGCCGGAGCGGCTGGCGCCCGGCATGGGCGCGGACGGGGAACGCGTGCTGACCCGCGCCGGATACACGCCCGACGAGATTGCCGCACTGGCCGAGGCCGGGGCGCTGAAACTGCCCGAGACGGAGTGAGACGATGGATTTCCGACTGACCGAGGACCAGCAGGCGATCCGCGACGCGGTGGCCCGCATCTGCGCGGGCTACGGCGACGACTACTGGCTGGAGAAGGACCGCAAGGGCGGCTTCCCGACGGATTTCTACGATGCGCTGGCGCGCGAGGGCTGGCTGGGGATCTGCACCCGCGAGGAGCACGGTGGCGCGGGGCTGGGCGTGACCGAGGCCGCGCTGATGATGCGCGAGATCGCGGAAAGCGGCGCGGGGCTGTCGGGCGCCTCGGCGGTGCATATCAACATCTTCGGCCTGAAGCCGGTCGATGTCTTCGGCACCGACGAGCAGAAGCAGCGGATGATCCGCCCGATGGCCGAGGGCCGGGAAAAGGCCTGTTTCGGCGTGACGGAGCCGAACACCGGGCTGAACACCACGCAGCTCAAGCTGCGGGCCGAGAAGCGCGGCGACAGGTATGTCGTGAACGGGCAGAAGGTCTGGATCTCGACCGCGCAGGTGGCCGACAACATCCTGCTGCTGGCGCGCACTACGCCACTGGAGGAGGTGACCAAGCCGACGCACGGGCTGTCGCTGTTCTACACGCCCTTCGACCGGGACCGGATCAAGGTCTCCGAGATCGAGAAGATGGGCCGCAAGGCCGTCGATTCCAACGAGCTTTTCTTCGAGGATTTCGAGATCCCCGAGGCCGACCGCATCGGCGAGGAGGGCCGGGGGTTCGAATACATCCTGCAGGGGATGAACCCCGAACGCATCCTGATCGCGGCCGAGGCCGTCGGGCTGGGCTTCGCCGCGCTGCGCAAAGCCACCGCCTATGCCAAGGAACGGATCGTCTTCAACCGCCCGATCGGCCAGAACCAGGCGATCCAGCATCCGCTGGCGGTCTGCCAGTCCGAACTGGAGGCCGCCTGGCTGGTGACGATGAAGGCCGCGTGGGAATTCGACAACGGCCTGCCCTGCGGCGCCTCGGCCAACATGGCGAAATACCTCGCCGGCGAGGCCGGGTTCAACGCGTGCCAGCAGGCGGTGATGACGCACGGCGGCTTTGGCTACGCCAAGGAATACCACGTCGAGCGCTACCTGCGCGAAAGCCTGATCCCGCGCATCGCCCCCGTGTCGCCCCAGCTCGCGCTCTGCTTCATCGCGGAGCGGGTTCTGGGCCTGCCCAAGAGCTACTGAAGGAGGACCCCGTGGCCGGTCTCTATTTCGAGGAATTCAGCGTCGGGCAGCAGTTCCGGCACGAGCTGACCCGCTCCGTCACCGAATCCGACAACATGACGTTCAGCCTGATGTCGATGAACCCGCAGCCGCTGCATGTTGATTTCGACTTTGCCAGCCGGACCGAGTGGGGCAAGCCGCTGTTCAACTCCATGTTCACCTTCGCGATCATGGTCGGACTGACGGTGCAGGACACCACGCTGGGGACGACCATCGGCAACCTCGGGTTTTCCGAGGTGACCTTCCCGGCCCCGGTCTTCCACGGCGATACGCTGCGGGCCGAGACGACCGTTCTCTCTACACGCGAAAGCAAGTCGCGCCCGACCCAGGGCCTGGTGGAATTCGAGCACAAGTGCTTCAAGCAGGACGGTTCGGTCGTCGCGCAGTGCAAGCGCATGGCGCTGATGATGAAGCGGCCGGAGGCGGCGTGATGCGCAGCTTCCTCTTCGTGCCGGGCGACAGCGCCCGGAAGTTCGAAAAGGCCCGGGCAGGGGAAGCGGATGCGCTGATCCTCGATCTCGAGGACTCCGTGGCGCTCTCTGCCAAGGCCGAGGCGCGCAAAGCCGTCGCGGGGATGCTGGCGGGGGCGCGCAGCGGCCCCGCGCTGTTCGTGCGGGTCAACGCGCTCGACACCGGGATGACGCTGGACGATCTGGCCGCCGTGATGCCGCAGGCGCCGGACGGGATCGTCCTGCCGAAATGCGAGGGCCCGGACGACCTGCGCCGGGTGGCGCATTACCT
>Ga0310345_10003949_pt1 | contig 13745 bp, 12 predicted proteins | sample HC15DNA20500_MG_FD_204667 | JGI IMG/M metagenome (GOLD analysis project Ga0310345, IMG submission 204667) | Marine microbial communities from station ALOHA, North Pacific Subtropical Gyre - HC15-DNA-20-500_MG | ecosystem: Environmental > Aquatic > Marine > Oceanic | place: Pacific Ocean: North... | reverse complement strand
ACCAATCACTGTAAATTCAGGACTCTGCCTATCTTCTTTCATGAATTATTTGTTCGTCCTTTCAAATCAGAGCTGATTCTCCCATCATTGCCATCAACCTTAGCATGATGATCGCGTCCTAAAAAATTATTGGCCCAAGCACTGGTACCTTTCAGAGCCCCATCACGAAAGATAACTCCTCTTTCTAGCATATTTTCCTCTTCACCACAGGCTTTCAGTCTTTCGTAAGCTAAAGACCAAATACACTCTTTCTCGCCAACCTCACATTTGCCTTGCCGGGTTCCACCACAAGGTCCGTTGCGCTGGTTCTTGGCGCATTGAGATTCTGGACACAGAAAAGCTATATCGGGTAGAGAGCAATCTCCACAATCCCGACAATCAAATCCCAGTATCTTAAAACCATGCTCGACCTGATGTAGGACTTTCTGAACTCTATCTCCAGAACGTTCCACTCGCTCATAAAATCTCTGAGCAATCCGAAATCCCAAACGGTTTTTTTCAAAAACCTTATCATGGACCATTCTATTTATTTTGTAGCTAAGAGGCAGTCTTTTTCTAGATTCTTCTAATACCTCTGACCTTTTGGATACAAGATATTCGTGGTTTAATGCATTGGAACTAAGAGCCGTTTCTGGATCTGCTTCAAAGCAATAAAATTCCATTGGTTGAGAAAACTGAATCTCCTTAGCAAAATCCCTCCAGTCTTCTGTACTATAACTCTTGGTAATAGATAAAACTTTCAGATAGTCATCTGCCTTTAGATGACCACCTATATAGACACCTCTATAGCCTAGTCCCTTTGCAATGGCACACTGCTTAGCCGCCAATTCCAGGAAGAAAGCTTTTCCCTTATCTGGAGAATTGGCCTGCTGTTCAACTATAGTAAGGAGTTCATCCGTAACAACTACCCCCGGTATTGCGCCACTGTGAAAATACCGAGCAGCTGGTCGACTCAAAACATAAACGTTAGCCAAAATCGGGACGTGAAGTTGGTAATGACCCATCACCTTCAATAGTTCATCCTGTTTTCGGGAATCATAACCGATCTGATTAATGATGAATCGGGCTCCGGAGCTAACTTTAAGGGCAAGTTTAAAATACTGGGGCATTACTTCACTCTCAAGCTGCTTGAAATTCGAGACTACCGCCCCTAGGAAAAATTGGGTCGGTTCCATAGCAGTACCCACTTTATCATCTGATAGAAGGCCTCGATTCATTTTCGAATACATTTCCAACAAGCCAACTGAATCAATATCAAAAACACTCCCTGCCTGACCCTGGTAGCCCCCTGTGGGACAATCACCAGATAGCGCAAGAATATTTTTGAATCCCTCACTGGCTAGTTTCCAAGCCCGACTTTGAAGAGCATTTCGGTTCCAATCTTTACAAGAAAGATGAATAATTACCTCTTGGCCTCTAGCTATCATGTCAGTCCCCAAAGTCTCCGGACTTAGCATGGCATTTCCTCCAGGGTTATCTGTAATACTCAAAGCGTGAATTTGGGAATCATCAGACAGATTCCGAGCAAGATCTAATACCCGGCGTCCACTGCGTTCAGTAATGAGTCCTCGAGAAGTTACTAATTCAACACAGTTAACGAAGGTATCCGTTTGCTCCAACAAAAAACGCAGAGGCTTTTTATTCCAAACATCAGTGCGATAAATTGACGCTGATTTCATTTCTTTCTCACCCTAAAGTTCAGAGGCTACTCGAGGCATTGGTTTGAATTGACAACCTTCTACAAAAATCTCAAAAAAATCTGGCGTTGTTTCTAGCTCCACATGCTCAATATTTCTTACCAACCGTTCAATGGAATTTCGTTTCTCTTTAGATAACAATACAGCCTTCGCTCCTTGGATAGAGGCATTACCAACCTTAATAATTTTTTCTTCAGCGACAGGTGCAAGAAACCCAATTTCGATGGCGTTAGGAACATCCACATAGTTAGCAAAACCACCCGCCAAATAAAGTGTTTTTATTTTGCAAGTATCAATTCCAAATTTTCGCATAACGATAAATTGTCCACAGTAATTGGCTGCTTTAGCTTGAGCTAAATTACTAGCGTCTTCACGAGAAAAGGTAATCCCATATTCGGGGACGACGCTAAGCTCGTAGGCTTTGTTATCGAAGACACCTTTTGGAGTCATTCTATTTTCACGACGGAGTTCTGCCAGTAAATCTATAAGTCCAGATCCACAAATTCCCTGGGGTGTAACATCGCCAATAGTCTGGTATTCGATCTTCCCATTTACAGTTCTGACGGATTCAATAGCTCCTTCACAACCCGGCATTCCATGTTTGATCAGCCCTCCCTCAAAAGCAGGACCCGCAGGACAGGAGGCCGTCATCATACGCCCGGCATGACCTACTAAAACCTCGGTGTTGGTCCCTACATCAACCAGCATAATCACTTCATTCTTCTGTTCCATATTAATAGCTACAAGGTCAGCAAGTGTATCTGCTCCTACATGACTAGCAATCAAAGGCATTCCAAAAATTCTAGCCTGCGGATGAACATGAACTCCTAGCTCCTTTGCTTCTACAATGAGAGACGTTGACTCTCGTTTTCCTTCTAACATTTCATTTTCAATCAAGGATTTATATGGTTTCTGACCAATGCTTTGGACATCTATGTTGAAAAAAAGATCACGCATCGTCGAATTCCCGGCAACTACTACTTCATAGATTTCCTGGCGACGGAACCCCAACTGCTTACAGATTGCCCTTACTTCATGGTTAAGACCCTTAATAATAGCTTGGTGTAATTCTCCCTGAAATGGTCCACCGTCATAGGAAATTCGATGCATTATGTCACTTCCACCAAATCGCTGGGGATTTTCAAAAGAGGCTATTGCTAGCGTATTCCCCTGTTCTAAATCCACCAACTCAATGACTACGGTAGTTGTTCCCAGATCTATAGCCAGACCTAATAATCGACCGCGATATTTGTCTAGGACCTGACCCTCATACAAAACTTTTTCTCCAGCCTTGATCACCAAAGGATCTAGAGCCATCGACTGCAAGGGGATTGCCTCAGTAAGTATCTGGGGACGACGACGAAGCGGGGCAAAAGAAATGCTTTCCGAATTATTGGAGACGGTAGCCTGGCAGGCTAGACGATAATTTTCACTAAGGAAAGACTCATTAGAATTCAAAGCAGTAATTGAATCCATCCCTGCCTTGACTTCGACGATGCACTCATGGCATGAACCTGTCCGACCACAGGAAGTAGGGAGTCGTATTTGAAATTCATCGGCATAGTCAAAAAGAGTCTTGCCGGCTTCAAGTTTAAGTTTGTGGCCATCACAACTTATAGTACTCATGAAAGACCGTTTGGATCACCTATTAAAACGAAATAGTACAAGAAACAATCATAACTAGACTTCGTCTATTAATCTCAACAGGAGGTATTATTCTCCTCCTCTGTTTCCCAGGCACTGCGATAATCTAGTTTGTCATCTCCTGCACACAATAGAGGATTTCCCACCTTTCGAGGTTTCCGTTGGTTCTGACAGCCAAATTTTGCAGTGCATTCATCCAAACGGTTCTTGTAGGGACATCGATAGGTGGAAAGATTATCGGCATGCACAACCATACCTGAAAACAATTCAGTGATTTTATTCAACCGCTTTTGGTATTCGGCTTTATCAATTTTTTGAATAGACCTAGCCACTCAGGAGCTAACCTCCACCTCTAAAAGTGTTTTGGCTAATTCGACACAGGCTAAAGCATCTTTACCGTACCCGTCAGCTCCCATATCATCTGCAAATTCCTGAGTTACAGGAGCCCCACCAACCATAATCTTAATATCGTCTCGAAGATCGGCATCAATAAAAGCTTCTATCGTTTTTCCCATATTTGGCATCGTCGTTGTTAAAAGAGCTGACATTCCCAAAATAGATGCCTCATTATCCTCAAATGCATCAATAAATTCATCTGGAGAGGTATCTACCCCAAGGTCAATAACTGTAAACCCAGTACCTCTCAGCATCATGATGCAAAGATTCTTCCCAATATCATGGAGATCTCCTTTAACGGTACCCATGATCACCCTTCCAACGGGTTCTACTCCGGAAGCAGAAAGTATTGGTTCAATGTAAGCCATCCCTGCTTTCATTGCTCGAGCACAGGCTAGAACTTCCGGAACAAAAATAAAAGTTTCTCTAAACTTAATGCCTACGATTCCCATTCCAGCAATCAACCCGTCGTCCATGATCTCCAAAGCACCGATACCTTCTTCCAGCGCTTTTTTGGTTAGCTGGTCAACAGTTTCGTTTTCTCCCTCAATCAGAGCAGCAGCAATTTCTTGCATGTTTGGTTTCGCATTGGAAAAAATATTAATCGTTCGTTCTATTTCCTCAGGTTTATCAAGAAATTCCTCAATTTCTTGACGAATAAACTCATTATGAATATCTGCTATGTTAGCCATATTCTCCTCTCAATCCCTTTAGCAAATGCTTACTAATTAGTCTTATGATCTTGATGCCATTCTTTTACTGCCAAAGGAATCTCTTTTAAATTCTCGATCGAAGTTTGCAATGGAATGGCACATTCTGGTCCAACTAGATGAACACTTGCATTCATGTTCTTATTTACTTCTTGTCGCACCACTTCTGGACCTTTGGCAAAAAGAGTTTCCGGATTATTAATATTTCCAACTAAGGAAATCCGATTTTGCATGATAGCCATTGACTCACTGGGATCATTTTTTGAATCGTAATGAAATGCAGCCATACCTGTTTGGGCAATGTATTCCATCCGGTCTTCCGTTTTCCCACAAATGTGAAGAATAATGGGAATACGGATTCTTTCAGCAAATTCAATGTGGAGATCACGCAAGTATCTATTGTAGTACTCACCACTGACTAAATCCCCTGTAGCATGATCAGGTAAGGTTATAGCATCAGCACCAGCTTCAACCTGTGCAATACCAAATTGGATGGTGGCCTCCTTCATCCGGTCCAAACAGAGCTTGGTTTTACCAGGATCATCCAAGGACATTAGTAGAAAAGGTTCAACCCCAAAACAGTGGTAACCCAGTGACCAAGGACCCATTGTTTTACCAATTATTGCTACCTCATCACCATATTCTCGCTTTAGAATTTTAATAGCTTCCAATACACATCGGGTATCCCGATGTGTCAAAAAATCAGGTGGAATCTGGATGTCGTCAGGTTGTTCCCAAATCGGTTCTCGCATCTTAACTGTGGGCCAGTTATCTTTTTGTTCCCACTGAATTTTACAACCTAATGCAGAGGAATCTTGAATGATCGAGAAAACTGGCATTATCGAATCAAAACCTAGTTCGGTATATCCTGTGGCTGCAAGTCGAGCCATAAGTTCCGGCTGCTGGTTAGCTTCAGGAAAGGGAGCATCCACCAAATCCATTAATTCTACGGTAGCAACTGATGTTGGATTACAAACGGGAGTCCGGTCAACAAGTTCACGATTTAGCGCAGCAAGAACTCGTTCTTTACTATTCATGGGATCAACCGATTGAAATACCATCATCAATAGTCCTTTCCTCTTGGATTAATTCAGTTCTAGTTGTTCTGAGCACTAGGAGCAGATAACACACCCCGAGTACTAGCATCTTCTTCTGCTCGAATAACCGCCCTAACATTCAGGGCCCTTGTTAGTAGTAACCCCACAAGAGAATCATTTGATTGCTCTTGTGGGAAAACCACCGAATCAGGGTGGCCATTAAATATGCTAGCACCACTAAGTTTAACTAACCCAGCAGTAATGGCTGCAATACGTCTAGCGGTTTGATCATTTTTTTCTTCTGTTCTTACCTTGTATATACCTTTACCTAAACTGACCACATTAACCTGGCTTTGACACTTTTTGTCAAAAACATTAAGAGGGCGAATCTTAACTTCTGTGTTCATCGGGTATTTACAGGCTTCCAAAAAGACCCTTTTTGCCGCAAATTCCAGATCTATGTTTTTGGGAAAACGTAAAGATTGAAATTCTCCAGGGACTTTCTCCATTCCCCCTATTATAACCATAGCTTGGGCAATGAATTCTAGGCGTTCATTGATACCCAGTTTATGACTGTAACTATGCACTAACAACTCTAATCCAGGGCAGCTATTCCTACGATATAGACTAATGGAAACATTGTAAAAGTGGGGATCCATTGAAACCAATTCAAGTCTTCTCCCCAGATTAATAGTCAATCCCATGACATCTCCCAAATTAATCTTAACTAATTATGTGACACCACTATCATTTCTTTTTCAAAAACTCTCTCTTGTGAGGAAATTCATCGAAAAACAAATCTTCAAAGTTTATTGACATAAATGGCTGGCTAATGGATACTGGCATAACTGACTGTTTGTCAGACAACCGTATTAACAGGTTAAATCAATTTCTCCCTGTATGTAAAGCTTTTTCCGCAGCCAGAGATCCCTATCACTAAAGAGGGAAGGACCAATGGATTCTAGGAATACAAAACACTTGGCAAAGGGATCAATAAACCAAAGAGACGAAAGCAATGAATCTTTAGATGAAGTAAGTCCTATCAGAAGAACGTCCCTAAGCGACAAAATCATCGAACAGATTATTAACTTAATCTCGAGGAAAGTCCTCAAACCAGGTCAGCGACTTCCTTCCGAAAAAGAATTATGTAAACGATTTGGGGTTGGACGAACTTCAATCAGGGAAGCTCTTAGATCCTTGGCAGTCATGGGAATTCTTGATGGAAGGGTTGGTGAAGGAACTTTTGTATCTAAGAACAATCAAAGATATTTTGAACGAAACCTCCAGTGGGGTCTCTTATTAGATCGAAAAAAAGTCGAGGATTTGATTGAGATACGGTTAATGTTAGAAACTCAGACTGCCTTTTCTGCAGCTCAAAAAGTCAGTCAAACTAATCTTCAATCTATGCAGGAAACAATTCTAGGAATGAAAATGTATGTTGACAGACCCAGCCAATATCTAAAATTTGACCTAAAGTTTCATTTACTGGTGGCAGAGGCTACTCAAAACAGTATCCTTTATAATTTAGTAACTATGACTCGGAGCTATCTACAGGAATGGATTATGGAAAGCCTTGACGATCCTTCCACTGCTAAGGCGCAAATTAGAGCTGAATCTTCAATCCAAGAACATCAAAAAATACTTGAAGCTATCACAATTCATAAAGCTGAAAAAGCCCGCAAAGCGATGAAAGATCATATTCTTTCTAGTAGCAAAGACTTGCATTATCACATCGAACAAAGGAAAGTAGTCTAAGGCTATTAATCTTTTAGAAACAGCGTATTTTACTAAAAGTAGCCGACTCGTTCATTCTATTTAGACAGGTAACTCTAGCAGTTATTAACCCTCGTTTGGTCAATTCTAATTTTTAAGATTAAAACTAAATAGTGTTCATGGCCTTTAGGCTTTTTACCTACCTTAACTAGATAATGTCAGATCATAATACCTTAGAATAAATAGAACACCGATTTTCTTTTAGGAAAAAGGTGCTTAGTTTCAGCAAATCTTTTGTTCGGTTCACTATTGTGTTGATTTTATTATATCCTCAGTATAAACTCATGACCTTCAAGTGGGCGAAAGCCCACTTTTTTGTTGCCTTTGATTAATTAAAGGAAGAACTGTTTGTTACCACTTGATAAAATCAAAGCAATGATTGAAAAGGTGGTCAAAGCTGATGGTATGGAATTAGTTGATGTCGAACTCAAGGGATCTCCAAGTCAACGTATTCTTAGAGTTTTTATTGATGAAGGGGGTGGAATTAACCATGACGATTGTGTCAGGATTAGTAATCGGCTCGGAGCTTTATTAGATGTAGAAGATGCCATGAAAGGCCGTTACACTTTGGAAATATCTTCACCAGGCTTAACGAGGAGATTGCAAACAAAGGAAGAATTTGAATATTTTAAAGGTCGTCGTATCAAGGTTAGAACAACTGTAGATTTGGGTGGATCAAAGAACTTTCTAGGGAAATTGATCGCCACAAAGGAAGAGACAATTAAGCTTTGTTTAGAAAATTCATCCTCTATAGTTATTCCTCTAAAAATTATTGCTAAAGCCCAATTAGATATTGAATTTTAGAATTAAAAGTGGAGTGTATTTATGAGCAGCTTGTTATACCAACAAATCGACTTGCTCAGCAAAGAAAAGGGGATCGATCCCCACGTTGTGATAGGTGCTGTAGAGGATGCTATTTTAGTGGCTACTCGAAAATACTACAATTCAACAGAAAATCTAACCGCATCCTTTAATAAGGATACTGGACAAGTGGAAGTCTACGCTATAAAAATAGTTTTGGAGACAGTTGCCAACCCTTCATTTGAAATATCGCTGGCTGAAGCTCTAATAATTGACCCGAGTGCTGGGATTAATGGTGAAATAAAAATCCAAAAGCCAACAGATGTTTTGGGCCGGATTGCCGCTCAAACTGCCAAACAAGTTATCCTGCAGAGAGTCAGGGAAGCAGAAAGGGAAAGCATCTTTGAAGAATATACTCAGCGCATAGGAGAAGTAGTAACCTCTCTGGTAAAACGAATAGAAGGATCCGATGTAATTGTTGACCTAGGAACGGCAGAAGGTAGGCTCCCTAGAAGAGAACAGTCACGTTTGGAAAATTTTGCTATGGGGGATCGGACTAGGGTTGTAATTGTTAAAGTTGAGAAAACTACTCGAGGTCCTCAAGTGATAGTTTCTAGAATTCATGATGCATTACTAACCAAGTTGTTTGAAATGGAAGTGCCTGAAATCTATGATGGGACTGTGATGATTAGGGAAGTTGCTAGAGATACTGGCGAACGCTCTAAAATTGCAGTGGTGTCTCGGGATAGTGATGTGGATCCTGTAGGGGCCTGTGTTGGCATGAAAGGATCTAGAGTGCAAGGTGTTATCCGGGAACTCCATGGAGAAAAAATTGATATCATTCCCTACTCCGAGGATCCTGTTACCTTTGTTACAAATGCTTTGAGTCCTGCCAAAATAGATCGTGCTTCAATAATAGACCCTTTCGAAAAACATCTGGAAGTTATTGTGGAGATGGATCAGCTTTCCTTGGCAATAGGGAAAAAGGGGCAGAATGTCCGATTAGCGGCTAAACTTACGGGCTGGAAGATTGACATCAAGAGTGACGAAGAAAAGCGGGCTGAGATTGAAGACCAAATGGCTCTACTCGAAGCTAAGACACCTTTGTCCGGACTTCCTGGTCTTTCAAAAGGAATTTTAGAAAAGCTAACTGCAAACTCTATTAAAACCATTGAGGAACTAGCTGACACTCCTATTGATGACCTAACAAAAATCGAAGGTCTTGGCCCCAAGAGTGCTGAGAAAATTATTGCCTCCGTCAAGGAATATTATATTCAATATGCCCAAGCGGCCGATGCTAAAAGGGTTGCAGAAGCAGAACAAAAAAAGACTGCCGATGCTAAAAGGGTTGCAGAAGCAGAACAAAAAAAGACTCAGGATAATTCTGCAAAAGATGAGGCAACTCAGAAAGAAACTATTTCTCTTGCTGAAGAAAATACTAGTTCAGAGCTTTCTGATAGCTCTGTTGATGTAATTATAGAAGAAAATACAGAAGAAAAAGTTGAAGGGAATTAAAGTAGGGAGGAATATCAGTACAGGATTTAAATGTATTACTCTAATAGTCATGTGGAGGAACTGTGGCAGAAAAGAAAAGGATCTTTAAGTTAGCAGAAGAGATTAAGGTAGAGGCTCAGGACATTATCGCCTACCTCAAAACTCAAAATCCAAGGCGTGTTTCTGCTGCTAGTTCTGTTGACGCTGAAACTGCACAGGACATTAAAGATCAATTTTCTGGAAAAAAACGCAAACCTAAAAAAACGACTAAACCTAAAATATCAAGTCCAGCTATTGAAAAACCCGATGTATCAAGTTCAAAAATTACTTCTGCAACTGAAAACCTAGTACCTTCTGAATCAAAACCAGCTAAGAAAAGTCACATCTCTTTAGAAAAATCTACCAAAGCTACTTCCAAAAAAACAGCGGGATCTGATCCAGCACCTCCACCAATTGAGTCCAGTCAAGACTTAGCTACCCAACCAACCGAAGACTCTACTAACCATGAGGTAATTGCTTCCAAGACTTCTTCGAATCAATTAGAAAAAACAACAGAAAAAGAACCTGAATCAAAGGTTCCTCAAAAATCCGAAAAAGGGCTTGACCTTGAGACTTCTAGTTCTCCGTTAGACAATAAGGTTGCTACTACAGAACGAACGACTTCAAGTGAAACTATCCGCCAGCACCTTTCTAGGTCCGGACAGATTCATCCCCGACCTTTCCAGTTTCGCTCTAGACAGACCTCAACCGCCCGCACCCCAGGTTTTGGATCTGTTAATAAGGCACAGACTAATTTGTCTAACTTGAGGCAACCTACTCTTCCCTCGCCTCGACCACCCACAGCTTCACCTGGCCCTCCAGGGAAGGATAATCGACGAACTAAGCCTGGACACCACCAGATCCCAACTACTGACCGTCACAAAATAGAGGAAGGAAAGATTCGCGGAACGAGATCAACGGCTATCGAACCCCCTGAGGCTTTTCAACCCATTCCAATCAACCGCTCAGTAACTCTGACAGAAGGAGTTACCATCAAGGAACTGTCCGAAAAACTGGAAATAAAGGCTAAGGATGTAATAAAGCGACTCTTAGACAAAGGACTCTTCGCAACTATGAATCAAACGCTAGATGAGACTTTAGTAAAAGACATAAGCGCAGATTTTGGAGCTGAGGCATCAATAATTAGTTTTGAAGAGGACGCTGAATATGAGGCCATTGCCGATGAAAAATCGGAAAATATTACCCCTCGGCCACCCGTTATAACAATCATGGGACACGTCGATCATGGAAAAACCTCTTTACTGGATGCCCTTCGCGAGACGGATGTTGTCTCTCAGGAATCAGGTGGGATTACTCAACACATTGGCGCCTACCAAGTTGAACAAGATCAGCGTATGATTACTTTTATTGACACCCCTGGCCATGAGGCATTTACTTTAATGCGTGCTCGAGGTGCTAAAGTAACAGATATTGTTGTCCTAGTCGTAGCCGCTGATGATGGAGTAATGCCACAAACACTTGAAGCAATTAATCATTCCCGAGCTGCTAAGGCTCCCATTATTGTTGCTATAAATAAAATAGATCGTCCGAATGCCCAAGTAGATAAAGTAAAAAAAGCATTATCTGACAATGGGCTTACTCCCGAAGACTGGGGTGGTGATACCGTAACGGTTGAAGTTTCAGCCACAGAGAAGACCAATCTTGGATTGTTGCTTGAAATGATTCTCTTGGTAACAGATCTACAAGGATTCAAAGCCAACCCGCATCGGACAGCAGTGGGCACAATTGTAGAAGCTAAATTAGATAGGGGGAGAGGACCAGTAGCAACAGTATTGGTGCAAAACGGAACCTTAAGCGTGGGAGATTCCTTCATTGTTGGAGCAGTTACTGGAAAGGTACGAGCGTTATTCAATCACAACGGACAACCAGTGCTTAGTGCTGAGCCATCAATGCCAGTTGAGGTCTTAGGAATTCAAGAGGTCCCTGAAGCTGGCGATTTATTTCAAGTTCTGACTGATGTTAATAGAATAAAACAAATTGGCAATCTTCGACAAAGACAACTTCGAGAACGAAAACTTGCTAAAACAGCTCGGCTTACTCTAGAACACCTACACGAACAGTTGAGTATAGGAATTATTAAAGAACTTCCTTTGATACTAAAAGCAGATTTTCAGGGATCGGTTGAAGTTGTTTCAGAAACCTTGGCTAAACTCAGCAATGAGAAAGTCAAAGTCAAGATTATCCATGGAGGTCCTGGAGCAATTACTGAAAGCGATATATTACTAGCTGCAGCTTCTAATGCAATTATTGTCGGTTTTAATGTTAGACCTGAAAAAAAAGCCCTTGCTCTTGCTAATCAGGAAGGAGTTGATATAAGACTTCATACTATAATATATAACATCAGCAATGAGATAAAGAATGCTATGTTAGGCTTGCTAGAGCCTACCTTCAAAGAAATTTGGCAAGGTACTGCTGAAGTGAGAGAGACTTTTAAGGTTCCTAAGGCGGGGACTGTGGCTGGTTGCTATATCTCAGATGGAAAGATTTCTAGCAGCTCCCAAGTTCGCCTACTCCGCGATAACGTTGTTACCTATGAAGGGAAAATTGCTTCTTTAAGACGTTTTAAAGACGATGCATCTGAGGTTCGGTCCGGGCTGGAATGCGGTATTGGATTAGAGAAGTTCAATGATATCAAGAATAATGATGTCATTGAAGCCTTTTTACTTGAGAAGGTAGCGCCCCAGTTAGACTAAACAAAGGGTTGGCTTAGGCTAGATTAAAGCCCTATGAACATTGGTTTACTTACCTTCCAAATTGTCATTCTGCATGCACAATCACTAAAAGACAAACGCCATGTAATTCGAAGTCTTCGTGACCGCCTAAAAAAATTCAATATTTCATTTGCGGAATGTGACCACCAAAATCTTTGGCAAAGATCGACGCTTGGTATTGTGGCTATATCATCAAGCCACTCAATTCTTAAAAAAACTCTTCAATCTATCGAACATGAGATCGAGAACACTCTTAACAGAGATTTAATCCATACTCAAGTAGAATATCTATGAAAGCTTTATCCAGGCGGCCAGATCGAGTTGGAGAAATGGTTAGAATGGCCATTAGCCAAGTCATTTTACATGGGTTAAGAGATCCAAGAATTGGTTTGGCCACCATCACAGAAGTAAAAATGAGTCCTGATTTGAAATTAGCCAGAGTTTTTGTCAGTGTTCTAGGAAATTCAGAACAACAAAAAGTTACAGTACAACAACTTAACTATGCTAGAGCCCATATTCGTCATGAAATAAGTTCCTTGCTCAAATTGAGAAGGGTTCCCGAATTGATGTTCGAATATGATTCCTCAGCGGATTATGGAACAAGAATAGAAGAACTTATTCAACAAACTCGAAAAAAACAAACTATTGATGAAGATATGGAATAAGTTACAGGTATTTCTTGGAACTGGTCCTTGGCTCTGAAGGAACTTAAGGTAATCCATAATTTTTTGGAGACCATCGTTAGGACCATTCAGTACCAAATGGATAGACATTTAAACGGATTTTTGGTTATTGATAAACCCGAGGGTATTTCCTCTCACCAAGTCGTCCACACTATCCGGCATAAATTAAAGATCAGGAAAGCTGGGCATCTCGGAACTCTTGATCCAATGGCCACTGGCGTATTGCCTCTAGCACTTGGAGGGGCCACCAGATTGATAAGATTTTTGATGGGTGGGAAAAAAGTATATCAAGGAACAATTAAACTGGGATTTTCGACAGATACCTACGACCGATTGGGAAAGCCAAGTTCTGAATTTCTAAAACCTTCTTTTTCACTAGAACAATTTGATCAAGTGATCAATAGTATGAAGGGAAATCAATTCCAGTCTCCACCTTCTTTTTCGGCAAAAAAAATTTCCGGACAAAGGTCTTATAAACTGGCCAGAAAAGGCTTAAAAGTGACACTTCCTCCCCAAAAAATTTTTGTTTATAAATTTCAGGCGTGGACTGAAAAATCACAGACAATCGAATTTGAAATCCATTGCTCACCGGGTACATACATACGTTCAATCGCCCACGAACTTGGACAGAAACTGGGATGTGGTAGTCATCTTTCTAGGTTGCGCAGGATTGTATCTGGGAAATTTTCTTTAAATATGGCTTCTGAGCTTAATCGCTTGACCAAATTGGGGGATTGGC
>Ga0310345_10003948_pt1 | contig 13747 bp, 16 predicted proteins | sample HC15DNA20500_MG_FD_204667 | JGI IMG/M metagenome (GOLD analysis project Ga0310345, IMG submission 204667) | Marine microbial communities from station ALOHA, North Pacific Subtropical Gyre - HC15-DNA-20-500_MG | ecosystem: Environmental > Aquatic > Marine > Oceanic | place: Pacific Ocean: North... | reverse complement strand
GTCGCCGGCATTGCCGGTCTTGCAGTTGGCGCGATCGCCGGCAGCATGCTTGCCCAGCAGCGCCCGGCCCAGCCACGCTATATCGATCCGCCGGTCAGCGACTATGACCGCTACGAGACCGGGTATCGCCGTTACGAGTACCGGCCGGCCTATCGCAATCACGACTACTACCCGCCCGCGCGCAGCTATCGTGTGCGCGAGGTACGTGATGTACGCGATCCCTCTTATGAACCATGGACGCGTGAGTGGTTCCGCGCCTGTGAAGCCCGTTATCGCAGCTTCAATCCGCGTACCGGCACCTATACCACCTATGGGGGTGAAAAGCGTTTCTGCCAGCCTTGAGGCAGTTGCAAGACAATGAAGGGCGGCTTTCGAGCCGCCCTATTCTTTTCTACTTCATTCCAGTCAGAAACGGATTGCTCCGCCGCTCGTCACCGATGCGGCTGCCCGGACCATGGCCGCACAGGAAGCCGACATCATCGCCCAGCGGCAGTATCTTGTCACGAATGGAGGAGAGCAGTGTTTCATGGTCGCCGCCGGGCAGATCCGTGCGCCCGATCGAGCCGTTGAAAAGAACATCGCCCAGATGCGCGAAACGCGCGGCCTCGTTGAAGTAGATGACATGGCCCGGTGCATGGCCGGGACAATGGAAGACCGAAAAGTCATGACCCGAGAAGGACAGCGTCTCGCCTTCTTCCAGAAAGCGGTCGGGCGTGCAGTTGCGCACCTTACCCGGCAGGCCGAACATCTGCGCCTGCTGCTCCAGATTTTGCAGAAGCGGAGTGTCGTCGCGATGCGGGCCGATGATATCGATGCCAAGTGCCTCCTTCAGATCCATCGCACCGCCGGCATGGTCGATATGACCATGGGTCAGCCAGATGGCCTCGACCGTGACACCGGTCTCGCGCACCGCCTCGACGATCTGCTCCACATCGCCGCCGGGATCGATGACGACGCCGCGCTTTGTTTCGCCGTCAAACAGAAGCGTGCAGTTCTGCTGGAATGGCGTGACCGGTATGATTGCGGCCTGAAGCTGTCCTGCCATGTCTGCCCTTTCGCCTTGGCTGAATATGTTTTCAAGGGAGTGGCAAAAGAAAACGGGCGGCACAAGCCGCCCGTTGAAAAACGTGCCAAAAAGCCGAACCGGCTCAGGCTTTCTTCATCGCACCCATGACCGCACCAACGACCGCGGTGAGAATGCCACCACCGGCAGCACCGCCAATGGCATCGCCAAGAAGGCCGGACAGCGCGCCCGCGTCGCCGCCAAGGCTGCCAAGCAGCGCACCGCCACCGACACCACCAACAACACCGCTGATGATCTTCATCGCATGGCCCATCGCCGCTTTCTTGACGACAGCACCGACAGCCTCGCCACCGATGACACCGGTGACTGCCTGAATAATAATCGGAAGTAAGGCTTCCATATCTGCTCCCTCATGCAAATACCGACTCACCGCCGGCATCGACATGTGAAGCCACGTTACACGCAGAAGTCAAATAGGTTGCAAATTATACGCGTATCAAAGTTGCGCTGGAAGGCGGCCTATTCGGCCGCCATACGCTGGCGCGGACGCACTTCTTCGGCGTAGTCGTTCATCAGAAGACGTGCGATTTCACCCACTTCGAAGCGGTACGGGCCGATCTCGGATACCGGCGTGACTTCGGCTGCCGTGCCGCACAGGAAGCACTGCTCGAAGCCTTCCATCTCCTCGGGCATGATGGCGCGCTCGATCACCTCAATGCCACGACGCTTGGCAAGCGCGATGACGGTGCGGCGCGTGATGCCGTCGAGGAAGCAGTCAGGGGTGGGCGTATGAAGTGCGCCGTCCTTGACGAAGAAGACATTGGCGCCAGTAGCCTCGGCCACGCGACCACGCCAATCGAGCATGAGCGCATCGGTATAGCCCTTGGCTTCCGCCGCATGCTTGGAGAGCGTGCAGATCATGTAGAGACCGGCAGCCTTGGAACGCGAAGGCGCGGTGCGCGGATCAGGGCGGCAATATTCGGCCATGTCGAGGCGAATGCCCTTCAGGCGCTGCTCCGGATCGAAATAGCTCGGCCATTCCCAGATGGCGATGGCCAGATTGATGCGGTTCTTCTGAGCGGAGACACCCATCATCTCGCTGCCGCGCCATGCGATCGGGCGGACATAGGCATCCTCCAGCCCCTGCTTGGCAAGAAGCTGACGGCAGGCATCATCGATCTCGGCGACCGACCACGGAATCTCGAAGCCGAGAATACGAGCACTCTCATGCAGACGCTCGGTATGCTCGGTCAGTTTGAAGATCTCGCCACCATAGGCGCGCTCACCCTCAAACACCGCACTTGCATAATGCAGGCCATGGGTCAGCACATGTACCTTGGCATCCGCCCATTTTACGAAATCGCCGTTGAACCAGATATAGCCGTCCAACTGATCAAAGGGGACCGATGCCATCTTAACCTCTCATGCGGGCGCTCCACCCGCCAATTGCAGCGTGACCTGTAACAACTGACTATGCCAGCACTTGAGCCGCACTGGCAAATCCACTTGCAGGATGTTTTGTTCTGGCCGCGAAAGCGAATAAAAAAGTTCGCCAAATGCGGAAAACATTATCAAAAATTATCAATGCGCCAAATTTATGTCAATATGGCTGACATAAAATCGAAGCCATGGACCAAGAGATGACCAAAACTGCCGACAGCCCGCCCGAAGCCTATATCGCCAAAGTAGGCGATGATGATCTGGACTTCACGCTGATCGAGCTCCTGTTCTACGCCTATCGCGATTTCACCTCCGACCCCGATGCGATACTGGCGAGCTATGGTTTCGGCCGCGCGCATCACCGCGTCCTGCATTTCGTGAACCGCCGGCCGGGGCTGACGGTTGCCGAATTGCTGGAGGTGTTGAGGATCACGAAGCAGAGCCTTGCGCGCGTTCTAAAGCAGCTTGTCGACACCGGATTTGTGGTGCAGGTTCAGGGACCTCGCGACCGCCGCCAGCGCAAGCTCTATCCGACGCGAAAAGGGCATGACCTGGCGCTGGAACTGGCCCTGCCTCAGTCACGCCGCATCCATGCGGCACTGGAGGAAGCCGGTTTTGACGACCGCGAGGCGATAGAAAAATTCTTGAGGGCCATGGTCAATCCGGAGCTGCGTGCGCAGATGGATGGGCCGGACGCCAAGGAAGGATCGGGCAGACGTGATGAGCCAGGCTGACCAGTCGATGCATGAACCGCCGAGTGACGACGCCCCTCACCTCCTGGTGGTGGATGACGACACGCGCATTCGCACGCTTCTCAACCGCTTTCTGCGGGAGAACGGTTTTCGCGTAACAATTGCCGGCAATGCCGCCGAAGCGCGTCGCAAGCTGGCCGGTCTCGACTTCGATCTGATCGTGCTCGACGTAATGATGCCGGGTGAAGACGGTGTATCGCTCACCCGTTCACTGCGCGAGGAAAAGGAAGTGCCGATCCTGATGCTGACCGCCCTGTCCGAAACGGACAATCGGGTGGATGGCCTTGAAGCCGGCGCGGATGACTATCTGCCAAAGCCTTTCGACCCGCGTGAACTGGTCCTTCGCGTCAACAATATCCTGCGGCGTGGCGGCCCCTCGAACACCCAGCCCAAGCTCGAGCAGATCGTCTTCGGCCCCTACACCTTCAACATTCCCCGCCGCGAGCTGAAGCGCTCCGGCGAGATTCTGAAACTGACCGACCGCGAGCGCGAGATCATGGTGTTGTTCGCAGAGCGCGCGGGCGAGACCATACCCCGTCACGAACTGGTGGGCGGCGATGCCGAAGTGGGAGAACGCACCATCGACGTGCAGATCAACCGACTTCGTCGCAAGATCGAGCAGGACCCGTCAAACCCGATCTGGCTGCAGACGGTGCGCGGCATCGGCTATCGCTTGAGCGTGGAATAGGAACCGCGTTCCGGCGTCAAAGCTTGACGCCGGGCTGCCTGACAGCCTGCGCCACCCAATCGGCAATGCGATCATGATCGAGGGGATCATCCTCGTGGAGATCGAGATAGCGTGTGCCCGGATCCCTCGACTCCTTCGGCGGCGGAGGGACAAGGGACTTGCCCTGCAGGAAGCCCAACTGCACATATTTCTTGTAGCAGTAGAGCGAGAGGAACCAGCCGTCCTCCTTCCCATAGAGCGGGGTATTCCACTTAACGGCCTTTATCACACCGGGAAAGACATCGACCACGATCTGATCCACCTGCCGACCAATCGTGCTCTTCCAGCCGGGCATGGCCTGGATATAGGCCTGAACCGGCCCATCCCCCTCGCCTTTCGGGATCTGAGGGTTTCCGCTGGACAGTAGCCGTGCCTTGCCATCATTGCTCATGCAGCATGGTCTAGCCGAAACGGATGACAGGATTGAGGCGGTGATGCGCGGGTTTGCGAAGCAAAAGCCGAACCAGGAAGTGAATTGCGCCACCCTCCCCCATACCCACAACGCTCCCCTTCGGCTAAGCTGGTGCATCACCTGATGAATTCACGGGCCGGGGCGCTTCCTTTTTAATGAACGACATGCAGGACGAAGAGCGCAGGGACTGGCAGCAGGGGTGGCGTGGGTTTCGGGCAAGCGCGATGCAGACCTATGTGGCTGCACGCACGCCCTGGCGGCGCTTCTGGCGGCAGGTTTCGCGCTATATGCCCAAGCGGCTCTACGCGCGCTCGCTCATCATCGTGATCGCACCGATGATCCTTCTGCAATCGGTCATCGCCTTCGTCTTCATGGAGCGCCACTGGCAGACTGTCACGCAGCGTCTGTCGCAAGCCGTCACGAGGGATATCGCTGCAATCATCGAGCTGATCGAACAGTTTCCCGACGAGGAAGCTCATGCGGATATCATCCGCATCGCGCAGGAAAAGATGGCGCTGAAAGTCTCGATCGAGCCGCCCGACCCTCTGCCCCCGCCCGGTCCAAAGCCCTTCTTCTCGATCCTCGATCAGACGCTGGGCGAAGAGATCACGCGGCAGATCAACCTGCCCTTTTGGCTGGATACGGTGGGCGATTCCAACATCGTGGAAATCCGCATCCGCATGGAAGAGAATGTCTTGCGCATCTTTGCCCGGCGCAGCCAGGCCTACGCGTCCAACACACATATCTTCCTGCTTTGGATGGTGGGCACCTCGCTCGTGCTGCTTTCCATCGCGGTCGCCTTTCTGCGCAACCAGATCCGGCCGATCCTGCAACTGGCGGAAGCTGCCGAGAGCTTCGGCAAAGGCAGACCCAATCCCAATTTCCGCCCGCGTGGCGCGGAAGAGGTCCGCCGCGCCGGCACGGCCTTCGTGAAGATGCGCGAACGCATCGAGCGTCAGATCGAGCAGCGAACGGCCATGCTCACCGGCGTATCGCATGACCTGCGCACGATCCTCACCCGCTTCAAGCTGCAACTGGCCCTTTCCACGGATGAGGACATCAAGGCGCTGGACCAGGATGTCGAAGACATGCGCTCCATGCTGGAGGGCTATCTGGCCTTTGCCAAAGGCGAGGCTTCCGAAGACCCCGGCCACCTCGACCTGCAGGCGCTGCTCGACAAGCTTGGCGAAGAAGCCCGCCTGCGCGGTGCGACCTTCCACGGCAAGCTGACGGGCGACCCCGAAATTCTCGTGCGCCCCAATGCGTTCTCGCGCCTGGTATCCAATGTCGTGGGGAATGCCTTCCGTTATGCCGACAGCGTTTGGGTGGACGCTGTTCACGGCCGTGGCAGCCTTGTCATCACGGTAGATGATGATGGCCCCGGTATCCCCGAAGACAGCCGCGAGGATGTGTTCAAACCCTTCGTGCGGCTGGATGCGGCGCGCAACCAGGACGAAAGCGGAACCGGTCTCGGCCTTTCCATCGCCCGCGACATCGCCCGCAGCCATGGCGGCGACGTGGTGCTGGAAGACAGCCCCAGAGGCGGTCTGCGCGTCGTAATCAGGGTGCCGGCATGATCAGGTGGCAGTGAGCGTCTCGACCATCACCCGCCCGATATCGGCGATCGCAGCATTGCGCTCGTTCATGCCGCCTCGAGTATCAGTGACGTAGACGCTGGCAAGTACGGGCTTGCGCTCCGGCGGCCAAATGACCGACACGATACCCCGCGTGCCATGTCCTCCCGCACCTGTCCTGTCCCCGATGACCCAGCCCGCCGGCAACACGCTTCGGAAAAGTGGCTGCGCGACCTTGTTATCCAGAAGCCACTTGCGGAACTGCTCACGCGATGCAGGCTGCAGCACGTTGCCGAATGTGATGGTTCGAAGGCTGGCGGTAATCGCCTTGGGTGTTGTCGTGTCGCGCGGGTCACCCGGTCGCCCTTCAGTCATGTCGGGCTCCTTTCGGTCGAGACGCGAGACATCATCGCCGATCGAGCGCATGAACTGCGTCCACCCCTGCGGTCCGCCCAGACTGTCGGTGATGAGATTGGCGGCGGTGTTGTCACTCATGGTGGTTGCCGCTTCACACAGCTCGAAAACACTCATGTAACCGCCGATACGCTTTTGCGTGACAGGTGCGTAACGAGCAATGTCTTCGCGCCTGATTGGGATGAGGCGCTGCAGATCTTCCTCGCCCCTGTCGACCCGTGCCAACACGGCAGCTGCGGCAAATGCCTTGAAAGTGCTGTTCATCGGAAAGCGTTCATCCGCACGATGCAGCCAGTGCCGCCCGGAATGTGTGTCGATGATGATCGCACCGAGTCGCCCTCCAAGCTCGGCTTCGGTGGCGGCGAGTTTCCCGGCTAGCCTGTCACCGGCCACTGTGGAAACGGTTGAAGACATTGTACTCAATGCAAGAGCGGCCATGCCCGCACAGTAGTCGCGGCGGTTCATCGACAAGCCCATGGAATATTTCCTGTAGAAAAGGGGGACCAGAAAACCTCGAGGCGAGGCTGCGAGCGATTGATGGTCAATCTGTGACTGATTGCCCTCATCTCACAAGTTTGACGCGCATGCTAAGCTAGCCACGATACTTTTCGTCTGCCATTTCAGGAAAGGAGTTTTCTAATGTTGAGATTTCTAATCATCGCCATCCCGTCATTTCTCGTGGGCTGTGTCTTCGGAGCTGCTGGCTGGTATCTGGCTTCCCCCCTGTTCATCGATCGAGTCGTCAGCGAGGAACTGGCCAGCGGGAGCAATGTCGAAGCGCTTTATGCGGGAGAATTCCGCGGCGCGGACAGCGCACATCAGGCGGGCGGCACGGCTCTTGTCGTGAAGCGGGCTGATGGACGTGCAGAATTGCAGCTCAAGGATTTCAGGGTGACGAATGGTCCGGACCTCGTCATTTACCTGTCGAAAAACAGCGATCCGATGAATGCGCGGGACATCACCGAGAGTGAATTCGTCAACTTGGGAGCATTGCGCGGCAATGTGGGAGACCAATCCTACACGCTGCCATCAGATCTTGATCTGGCAACGTACAAATCGGCCGTCATCTGGTGCGAGCAGTTTTCGGTACTGTTCGCCGCAGCAAGACTGGGAGTACAGGGCAACGCTGCGAACTAGTGCAGGCGCGAGCCGTTCGGCACAGGCTTGCCGACTGCCGCAAGCACGATGTCACCATTTTCGTCGGAAAAGCCCAGCGTAAGGACTTCGGACATGAAGGGGCCGATCTGTCGTGGCGGGAAGTTGACCACCGCCATGACCTGTCGGCCAACAAGCTCTTCGGGCTTGTAATGGACGGTGATCTGGGCGGAAGACTTCTTCACGCCGATCTCGGCCCCGAAATCTATTTTAAGCTTGTAGGCAGGCTTGCGGGCTTTCGGAAAGTCTTCCGCCTCGACAATGGTGCCGATGCGGATATCCACCTTCAGAAAATCGTCGAAGGCGATTTCAGCCGCCTTTTCCCCTCCCATAGTCGCGACCTCAAGCTGTGCCGAAGGTCTCGAAGAGCACGGCATTGAGCGCATCCTGGGCGCTGGTGCCAGACCAAATCACATACTGGAATGCCTGATAATAGCACTCGCAGGCTTCCAATGCGCTGTTGAGCATGACTTCAACCTGCTGACCGGTCGGCTCCACGCCGCCGGCAAGCACGAGCGCCTGGCGGAACATGATGACATTCTCGCGCTCCCAGAAGTCGAAATGGCCGAACAGCATCTGCTCGTTGATGAGCGAGAGAAGCCGCATCACTTCAAGAGCACGCTTTTCCGGCACCTTCAGATCGAAGGCGCAAGCCACATGAAGCGCCTCGAACTCTTCCATCCAGGAGAAGGAGACATTGTAGTCGGTCCAGGTACCGGCCACGGAAATGGCGATTTCGTCGTCGCCATTGCGCTCGAAGCTCCAGTCATTGGAATTGGCGACATGCTCGATCACATCCACCGGGTGGGCTTCACGCGTCATGTCGAGTTCAAGAAGGCTCATAAATTCTGCTTTCCCGTAGTTTGCCGCGCCCACACGCAGCGCAAATTGCACATGCAGTTCACACGCACTTACAAAGATACTGGTGAACGAAGCGGACGCTTGGAAAACTTACGCGCAAACAACTCGCCGCCCCTTTGTCGCTGCCGACCCCGTTTCGAATCATGCAGCAAATTCAGTGTATTGATGCGGCATTGCGAGACCAGCCCTTTTTTGGCGTCTCACGTTCCCCCATGTGGATAGACTGGTTCTACCCAGGATTCATGCCCAGCCCCAAGTGACTCTCGCGACTGGACTTTTTCGACTTTCACACAGGTGAAAATTTACGGAAAATTATTTTTTTGCAGTGCGGCCACTTGCCGGTTTTTTCGCTGATTCTTCAGCAGTTTCGGTCGCAGGCGACAGCCGAGCTTCCAGCGCCTCGATTCGAGCCGACAGCGCTATGTTTTCCTCACGCGCCTTCACCGCCATCTCGCGAACGGCTTCGAACTCCTCACGTTGGACGAGATCCATCGAGTTGAGCATGCGCTCGGCCTGAGCTCGAAAAGCGGTTTCGACCTCACGCCTGACACCCTGCGCAGCACCGGCGGCGTCGGTCATCAGGCGGGCGAAATCATCGAGTATGCGATTGGACGAATTGGTCATGGCTTGGCCCTCAGATATCCTTTGATGGAGAGGTAGGGCCAGAACCGGGCGAATGCAAGGAAAGCAAGCGGGTTGCGGAGGGCCGCATCGGTACATGATACCGCTTTGCCTTGACCTTGGATCGTCCCCTCGCCTATCTGCAGACGAATTCATGGCGCGGGAGGCCCGCTTGAACGAATATATGCTGCTGCCGCTGGCGGCCTTACCCTTTCCCCAGATCGACCCTGTCATTTTCCAGATCGGCCCGCTTGCGGTGCACTGGTACGGGCTCGGATATGTCGTCGGCATTCTGTTTGCCTGGTGGTACACCAAGCGCATGGTTTCCACACCCCGGCTGTGGGCCCATGACACGCCGCCCATGAAGCCGCTTGATCTTGACGACTTCGTCATCTGGGCAGCGCTCGGCGTGGTGGTGGGCGGACGTCTTGGTTACGTTCTCTTCTACGATTTCGCCCGCTCCGTCTCTGATCCCTTGAGCATCTTCGCGGTGTGGGAAGGCGGCATGAGCTTTCACGGCGGCATGCTGGGCACGATCGTGGCCATGGTGCTTTTCGCACGCAATCGCGGCATCAATCCCTGGTCCATGCTGGACACGATCGCCGCCGCCGCGCCGGTCGGCCTCGGCCTTGTGCGCGTGGCCAATTTCATCAATGCGGAGCTTTGGGGACGTCCAAGCGACGTACCCTGGGCAATGGTCTTTCCCGGTGCGGGCGATCTGCCGCGCCATCCAAGCCAGCTCTATGAAGCCGCGCTTGAAGGGCTCGTCCTGTTCCTCGTGCTGCGCGTCCTCACCCACCATGCAATGAAGCTCAAGAAACCGCGCTTTGTCGGCGGAGCCTTCATCTGCGGCTACGGGCTGTCGCGCATTTTCGTCGAATTCTTCCGCGAGCCGGATGCGCATATCGGCTATCTGGCCGGTGATTGGCTGACCATGGGCATGGTCCTGTCCACGCCGATGGTGCTCGCCGGCATCTGGGCCATGGTGACAGCAAAGACACCGGCAAAAGCGGCTGCATGAGCGAGCTGAAGCGCAAGATCGCAAGGCTGATCGAGGCCGCCGGGCCGATCAGCGTCGCGGACTATATGAGCCTGTGCCTGCTTGATCCCGAGCATGGCTATTACACGACCCGTGAGCCTTTCGGCGAGAAAGGCGACTTCATCACCGCGCCCGAAGTCAGCCAGATGTTCGGGGAACTGGTGGCGGTGTGGCTCTACAGCGCATGGAAAGCCTGCGGCGCGCCCGCCAATCCCGTGCTCGCCGAGATCGGGCCCGGACGCGGCACCATGATGGCCGACATGCTGCGCGCGCTGGAGCAGCTTGATCCTGCATTTCAAAGCAGCGCAAAAGTGATTTTGATCGAGGCCAGCGCGCGACTGTCAAAGGTCCAGCGCGAGACTCTCGGTCAGCGTGCGGAAAATTGCACATGGATCGCGGATGTAGGCGACCTTCCCGAGGGGCCTCTCTTCATCGCAGGCAATGAGCTCTTCGATGCGCTTCCGGTGCGCCAATATGTAAAGACGGCGCAAGGTTGGCGCGAGCGCATGGTCGGACTGGATGATGAGGAGCAATTGGTCTTTGTTGCAGGCGCGGGATCGCTGGAGACTTCGCTCCTGCCCGAGGGGGCAGACAATGCTCGCGAAGGTGCGATCGTTGAAATTGCGCCTGCGCGCACGGCCATGATGCAGCGTATTGCGGAAGTTCTGGCCCGGCGCGGCGGCGCCGGGCTCTTCCCTGATTACGGCTATGAGAAACCTGCCATCGGCGACACGCTGCAGGCGCTGCGTGCCCATGAATATGATGATGTGCTGGCACATCCCGGCGAGGCGGATATCACTGCTCATGTGGATTTCCACGCACTGAAACAGGCAGCGAAGTCGCATGGGCTGTCTGCCCGCACCATGAGCCAGGGCGATTTCCTGCTCGGCCTTGGACTACTGGAGCGCGCGGGGCGTCTGGGTGCAGGGCGCAGCCACGGCGAACAGGAAGCCATTCGCGATGCGGTGGAGCGGCTGGCAGGTCCTGAGGCGATGGGCGAACTCTTCCGCGTGCTTGCGATCACGCCATCCACGGTCACGGTTCCACCCTTTACATCCGCGCATTGACTTGAACACAACCCTGCCCCACCATCCGCACCCGGCGGGCAAGCATCATGAAGGCGGCTTATGCTGAACACCCCGAAACCGGAGCCGATCCGCTCCCCACTGATCGAGGAACATGCCGCTTCAGCCGGCATCAGGCACGGCTTTTTCACGCGCCAGGGCGGCGTTTCAGGCGGCATCTATTCGTCGCTCAATATCGGGCTTGGCTCAGATGACGACCGCGAGGCCGTGCTTGAGAATCGGGCACGCGTGGCAACAGCGATGGGCGTGGCGCGCGATCATGTGGTGACGTTGCATCAATGCCATTCTCCAACCGCCCTTGTCGTGCGCGAACCCGTGGCGACACCTCTTCCCAAAGCTGATGCCCTCGTCACCGATGTGCCTGGCTTGGCACTCGGAGCGCTGGCAGCCGATTGCGGCCCCGTTCTGTTTGCCGATCCAAAGGCGCGCGTGATCGGTGCCGCCCATGCCGGCTGGAAAGGTGCACTGACGGGCGTACTGGAAAGCACGATCGAGGCAATGGAAGAACTGGGTGCAAGGCGCGAGAATATTGTCGCCACGCTCGGCCCCTCGATCAGCCAGGAAAATTACGAGGTGGGGCCAGAGTTCGTCGATCGCTTCACGGCGGAAAATGCGGGCAATGCCGTCTATTTCCGTCCGTCGACCAATCCCGAGCGCTCGCTTTTTGACCTTAACACCTACACGCTCGACCGGCTGAAAAAGGCAGGTGTCACGGCAAGCATGCTTGGCCTTTGCACCTATGCCGATGAAGAGCGGTTCTATTCATACAGGCGGGCCACCCATCGCGGCGAGCCGGATTACGGGCGGCAGATTTCCGCCATTGCACTGGAGACGATTTGATGGCGCTTCATTTTGAGAAGTCGGAATATGACGCACGCCTCGACCGCCTGGTCATGGCCATGTCGGAGCGCAAGCTGGATGTCATGCTGCTTTTCGCACAGGAAAGCATGTATTGGCTGACGGGCTATGACACCTTCGGCTTCTGCTTTTTCCAGTGCCTCGTCGTGAAATCCGATGGCTCGATGGTCCTGCTGACACGCTCGGCGGATCTGCGCCAGGCACGCCATACGTCCACCATCGAAAACATCTCGCTCTGGAGCGATCGCCACGGCGCCGATCCTACGGTTGATCTGCGCAACCTGCTCAACGATCTGGACCTGCTCGGCGCACGCATTGGCGTGGAGTATGACACGCACGGACTGACGGCCAAGAACGGGCGCCTGCTCGACGAGCAGCTTCAGACCTTTGGCAAGATCGAGGATGCATCCGACATCGTGGCCGGCTTGCGTCTCATCAAGAGCGAAGCGGAGATCGCCAAGGCACGCAAGGCCGGCAAGCTTGGCGATGACGCATTTGATGCCGCCCTGCCCCTGATCCGGCAAGGCGGAGATGAGGCCGAAATTCTTGCGGCCATGCAGGGCGCGGTCTTTGCCGGCGGCGGCGACTATCCAGCCAACGAATTCATCATCGGCTCCGGGCCGGATGCACTTCTGTGCCGCTACAAGGCGGGCCGGCGCAAGCTGAACAAGAACGACCAGCTCACGCTGGAATGGGCCGGCGTCTATCATCACTACCATGCGGCCATGATGCAGACGGTGCTCACCGGCAAGCCGAGTAAGCGCCATCAGGAGCTGTTCGAGGCTGCACGCGATGCGCTTCTGGCCTGTGAAAAAGCCATGAAGCCCGGCAACACCTTTGGCGATGTTTTCGACGCCCATGCCCGTGTGATGGAAGCCCATGGCCTGACCAAGCACCGGCTCAATGCCTGCGGCTATTCCGTCGGCGCACGCTTCTCGCCCTCATGGATGGACCCGCAGATGTTCTATGCGGCCAATCCGGAAGAGATCGCGCCGAACATGACGCTTTTCGCTCACATGATCATCATGGATTCGGAAACCGGGACCGCCATGTGCCTTGGCCGCACATATCTTACGACGGAAGGTGAGCCGGAAAACCTCTCCCGTCATGGCCTTGATTTGATCGTACAGTAAGGTTCTATAAGGGAACGGGGACGCATGACGATCCGGACAACAACCGGACGGGGATGATGACGATGAAAATGCGCCTGGCATTTTTGGGGCTTGCACTGGCCGTGCAGGGCTGCACCGGCACGGACGCGCTGAACGGAATCAGACCGCAGGCAGGCGTGCCCGGCGGTGCCACGCAGACGACCGCGCTCGCCGCACCATCGGGTGGAGGAGTGGCACCACAGGCGCAGGCGCCAGCCGCGCAAGGCCAGACCGCACTTGCGCCCGCAACACAGCCTCAATCCCAATCCCAAGTGGAGCGCGCGCCGGTTTCAGCGCCGCAACAGCAGCAGCCGCAGCAGACGCAAAGCGCGCCACAGGCAACACAGCAGGCTGCCCTGCCCTCCGGCAGCAGTGTCCAGTTCGCGCCCGTAATCGGTGCCACGCCCCAGGCGCTCGCCGCGCTCTCGCGTGGCCTCACATCACGTGCTGCCGCCCGCGGGCTCAACATCACCCAAGGCTCCGCCCCCTATCTGATGAAGGGCTATTTCTCGGCCATGGCCGATGGCAGCGCCACCAGCGTCATCTATGTGTGGGATGTGATGGATGGCTCCGGCAACCGTGTTCACCGCATCCAGGGACAGGAAAAGGCCGCCGGCAGCAGCGGAGACGGCTG
>Ga0310345_10003947_pt1 | contig 13748 bp, 9 predicted proteins | sample HC15DNA20500_MG_FD_204667 | JGI IMG/M metagenome (GOLD analysis project Ga0310345, IMG submission 204667) | Marine microbial communities from station ALOHA, North Pacific Subtropical Gyre - HC15-DNA-20-500_MG | ecosystem: Environmental > Aquatic > Marine > Oceanic | place: Pacific Ocean: North... | reverse complement strand
CTGATGGATGCCTGAGCGACTCGGCCCCCGGGGTCAAGGACAAGCCCGCCTTCGGCGGGTCGCTGCGCGATCCTTGACCCCGGGGGCCGAGTCGCTCTTTCCGGCATCCGCGAGAGACGGCTCCGGAGAACAGGCGCTGCCGGGAGCGCTCGGGGCCAGGGGGCGGGCGGCGAGGGGGAGGGTTTTTGCCTGCGGAGGGGGCGCCGGGCGGAGAGTGAGTGGCGCGAAAATGGGCGGGTGCGTTTGCGTGGTCAAACGATTTGCAGGGTGGCAGGATGCAGGGGAATCGCCCGCCCCGAGATCATGGAGCCGACCATGCATGACGGTCCCGCCGACGCCCTGCCCGCAGAGCACCGCGCGCTGACGCTCGCGGATGCGCAGCTGCCCGTGGTCGACCTCGGGCCGCTGACCGACGGGGACCCCGACGGGATCGAACGGGTGGCCGAGAGCCTCGGGCAGGCGGCGCGGAGCTCGGGCTTCTTCTACATCGTGAACCACGGCGTGCCGCAGGCGCTGGTCGACGGGGTGATGGCGGCCTCGAAGGACTTCCACGGCCGCTCGCGCCGCTTCAAGATGCGCAACTGGTGCGGGTTCTCGACCCACCACCGCGGCTACGTGCCGTTCGAGGAGAACGGCTCGGAGTTCCCCCGGCGGATCAACTTCAACGAGGCCTGGGACATGGGCTTCGAGGCGCCGGCGGACCATCCCGACCACCTCGCGGGCTGGCGGATGACCGGGCCGAACGTCTGGCCCGAGATCCCCGGTTGGAGGGAGACCGTCTCGGCCTATTACGAGGCGGTCTTCGCGCTGGGGCTCAGGATGCTCGACTGCCTCGCCTTCGAGCTGGGCGTGGACAGGGACGAGCTGCGCGCGCAGTGCACCTGCCCGACCTCGCAGCTGCGGCTGCTGCGCTACGTGCCCAACGACATGCCGAAGTCGACCGACTACGTGGGCATCGACAGCCACTCCGACTTCGAGTGCTTCACCATCCTGCACACCGGTGGGCCGGGGCTGCAGGTGATGAACGCGCAGGACCAGTGGGTCGAGGCGCCGCCGATCCCGGGCGCCTTCGTGGTCAACATCGGCGACATCTTCGAGGCCTGGTCGGGCGGGCGCTACAAGTCCACCCAGCACCGGGTGCTGAACCAGGGGACGGAGCGGTTCTCCTGCCCGCTGTTCTTCGGGCTGAACTATCACGCGGTGGTGCAGCCGCTGGAGAAGTTCCGCACGCCGGAGGCCCTGGAGAAATACCCGCCGTTCAAGGCCGGCGACCACCTGATGCGGATGACCATCGGCGGCTTCCGCTACATGTCCGACGCCCATGCCAAGGGCGAGCTGGTCCCCGGCTTCGAGGTGCCCGAGGCGAACCCGTTCAAGCGCGAGGCGAAGCCGATCGAGGGCGACGCCGCGCCCGAAGCCGCCTCCGTCCGGGGCTGAGGCGGGGGTGGAGCCGCATCCCGCCTTCGCCGACCGCGCGATCCCCGCGCGGCTGCGGCTGGGGCCGTTCCACCTGCGCGGCCTGGGGCCGGAGGACCTCGACGAGGATCTGGCGGCCCTGCGCGAGAGCGAGGCGGCGCTGATCGGGCTCTTCGACGACGGCACGGCCTGGCCGGAGGGGATCACGCGGGAGGAGAACCTCGTGGACCTCTGCTGGCATCGGCGGGAGTTCGAGGCGCAGCGCTCCTTCGCCTGGGTGATCGCGGATGCGCGGGACGACGCCTATCTGGGCTGCGCCTACGTCTATCCGGCCTTCGCGGCGGAGGCGCGGGCGAAGGTCGTGTGGTGGTTCCGCTCCGCCGCCGAGGAGGCGCTGGCCGAGCGCTTTCCGCGCCTGTTCCTCGACTGGCTGGCCGAGGCGCCCTGGCCGCCGATGGCGATCGTTTCGGTTCACGGGCTGCCGCCCGCGCCCTGAGGCCGGCGGCGCCGCGTCGGGCCGCGCGCCCGGGGCTGGCGTCCGGCCCGCGGCGCGGTCCGGCGTCGCGCATGGGGCGCTTCCGGGGCGGGCCGTGCGCGCGGCGCCGCGGGCGCGCCGGCCGCGGCCCGGGCGGGCGCGGCGGGCGCCGGCGCGGGGCCTCAGGCCTTGGCGCCGGGGGCCGCGTCGGGAGCGGCGCCGGAGGTCGCGGCGGGGGACGCCTCGGCGAGGGGCGTGCGGGCGGGCGCGGGGGGGAGCTCGGCCCCGCTCTCGTCCAGCGCGGCCACGTCGACGGAGACCGACAGCATCTGCCCGCCGGAGCCCACCACCAGCCCCGTCACCGGCGCGCAGTCGGCGTAGTCGCGCCCGGTGGCGGCGAGCACGTGGTCGGGCCCCGGCTCCATGTCGTTGGTGGGGTCGAGCTGCATCCAGCCCAGGCCCGGGTCCCAGACCGAGACCCAGGCGTGGGTCGCGTCCGCCCCGATCAGCCGCGCCTGGCCGGGCGGCGGGATCGTGCGCAGGTAGCCCGAGACATAGGCGCAGGGCAGCCGCAGCGCCCGCATCGCCGACAGCATCACGTGGGCGAAGTCCTGGCAGACCCCCTCGCGCGCCGCGTAGCTGTCGGAGGCGACGGTGTCCGCCCCCGTCGACCCCGGCGCATAGGCGAAGTCGGCGTGGATCGCCGAGCAGAGCTCGCGCGCCGCCTCCAGCACCGGGCGGCCGGGGGTGAAGATGCGCCGGGCGTAGGCCTCGATCGCGTCGTCGGCGTCGGTGTAGCGGGTGGGGAAGGCGTAGAGCGCGGCCGGCAGGCCCGCGGGCGCGGCGGCGGCGGCGGCCGCGGCCTCCCAGGGGGTGGAGGCGCCGGGCATGATCTCGGTGACGGGCAGACGCTCGATCACCGACTCGGCGACGATTTCGAGCGTGTCGTGCGGCTCGTAGACCGTGGCGGTGCCCAGGCGGTTGCCGAAGCCGTCGTCGAACCACTGCAGCTCCTGCGGGTCGGGGCTGACAGTGACCTCGGTGGAGATCACCTTCTGGTCCGCGCGGTCGCGGGGCGTCAGGCGCAGCAGGTGCTGCGAGAAGGCCGCCGGGGCGCCGTAGACGTAGCGGGTCTCGTGGCGGACGCGCAGGCGGCTCATGCCGGGCTCTCCGGAGGGGCCATCATCCGCTGGTGGGCCTGCACCTGCGCATGGCTCTGGGTATGGGCGAAGAAGGAGCGGGCGAGCTCGTCCGAGAGCTCGGCCAGCGCCTCGCGCACGTCGTGGATCAGGGCGCGCAGGCGGGGGCGGACGCCGTCCTCGTCCTCCTCGGCCAGGGCCTCGGGGTCGGCGAGGCGGACCTCCATCAGCGTGCGCATCGCGAGCCTGAGCTCGCGGGAGCGGCGGGGGCCGGGGGAGGGCAGGCGCTCCAGCGCCTCCTCCAGGCGCATCAGCTGGAAGACGAGGGAGCGGGGGTTGCGCTCGTCGAGGATCAGCAGGTCGACGGCGGGCGCAGGCGCGGGCGTGGTCATGTAGCGCGTGCGGTAGGCGGAGCGGCTGTCGAGCAGGGTCAGCCAGGCGCGCAGCCAGGTCTCGTCGGGGTCCCGCCTGCGCCCGGCGAGCGCGTCGGCGGCGCGGGCGAAGGTCAGCCCGCGCTCGATCCCGCGGCCGAGCTCCAGGAACCGCCAGACGTGGTTGCGGGTCTGGTTCTCGTGCGTGGCGCCGGCGAAGGCGGCCAGCGCCAGCAGGCTGTCGTCGATCAGCCTGAGCAGGGCGGAGGCGTTCTGCGGCGGCGGCGGCATCTTCCAGCCCTTGTCCGAGCAGAGCCGGTCGATGGAGCGCCAGGACTCTTCCGACAGGTACGGCCGCACCCGCTGGCCGGTGCGGCGCAGGGCGGAGAGGAGGGCCGCGATGCCCATCGGCTCGTGCGGGTCCGCGGTCAGGCGGCCGATGGCGTCGCGCACCCGGACCATGCCGGCGCGGCGTTCGTCGGAGCCGGCCTGGATCTCGAGGATGGCGGAGAGGACCTCGGGGCTCTCGTCCTCCTCCTGGCCGGAGAGCATGCGGTCGATGACCACCCGCAGGGCGCGCAGCGTGCCGTCGGCGCGCTCGGTGGTGCGGCCGAGCCAGAACAGGTCGTCGGCGACGCGGGAGAGCAGGTCGCCGCCGGTGCGGCGCAGGTGGGTGCCGGCGAGGCGACGCTCCAGCGTCGGGGCGGTGCGGGCCTCGTCCTCGGTGCGCGCGGGGATCCAGACGTCCTTGCCGAAGGCGAGGGGCGGCGGCGGGCAGCCGGGCTCGACCAGGGTGGCGACGCCGCCGGGCGCCACGGACCAGCCCTTGGGGGTGAGGCCCGCGAAGACCCGCATCATCCACTGGCGCGGGGCGAGCGCGCCGTCCACCCAGGCCGGCGTGGTGGAGAGCGGGGGCGTCGCGACGGCGGCCAGCCGGTCGCCGGAGCGGCGCAGGAACCGGGCCAGCGCGTCGCGGTCGCGCATGGTCAGGCTGGGGGCGCCGCGCTCGGTCAGCGGGCCGCGGGTGATCCGCTCCAGCCGCCACAGCTCGGGCTCGTCCATCGCCTGCTCGCGCGCCTCGGCGTCGCCCATCCACAGGCAGGGCGCGTCGTGGAGGATCAGCGGCTCCTCCAGCAGGCGCTCGCACAGGATGTGGGCGAAGGGGGCCATGGCGCGGTAGGCGAAGGCGCCCGAGCCGAGGCCGTTGGCGAGCCGCAGCCGGCCGGAGCGGGCGGCGAGGGAGAGGGCGGGGGCGCCGGGCGCGGCCTCGTCCGGGGCGAAGAGCGCGTCGAGGTGGCGCGAGTGCACCCCGCGCAGCAGGACCGAGAGGGGCTTCAGCCCCTCGACCGTCTTCACGTAGGCGGCGCCGTGGCGGACGGTGACGTCGCCGGGCTCGATCAGGGCGGCGCCGAGGTAGCGGGCGAAATAGGCGTGGGAGAAGTAGCGCGGGTCGCGCCCGCCCCCCGACATCAGCGCCACGCGCCCGTCGGGGCCCATGGCGTCCTCGAGCACCTGCTGGAAGGCGAGGTAGTGGCCGGCGAGGCGGCGCACGCGGGCGCCCATGAAGGGCTCTGCGAAGGACTGGGAGGCGGCGACGCGGTTGGCGATCAGCCAGCCGTCGCCGAGCGGGCTGTCGACCCGGTCGGCGAGCACCATCCAGCGCCCGTCGGCGCCGCGCGCGAGGTCCATCTCGAAGAGCGTGAGCCAGGGCGCGTCCTGGGCGGGCCAGTCGCGACGCCACAGCGCGAAGTCGGGGTTGCCGAAGGCGAGGCCGGGGGGCAGCCAGCCCTCCTTCAGCGCCGTCTGGGGGCCGTAGAGGTCGCGCAGCGCCGCCTCGATCAGGCGGGCGCGCTGGGCGACGCCGAGGCTGATGGTCTCCCATTCCTCGGGGGCGATGACCACCGGGAAGGCGTCGGCGGCGGCGGCCATGGCGTCGGAGGCGCCGGCGGGGTCGAAGGCGACGCCGGATTCGAGGCGCAGGCGGCGGTTCTCGGCCAGCACCGCCTCGTAGCCCTCGGGGCCGGCGCGGCCGGCCCATTCGATGACGCCGCGCCAGTGGGGGCGCAGGCGGCCCTCCGAATCGATGGCCTCGTCGAAGACGCGCTCGGGGGGCGGGGCGGGGGGGATCACGCCGCGCGGGGGCGGGTCGGCGGTGGCGATGGCGAGGCCGGCGTCGACCGCGCCCCCTCCCGGCGCCGCGGCGGGGCCGGGCGCAGCGCCCTCGGCCCGGCCGGAGGCGCTCCGGTCGGAGGGATAGTGCGCGAAGAGGCCCCGGAGATCCTCCTCGAGGCGGTCGGCGACGGTCATGGATCTCCTTCAAGGGCTTGGCGGGGCCCGGGCGCGCCGGCGGAACCCGGCGGGGCGTCGCCCGACGCGGCCGCGCAAGGGGCGCGCGGGGGCGTCGGCGCGCCGACCGGGCGCAAGCGCCGGATTATGCACCGGGGCGGGAGGGGCGCCAAGCGAGGGAATGGTTTCGCTCGGCGACCGGGCGCCGCGGCCGGGGCCTGCGGCCCGGCCGGCGGCGAAGGCGCCGCGTGGGCCGTCCCGCGGGCGGCGACGTCTCCCCCGCGGCGCGCGGCGGGCGCAGGCCGCCCGGGGCCGGCGGAGGCGGCGCGGGCCGGCTCGCCTGCGCGAGCAGGCCGCCGGGGGAGCGCCGCGTCGGGCGTCGCGCGGGCGGGCAGGGCGCGCCCGCGGCGCGGGGCCGGCGGCGGCGCGGGCGGGCACCGGGAAGGGGACAGGTCGGCTCGCTTGCGCGAGCGACGGCGGCGGGAGCGCCGCGTCGGCCGTTGCGCGGGGGGCGCGCTCGCGCCCGCGGCGCGGGGCGTCGGGAGTCGCATGGGGCGGCCGCCCCGGGCGCTCGACGCCCGCCTCCTGCGATGCCGTCCGCCTCGCGCCGCGGGCGGGACCTGGCCCCGGGCGCGCGTGTCGACGCGGCGCGTCCGACGGCTCGGCCGGAACGGCCGGACCCGGGGGGGCGCCTCCGCCCGCCCCGGGTCCAGGCCCGCCCGCAGGGCGCCTGCGGGCCCGCGCCTCCCCGCTCTCGCGGGGAGGCTTCCCTCAGCGCTGGCGGCGGAGGTCCAGGGTCAGGGGCTGGTCGGGGGAGATGCGCGCCGGCGCCGGCTGCATCCGGCCCGGCGTGTGGCCGATGGTCTCGAAGCGCGCCAGCCTGCGGCCCTCGGCCTCCAGGTCGTTGATCGGCTGGGTGTCGAAGGCCCGCCCGCCGGGGTGGGCGGAGCGCAGCACGCAGCCGCCGACGGAGCGGTTCGAGTAGCTGTCCCACAGGTCGAAGACCATCGGCGTGTGCACCCCGATGGTGGGATGCAGGCACTCGGGCGGCTGCCAGGCGCGGTAGCGGATGCCCGCCACCCGCTCGTCCTTGCGCCCGGTCTCGGTCAGCGGCACCTCGTAGCCGTTGCAGGCGACCTTGTAGCGCCCCTCAAGGTCGCCCGCCACGCGCAGCTGCAGGCGCTCCAGCGAGCTGTCCACGTAGCGCACGGTGCCGCCGATGGCGCCGGTCTCGCCCAGCACGTGCCAGGGCTCGATGGCCGAGCGCAGCTCCAGCGTCACGCCCTTGTGCTTCACGTCGCCGGCGAGCGGGAAGCGGAACTCGAACTGGGCGCGGAACCACTCGGGGTCGATGGGGGTCCCGAGGAAGGCCTCGATGTCCGAAAGCACCTCCAGGAAGTCCTCCCACACGAAATGGGGGAGCATGAAGCGGTCGTGGAGCGCGGGGCCCCAGCGGCGCAGCGGCCGCTCGAACGGCTCCTTCCAGAACTTGGCGATCAGGGCGCGCAGGATCAGCGACTGGGCGAGCGACATGCGCGGATGCGGCGGCATCTCGAAGGCGCGGAATTCCACGAGACCCAGACGCCCCGTCGGGCCGTCGGGGGAATACATCTTGTCGATGCAGATTTCCGCGCGGTGGGTGTTGCCGGAGACGTCCGTCAGCAGGTTGCGGAAAATCCGGTCGACCAGCCACAGGGGCGTCGACCAGCCGGGCTTGGGCGCCTGCTCGAGCGCGATCTCCATCTCGTAGAGGATGTCGTCGCGCGCTTCGTCCATGCGCGGGGCCTGCGAGGTCGGGCCCACGAACTGCCCCGAGAACAGGAACGACAGCGAGGGGTGCAGCTGCCAGTAGCGCACGATCGAGGCCAGCATGTCCGGCCGGCGCAGGAACGGCGACTGCTCGGGCGTGGCGCCGCCCACCACGATGTGGTTGCCGCCGCCCGAGCCGGTCTGGCGGCCGTCGTAGAGGAATTTCGTCGTCGCCAGCGAGCAATGGCGGGCGTCCTCGTAGAGACCCTCGGAGATCTCGACCAGTTCCTCCCAGGTCTCGGCGGGCTGGATGTTGACCTCCACCACGCCGGGGTCGGGGGTGACCATGATCTTCTGCAGGCGCGGGTCTGAGGGGGGCGAGTAGCCCTCGAGCTGCACCGGCAGGCCGGTGGCCTCGGCCGCCTCCTCGATCGCCGCGATCAGGTCGACGAAACTGTCGGCCGAGGGGAGCGGCGGCATGAAGATGTGCAGCCGGCCCTCGCGCGGCTCCACCGTCACGGCGGTGCGCACCAGGTTGGTGTAGATGGCGATGCCGGGGTCGGGCTGCTGGGGGGCGTTCATCGCCGCCTCCGGATGCAGCTCGCCGGCGATGGGCATGGGGGTGTGGCCCGGGGAAGCCGCGCCCATGCCGGGGCCGTAGCCCCAGACCCCGGCGCCGGGGTTCACCCCCGTCGCGGCCCGGCCCTGCATCGCGGTCCGCCGGGCCAGCGGCGCGCGGGGCGCGAACGGGTCGAGCGGGTTCATCCACGGCCGGTCGATCTCGGTGATCCAGGCGAGCGAGCTGAGCGGCAGGCGGTAGCCCGCCGCGCTGTCGCCCGGCGCCAGGAACAGTTTTCCGCGCCGGGTGCGCCAGCGCTCCGTCGCCCAGAAGAACCGGCGGCGCGAGCGATCCCTCGCCTGCTGGGCCTGGACGGGGAGCACCATGCACACCGGCTGGCCGAGGCCGCGGTCGAAGACCCGGGCCAGCCGCTGACGCTCCATCGGGTCGTCGAGCTTGTTGTCCACCGGATCGAGGTTGATCGGCAGCTCCTGCTCGCGCAGCAGGAAGGGCGCGGGATCCTCGAAGGCGGCCTCGGCGGCGATGGGATCGATGTCGAGCGCCTCGCACAGCGCCTCGGTGAATTTCTTCGCCTCGGGGAAGCCGGCGCCCGACGCGGTCTCGGGGGCGATCAGCTCGGGTTTTTCCCACAGCGCCTCGCCGTCCTTGCGCCAGTAGAGGCCGAAGGCCCAGCGGGGGAGCTGCTCGCCCGGATACCACTTGCCCTGGCCGTGGTGCAGCAGGCCCTGGGGGGCGAAGCGGGCGCGCAGGCGGCGGATCAGCTTGTCGGCGTAGATGCGCTTGGTGGGGCCGACGGCGGCCTCGTTCCACTCGGGCGCGTCGCGGTCGTATTCGGCCACGAACGTGGGCTCGCCGCCCATGGTCAGCGCCACCCCGTCGGCGGCGAGGCGGCGGTCCACCTCCTGCCCGGCGGCGTTGATCGCGGCCCAGGCCTCGTCGGTGAAGGGGTAGGTCACGCGGGGTTCCTCGCGGACGCGCGCGATCTCCATGTGGAAGTCGAAGTCGACCTTGTCGGTCTTCTCGTGCCCGCCCGAGATCGGGGCGGCCGAGCGCGGCGAGGGGGTCGCCGCCAGCGGAATATGCCCCTCGGAGGCGAAGAGGCCCGAGGTGGGGTCGAGCCCGATCCACCCCGCGCCCGGCACGTAGACCTCGCACCAGGCATGCAGGTCGGTGAAGTCGGCGTCAGGCCCCGACGGGCCGTCCACCGACTTCACGTCCGGCGTCAGCTGGATCAGGTAGCCGGAGACGAAGCGGGCGGCGAGGCCCCTCCGCCGCATCAGGTGCACCAGCAGCCAGGCCGAATCGCGGCAGGAGCCGGAGCCGATCTCCAGCGTCTCCTCCGGCGTCTGCACGCCGGGCTCCATGCGCACCAGGTAGGCGACGGCGTTCTGGACGACCTGGTTGACCTTCACCAGCCAGTCGACCGTGTGCTCCTCCGTCTCGGGGAGGCCGTCGAGGATCTTCTCGAACCGCGGGCCCTGCAGGCCGGTCTCGAGGTAGGGGGCCAGGTCCTTGCGGTCCTCGGGCGTGTAGTCGAAGGGGAAGGACTGGGCGTAGTCCTCCATGAAGAAGTCGAACGGGTTCACCGCGGCCATGTCGGCCACCAGGTCCACCTTCACCTCGAAGTGGTCGACCTTCTCGGGGAACACCAGCCGGGCGAGCCAGTTGCCGAACGGATCCTGCTGCCAGTTGATGAAATGCGGCTCGGGCGAGATCTTCTGGGAGTAGCTGAGGATCTTGGTGCGCGAGTGCGGCGCCGGGCGCAGGCGGACCACCTGGGGGCCCATGGTGATGGGCTTGTCGTAGCGATAGGTGGTGCGGTGCGTGATCGCCGCGTTGATGCTCATTCGTCGCGTCCCTGTCCGGCTGCGCCCGGTCTACGGCGCAATCGCAGCGCAGCATATTCCGGAGGCGATTCCTAGGCCGAGCCGACGTTGCGCCCCGAACGCGGGCGAACGGGACCGGAACGATGAAACCGCAGGCGCCGCGCCTGCACAGGCGGCGCCCCGGCCTCGCCCGCCGGGTCTGCGGCGACCGCAGGCCGGCGGCGAGCGCCTGCCGGGACCCGGGGGCCGGACGCACGACCGCCGCGCCGGGGGGGCGGCGCGGCGGCGGGATCAGGCGGGGGGCGGACCCCCGCGGCGCGGGTCGGGCGGGGACGGCGCCCGGCCGTGCGGACGGCTCAGTTCTGCTTGGCGAGCCAGTCGTCGACCTGCTTGCGGGCCTCGTCCTTGGCGACGCCGTAGCGCTCCTGGATCTTGCCCTCGAGACGCTCGCGGTTGCCGGCGACCTCGTCGACCTCGTCGTTGGTCAGCTTGCCCCAGTTGGCCTGGGCGGCGCCGGTAAACTGCTTCCACTTGCCTTCGATCTGGTCCCAGTTCATGGCGGTCTCCTTCCAGCGGTTGCTTGGGCCGCGCCCCGCCCCGCCGTGTTGGGGGGATCCCGGTGGGGCGAGCCGCGGCCCGGGTGTGATCAGGAGGTGGGGGCCGACCGTGGAGGAACCGCGGCCGGCCTGCGGCGAGGTCAGGGAATGTACGTGGCGACAGGAGGGCGGGAACGATGAGCGGCAACGCCTACGACGCGGGCAGGCTGAACCTGCCCTTCACCGGCATCTGCAGTTTCGGCAAGTACCCGATCGTCCTGCCCGACCAGCCGATCGAAGCCGACGTCTGCATCCTCGGCGCGCCCTTCGACGCCGGGACCCAGTGGCGCGCCGGCGCCCGCTTCGGCCCGCGCGGGGTGCGCGAGGCCTCGACCCTGTTCAGCTTCGGCCATGCCGGCGCCTACGACCACGAGGACGACGAGACCTATCTCGACGGCGCGCGCATCGTCGACCTGGGCGACGCCGACATCGTGCACACCGACACGCTCCGCTCCCACGAGAACATCGCCGCGGGCGTGCGCCGGATCCTCGCCGCCGGGGCGCTGCCGGTGGTGATCGGGGGCGACCATTCGGTCAACATCCCCTGCATCGAGGCCTTCGAGGACGACTGCGCCCGCAACGGCCCGATCCATGTGGTGCAGCTCGACGCGCATCTGGATTTCGTCGACGTGCGCCACGGGGTGACCCGCGGCCACGGCAACCCGATGCGCCGGGCGGCGGAGAAGCCCTGGGTCTCGGGCCTGACCCAGCTCGGCATCCGCAACGTCTCCTCCACCGCGCGGGAGGGCTACGAGGACGCCCGCGCCCGCGGCTCCGACATCCTCTCGGTGCGCCAGGTGCGGGCGCTGGGGGTCGAGGCCGTGCTGGCGCGGATCCCCGCCGGGGCGCGGGTCTACGTCACCATCGACATCGACGGCTTCGACCCCTCCATCGCGCCGGGCACCGGCACCCCCTCCCACGGCGGCTTCCTCTATTACGAGGGGCTGGAGCTGCTGGCCGGTCTCGCGCGGCGCTGCGATGTGGCGGGGGTCGACCTGGTGGAGGTGGCGCCCGACTACGACCCCACCGGCTCGACCTCGATCCTCGCCGCGCAGCTGCTGCTGAACTTCCTCGGCCGGATCCTGCACGCGCGGGAGGCGGGAGCATGAAGCCCTGGCGGCGGCGCCGTCGCCTGGGCAAGATCCTGGGCGCGGCGCTGCGGGCCGAGCACTGGCGCGCCGCGGCCAACATGCCCCGGGTGCTGGAGCGGCCGGTCGACGGGCTGCGCCGCGAAGCTCTCGTGCGGGAAGGCCGCTTCCCCGGCCTCTCGCTGCCCGGCTTCGTCGCGCAGGCGCGCGGCGGCGTCACGCTGTTCCGCCGGCCCGGCTGAGGCGCGGGCGTTCCGGGGCTGGGAATCGGCGGGCGAGCGGATAGGCTGCGGCGCGCCGGCGCCTCCGCGCCGCGGAGGGAGAGAGACCGCATGATCGGAAAGATGCCCCTGATGCGCGCCGGCCGCGTCTTCGGCCCCCGGGTCGAGATCGCCGAGGACGCGCTCGTCCACGACACCGCGCTGATCCACGGGGCGGTGCGCCTCGCCTCGCGCGTCTCGGTCTGGCCCAACGTGGTGATCCGGGCCGAGCGCGATGTCGTCGAGATCGGCGAGGGCACGAACCTGCAGGACTTCGTGATGGTCCATGTGGGAACGAACTCCGGCGCGAAGGTGGGGCGCAACTGCTCGATCACCCACCACGTGACCATCCATGGCTGCGAGATCGGCGACGATTGCCTGATCGGGATCAACGCCACGGTGATGGACGGGGCGAGGATCGGCGCGGGCTCGATCGTCGCGGGCCACGCCATCGTCACCGAGAACGCGGAGTTCCCGCCCCATTCGATCATCGCCGGCGTGCCTGCGAAGCGGGTCGGCGAGCGCGACTGCACCCTTCCCAACCGCGGCAACGCCGACTGGTACTGGCGCAACGCCCAGGCCTACGCCCACGGCGTGCACCGCGAGGAGGACTGGTAGCGCCGCCCGCCCCGGGCGCCTCGTTCGGGGACGACTGGTTACCGATTCTTAACCGGTCAAATCCTAGCTTTAACGCGGCCGGGAGCGCCGCCGGCGCCGCCGCGCCGCGTCCCGCGCCGCGCAGGGAGAGCAGGATTGACCGCACCGCCGCCCGGACGGAGGTTCGCCGTCCCCGAGCCGCAAGGTCCGGATCGGGGGGCGGCCGAGTCCGGCGCGGCCAAGGGTCTCTCCGATGCCGGCGCCGGCCTCTGGCTGCGGCCGGAGCGGTCCGGCCCCCCCGACCTCCTCGCCCCCCCGCCATTCGCGCCCCCGCCTCTCGACTCCGCGCGCCTCGCTGCCCCGCCCGGCCTTCCGCCCTCGCTGGAGACGCCCTCGGACCGCCTCCCCGACGTCAGCCCCCGCATCGCCGCGCTCCGCGAGGCCGGCCTGCGCCGCCCACCGCCAGCAGCCGCCGGCTTTTCCCCCCCGCCCAGCCCATCGCCGCCCGCCTTCGCTCCGCCGCCCTGGCGCGATCCCCACGCTGAGCTCGCTTCGTCTTCGGACGCCCTCGCCTCATCGCCCGCAGCCCCGGCGGAGCCGCCGCCCCTCCCGCAAGCCCAACGAACCGCCCGCCCGGCCGGTCCCCGCCGCGACGCGATGACCGAGGCCATCGCCCGCGCAAAGGCCGCGCGACTCCGCCTCCCGCCGCCGGGAGAGGCGCGTTCCTCGCCGCCCCTTTCCGCCTCCCCCCCTGCCGCCGCTCCGCCGCCGGCCGCTCCCGCCGCTGCGCCGCCGCCTGCTCCGGCCACCGCGCCCTCGGTCGCTCCAGCCGGCGCGCCCTCGGCCGCCGCTACCGATTCGCTGCAGGCGTCTGGCGCGGTCCCCGAAACGCCCGGCGAAGCCCTGACCCCCGAAGCCGCCGACCCGGTCCCCAGCGCCGAAGCGACAGCTTCTGTTTCGGCCGGAGCTCTTCCGACCCCGCCGCCCAATCCCGTCGGCCGCGATGCCGCAAACCCGTCGACCGAGACATCTTCAAGCCTATCCGGGGCCCTGCCGGCCTCGATAGCGCCGCCTGATGAGCCCGACACGGACGACGGCCTTGAGGGGGAGGCAGGCCCGCCGCCCCGCCCCACCGGCGTCCGGGCAAGGCGTTCGTCGCCGGGCGGGCGGGACGCGACTGGCGCCCCGTCGCCTTCGGCGGAGCCTCCCGGCGCTGCCGTGGCCCGGGGGCGCGCCGCGTCGCAGGCCGCGCTCGACGTCCAGCCGGCGGCCTCGGGGCTCGACACGCTGGTCTGGGCGCTGCGCCGGCACTGGACGCTGGCCGCGGCCTGCATGGCGCTCGCCGTGGCGGCGACGCTGGCGGGG
>Ga0310345_10003945_pt1 | contig 13751 bp, 12 predicted proteins | sample HC15DNA20500_MG_FD_204667 | JGI IMG/M metagenome (GOLD analysis project Ga0310345, IMG submission 204667) | Marine microbial communities from station ALOHA, North Pacific Subtropical Gyre - HC15-DNA-20-500_MG | ecosystem: Environmental > Aquatic > Marine > Oceanic | place: Pacific Ocean: North... | reverse complement strand
CTCCCCGGAGGCCTACAACGCTGTCATCGGCACCTACAAGAACCCGATCATGGGCATCGGCGAGGTCTTCCTGGTCGGCGCCATCGCCTACCACGCCTTCAACGGCCTCCGGATCATCGTGGTGGATTTCTGGTCCAAGGGTGCGCGCTACCAGCGTCAGCTCTGGTGGATCGTCCTCGGCGTCTGGGCGGTGACGATGATCGGGTTCACCCCCCGTCACCTCATCAATGTCTTCAGCTCGATGGGAGGCGGTCAGTGATGAGCGCACCGGTCATCGCGGAGCCTCGCGCGTCGCACGGCACACCGCGCCGCCGCGGCGTGAACCTCGAGAAGTGGGGCTGGGTCTACATGCGAGCATCCGGCATGGTGCTCGTGGTCCTGATCTTCGGTCACCTCTTCGTCAACCTCATGGTGGGCGACGGCATCAACGCGATCGACTTCGCCTTCGTTGCCGGAAAGCTCACCAACCCGTTCTGGCAGTGGTGGGACGTCCTCATGCTGTGGCTCGCGCTGATCCACGGCGCCAACGGTATGCGCACCATCACCAACGACTACGTGACTCACGCCAAGACCCGCACCGTGCTCGTCACGGCGATCTGGGTCACCGCGGCGCTTCTGATCCTGCTCGGCACCCTGGTGGTCTTCACCTTCGACCCCTGCCTCGGGTTCGACCCGGCTACCGCGTCCGACACGATCATCGGCCTGTGTGCCTCGTAATCCTGCCGCTCACCTGACATCGAAAGCACAGCACCCGTGACTACTCAGAGCGCCGAAAGCGTCGTCAAGGACGGCGTCCATTACCACCAGTTCGACATCGTGATCGTCGGCGCCGGCGGCGCCGGCATGCGCGCGGCCATCGAGGCAGGCCCCGGCGCGAAGACCGCGGTGATCTCCAAGCTCTACCCGACCCGGTCCCACACCGGCGCGGCCCAGGGCGGCATGGCAGCTGCCCTCGCGAACGTCGAAGAGGACTCGTGGGAGTGGCACACCTTCGACACCGTCAAGGGTGGCGACTACCTCGTCGACCAGGATGCTGCCGAGATCTTGGCGAAAGAAGCCATCGACGCGGTCATCGACCTCGAGAACATGGGTCTGCCCTTCAACCGCACCCCGGACGGAAAGATCGACCAGCGTCGCTTCGGCGGTCACACCGCCGACCACGGCAAGAGCCCTGTCCGTCGCGCCTGCTACGCCGCCGACCGCACCGGGCACATGATCCTGCAGACGCTGTTCCAGAACTGCGTCAAGCTCGGCATCAACTTCTTCAACGAGTTCTACGTGCTCGACCTCATCACGGTGAAGGATGCCGAGGGCAAGACCCAGGTCGCGGGCGTCGTGGCCTACGAACTGGCCACGGGCGACCTGCACGTCTTCCAGTCCAAGGCAGTGATCTTCGCGACCGGCGGCTTCGGCAAGATCTACAAGACGACCTCCAACGCCCACACCCTTACCGGTGACGGCGTCGGAATCGTCTGGCGCAAGGGACTGCCGCTGGAGGACATGGAGTTCTTCCAGTTCCACCCGACGGGCCTGGCCGGACTCGGCATCCTGCTCACCGAGGGCGCTCGCGGCGAAGGAGCCATCCTGCGTAACGCGAGCGGTGAACGCTTCATGGAGCGCTACGCCCCCACGATCAAGGACCTCGCTCCTCGCGACATCGTCAGCCGCTGCATGCAGCAGGAGGTCGCCGAAGGTCGCGGCGCCGGCCCCCACCGTGACTACGTGCTCCTGGACTGCACGCACCTCGGTGCCGAGGTGCTCGAGACCAAGCTCCCCGACATCACCGAGTTTGCTCGTACCTACCTGGGAGTCGACCCCGTCGTCGAACCGGTGCCGGTGATGCCGACCGCGCACTACGCGATGGGCGGCATCCCCACCAACATCAAGGCCGAGGTGCTCGCAGACAACGAGACAGTCGTGCCGGGTCTGTACGCGGCCGGTGAGTGCGCCTGCGTCTCCGTGCACGGCTCGAACCGCCTCGGAACGAACTCCCTCCTGGACATCAACGTCTTCGGCAAGCGCGCCGGCCGGTACGCGGTCGAGTACGTGAAGACCGCCGAGTTCGTCGACCTCCCCGAAGACCCCGCGGCAGGCGTCCGCGAGATGATCGAGGGCCTGCGCAACAACCCCGGCGGGGAGCGCATCGCGGTCCTCCGCAAGAAGCTGCAGGACGAGATGGACAAGGGAGCCCAGGTGTTCCGCACCGAGGAGTCCCTGAAGCACGTTCTCGGCGTCATCGAGGAGCTGCGTGCTCGGTACCTCAACATCCATGTCGACGACAAGGGCAAGAGGTTCAACACCGACCTGCTCGAGGCTGTCGAGCTCGGATTCCTGCTCGACATCGCCGAGGTCGTTGTCGTCACTGCCCGCAACCGGCTCGAAAGCCGCGGGGGCCACATGCGCGACGACTACCCCAAGCGCGATGACGAGAACTACATGCAGCACACGATGGCTTACCTCACGGGCGACCCCCACTCGTCGGTCGCGGATGACCACATCCGCCTCGACTGGAAGCCCGTGGTCATCACTCGCTACCAGCCGATGGAGAGGAAGTACTGACGATGAGCGCGACGCTTGTCTCCACGGATGCCGCCACCGATGAGCAGGGCGACATCGAGCAGTCCCCCGAGCCCACCGGCATCCAGTCGTTCCTGGTGACCTTCATCATCCGCCGCTTCGACCCTGAGGTGGATTCCGAGCCGCGCTGGGTCGACTACGACGTCGAGCTGTACTCGACTGACCGCGTGCTTGACGCCCTCCACAAGATAAAGTGGGAGGTCGACGGGTCACTGAGCTTCCGCCGCTCCTGCGCGCACGGTATCTGCGGGTCGGATGCGATGCGCATCAACGGGCGTAATCGTCTGGCGTGCAAGACCCTCATCAAGGACCTCGACATCTCCAAGCCCATCTACGTCGAGGCCATTAAGGGTCTGCCGCTGGAAAAGGACCTCATCGTCGACATGGAGCCCTTCTTCGCGTCGTACCGTGAGGTGCAGCCGTTCCTCATCTCGAACTCTGCGCCGGAGCCCGGCAAGGAGCGCATCCAGTCGATCGCCAACCGCGAGATCTTCGACGACACGACCAAGTGCATCCTGTGCGCAGCCTGCACCTCGTCGTGCCCCGTCTTCTGGACCGACGGCCAGTACTTCGGGCCCGCCGCGATCGTCAACGCGCACCGCTTCATCTTCGATTCGCGCGACGACGCCGCCGATGTGCGCCTGAACATCCTCAACGACAAGGAAGGCGTGTGGCGCTGCCGCACGACCTTCAACTGCACGGAGGCCTGCCCCCGCGGCATCGAGGTCACCAAGGCGATCGCTGAGGTCAAGCAGGCGGTGCTGCGCGGGCGCGCCTAAGCCGGGCCGCATCTGCGGCGCGGCAAAGCCTAAGCCGGGCCGCATTGCGGCGCGGCAAAGCCTGAGCCGGGCCGCATTGCGGCGCGGCACGGCCCCGTGCCCCACGTCGGGCTTCATGCCTCGTTGAGGATCTGAATCGCTTCTTCGCCGGGGCTCCCTGGTCGCTACTCTGGCCGAATGAGTACCTCAGACGCGTCGATGGTCGCCGGCGCTGCGCGATCGACGTCCACGCGCGTCGCAGTGTTCGCCGCCTACGCGGCTCAGGGACTCGGGTATGCCGTCGTGGTCACCTCCCTCCCCGCGCTCAAGCAGCGGCAGGGCGTGGATGACACTGTCGTCACGCTCATCGTCCTGGGTGTTGCTATAGCCGCCGCGGGTGGTTCCGTGCTCGCCAACGCGCTCGCCGTGCGCTTCGGGAGCCGCACCGCGCTCGTTGTGGGACTCCTCCTTCAGGCGGCGGCCCTTCCCGCCATCGCACTACCGACCCCCTTCCCGCTGTTCGTCTCCCTCTTCGCGGTCTACGGCATCGGCCTCGGTTGCGTGGATGCCGCAACCGCGATGCAGGGCGTCATCGTGCAGCGCGCCCACGGCAAACCGCTCCTCGGCGGCTTCTTCTCGGCCTACACGGCTGCCGCGACCGCCGGAGCCCTCCTCGTGTCGGCGATCGCAGCGTCCCCCTTTGCTGCGGGCGTGGCCATCGGGACGGCGGGCGTTGCAATCCTCGTGGTGGCTGTGGTCGGCATCCGCCTCTTTGCGCGGGAGGTGCCGATCGAGACTGCCCTCCCCGCGACTGAGCGCGCTCGCCTGCCCCGAGCCGGCATCTGGGCTTTCGGTTTCGTCATCCTGGCAGTGTTCGTCGTCGACTCCGCCGTGAGCACCTGGAGCACGGTCTACCTGCAGGACGACCTCGGGGCTCTGCCCGCCCTCGCGCCTCTCGGATACGCCGCCTACCAGGTGTGCGTCCTGATCACCCGCCTCGCGACCGACCGGCTCCTGGGCATCATGAGCAGGGGCCGCCTGGTGACCGGCGCGATCGTCGTCTCGGTGATCGGCGTCGTGGCTGTCGCGCTTCTTCCCTTCGAGATCGCGGCGATCCTCGGCTTCGCTCTAGCTGGGGCCGCGACCGGCATCCTCATCCCCGTGACCTTCGGCGCCGCCGGCGACCTCTCCCCCGCTCACTCCGACCAGGTGATTGCCCGGGTCAACATCTTCAACTACGCCGGGGCGATCCTCGGAGCCGTCATCGTCGGTCTTCTTGCCGACGGTCCGGGACTTGCCATCGCATTCCTCATCCCTGCGGGGGTCCTCGCAGCCTCCCTCTCGGTGGTCCGCTGGTTCCGCACGGATTCGCGCCACGCTGTCGAAACGGATGCCGCGCGTGAGGCTCGATAACCTGAGAGCGTGAGTTCGCCCGACCGAAACCGCCGCGACACCGCGCGCGCGGCGCAGCAGCAGGAAGAGACCCTGCGGGCCCGGTGGGAAGAGACCCAGGAGCGTCTACTCACACGGTTCGAAGAGCCGATCTCGTTCGCGACGCGAGTCACCAAGCGGACGCTGGCGTGGTTTCCAGTTCGCGTGTGGCGCCACTTCCTGATCGCCAACGGATTCCTGCTTGCCGCCGGAGTGAGCTACCAAGCCTTGTTCGCGATCTTCGCCGCCGTCTACGTCGCCTTCGCACTGGCCGGGCTCTGGCTCGGCGGCAGCGAACAGGCAATCCAGAACCTCATCGACCTCATCAACCAATACGTTCCGGGATTGATCGACAAGGACGGGCCGATCACGCCTGATGCCGTGGCGGAGATCGCGACCAACTCGGCGAGCCTGTTCGGCATCACGGGTGCGATAGCTCTCGTGACGTTGATCTGGACGGCGATCGGCTGGGTGACGTTCTCGCGCCGCGCCGTCCGCGAGATCTTCGTCCTCCCCCCTGACCGGCGGCCGTACCTGCTGCTCAAGAGCGGCGATCTTCTGGCAGCGGCGCTCTTCGGCATCCTGCTGCTGATCGGCGGCGGACTCGGGGCAGTCGGCACCTGGGCACTGGATATCGTGTTTTCGCTCTTCGGGCTCGACACCGGATCGGTGTGGTTCTCGATCGGCGTGCGCACCGCGACCCTTCTCATCTCCTTCGCCATCAACGCCGCAGCCCTGGCCGCGCTCTACCGGTTCCTCACCGGCACGAGCCTGCGGTGGCGCACGATCTGGCCAGGAGCTCTGCTCGCCGGAGCGGCGGTCACGGTTCTTCAGCTCGGGGCCGGGTGGCTGCTCAGCTACACGCCGACGAACGCGCTGCTGGCCACCTTCGCGATCTTCGTCGGTCTGCTGCTGTGGTTCCGACTCATCGGCATCATCATGCTGGTCGGCGCAGCATGGATCGCGATCTCGGCCCGCGACGAGAACATCCCGCTCTTGGAGAAGACCGAAGCGGAGCAACTCGCTGAGGAGCACGCCGCGCTGCTGCTCGCGGCCCAGGTGCGCCTGCGCACCGCACAGGAAGCGCTCGATGCCGCCCCGTGGTACGCGCGGTGGGCAGCGTCCCGGGACGTACGCCGCGCCGAAGAGGAGCTGGCGGAAGTGAAGGCGTCGGCGCCGCCGACGCCCCGCGGACCCAGCGCGCTTGACGGCTTCGTCTGACGCACCGCGCGCCGATCACGAGCCGAACGACGTCAACCGGCTCAGCGCGAACACGATGATCGCCCCGTTGAAGAAAAACGAGATGACGGAGTGCACCGTCATGAGCCATCGGATGCGTGACGAGTACGTCTCGACATCCGATACGGCGAACGTGGTGCCGATCGTGAAGGCGAGATAGGTGAAGTCGACGATCGAGGGTTCCGGAGTTCTCGGGAACCGCAGCGGCGGCTCCGCGGCAGTGCGATAGCGGTACATGTACCACTGGGCGAAACCCCAATGCAGCAGGCCCCACGACAGCACCATCGCCCAGACCCCGATGAGGCGGAAGATGATCCCGGTATTCGACCCGTCGTCTGCGATGACGACGGTGATGGCTGCGATCACGCCGATGAGGCTCGGCAGAACCGTCACCGCCACCAAGACGACGCTGACCCAGGCGCTCCGCTCAATCGCAAGGGACTCCGGAACGGGAGCTCCGCGGTACGCGAGCACGGCGAGAATCACCATCGCGCCGACGGCATAAGCCGAGCCGGCGATGCACCACACCACGAGCGCCTCGATCGTGTCGTCCGCGATGACAATGAGTCCGGTTGCGGCGACGGCTAGCTGCAGTGCCCATCCGAGGATGAAGAACGTGGCGCGCCCGCGCCTGCTCAGGACGGCTCGTACCACCGCGACCTCCGGGCTTCGCGACGTCGATCGCGCGCGCCGCGCGTCGTCTCGACGAGCGTAGCGCGGGACCGGGTGTCGGTGACGGCGCCTAGGCTGAAGCGCGTGCCCCGAACCGTCCGCATCGCCTCCATCAACGTCAACGGCATCCGCGCCGCTACCCGCAAGGGAATGCTCGAGTGGATCGACCAGGCAGGTGTCGACATCATGGCCCTGCAGGAGGTCCGTGCGAACGAAGAACAGCTGACGGCGGCCCTTCCCGGGTGGCGGATCGTGCACCATGAAGCGCTCCAAAAGGGCCGCTCCGGTGTCGCGGTAGCGAGCCGGATGGATGCCGGGGCCTTCCGGACAGTGCTCGGCCCAGAACCGCTCGACCAGTCGGGTCGCTGGATCGAGGCTGACTTCGACATCGACGGGGAAACGCTGACGGTGGTGAGCGCCTATGTTCACTCCGGCGAGGACGGCACCCCCAAACAAGATGCCAAGTACGCCTTCTTGGACGCGATGCAGGCACGGCTGCCCCAGCTTGAGGCCCACTCACCACTCGCGCTCGTTATGGGCGACATGAACGTCGGGCACCGCGAGCTCGACATCCGCAACTGGAAAGGCAACCTCAAAAAGGCCGGATTCCTCCCCCGCGAGCGCGCATACTTCGACCGCATCTTCGCTCCCGCGGGCTCCGAGATCGAATGCGTCGACGGATCCAACGGCACCGGACTCGGGTGGGTGGATGTCGGACGCCGCTGGGCCGGCGAGGTCGATGGACCGTACTCATGGTGGTCGAACCGCGGCCAGGCCTTCGACAACGACACCGGGTGGCGCATCGATTACCACCTCGCCACTGCTCCGCTGGCCGAGCGGGTCACGGCGTACCGAATCGACAGGGCGCCGTCGTGGGACACCCGCTGGAGCGACCACGCGCCGGTCGTCGTCGACTACACGATCGGCGGGTGAGCGAGACGGCTGCCACATCGCCGCGGCCTAGGATTGTCGGGTGACCAAGCCCCGCCTGTACTCCGGAATGCAGCCCTCCGCCGACTCCCTCCAGATCGGCAACTACATCGGCGCGCTCATGCAGTGGCGGGATCTGCAGGAGGCCTACGACGCGTTCTTCTCGGTCGTCGACCTGCACGCACTGACGCAGCCGAACGATCCGGCCGAGCTGCGTGAGAAGACCCGGCGCACCGCGGCCCAGTACATCGCCGCAGGCATTGAACCGTCGAAGTCGACCCTGTACGTGCAGTCGCACGTTCCAGCGCATGCCGAGCTGGCATGGGTGCTCTCGACGCTCACCGGCTTCGGTGAGGCGGGGCGGATGACCCAGTTCAAAGACAAGTCGCAGCGGTACGGCCAGGATGCGACATCCGTTGGGCTGTTCACCTACCCGGTGCTCATGGCGGCCGACATCCTGCTGTACCAGACCGACATCGTGCCCGTCGGTGACGACCAGAAGCAGCACGTCGAGCTCACGCGAGATCTTGCCGAGCGCTTCAACGGACGATACGGCACCACCTTCCGGGTGCCGATGCCCGTCATTCAGCAAGACACCGCCCGGATCTACGACCTGCAGAACCCGACGGCGAAGATGTCGAAGTCGGCCGAGTCGGATGCCGGCGTGCTGTGGCTGCTGGATGAGCCCGCCAAGAGCGCCAAGAAGGTGATGCGTGCCGTCACCGACAGCGAGGGCTCGGTGCGATACGACCGCGAGAACAAGCCCGGTGTCTCGAACCTGCTCGTCATCTACGCTGCCCTCACTGGTCGGCAGATCCCCGCGATCGAAGACGAGTACGCCGGCCGCGGCTACGGCGACTTCAAGAAGGGTCTCGCCGACGTCGTAGTGAACGAGTTCGAGCCGGTGCGGGCTCGGGCGCTGGAGCTGCTCGATGACCGGGCCGAACTCGACCGGGTTCTGGCATCCAACGCTGCTCGCGCCGAGTCCGTCGCACGCTCGACCCTTGGCGACGTCTACGACCGGATCGGTCTACTGCGCCGCGCCTGAGAACCCTGCGGCGCCGCGAGGTCGCTCACCAGACGCTGTCCCCGCGGATCACGACGTCGCTTCCGCCGTCGACAAACACGACCTGACCGCACAGGTGCGAGTTCTCGGGGCCTGCCAGCCAAGCGAGCAGCCGGGCAACGACAATCGCTTCGGCGAAGCCGTTGAGCGGCATGGGAACCGCCTGCTCGATCATGGAACGACCCTCGTCGGTCTCCATGAGCGGAGCAACCATCGGCGTGAGAATGACGCCCGGCGCTACGGCGTTCAGGGGAATTCCCGCCCCTGCCCACTCCGGCAGAGCGGCGTGGCGACGAATCCACCGTGCGAAGCCGACCTTCGTCGAGCTGTAGATGAGATTGCCTGTCTCGGCGTCGGCCGCAAGTTCAGTGGCGCGCGCGAGCGCCCCGGGTTCGTCCCCGCCCAACTCCAGATCGACAAGCCGCGTGTCCGACGGCTGCAGGCTCGCCATCGACGAAACGCCGACGGCTCGGGGCGCGTCGGATTCCAACAGCAAAGGACGCAGTCCCTCGAGCGTCGCGACCATCCCGAAGTAGTTGACTCCGACAGTCGCAGGCGCAGGCACGGCAAGCCCAGCGATCGCGAGGATGCCATCGATCCTGCCGCCGGACAGACGATTCACCTCGACGACCAGCCGCTCCCTGCCTTCGGTTGTCGTCAGGTCGACCTCGACATCGCTGTCGTGCAGGTCCACGCCGATCACCCTGTCGCCTCGCTCGACGAGGAGATCCGCTGTCGCCTTGCCGATACCGGAGGCAGCGCCGGTCACAACGTAGGTACGCATCTCGGAGTCCTTTCTCCCTCACGCCGGGGCGCGGAGCGCTCCGTAACGCTATGGCTCTGACGCTACGTGTGCTGAACCCGAACAGCGAGAGGCGAAGGTCCCGAGATGCCGCTTAGGGTGGGGCGATGGATGTCGTCGTGCTGCGCACCGAGCGCTGCGAGCTCTCGCCACCGACCGACGCCGACGTGGATGAGATCTTCGAGGCGTGCCAGGATCCGGCGATCCAGCGATACACCACCGTGCCTTCGCCGTATCTCCGCGAGCACGCCGAGCAGTTCATCCCTCGCGTGCAGCGCCACTGGGCCGAGGGAAGAGAGGCGACGTGGGGCATCCGTCACGACGGGCGCCTCGCCGGAATGATCGGGCTGTACCGTCGGGAGACAGAGGCTGCTGAGCTGGGGTTCTGGATGTCGCCCTGGGCGCGTAGGCGGCACCTCCTCACAGAAGCTGCAACCGCCGTCGTCGACTTCGGGTTCGAGCGTGCCGGGATGTCACTGTCACGCATCGAGTGGCGCGCTGTCGTGGGGAACACCGGCTCCGCGCGGGTCGCCCGCGCCCTGGGGTTCCGCTACGAAGGCATGCTGCGGCAGGCGCTGGCGGGTCCATCGCACCGGGACGATGCCTGGATCGCGGGGCTCCTCCCCGGCGACGATCGCACCCCTGTTGCATGGCCAGTCCTCGATGGAGGCCTGCCGCCGCTTGTCACGCCATGACAGGATGTCGCCATGCCCGAGATGCCGGAAGTGCAGGGACTGGTCGACTACCTCGCGGGCCGCTTGCCGGAACTGACCGTCTCACGCGCGACGGTGACAAACATCGCAGCCCTCAAGACCTACGACCCGCCGCTGGATGCGCTCGTCGGCACGACGGTGCTGTCGGTGTCGCGCCACGGCAAGTTCATCGACATCGAAGCACAAGCGGACGCTGCTCCCGCGCTGCACCTGATCTTCCACCTCGCGAAGGCGGGATGGCTCCGTTGGTACGACGGACTGCCGAGCACGATCATCCGTCCCGGTAAGACTCCCATTGCACTGCGCGTCGGCTTCTCGGACGGCTCGGGATTCGACCTCACCGAAGCCGGGACGAAGAAGTCCCTCGCCGTCTACGCGGCCCGAAACCCGACCGACGTACCCGGCATCGAGCGGCTCGGTCCCGATCCTCTGGACCCGACCTTCGATCGCGAAGCCTTCGCCGCACTCCTGAGGGGGCGCCGCACTCAAATCAAAGGCGTGCTGCGCGATCAGTCGATCATCGCCGGCATCGGCAACGCCTACTCCGACGAGATCCTCCACGCGGCACGGATGTCGCCCTATGCCTTGGCCGCGAACCTGACCGATGCCGACATCGACACCCTGTTCGCCGCGATGCGGCACACCCTCACCGAGGCGATCGCGGAGGCATCCGGCAAGCCGCCAGCAGATCTCAAGGATGCCAAGCGCCGCGGGATGCGGGTGCACGGCCGTCGCGGCGAGGCCTGCCCGGTCTGCGGCGACGAGGTGCGCAGCGTCTTCTTCGCCGACAACTCGCTCGAGTACTGCCCCACGTGCCAGACCGGCGGCAAGCTGCTCGCTGATCGTCGCCTCTCCCGCCTCCTGAAATAGACCCGAGATACGCGCCCGACCAGTCTGCTCAATGGTGTCCGCAGGAGCGAAGCGAACTGCCCAGCGCGGGGCTGGCACCGGGTCTGGCGGGAGCCAGCGCAGCCGGCGAGGGCATGTCCCCGCGCTGGGCAGTTCGCGTAGCGGCACCACTTACCGCAGCTACCGCCCATCGGCGCAACGCGAACGAATCAGTCGCCGAGCGTGTCCATGAGTGTGCGGGCGTCATCATCCACCCAGTCGAGGGACTTGGTGACGGCCTTCTTCCACAGGCGGTACCGGCGAGCGCGTTCCTCGTCCGACATCTGCGGCTCGAACCGGTGGTCGACCTGCCAGTGTTCGCGCAGCTCATCAAGGTCCGACCAGACTCCGACGGCGAGACCGGCAGCGTACGCGGCGCCGAGGGCCGTCGTCTCGACCACGCGCGGGCGTACGACGGGGATGCCGAGGATGTCTGCCTGGAACTGCATGAGCAGGTCGTTCTTCGTCATTCCACCGTCGACGCGGAGTTCCGAGAGGTCGCGGCCCGCGTCTCCGACAACAGCCTCGATGACATCGCGGGTCTGGAAGGCCGTCGACTCGAGGGCAGCTCGCGCGATGTGGGCGCGCGTGACGTACCGGGTGAGGCCGACGATCGCGCCGCGCGCGTCGGGTCGCCAGTACGGGGCGAACAGGCCCGAGAAGGCCGGAACGAAGTAGGCGCCGCCGGCGTTTTCGACGGTCATGGCGAGGGTTTCGACATCCTGTGCGCGATCGATGATCCCGAGATTGTCGCGCAGCCACTGCACGAGCGATCCCGTGACGGCGATCGAGCCTTCGAGCGCGTAGTGGGCGGGCCCATCACCAAGTCGGTACGCGACGGTGGTGATGAGTCCGTGGCGGGACCGGACGATCTCGGTCCCCGTGCCCACCAGCAGGAAGTTGCCGGTGCCGTAGGTGTTCTTCGAATCCCCGACCCCGAAGGCAGCCTGCCCGAAGGTGGCGGCCTGCTGATCTCCGAGGATGCCGGCGATCGGCAGTTCCCGGGCTGTGCCCGGAAGCGCGAGCTCGCCCACGACGTCCGACGACGATCGGATTTCGGGCATCATGGCGCGCGGGATGTTCCACAGCGCGAGCATCTCGTCCGACCAGTCGAGGGTCTGCAGATCCATGAGCAGCGTGCGGCTCGCGTTGGTGACATCGGTCACGTGCGCTCCGCCGCTGGTGCCGCCGGTGAGATTCCACACCACCCACGAGTCGGGGGTGCCGAACAGCAGATGGCCGGCTTCGGCATCCGCCCGCGCCCCCGGCACGTGGTCGAGGATCCAGGCGATCTTGGATGCCGAGAAGTAGGTGGCAAGCGGAAGACCCGTCACCTCGGTGACCCGATCGCCGACACCGTCACGGGCCAGCGCATCCAGCCGAGGCTGCGTGCGGGTGTCTTGCCACACGATGGCGTTGAAAACGGGCTGCCCGGTGCGGCGGTCCCACACGATCGCGGTCTCGCGCTGGTTCGTGACCCCGGCCGCGGCGATACCGGATGCCTGCAGGTGAGCCTTGGCGAGGACGCCAGAGATCACCCACTCGGTGTTGGTCCAGATCTCCATGGGGTCGTGCTCGACCCAGCCGGCGCGCGGAAATATCTGCTCGTGCTCGCGCTGAGCCGTTGCAACTACCGTTCCGGCACGATCGAACACGATTGCCCGCGTCGAGGTGGTGCCCTGGTCGATGGCTAAGACGTGTTCGGCCACGATGCCTCCCGAAGTGTTGAGCGCCTCCAGGCGATGGATGTCGCGCCGCTCAGGCTACCGGTGCTGGCGCCGGCTGCCACGTCGGATCGGCGGCGTGGACAGCGGCAAGTGCCGCGGCGACCTCTGCCCTGGCGGCATCCTCGTCCCATCCGAGGACGGGCGCGACGGCGTCGGCGATCTCGGCGACGACCGCGGGAGTGGCCTCACCGCGGAACGCGAGGCTCGTGCGGCGCAGCAGCAGGTCGGCCAGATGGACGACATCCTCTGTGCTCGCCAGGTAACGCAGCTCGCCGGTGCTGTAGGCGGGAAGGGTCCGGAGTGGCCGGTCATCGGCATCCTCGTCGACGAAGGCGATGACCTCGCGGGCTGTCGTTCCGTAGCGTTCGAGGAGGGTGGCTGCGGCATCCTTCGAGAGCCCCCGGCGGTTCTCGGCGACCCACTGGTGCCGTGCCCGCTCGGTCACCGGATACCCGGCTCCGCCGCCGATCGCACGGCCATGGGTCGTGACGATGCGGGGCCGAGCGAGCAGAGCGAGGGCGTCATCGGTGAGGTGGGCGGCGGAGGCACGGAAGGTGGTCCACTTGCCGCCGACGAGGCTGATCACCGTGGTGTCCGCCGACCCGGGGAGCTGCTCGGTCTCGACACGGTAATCGCGCGAGACGAAGCCGGGAGCGAGATCGCCGTGGCCGGGAAGCGGGCGGACACCCGAGAAGCGGTACACGATCTGCGAGCGGTCGACGGTGATGTCGGGGAAGACGTGCCCGATGAGGTCGATGAAGTAGTCAACTTCGGGCTCGGTGCACACCGCGGGCTCTGCCATGTCGTGCTCGAGGTCGGTGGTGCCGACCAGGACGCGTCCCTTGAGCGGGTAGATGAGCACGATGCGACCGTCGCGGTGTTCGAAGAAGATCTCTCGACCAGCCGTGGCTGCCAGCAGCTCCGGGTTGTCGAGCACGATGTGCGAGC